>Ga0307373_10013465_pt1 | contig 11430 bp, 4 predicted proteins | sample OX2MG_FD_202534 | JGI IMG/M metagenome (GOLD analysis project Ga0307373, IMG submission 202534) | Soil microbial communities from Risofladan, Vaasa, Finland - OX-2 | ecosystem: Environmental > Terrestrial > Soil > Coastal area > Acid sulfate soil | place: Finland: Risofladan, Vaasa | collected... | reverse complement strand
ATGTTCGTTGTCGACGAAGTCGGCCAGTTCGTCGCTCGCGACGTCCAAAAGATGCTCGACCTACAAGCGATGGTCCAGCAGTTGGGCGTCGTTGGTCGCGGTCGTCTGTGGCTCGTGGTCACGTCGCAGGAGAGACTCGGCGAGCTCGTTAGCGGCCTGGACGACAAGAGAGTCGAGCATGCGCGGCTGATGGACCGGTTCCCCTCCGAGCTCCAAGTGCACCTCGAGTCTTCGGACATCTCCGAAGTGACAAGTCGGCGTGTCCTAGCGAAGGACGCAGCAGCACAGGCAGCGCTGGGGACGCTCTTCGACGAGCATCGCGCCAGGCTCACCGATCACACTCGGCTTACCGCGGATATCAGGCTTCCAGAACTTAGCCGCGACGCATTTATCGACCTGTATCCGCTCCTGCCCTACCAGATAGACCTAGTCATTGGGGTCGTGTCAGGTCTCCGGACGCAGGGCGGCTCCAGCCCACATGTCGGCGGCGCAAACCGCACGATCATCAAGCTAGCTCAGCAGCTTTTGATCAACCCGGCGGTTGCCCTCGCAGAGCAGCCGATTGGCGCCCTTGTTCGCCTCGATCAGGTCTATGATCTCGTCGAAGGAAACATCGCGTCCGAGGTCCGAGCGAAGATCGGAGCAATCGCGTCCGAGCTCCATGATCCACATCCGCTCGCGCAGTCTGTCGCGAAGGTGATCTGTCTTCTCCAGTACGTCAAGAGCGTCCATCGCACGGCCGAGAACATCGCAGCCTGCCTCCATCCAGAGGCTGCGGCTGATTCCCAACTCGCGTCGGTGCAGGAAGCCCTCCGGCTGCTCGAAGAGTCCCATCTCGTCCGGAGCGGCGACGACGGCTACCGGATTCCGACACCGGCCGAGGACGACTGGGAGCGGACCCGGAATGGTGCGAGCCCCAAGCCCGGCGACGCCCACCGCATCTACCAGGAGCTCATCGAGTCACTCTGGCAACCGCAGCCTTCGCACTTGCTCCTCGGGATCAAACCATTCAAGGCCGGACTCGCGCTCAGAGGCCGTTCCGCAGTCGAGGGTGACATCACGTTCCAGTTCCACATCGCGGATGACGATGCGCAGCTTGGCGCCCTGGGCACCGAGCTCCGCGATCGCAGTCGCGCCGAACGTAGCGACATCTTCTGGGCGGTCGGGCTGACCAACGAGATTGATGCCGCCGTCGTCGAGTTGTATCGCTCCAGGACAGTGATCGACATCAAGGAGCGCGAGGCGCGGACCGCGTCGGAGACCGTACTCGTCAGCGAGGAGAAGCGGCGCCGGGATGGACAGTGGAACGAACTGCGCAAGCGGTTCACCATGGCATGTCTGTCAGGATCTGTCTTTTTCCGCGGTAACGACCGAAGCCCCGGGGCGGACGCTTCTGATGTCGCCAAGAGTGCGGCAGCGATCCTCGCAGATGTGACACCGGAGATCTTTGAGCGATTCCACGAGGGAGCTGCGCGAACCGCTGACGCAAAAAAGGCGACGGATGCGCTGCTCGTTGCCGAGAACCTCCGGGGGCTCCCCGCGGTCTTTGGCACCCTTGGGCTCCTGCGCGACGAGAAGGGCAAGACAGTCCTCGAGGTCGAGAGGGGGCCACTCCGTGAGGCGCTCGCGCGGATCCAGGAACGATCGGACTACGGCCAGACTGCGAACGGCCGCTTGCTCGTCGATGAGTTCGCGAAAGAGCCGTTCGGCTGGGACTTTGAGGTTGTCCGCTTGCTCACGCTATGCCTGCTCCGCGCCGGCTCGATCGAGGCGACCAGCAAGGGCCAGGCTTTCGACTCCGCCACTGGGCCCGAGGCGATTGACACGTTTTCCAACAATGCGGTCTTCCGGCAGGCGTCGTTCCGTCCGAAGAAACGGATCGACTTCCCGGAGCTCGTGAAGGCCGGAGAAGCGTTCACCGACACGTTCGGGAGCGAGGTCCGAGAGCTCGCACAGGCGAGCATCGTCGCCCAACTCCGCGCGGAGATCGACAAGGCGACCGACCGCGTTTCAGAGGCCCTCGCCGCGCTGAACTCGGATCACCTACCGGGCGCCGGTGCGCTCCAGGCGGGGCTCGAACCCATGCGAGCGATCCTTCGGGGCTCCGAGGAGGCGGCACTCACTACGTTCAACGCATCCCACAGGTCCATCAAGGATGCGATCAAGCGAGCAGCCGAACTCGATGATGCCCTGACTGCGCCCCATCTCGCCGATATTGAACGAGCGCGCTGGGCTCTCGAAGCGGCATGGCCGTTCCTGGCCACGGAACCCGATCTGAGTGATGGCCTACGGAGCGCCGCCGCCGAGCTCGAGGATCTTCTCGGTCGCGAGACGTTTTTCCGGGAGTTCCCCGCGATCGACCAACACGCAGCATCCATCGGCGCTGAGTACGAGGAGCGACACGCCGCTGCCGTCGCGGCGCGCGTCGCGGCCTACGAAACCGCTCTAGACGAGCTGCGAGGCACACCCGGCTGGACGGACCTCAGCCCGGACGACCAGGCATTGATCGCGGCGCCCCTCGAGCTCGGTCGAACTAAAGACGGAGCCCCCATTGTTCCCATCCCCCAAGTCCGGTCTGACGGCGAGGTGTGTCCGATTCGCCTTCAACGCGCGGTCGACGCGGTCCTGCGAAGCATCGATGGCGACCGGGTTGCGACGATCAGCCTGCGCCCGTACTTCGCGGGCGGGATTGAGACCGACGAGCAGCTCGAGGCGGCCCTGACGGGTATCCGCGAGGAGTGCTCTCGGCTCATCGGCGCAGGCAAGAAGATCGTTATCGGTTAAGGCGGAGCCTGATGGACCGACCGACACGGAATTCGATTGAACGCGCAACGCAGCGGGTTCGCCGCCTGCTTGAAGAGGACTTTGCCTCGCAACTCGAAGGATCCTTCGACATCCTCCGGAGCGGGGCCATCGCGTCGAGCATGAGCGCACTCCTACCGGGCAGCGAGGGCTCGCGCTACGCCACGATCGTCGCCGCGATTGAGCGCAAGCGTTCGGGCGGCCTGGGTCAAATGGAGGCGGTGGCGGACTACCTACGCGACGCGGCCTTCACGACCCTTGATCGCTTCGTCGCGCTGAAGATGCTTGAGGCGCGCGGGCTCGTTCAGCAATGCGTAAGCGGGGGCGTCGAGTGGCTACGCTGAGTTCGCAGGGATGGCACCGGGGCTCCTCCTGCTGCCAGACGGACGCGGCTTCCGTCTGTACCTCGAGAGCCTCTTCGACGAGCTTTCCACCGAGGTGAAGGTACTGTTCGACCGTAGCGACCCAGCGTCGGTTCTCTGGCCGCGGCGAGCAGCCTTGGTGGAGCTGCTCGAAGTCCTCAATGCTCGCGATCTCGTCTCCGTGTGGGGTGAGGACGAGACGATAGGCTGGGTCTACCAGTTTTTCAATGATCCCGACGAGCGTAAGGGGATGCGCGACGAGAGCCAGGCGCCTCGCAACAGTCGCGAGCTCGCCGTGCGCAATCAGTTCTTCACGCCGCGCTACGTCGTACAGTTTCTGGTAGACAACACGCTCGGGCGGACCTGGCTCGAGATGCATGGAGACGGGACCAAGCTGGCCGAAGTGTGCGAGTACCTCGTGCGACCGAGCGACGAACCGATCGGCTCACGGCCTCGAAAGGACCCGCGGGACCTACGGATAATCGACCCGGCGTGCGGCTCTGGTCATTTCCTACTGTACACATTCGATCTTCTCCTGACGATCTACGAGGAGGCTTGGGCACTCCACGACGATGGTCCGACGAGCGACCTGACCGGGCGATCGCTCCGCGAGGACTATCCGGTCCTGACTCAGCTTCGTATGGCCGCCCCTGGCCTCATCGTCGAGCACAACCTCTACGGGGTCGATATCGATGCTCGGTGCGCCCAGATCGCCGCGTTGGCACTCTGGATGCGCGCCCAGCGTGCGTACCAGGACCTGGGTATCCGCGCTGACACTCGTCCTCGAATCCAGCGAACGCACATCGTCATCGCCGAGCCGATGCCTGGGAGTTCGGATCTGGCTGCCGCGTTCGCCGATGAACTCGAACGGCCGTTTCAGCGGACCCTCTTCGACCGCATGATCGAGGAGATGCGTTTGGCCGGCGACCTCGGAACTCTGCTCCAGGTGGAGCGATCTCTCGGTGACGACATCAGTCGAGCCCGGCAGCAGTTCCTGACCGAACAACCGAATCTCTTTCCAGACCTCCGGCCAAAAGCAGAGCACGGCAAACTTGACCTCTATGGGATCAGCGACGAGACAGTCTTCCAGGACACCGAGGAGACGATCGTTGAGGCGTTGGGCCGCTTTGCAGCGTCGGCTGGCGGGGCAGACGCCCGACGGCGACTGTTCGCTGGTGATGCGGCCCAGGGTGTCGCCCTAATCGATCTTGTCCGCATGCGCTTCGACGTTGTGCTGATGAATCCGCCGTTCGGCGCGGCCAGCCTAGCGGCCAAGAAGGAGTTCGAACGGACCTACCCTCGCACAAAGAACGACATCTTCGCGGCCTTCGTGGAGCGCGGGATTCAGTTGCTGTACCCGGGTGGTCTCCTCGGAGCACTGACATCACGGACGGGCTTCTTCCTCGCGACGTTCCAGAAATGGCGGGAGGAGATTCTGTTAGAAGACGCTCCCCCGGTGGTCTTCGCAGACCTCGGCTACGGTGTGATGGATGCCGCCATGGTTGAAGCCGCCGCGTATGTTCTCCGGAAGCGCGGGCCCGAGGCGGCATGAAGACAGTGTTCCTCCGTGTGTTAGGTGCGCAGGACAAGGGGCCCGAATTGCTGAACCTCATCAAGGGCGGCAGCCCGGGACATAGCAGAGACTGGTTCTCGATTGACCCTGCCACTTTCCGAGACATCCCTGGATCACCCTTTGCGTATTGGCTTGGCCCTTCCGTGATGGACGTCTTTCGTCGTCCGACGTGGAAAACTGCAATAACTCGGGCGGCCAAGAATGGCTTGGGCTCCCTAAACGACTTTCGCTTTGTTCGGGGAGCGATGGAGTTGCCGGTGTCTTCCGTATCGGCAGACACCGGCTGGTGCGGGTTCTCGAAGGGTGGGCGACGCGCGAGTTTCTACCAAGATGTTTCACTCTGCATCCGTTGGCATGGGCAGGGAGCCGAAATAAAGGCGTACGTTCAGCAAGTGTACGCCGGTGGCCATTGGTCCCGCAGCGTGCGCTCGGTTGACTACTACTTCCGTCCTGGCCTCACCTGGCCACTTCGAGGGATACGCTTCTCTGCGCAGGCCGTGCCCGCCGGGGGCATCTTTAGTGTCGGCGGGAAGATGCTCTTTGCGGATACGTCAGATCTATTGCTACTGCTGGCGTTCCTGAACTCAGCAGCGTTTGACCTCCTTGTCACCGTATTCGCGGGAAAGGTTGGCGGTGTTCAGTATCAGTCAGGTCTGGTTGAGAGTGTTCCCATCGCGGCGCCGGAGGACCGCCATGTGCGCGCCCGACTTGAGGTTCTCGCCCAGCGTGGCTGGTCGCTCAAACGCGGTCTTGACACGCGCATTGAGACCTCTCACGCGTTCGTGCTGCCCGCTCTCTTGCAGATGAACGGGGAGACGCTCGCGGCGCGTGCAAGCGCGTGGAGAATGCACGTCCGCGCAGTGGAGGCAGAGCTCTTATCAATTCAGACAGAACTCGACGAGCGATGTTTCAATCTCTACGGCATCGAAGAGGACGACCGACGCGCGATCACGGCCGGCTTTGGCGGGGATGCTGGCAGCTCCGAGATCGCGGGCGAGGATGCAGATGGCGAGGAGCTGGCCGAGGAAGAGGACAGCGTCGCTGATACCGCGACTCTCGCCGCCGAGCTCGTCTCGTGGGCTGTCGGGGTCGCCTTTGGTCGTTTTGACGTCAGGCTAGTGACCGGAGAGCGAGCGCTGCCACCCGAGCCGGCGCCGTTTGATCCGCTGCCGCTGTGCTCTCGCGCGATGCTCACGGGAGACGATGGCCTGCCGCTCATGCAGCCACCCACTGGGTATCGTGTCTCCTTCGCGGACGCTGGGATCCTGGTCGACGACCCGGGTCACGTGCGCGACCTCACGGCTGCCGCCCGCGGCGTGTTCGAGGCAGCCCTTGGGTCCAAGGGCGACGCCGTTGGGCAGGAGGTGGCAGCGCTCCTCGACCCTCGAGATCACGACCTGCGGCGCTGGCTCGCAAGTGAGCTCTTCGAGCATCACCTCCGGCGCTATTCGAAGAGCCGGCGCAAAGCCCCGATCCTCTGGCAGTTTGGCACTCTGTCGGGTCGGTACAGCGTCTGGTGCTACGCACACCGTATGACGCGAGACAGCCTGTTCGCCATCCAACACGACTTCGTTGCACCAAAGCTTGCCCACGAGGAGCGCCGACTCTCGAGCCTCGTCACCCAGGCCGGCCAGACTCCATCGCCGCGGGACCGCGCCGAGGTCGCCGCTCAGGTGGCTGTCGTCGATGAGTTGCGGGTCATGCTCGAGGAGGTGCAACGGGTAGCGCCATTGTGGGCCCCCGACTTCGACGATGGGATCGTCCTCGTTCTGGCGCCACTCTGGCGCCTGATACCCAGGCAGAAGGCGTGGCAGAAGGAGCTCAAGACCCGCTGGGACGAGCTCGTCGCCGGGAGGTACGACTGGGCGCACCTGGCGATGAACCTCTGGCCCGAGCGGGTCGTTCCAAGATGCGCGAGCGACCGCAGCCTCGCTATTGCACACTCCCTTGAAGACGTCTTCTGGGTGAAAGGGGCCGACCGCAAGTGGACCCGCCGGGCCATCCCAAGCCGGCCGATTGATGAGCTCATCGCCGAGCGGACCTCATCCGCCGTCAAGGCCGCTCTCGCCAGCCTACTCGATGCCCCAACGCCAGCCGGGAGCGCCGGGAGACGCGGAAGAAATACTGGAGTGACTGGCTGATGCATCCCCTTCACGCAGATATCGCGCGACTGCTCGCAGACCGGGTAAAGGCGCGCTCGGTGGTCGTTTGGTACGACCCGCGGGCCGAGTTCGTGCCCTTCGTTGACGAGCTCCGCGGCGCACCCACGGATAGTCCAACCCTCAACCCAGTCATGCTCGCAGGGACCCGCGCGTCCCTAATTCAGTTCGTTGGTTCGATGTTCGAGATACGTGCCGTGGTCGAGCCGCTCATTAACGAAGAGACGCCCGAACGGGTCGTCGTGTACCTGCCAGGGTGTGAACGGGACTCCACCGGTTCAGTCCTGATGGAGATCGAAAAGGCGGGGGACTTGTGGGAGACGCAACTCAAGCGCCTTGCCCGGAACGTACTGCGCAAGCGCTACACCGACGGAGTGATTGACGAGCTCCTCGCGCCTGAGGGGGTCACATACGCTGACCTTGCGCTTGCGACGTCAGACGCCGGATCCGCGGAGCCGCCATCGCTTCTGAAATCCATCTTCCACGATGCGTCAGGCAGTGACGCCATCCTCGCCGCCTGGCTGGCGCAGGAAGACCGTGACGCCGAAGTCGAGGCGAAGGAGGCGACGCGTGAGCTCATCAAGCTCATCCGGTCGCGGCTCGGCCTCGAACTGCCAGACGACACATCGCTGGCCAAGTCGAGGGCCATTTCACTGCGCTACATTCTTGGCGGGGAGTTTCGCACCGACATTGTCGGCGCGCCACCCGCCAGCCTCGATGGTGTGGCTGTGCCGCGGACCAAGGCCGGCGAAACGGCGATCCGCGAGGTCGCCCAGCGACTCAGGGCCAGCTTTGCAGACGCTTACGCTGAGATTGCCGATCGCGTCGAGGGCGAGCTCGCGCTATCGGCTGCCTCCGTCCCGCCGGATGCTCTGGGCGCGATCGACACTTTTCGCTTCGAAGAGCGGGTCGTTCTCATCCACTGTGGTCACCTAATCGCGGAGGGTAAGTTTGAGGAGGCCCTTGGCTTGGTCGCCCATCGCGAGCAAAACTTCTGGCTCGATCGCGATGTAACGCGTCGGGCCCAGTGGGAAGGATGTCGGCGGCTGGCAGAACTGGGGAAGGTGGCGTCGGAGATCCTCCCGTCCGTCCGGTCGGCAAGCCGGAGTACTGCCGACTGGGTCGAGAGATACACTGCCGTGGACGGGTGGCTCCGCCTCGACCAGGCCCAGCGCCGGATGGAGACCTTCGTCGCGAAACTCGATGACGATCCCCCGGAACGCGCTCTGGCTGTCGTCCGGCGCGCGTACGACGAGGCCTGTCGGGCGATGGCAGAAGGCTTCACTAAGGCGCTTGCGAAGGCGGACTGGACCGCCCCCGGTGCGATGTCGCAGACGCACTTGTATCGCGAGGTGGTCGCGGAGCAGCCCACCCCGGTCGCGTACTTCCTCGTCGATGCGATGCGCTACGAAATGGGTATTGAGCTCGCCGGTCGTCTGCCGAAGTCGGCGGAGGTCCACGTCCGCCCCGCAGTGGCCGCCCTGCCAAGCATCACCCCGATCGGGATGGCCGCGCTCCAGCCGGGCGCGTCGGCGAGCTTCGACGTCGTCGAGGAAGGGGGAAAGCTTGGTGCCAGGATAGAGAATGTCTTCCTATCGGACCTGACCGCTCGGCGGAAATTCGCTGCGGCACGGATCCCGAACCTGGCTGACGTAACACTCGGCGACGTGCTCAGCTGGTCCAAGACGAAGCTCCAAGCACAGATCGGCAATGCCCAGGTGATCATCGTCCGATCCCAGGAGATTGACCTTGCCGGTGAGAGCGGATTCGCCCATCAGACCCGTCAGGTGATGGACTCCGTGATCGACGACCTAGCCCGGGCCCTGCGCCGCCTTGCCGACGCCGGCGTGGTGCACGCCGTTCTCTCGGCCGATCACGGCCACCTCTTTAGCCACGAAGACCGGGACGAGTCGATGCGGGTCGATTCGCCGGGCGGCGCCACTGTCGCGCTCCATCGACGGTGCTGGATCGGGCGTGGCGGCACGACGCCACCTGGATGCATCCGGGTGTCGGCAGCCGAGCTCGGCTACGCATCCGACCTCGAGTTCGTCTTTCCCCCCGGGGTCGGAGTCTTCAAGGCGGGTGGGGACCTCGGCTACCACCATGGCGGTCCTTCACTACAGGAGCTCATCGTGCCCGTCATCACGGTGCGCTCGACCCCCACTACGGCCAGCACGATGACGCGGGAGCGACTGACTGTTTCGAACGTGCCGACTCAGGTTACAAACCGTATCTTCAGCGTGACCGTGGAGCTCGACGGACCCAATCTGGCGCTCTTTTCAACGCCAACGATCGTCCAGCCGGTCCTCCTGTCCGGGAACAAGCAGGTTGGCGCGGTCGGGATGGCCATAGATGGTGCGCTCAATGCTGACGCCGGGACCGTGAGTGTGCAGGCCGGCAAGCCGGTGACGGTCGCGTTCCTTCTCAGCGACGACACAGTTGAGTCGGTCCGGATCGTGGTGCGGGACCCCACGACGGACACCGAGCTGTACCGTTCTCCGATGGAGATTGCGGTCCACCTTGGAGTTGGCCCATGAGCATCGGAACCGTTCCAGCGCGTGACGCCCTTGACGACAAGGCGAACCGAGTCTTCGCGGGCAAGGTCGTCCGTAAGGACCTTGTCCGCAAGGTCAAGGTCGGCGCGAACGTGCCCGTGTTCGTGCTCGAGTACCTGCTCGGCAAATACGCCGCCTCCTCCGACGAGGTCGCGATCCAGATGGGCCTCCAGGTTGTCAACGACACGCTCGCGAACAATTACATCCGCGCCGATGAATCGACGAAGGCTCAGGTAAAGGTCAAGGAGCGCGGGACCTATACGTTCATCGACAAGGTCAAGGTTCGGCTGGTGGATTCGGACTATTGGGCAGAGGCAGTGAACTTCGGCGACCGCTTCATTCACATTCCAACCCATTACGTCCCAGAGTTCGAGCGCCTTACTACGGGCGGCATCTGGGCCCAGCTCGACATGCGCTTTGAGTACGACGAAGAGACGAAAGGGAAGCACCCGTTCTGGATTGATCGACTGACCCCGATTCAAATCGCCACCTTCGACCTAGAGGAGTACCGACGAATTCGTCATGAGTTCACCGCGGACGAGTGGCTCGATCTGATCGTTCGAAGCATGGGCTACGAACCAGCCGAAATGTCACGCCGCCTGAAGCTCCTCTTCGTCCTCCGGCTCGTCCCGCTCGCTGAGCGGAACTTCAACCTGGTCGAGCTCGGTCCCCGCGGGACCGGCAAAAGCTACGTCGTCCAGGAAGTCTCGCCGTATGCCGCCCTGCTCACGGGCGGTACGACCCTCGCCAGCCTTTTCGGGCACATGAATGGCAAGCAAAAAGGAATGGTCCAGATCTGGGACGTAGTCGGATTCGACGAGGTCGCCGATCTCCAGAAGATGCCGAAAGAGGTCGTCACTACGATGAAGACCTACTGCGAGTCCGGCACCTTTCAGCGTGGTCAGGAACCGGTGTCGGGCGACGCGAGCATCTCGATGTTCGGCAACACCAACCAGCCGATCGATGTCATGGTCCAGACCAGCCACCTGTTCTCGCCGCTGCCCGACGTAATCCGTGACGACATGGCGTTCATCGACCGCCTGCATTTCTATCTCCCGGGTTGGGAGATCCCGAAGATGCAGAACAGCATGTTTACGGACCACTATGGCTTCGTTGTCGACTATCTCGCTGAGGCGCTCCGCGAGCTACGCAAGCACAACTTCACGGAACTCATCGACCGAGAGTTCGCTCTTGGACCGCATCTCAACGCCCGCGACCGCAAGGCAGTCCGCAAGACCGTCTCGGGTCTGATTAAGGTTCTCTATCCGGACGGCGTGCTCAGTGGCGACGAGCTCGCCGAAATCCTCGAGCTCGCGCTCGAGGGTCGTCGTCGAGTGAAAGAGCAGCTCAAGAAGATGGGGTCGTTCGAGTACTACCAAACGTCATTCAGCTACACGGATCAGGAGAGTGGCGAAGAGCGTTTCGTCGGGGTGCCCGAGCAGGGGGGTCGCGATCTCATCTCGTCCGACCCACTCGCGCCGGGCACCGTATATACGTCTGGCGTGACGTCAGACGGAACGGTCGGGCTCTTCCGCCTCGAGGTATCTGTCGCGAGTGGGACCGGGAAGCTCAAGCTCGCCGGCGGGGTGTCGGGCGCGATGAAAGAGTCGATCGGTAGGGCTTTCGGCTACCTGCAGGGCAAGAAGAGCGATCTTGGCGTGGCCTGCGAACTGGACACCTCTGACCTCCACGTCGAAGTGATTGACCTACTCGGGAACCATGTTGAGGCCGAGGTGGGCGTTGCCTTCTTCGTGGCTGTCTATTCAGCGCTTCGAAAGGCAGCCGTGAGCCCTGGGCTCCTCGTGCTCGGTGACATGAGCGTCCAAGGCAATATCAAGCCGATGCGTTCCTTGACCGAGCCTCTCCAGGTCGCGAATGACAACGGGGCGCGCCGCGCGCTCGTCCCAATCGAGAACAAGCGCAACTTCCTAGATGTGCCGGCGGACGTCGTCGAGCACGTCGATCCGATTTTCTACGGC
>Ga0307373_10013464_pt1 | contig 11430 bp, 5 predicted proteins | sample OX2MG_FD_202534 | JGI IMG/M metagenome (GOLD analysis project Ga0307373, IMG submission 202534) | Soil microbial communities from Risofladan, Vaasa, Finland - OX-2 | ecosystem: Environmental > Terrestrial > Soil > Coastal area > Acid sulfate soil | place: Finland: Risofladan, Vaasa | collected... | reverse complement strand
CTCCTGCCCGATGACGACAGTGTCGCCCGTGAGGTTGTTGTACGAACGGATCTCCGCTGCGCTGGCGTGGTACGTGCGAGCGATCGACGTGACGGAGTCGCCCGACTTCACGGTGTACAGGACGCCGTTGACCGGCGGGATCTGCAGCTTCTGCCCGATGCGGAGCGTGTCGGCGGACGTGAGGTGGTTCGCCCACCAGATGGTCATCAGGGAGACGCCGAACCGGCTCGCGATCCCGCTGAGCGTGTCGCCGGACCGCACCGTGTAGGTGGTGACCTGGCTGCTGATGTCCGACACCGCCGAGTTGGCGGTGATCGGCTTGATCAGGCTTCCGTCCACCATCGCGTACGTTCCGGCGGTGGGTCCGCTCCCGTCCGTGCCGCCGCTGCCGGGGCTGGGGGCGGGGGCAGTGAGCCCGGGGTCGACCTGGCCGGCATCGGGCCCGTCGATGTTGATGGAGACGATCCGCGGGTTGTATGGAGTACCCGGGCCGTCGGTGCCGCCGGTGCCGCCCGCGGCGACCCCGGGGATCTGCGACATGAGCGTGGCCGCAGCGAGGAGCGCGATGGCGAGAAGGGGCGCGGCACGTCGCTCGGTGGCCAGCGTGGACACGCGACGGCGGAGGCCGCTCGCAGCCGCCATCAGGGCCTGCCCGGCCCGCGGCTCGCGATGGGCGACCGCGGTGCGACGATGCGCAGCCGGGCCGGGTCGCGACGTGTGTCCGTGGATGCTGCCCGACATCGATGCACGGATGAGGGCAAAGCGGCCGCGGACGCGGCGCGCGACGTCAGACGCGTTCGGCAATACGGTCTCCCGTAGAACAAGGCGGTCGCGACGCGGGGGTGTGCGGGGGATCAGCCGGCCGCCCTGGAGTGCCCTATGCGGTTGCGTTCCAACCTGTTGTCGTGCACGACCGCCGCGCCGGGCCTCTCGGGCCTTCGGGACGCGGGATCGACGGATTGCAGGGACCTTACCATCGCGCTGTCGGCCGCGTCAAACCGGTGACGGGCGCGCACAGAGGTTCGTGCCGCGCGTGCACGCGGGACGTCGTGGAATGGCGCGAAGGTAGACGCCCGGGCCGTCGCCCCAAGCCGGAGGCTACTGGTCGAGGCTCTTCGTCAGCGTGGCAAGGAACTGGGCGTTGCTCTCCGTCTTCGCGAGCCGGTTCAGGAGCAGCTCGATGCCCTCGTTCGTGCCGACCGCGGAGAGCATCCGCCGCATGGTCCACACCATCCGCAGCGTGCCCTCCTCGAGGAGCAGCTCCTCGCGCCGGGTCCCGGAACGCTGCACGTCGATCGCCGGGAAGATGCGCTTCTCGGCGAGCTTGCGGTCGAGGATCAGCTCGGAGTTGCCGGTGCCCTTGAACTCCTCGTAGATCACGTCGTCCATTCGGGATCCGGTGTCGATCAGGCACGTCCCGATGATCGTGAGGGAGCCGCTCTCCTCGAGCTTCCGTGCGGCGCCGAAGAAGCGCTTGGGCGGATACAGGGCGATGGGGTCGATGCCGCCCGAGAGGGTGCGACCGGACGGCGGCAGGGCCAGGTTGTAGGCCCGCGCCAGCCGCGTGATCGAGTCGAGCAGGATGACCACGTCGCGACCGGTCTCCACCTGCCGCTTGGCGATCTCGAGCGCCATTTCCGCCACATGCGTGTGGTTCTCGGTGGGCTCGTCGAACGTGGAGCTGATGACCTCGCCCTTCACGGAGCGCCGCATGTCCGTGACTTCCTCCGGGCGCTCTCCGATGAGCGCCACCATCAGGAGGATCTCGGGATAGTTGACCGTGATGCCGTTGGCGATCTGCTTCAGCAGCATCGTCTTGCCCGCCTTCGGGGGGCTGACGATGAGCGCGCGCTGCCCCTTGCCGAGCGGATTGACGAGGTTGATCAGCCGCTGGCTGAGGTTCTTGGGGTCGGTCTCGAGGTTGATCAGCTCGATCGGGTGGATCGGGGTCAGCGCATCGAAGTGCGGGCGGCGCCGGGCGGTGTCGGGATCGACGCCGTTCACGGACTCCACGCGCAGGAGGCCCCAGTACTTCTCGCCGTCCTTGGGGGAGCGGGTGACCCCGCCGACACGGTCGCCCGTCCGGAGCCCGAACTTGCGGACCTGGGTCGAGCTGACGTAGATGTCGTCCGGCCCCGGCATCAGGCCGTGCCGTCGCAGGAACCCGTATCCGTCGTCGACGATGTCGAGGATGCCCGTCGCGTACGGCTGCCCGCCGCGTTCGACCTGGCGCTGCAGGATCCGCTCCACGAGCTCGTCGCGGCGCATGGCGCTGGCGTCACCGACCTCGAGGTCGCCGCCGATCTCGAGGAGCTCGTTGAGGTTCTTCGTCTTGAGTTCGTTGATGTTCATTGGGCGGTTCCGGTCGAGCTGGATGGGGTTGGGTCGGGTAACGCGGGGACGTGGCTGACGAGCCGAATGGGCGCACAACCGCCGCTGTGGCGGGGTTCCAGGGGGCCGGCGGTGGGCACATGCGGACGCGTGCGTCGGCCCGGCGGCATTGGGTGGGAACGAGGTGCGAACGGCATGATAACACGGCGACCGGCCGGGTCAATGCATGGGACATGACAACACGGGAGGTCTACGCGAGCCGGCGGCGTTCGACCCCGGACCGTACGCCGCCGCGCCTGCCCGATCCACGGTCACCTGCGGTCAGTCGGCGACGACGAGTGGCTGATCGGGGACGGCGGGACGGCGCGCGTGGGCGAGGCTGGTGCCTGCGCTCGCGACGATGACCAGGCCGATGGCGAGGGCCTCCGGCAGGTTGAGCGCCTGGCCGAGGAACACCAGGCCCACGAGCGCGGCGAAGGCCGGATCGAGGCTGGTGAGGACCCCGAAGACGCCGGGCGGCAGGCTGCGCATGGCCGCAAGCTCGAGCGTGTACGGGATCACGCTGCTGAACATGGCGACGATGAGGCCGGCGCCGAGCACCCACGGCTGCAGCAGCCAGCTTCCCCCCGTCGCGACCGCCGGCACGGCAAGGATGCTGCCGCCCACCAGCATGGCGACCCCGAGCCCGCGCCCGTCGGGCCATGCCTTCGTGAGACGGGATCCGATAAGGATGTAGAGCGCCCAGCATCCGCCGGCTGCGAGCGCGAAGGCGACGCCGATCGTGTCGTCGGCGGCCAGCCGGCCACCCGCAAGCGTGAAGATGCCGACGGCCGCGAGCGCGACCCAGACCAGGTCGAGGGGCCGGCGGGATCCCGCCACGGCAACCGCGAGCGGGCCCCAGAACTCGAACGTGACCGCGACCCCGAGGGGGATGCGACCGATCGCGACATAGAACGCGCCGTTCATCGACGCCAGCACGATCCCGAAGAGGATCGCGGTCCGCCACGCGTCGCGCCCCATGCCGGATCTCCACGGCGGTCTCACGATCGCGAGAAGCACCGCACCCAGCCCCAGGCGCAGCCACACGGCCACGAGCGGGCCCGCGCGGTCGATGATCCGGACGGCCACCCCGGCCCCGCCCTGCACGGAGATCGCGGCGAAGACCACCAGCAGAGGCGCAGGGACGGCGCCGCGCGACAGGCGGGATGGCCGGACGGGCTCCGACCCGGGTCCGGAGGGCGGCGGCGCACCCGCCGGGTCCGATCCTGCCGGCGAGCCCGAACTGAGGCCGGCGGTGGACTGCGGCCGCCCGCCGGGTGGCAGGCCAGCTTCGAACGACGGGACCGCGTCGACGCCGGAATCCGGCGCCGGCACGCCGGTCAGCGTGAGTGGGCGGCGCTCACCGGGACGAGCCGGCCGCGCCCGCCGCCGCGCCGGACCGCGCCTCGAGCGCCTTCCGCGCCTTGTCCCAGTCGCTGCGGAACTGCACGATCCCCTTGTCGGTCAGCGGGTGGTGGATCATCTGCTGGAACACCTTGAAGGGAAGCGTCGCGATGTGCGAGCCGGCCAGGGCGGCCTGCGTGACGTGCAGCGGGTTGCGGATCGACGCCGCGAGGACCTCGGAATCGAGCTCGTGGATCTCGACGATCGAGACCAGCTCGCGGATGACGATCATCCCGTCCTGGTTGATGTCGTCGAGCCGCCCCACGAACGGGGAGAGCAGGTTGGCGCCGGCCTTGGCGGCCAGCAGCCCCTGGTTGGCCGTGAAGATGAGGGTGCAGTTCGTCCGGATCCCCTCGGCGTGGAACCGGGCGAGCGCCTCCAGCCCGGTCTCGCTCATGGGGACCTTCACGTAGATGTTGTCCGCGATCTTCGCGAAGTGGCGGCCCTCGCGCAGCATGCCCTCCACGTCCTCCGCCACGACCTCGGCGCTGACCGGCCCGGACGTGATCTGGCAGATCTCCCGGAGGACCTCGTCATAGGTCATGCCGCTCGTCTTCGCGAACAGCGACGGGTTGGTGGTGACGCCGTCGAGGACGCCCCAGCTCGCGACCTTGCGGATCTCGTCGATGTCCGCGGTGTCGATGAAGAGCTTCATGGATCTCCTTCCGCGCCCCGCCGCGACTCCGCGCTACCGGGGCAGACTTGGCTCAGCCGAGCCCGGCCGCCACCTCGGTCGCGCTCGCGCGCCCGGCCTCGCCAGTGGCGATGCAGGCGGCGACGTAGGCGCTGAACATCGGGTGCGGCCGGTCGGGCCGGCTCCTGAACTCGGGATGGAACTGGCTCGCCACGAACCAGGGATGGTCGCGCAACTCGACGATCTCCACGAGCCGCCCGTCGGGCGACTGCCCGGAGAGGACCATGCCGGCCCTTTCAAGCTCCTGTCGGTACGCGTTGTTGACCTCGAAGCGATGCCGGTGTCGCTCGTAGATGACCTCGGTGCCGTACGCGGCCGCGGCCTTCGACCCGGGGGCGAGGCGCGCGGGGTACAACCCGAGCCGCATGGTGCCGCCCTTGTCCTCCATGTCGCGCTGGTCCGGCATGAAGTCGATGACCGGATCGGGCGTGAACAGGTCGAACTCGGTCGAGTTCGCGTCGCGCAGGCCCAGCACGTCGCGGGCGAACTCGATCACGGCGCACTGCAGCCCCAGGCAGAGCCCGAGGTACGGCACGCCCTGCTCGCGCGAGTAGCGCGCGGCCAGGACCTTGCCCTCGATTCCCCGGTGTCCGAAGCCGCCCGGGACGAGCACTCCGGCGACCCCCCGCAACCGTTCCTCGACCGTCTCCGGCGTGAGCTCCTCCGAATCGACCCAGCGCACGCGGATCGACCGGTCGTGGGCCCACCCGGCGTGACGGAGCGCTTCCGTCACGGACAGGTACGCATCCGGCAGCTCGATGTACTTGCCGACCAGCGCGATCTCCAGCTCGGGCTTGGAGCGCTCGATGCGCTGCACGAGCCCGCGCCAGGCCACGAGGTCGGCGGTGTGCACGCGGTCGACGAGCCCGAGCTGGTTGACCACCAGGTCCCCGAGCCCCGCCGCCTCGAACATGAGCGGAACGGCGTAGATCGTGTCCGCCGTGGTCGCGGGAATGACGGCGGGTGCCGGGACGTCGCAGAACAGGGCGATCTTGTCGCGCAGCTCGTCGGGGACCGGCGAATCGGAGCGCAGGACGATCACGTCGGGCTGGATCCCGATGCCGCGCAACTCCTTGACGGAGTGCTGCGTGGGCTTCGTCTTGAGCTCGCCCGTGGCCGCGAGCGCGGGCAGCAGCGTGACGTGGACGTAGAGCACGTTCGTGCGGCCGACGTCGTTGCGCATCTGCCGGATCGCCTCGAGGAACGGCAGCGATTCGATGTCGCCGACCGTCCCGCCCACCTCGACGATCACGACGTCGGCCCTGCCGTCGCGCGCGACGCGCTGGATCCGCTCCTTGATCTCGTTGGTGATGTGCGGGATGACCTGCACCGTGCCGCCGAGGTAGTCGCCGCGGCGCTCCTTGGCGATGACCGCCTGGTAGATCCGCCCCGTCGTCACGTTGCTCAGCTGGCTGAGGTTCTCGTCGATGAAGCGCTCGTAGTGGCCCAGGTCGAGGTCCGTCTCCGCGCCGTCGTCGGTCACGAAGACCTCGCCATGCTGATACGGGGACATCGTGCCCGGGTCCACGTTGATGTACGGGTCGAGCTTCAGGATCGAGACGGAGAGGCCGCGGCTCTTGAGCAGGCGGCCGATGCTCGCGGCGGTGATGCCTTTGCCCAGCGAGGAGGTCACGCCTCCGGTCACAAAGACATACTTCGCCATCGTCCATGTCCTCCGGGGTTTTTCCAATGCTAGCGGAGGCCGCCCGGGGCCGCAACCGCGAGGCTATGCTGTCCGGCGGGGGGACAGGGAGGTCGCGATCGTGACTGAGCGTGCATCGGGCGAAGCGAATCATGGCGAGGCGGAGACCGTGACGATGGGGTATCCCCCGCCCGGCGCCCCACCGGCGCCCCCCGGGACGGCCGCGCCGCCCCCGGGCTCATGGCAGCCGGACGAGTGGCGCCGATCCGGGCGGCGCCGCATCGGCGGGGGGCTGGTGGGAGGCCTCGTGCTCGTCATGATCGGCGCGTATTTCCTGCTGCGCCAGGCGGCGCCGACGGTGAACGTCGACCAGCTCTGGCCCTACGGAGCCGTCGGCATCGGGCTTGTCCTCCTCGTCGCGGCGGTGGTTGCGCCCGAGCGCTGATCACGGCGATCCGGGCCCGCGGAGCGCGGCGATCCCGGCCACGGGCAGGCGCCCTTCCCGTGACGCCAACGCGGCCGAGGGGTCCTCATCAGGGCCCGAGGGCAGCTCTCCCGTGACTCCATCGCCGCGCAGGTGATGGGCTGGTGGTCGGGCCACTCGGATCCGACCGCGACGGCCTGCGTCCCGCTCGCCGCCACGGCGGTCGGGGCGAACCCGGCCGAGCAGAGGAACCCTCCACGCCCGGCACCGTCACCCGATCGCCAGCTTCGCCGGCGGCGTGATGGCGATGCGCTCGGGGGCGTCCGCCCGCGCCACGATGGCCGGCTCCCACGCGTACGTCCCCGCGGTGAGCACGGTCGCGAGGTAGCGGGGCGGCCGGCTCGGGTCGCAGACGAAGAACTCGACGCGCTGGCCGTCCACCAGGGACGGCCACGTGAACGCATCGGCGACGTCGATCCCCCACGGTTGCGAGCGCGGCACGAGACCGGACGGCACGATCTCCGTGACCCGGAAGCAGCCCGAGGTCGCGATACCGCGCACGTCCACGCGGAGGGTCACGTCGACCACGGCGTCGGCCGGAACTGCCAGGCCGGGCCACACGAACCGCTCGATGGAAAGGTCGGGGTCGTTGACGACGGCCGTGGGCTCGAGCGTCTCGCGCCACACCGTCATGACCGCCACCTCGCCGCTCAGGAGCTGCGCCGCCAGGGAGACGCGCTGGGTCGCGCTCAGCGTGATCGACCAGCTCTGGCCGGCCTTGAGCACGTGCTCCGTCCTTCGGCCACCCACCGTGACGGCGAACCGTGCCGTCGCCGGCGACGTCCTCTCGAGCGCCGCGGCGGCATACGCCACCTGCTGCAGGCCGAACACCGTCATCTGGCTCGGGTTCGCCTCGGCGTAGGCCTCCGCAGCCGGGGCGAGCGGATCGCCCAGGGCGGCGGCCAGCGCCGCGAGGAGGGCCGTCGCCTCCGAGACCTGCGAGGCGTCTCCCGAGACCCGCAGGCGCACGTACGTCCCGTACCGCTCGCCGTACTGTTGCAGGAGGCGGCGCTCGATCGCGCGGGCACCCTGCTCATCGCCCGCGGCCGCGAGCCCGAGGGCCGCATAGAGCAGGGGCGTGGGCGGGGAGAAGTTCTCGTCGTCGTTCGCGGCCGCCCGCAGCTCCGTCACGACCGGCGACCCGAGCGCCGCCAGGCCCGCGAGGGCGAGCAGGCGCCGATCGAGGGCCTCGTCCTCGCGGTTGACCACCGCCGAGAGCGATTCCTCGAACGACGATCCCCTGGTCGAGGCCGGCGCCAGGAGCAGCGCCCTCACGGTGAGCTCCAGGTCGCCGGAGGCATAGGGCAGCAGGGCGAGGGCGAGGCGGGAGGTGTCGGGATCGGTCACGGCGTAGCGGTCGAAGTCGAGCGTGGTGGCGGGAACGTCCTTCGCGAGACCAGGGAAGTACCTGGACACGAGCGCCGCCGCCTCGCTGGCCGCCAGCGCCTGGTCCAGCCGCGGACCGTCGCCCTGCATCAGCCGCCAGAGCAGGGGCAGGAAGGCGCCCCGACCCGCGTCGGCGAACGTGTAGGTGGTCGAGTCGCCCCCCGACGGAACGAACCCGGGGCCGAGACGGCTGCTGACGAGCCGATCGCGCGTCTGCCTGGGCCTCACGACGGTGAACGTGCGGACGAGCCCGTCGGCAAGACCACCGCGGGCGGCGTCAACCGTTGCGCGGATGGTCAGGCGCTGCGTGCCGAGGGGGACCGCGGGCAGCGTCACCGAGGTTTCGCGGAACGCCGGCGCGGTGACCGTCCGGACCGCCATGCCCAGCGACGAGGAACTGACTGCGTACGTCACCGTCTGCCCCGCTCGCAGCGCGTCGCCGTACGCCCGCAGACGCACCGCGGGGCGATCTCCCGCCACGTACTCGGGGGCGATGGTGGCCTCGACGAAGAAGGGCAACGAGACCACGACCGGCACGTCGGTCGACCCGGCGCGGAGGTCGCCGGTGACCGCGTACACGGCGACGTGCCACTGCGTGAGATCGTCCGGCACCCGGAACGTGATACGCGCGCGGCCGTCCGATCCAACGGCCACCTTCCCGAAGAACGCGGCGTCGCGGAAATCGTCGCGGAGGTCCCCGCCGCCCCCTCCGCCACCGGTGGATCCTCCGCCGCGGTTGCCTGTGTCCGGATACTGGTGCGAGCCGCGGCTGAGGAGCATGCCCGAGCTGACGCTGCTGTACAGCTGGCCCAGCGGTTCCGCGTCCCACGCCGCGTACATGTCGTACAGCTTCTGGTCCACCGCCGTGACGATCACATCGGCGGGCACAGGCCGTCCATCGGCCGCCGAAGCGACGGCGATGTCCACGCTCGCGGTGCCGCCGGGTCGGTAGGAGGGCGCCGAGGGAGTTGCCGTCACGGCGAGCGCACGATCCCGGGCGTCGAACTGCGCCTGGTACCCGCTCGGCCCAAGGTACGACGAGCCGGTGAAGATGTACGTCGAGCCGGTGAAGCGGACCGCGTTCACGACGAGGTTGGGCACGGCGGCCGCGTCGAACGGGACGGCAAACGTCGGCGACGAGCGCACCTCGAGGCTGCGCAGCCCCAGCTGCGCGGCCATGAAGAGGTACTGGTTGGGCGCCGACGACGGATAGGGGCCGGCCGTGTCCCGGAACACCAGCGACACGGTGTCCCCGACGTGGTACCCGGGGTCGTCGCTCGGGCGCCCGTCGTCGAGGTACGCCCAGTTCTGCAATCCCGGGTGGGGCCTGTCGGACGGCGAGGCGTACAGATCGATGGCCGTCTCGCGGGAGGCCGCGTCCCTCGCGGAGAGCCTGATCGAGCAGGAGGAGATGCGGGCATCCGTCACGCGGACCGACAGCGCGAATCTGCCGGAGGCATCGGCCTTCACCTTCCGCGTGCCCAGGTCCACGGTGCGCAGGTCGTAGTCGTAGACGGGCACCACCTTGCGCGCGATGAAGTCGTAGCGCTCGCCGGTCCGCCGAGCGACCTCATAGGACCCGGTGACGTTCACGGTGACCGTGCTCCCTGCCGAGGGCCCCGCGCGCGACGCCGTCTTCCCATCGTCCCCGTAGGGAGAACCCGCGGCGTACCAGGCCTCTGCGGCCTTCATGTCGCGCCGGTAGATGGTCCCGGCCACCGACAGGGTCGAGCCGGCGAAGGACGGCGTGGCCTGGAGCTCGACCAGGCCGGCCCAGACGACCGCGTAGGCGTTGGCCGACACGGACATCTCCTCCGACCGGACCGGTTCCACCTGGAAGTCGATGACGTCGAACTGGTGCGGCGACTCATCGCGCCGTGCAGGCAGGGTGAAGGCCGCCTTGCCGGTCGGATCGGTGGTCACCGTCACGTTCGATTCCACGGCCAGCCCGTTGGCCCCGGCGATCCGCAGCTCGAGACCCCCGACCGGAGTCCCATCGTAGAACGTCGCCGTCGCGGTCAGCCGGACCGATTCGTCGGCGAGGTACACATGCCGGTCCGTGCTCAGCTCGAGGCGATACGGAGGCTTGGTCAGGACGGTCACCGTGACGTACGTGGTGTTCACCAGCGTGCCGCCGTCGCGGAGCTCGAGTGCGTACCAGCCCATCGGGACGTCCCGGAGGCGGAGGGATGCCGTGAACGCCCCGATCGGGTCCGTCGTCACGGTCGCCTCGGAGATGGCGGGTGTCGTGTTCTCCGCGCCCCCGGAGTCCACGAGCCGGACGGTCACCCTGGTGGGGATGGACCCGTCCGCGCGCCGGCGAACGAGTCCGAACGCGTTGAGCGTGTCCTGCTGCCGGTACGCCTGCCGGTCGGCGTGGAAGAACTGCCAGTAGGCATCGTTGGCGCCGCCGTACCACCAGGCGCCGGTCGCGTAGCGCCAGCCGTCGCCGCCGCCCGTCCACATCGAGCCGGCCACGAACCCGGTGCGTCCATCCGGGGACGCGATCGTGAGGATCGGCCGGCCCGTCGAATCGGCCGACGAACGGAGTGAGGCCGGCACGGGCGCGACGAGCAGCCCCTGTGCGTCCGTGGACCCGAGGGCTCCGTCGGTCCCGATGGTGACGGTGGCGCCCGCAAGGGGGGCGCTCGTCCGAAGGTCGTGGGCCCACACCGCGATGCGATCCGAGAACACGGCGACGAACGAGCCGATGTCCGATACCTGCAGGAACAGCGAGACGCGGTCGGCGCCGTCCTCGAGCACGACCAGGTACCACCCGGCAGCGAGCTTCGACGGGAGGCGGAACCAGACGTCGGAGTTCGTCTCGAGCGGCGAGGCGTGGACGGTGAACGAGGCGACCCTGGGGAGGTTGGTCGCGGACGCCCCCGCCTGCCCCTGCCATCGCGTCCACGTCCCGCGCTCCGCCTGCGCGAGCGCCGCGAGCGCCGAGGCGGAGCCGGGGAACCGGTGGATCGCGCCCTTGACGCTCGTCGGCATGGGAACGTCGGAACCACCGTACGTCGACACGCTCATGACCGGCGCCTCGCGGGTGGACGATTCGAACACCAGGCGGCCGGCGTAGATGGTGCTCGTCGGTGTCGACGCCGACGCCGCGCTCGTAGTCTCGAATGCAAACGACACGTCCTGCTCGAGCACCTGGTCCGAGCCCGCGATCTGGACGCCCCTGCGGAGCGTCACGCGGTACACCGTCCGGGACTGCAGCGCCCGCGGCTTGAACACGAACGTCCGGCCGCCCGCCTCGAAACTGCCGGGCACGGACGGATCGATCGTGAACCGCTCCGCCGCGCCGCTCGCGCCGTCCTGGTCGAACGTGAACTCGATCCCGGTGTCCAGTGGAACATCGGTCGCCTTGTCGCGTGGCAGCGTCGCGACGACGTGGAGAGGCTGCCGGACCCGGAAGGCCCATGAGCCCTGGAGCGCGCCCGTCGG
>Ga0307373_10013457_pt1 | contig 11433 bp, 13 predicted proteins | sample OX2MG_FD_202534 | JGI IMG/M metagenome (GOLD analysis project Ga0307373, IMG submission 202534) | Soil microbial communities from Risofladan, Vaasa, Finland - OX-2 | ecosystem: Environmental > Terrestrial > Soil > Coastal area > Acid sulfate soil | place: Finland: Risofladan, Vaasa | collected... | reverse complement strand
GGGCTGGACTGGGTCACCGCCGACCACGAGGCGGCGAGAATGTCGCACTACTTCTCCGACCTGGTGCTGGACCGGAGCTTTCAGCGGGTGGGCCGGCCGACCATCTGTCCGCACAGCAACGAGATCCCCGGGACGGGAAGGCCGAAGCGCCAGCTACAGAGTCTCTTCGACCTTGAACCGGGGGTAGCGGCGGTGATCTCCAGGATCTCCGAGGTAGCTGAGCACGAGGCTCCCCAGCTGCTGCGACTGCTGGACGCGGAGGGCCTCAAGCCGGGGATCGAAGTTGAGGTGCGCCGGGCTCCGGGAGCCGAAGCGGTTACCGTCTTGGTGGCGGGTCGGCCAACCGCCCTGGGTTTGCGCGCGGCCCAGTCAGTGTGGGTGGAGAGGGTTAATCCGCAGGGGTCTCACCCTCGCGCTGCAGCTCCCTTAAGAACTGCTCGTAGTCGTCGGGCATGAGCCACTCCGGGGCCTGGAAGGCGCCGCTGCGCAGCCAGGCCGCGCTCATGGCCACCGCCCCGACCAGCAGGATCCAGGCAGCAAGATCAGGCAGGCTGAAGGAGTGGGTGATCAGCGGCAGAGCCAGCAACAGCAGCGCCACCAGACCGTAGACAACCCAGGTCGCCCGCTCGGTGCGGGTGAGGCGAGGCGCCGGCGGGATGTCAGGCACCGGCTCCGGCCCACCCTCCAAGCGGCTGGTTTGCGTCACTTCGGCATGGTAGCGCTGGAACGCCTGCCAGCGAATCACTGACCCTCGCGTTTCCATAATTAGCCTCAACGTTGACAAATTGAGAGCCCAAGGTTATAAATCACAGATGAGTACTGACCAAGAGATCGAAGAAATCCTCCGACGGGTGGCCGCCGGCGAGCTCTCCCCGGCAGCCGGCGCCGCCCAGATCGAGGCCCTGCACCAGGGCCGGCTGGCGGTGGTGGAAGCGCCCATTCGCAAGGTGAGGGTGGTAGGAGCGCTCCATCCGCTCCGGATCACCGGCGACGCCGAGGTGCGCGACGCCGTGGTCAGCGGAGCGCACGAAGCCCGCCGCGATGGCGACACCCTGGTAATCCGGACGGCGGTGCCGGGGGACGAGGAGTCGGGCTTCACGTTTCGCTGGCCGGGTCGGGCGGGGATCCCCAACTTCGGAGGGGGGCATCCCGAGCGGGCCTTGCGGCCGATTCAGGTCCGCATGAACCCGGCCTTGGCATTGGAAGTTGAGATGTCGGCTGGACTGCTTTCGGTTCACGGGGTGAAGGGACCCATAAAAGCGGACATCCAAGCCGGCAGCGCCAAGCTGGAGGGTTTCGCCAGCCCCTTCGACCTCAAGGTCACCTGGGGAACGGTGTCCGCCACCGGCCTGCTCACCGACGGCGAGTCCCAGGTCCGCTGTGAGGCGGGCACCGTCAAGGTAAATCTGGAGAAGGGGTCGAGCGTTCGGGTAGTGGCCAGGAGCACCTTGGGGCGGATCTCGCTGCCTGGAGAGGCGGCCGGTCTCTCCGACGGTTGGACCATGGGCGGCGAGGAACGCGAGGCCACGGTGGGAGCCGGCCAGGCCCGACTCGATGTCGAAACCACCACCGGCGCGGTCTGGGTCGAGGCGCTCTAAGGTTGGCCGGAAATCACGTCCCCCGAACTTGCCCGGTGTGCGGGGAGCAGCTTCATCTGACCAGGCTCTCTTGCCAAGGCTGCGGAACCGAGCTATCGGGCGACTTCGAGAGCTGCGAGTTCTGCGCCCTGGGCGCGCCTGACCGGGAATTGCTCAAGCTCTTCCTGGCCTCGCGGGGCAACCTCAAGGCGATGGAGCGCCAGCTCGGGGTCAGCTATCCCACCGTGCGTTCGCGCGTGGACTCGGTGCTGGCCCGGCTGGGCATGGAATCGCGCGAGCCAGCCGCGGCGTCACCGCTGGAGCTTCTCCAGGCGCTGGCCCGCGGCGAGCTGGACGTGGAGCAGGCCCAGGCGCGATTGCCGAGTTAGGACGTAGGTTCGGCCAGCCGGTGACAGAGGCGGTCAGCGGAAGCCGTAGAGGCCCTCGTGGAAGTCCCCGCTGGTGGACCAGCGCTCGATCACCCGATCAACCACCGAGTCGTCGACCTCGGCGGCGCCCATGGTTCGGGCGTTGCCCTCGATCGCCTCCAGCACCTGTCCGCGCACGAACTCGGGGACGGTGTCGAAACGCCGGCGGGCCGTCTCGGTCCAGGGTAGGCCGTCCTGGTGGCGGCCCTGGATGGCGTGGGAAACCTCTCCCCACATCTGGTACTTCACATCCATGATGGCCGGGGTGATGGTGTTGCCCAGCCCCTTCTTGATGGCAGTGAACTCGACGCGCCAGCGGGTCAGCTCGCGGCAGAAGGCGGGTACCTCCATCAGTCGCTCCTCGGCCTCCGGAGTCCAGGTGAATGTCGGAAGCCCGGTTCGGTGGCTGAGGGGGTGGCCATAGCCCAGCTTCTTGCCGAGGGCGTCGACGAAATCCGTGCTGATCTCGTCCACTCCGCGACGGATGGCCCGTTGCTCGACCGCGTTCTGGGCCATCTGCTCGGCCTTGTCAGTGCTGACGTGGCTGGTGGCCGCCGACGCCCTGGCCTTGCGCATGGCCTGGATGTGAGCCTCTATCTCCCACTGGGTCCCGGCGGGCAAGTCCGGTGCTGGGCAGCCGGGCGCGGCGCTGTCGGTATCCGCCGGGACCGACCCTTCCGAGACCCCGGGGTAGGGGCAGCCCGACTTTTCCTCAGCTGTCATGTCGCCCATTCTTCTGCCGCCTCCTCCGCTTGCTCAACCCCGGCTTGGGGCGGCGGCGAATCGCATTCGGAGGGCATGGAGGCCAGCAGCTGCTCCAGGGCCGCGCTCAAGGACTCGATCTGGTCCGCCGTCAGGGGACTGGAAAAGTGGGTGCGCACCGAGCGAAGGTGGCTGGGAGCCGCCTCTAGCAGCCGCTCCCGACCGAGGTCGGTTAGCACCGCGAAATAGCCGCGGGCGTCGCTGGGACAGACCTCGCGGCGGACCAGCCCGCTGTGCTCCAGCCGCTCCACCAGCCGGGTCAGCCCGCTGCGGCTAAGTAGCACCCGGTCGGCCAACTGGGCCATCCGTAGCGCCCCGCCCTCAGCATCGTTGAGCTGGACCAGTACGTCATATTCCGCCAACGGCAGCCGGTGCGCCTCGATCAGCTCCCGCTCAAGCGCCCGGGCGATCACCGTATGGGCCTTGAGAAATGCTTTCCAGGCTCCCAGCTCAGCCGGCGAGAGAACCGCCGCTGGTGGAGGCGCTGGGCGAGATGATTGCACGAGCAAGTACCTTTGTCTTATGATCGCTTACGTGATTGCTCAGGCAATTATCGCGCGTTTCCGGGACCGAACCAACAGGAGGACTCTACATGAGCTGGAAGGTGGACAACGCCCACACGTCACTTGAGTTTTCGGCGCGGCACATGATGGTAAGCACCGTCAGGGGCCACTTCACCGAGTTCACCGGCGAGCTCGAACTCGATACTGAGGACCTGACCCGGAGCCGGGCTAAGGCCACCATCAAGGCTGTCAGCGTCGACACCCGTGAGACGAATCGGGACAACCATTTGCGATCCGCTGACTTCTTCGACGTCGAGAAGTACCCGGAGATCACCTACCGAAGCACCAAGCTGGAGAGCCGGGGCGGTAACAAGTACCGGGTTGAGGGCGAGCTCACCGTCCGGGACGTGACCCACCCCATCGAACTGGAGGTTGCCTTCCTGGGGATGGAGTCCAGTCCCTACGGATTCAGGGTTGCCGGCTTCGAAGCGACTGGCTCCCTCAGCCGCAAGGACTTCGGCCTCAACTGGAACGTCGCTTTGGAGACTGGCGGCTTCGTAGTCAGCGACCAGATCAAGATCAGGATCGACGCTGAAGCCGTCGAGGAGGTCGCAAAGGCCGACGAGCTGGTCGCCGGCCCCGCCTCGGCCTGAACTCGCTCACAGCTCTCTGCCGGCGGGTTGGGCTGCCGCCACCTTCCCGGCCCGCCGGCTCCGACCCCGAGGCTTGGCCTCCACCGCATCCTCATCCTGTTCGTCGCTGACCTCCTCGAAAGTGGCACCGGGAGCCAGCCGCTCGGGGCAGAGGATCCCCTGGAGGTGGTCTGATTCGTGCTGGACGATCCGAGCCAGCCAGCCCTCGAAGTCCCGCTGAAGTCCCTTCCCTTGAGGGTTGCGGTAGCGCAGGGTGAGCCCCTCCGCCCGTCGCACCAGTCCGCTCCGTCCGGGCAGGGAGAGGCAGCCCTCATTGGCGTCCAACTCGCCCCTGGTGGCGACGATCTCGGGGTTGCAGATGGCCAAGCGCCGACCCTCGTAGACGATCACGGCCAGCTGGATGTTGAGCCCAACCTGGGGCGCGGCCAGCCCCACCCCGTTCCACTCCAGGCAACGCTCGTACATCTCGTCCACCAGCCGTCGCAAGGTGCCGTCGAAAGTTCTGACCGGCGCACCCCGGTGGCGCAGTACGGCAGCCGGGTCCATCACCAGCCGGAGTGGAGCCTTGGAGGTCACTCGGACATCTTCGCAGGCGACTGCGAGAGTCCGCCGAGGAGTTGGATGGCCGACTCGCGCTCGGTGCCGGCCAGTCCGGCGATCTCAGCAAGCGACACCAGTTTGGAATAGTCCAGCCCCGGACCGAAGGCCCTGTGACAGGCGTCAAGCAGAGCCAACTCCGTCTGGTCAGGTGGGCTCACAGCCACCACCCCGCGGACCAGCCCCCAGCCGCCCGTCAGGCGGTAGCCGAGCCCCACCAGCTTGCGTCCGGCGATCGCCAGGTCGCTGAAGCCCGGGCACCAAGCTCCCTCCACCCGGCCCAGCTCCAGCTCGACCCCCCAGGGGCCGAGCCGGTCCTCCAGGAAGCAGCGCAGCGACCCGGTGAGACGGTCGAGCGGCCGGGCGCAGGGCACGGGCAGATTGGCCACCGCCAGGAAGCCGAGCCAGTGCTGGCCGCCCGGGCCGACCGTCCCCGCCACCGGGCTGGTGCGTACGGCGGGCAGACCGGGAATCTCCCGGATCCTTGTCAACACCGCCGGCTTGCGGGTCAGCGAGCTGCCCAGGGTGATCCCGGGCCGGGTCCGCAGCAGCAGCAGGCTGATCTGCCCGGGTTCTGGGCTAAGGCCGGCCCGAGGATCAGCCTGGCGGAGCAGCTCATCCTCCTCGGCCACCCCGACCACGCTGACCGGCCAGAGCGGCGGAGAGTAGGGAGCCAGGTTCACCGCGAGCCGGAGTCGCTGGGCTCCAGGGCGGCCGGCCCCGTTCCGGCATGGTGGGAGCCAGAGGACAAGAGCCGCCGCAGGTTCCGGAGCGACTGCTTGACCTGCAGTTCCAGCACTCCCTGCACGCCCATCCGCGACGCCAGCGCGCCCAGTGGTCCGCCGGGGAGCTCGTACTTCAAGCTGTAGCGGACCTCGGCCGTCCTTGGCCCCAGTTCCCGGCATTCGATCCGGAGGGTCGCGGTGGCGCCCAGGGCACGACCCGAGCTGATCAGGTAGCTCGGTCGCCGGCACTCCCCCACTACCCAGGCACTGTCCGCGATCCGGCCCCCGACCACCAGCCGGACCCGGAGCCGGTCGCCGGGCAGGAGAGGGTGGCGGAGGTCCCCGGCGACCTCTCCGACGCCGAACACCCAGCGGGGCGCGTTGCGGACGTCGGCGGCGAACTCCCAGGCATCCTGCTGGGTCACCGGCACCATGATCCGACCCTGGGCTTCAGGCATGGACCAGCTTGAGCTTCGACATGTGGCAATTCGAGGATATCCCGTAGGGTTGATCAGGTGCCTGAGGGTGATTCCCGACTCCGGGAGCTGTTGGCCGGGCTGGACCGATTTCTCCAGTGGGACCTGGTCACGGTCACGCCCTGGGGTGCGCCCTCGATCTCGCCGGTGGGCGCCCGGCTGCTCCCGGACGAGGCCACCATCTGGACCTCGACCACGGTCGGCTATGCCACCAAGCTACGCAACATTGAGGGCCACCCCCGGGTGGCCCTGCTCCGGGCCCACCCTGAGGAGGCGCCGGTCCTGCTCCGGGGCGAGGCGCGGATCGTGGGGGGCGACGGGACCGCCAACCTGGCCCAGCTGTTCCGGCTCATGGGAGGCGCCGGCGGGGCCAGACGATTCTTCGCCACCTCGGCCACCAATCCCTTCTGGAGCCGGCTCTACCGCGCCTACTGGCGGCGGGTGCTGGTGGCGGTCCGGATCGTGGAGATCTCGACCATGGGCGAGGTTGGGTGGCAGCCGGTCAGGCTGGGTGACTGGTCCAAGCCCAGGGCGGTGGGCGCTGGCCCTCGGCTGCGGAGGGTCAGGCGAACTGCCAACCGGCTGCTGGAGACCAGCGGTCGGGCCATGCTCGATGCAGGGACGCCGGTGATCCTGGCCACGGTCAGGCGCCCCGGCTCCAGCCCGTGGGCCTGGCCGGTGGCGGCCAAGCCCGAGCCCGGCGGAGCGATCCGGGTAGATGCCGGGTTCGCCCTCCCGGCGGGGCGGTTGGGGCACAGTTCGCTGGCCACACGGGTGATTGACGACTCCTTCGAGGTGGCCCGTTTGGTGGGCTGGATCGGGACTTTGGAACCGGGGGACGGCCCCCGGTTGATGCGGCCCCGGGCCAGCTACGGGTTCGCTAAACCCCCCGGGATGGTGGGTGACCTGGCGGCCGGACTGGCAGCCCTGCTTCGCGAGGTGACCGCCAGCGGTCCCAGCCCAGTCAGCTCTCCGGACCTGGAGCGAGCTCTGGAGTCAGGTGGCACCCGGAGCGCGCCGCCGCTGCAGCTGCCTGAGAAGGCCTGGAGGCTGCTGGCGCAGCTCTTCGCCCGCCGCAACGCCGCATCCCCCTGGTACGCCGCCGAGGCCCAGCTGGTCTTCGATCGCCGTCTCTCGGACCGGCTGAGCCGGCTGGCCCAGCGCGCCCAGCTGGAGCGGGACTGGGCTCAGGGCTTGCTCGCCCGCGGCTCCCGGCGGGTGGGGGTGGTCCGACTGACCGCGGCCGCGGTGGCCTTCCGCCCCAATCCGGCCCGGCCGGGCGCGACCGCCAGCCGCGAGGAAGCCCAGATCAAGGCTCTGCTGGGCAGCCTGCGGGGGCAGCTCCCCGAGGGGTTGGATCCACCGACTGGGGACGCCCTTCGAGCCGGCTCCGAACCGCTCCCGATCGGAGCGTCCGACCCTCAGCAGGGCTTGGCCGAGGCGGCCCTCGCCGCCGCCGGTTCGATGGCGGCGGCGCTTGACCGGCTGGCGGTCCGGCACCTCTGAGAGTTGGGCCTGGGGCCTCCGGGGCGGAGATGCAGACCCCGGCGCTGGCCCTGGCGATCTTCGGCCAGGCGGCGCTCTGCTATCTAGGTTTCCAGAAGCCTAGATACTTCTGGCCCCTCATGACCCTGGGACTGGGAGCGGTCGGACTGCCCGGGCTGGGCCGACTCAGATCCCGTCCCCAGCCAGCCTCGCTGGGATGGATGGTGGTTGGGGGCCTGGCTGGCGGGCTCGGCTACGGGATCACCGCCGCGGGTGCCCTGGTGGCCAGGCGGCTGTCCCTGGGTCGACGCTCCCTGGACCGGCTCCGGGAGTGCACCGGGGGAGCGCCCCCCCAGCTGGCCGCGTTGCTGGTGGTTCCGGCCGCGGTCGGGGAGGAGATCTTCTGGAGGGAGTCCTTCCTGGGCCACCAGCTCCGGGAGCGGCCCCAACCGGAGGGGAGCGCTCTGCTCCGCTCGACCCTGGTCTACGGGCTGGTGCAGATGGCCAGCCTGCAACCACTGCCTCCACTGGGAGCGGTGCTGCTGGGCTCGGGCACCGGCTGGCTGCGGATCAGGAGCGGGTCGGTCTGGCCCGCCGTGCTGGCCCACCTGGTCTACGCCGAGCTTTGTTTGGTGGTGCCCGGACTGCCGGCCAGCGGTTCTCCACCAACCAGATCACCGAACTCGACAACATAATCGACATAAACGTCACCTAACTGTCGCCCCGGGCTTGGCGGGCCGCTGTCAAGATCGCGGCGTGGCGACCGCACTTCGGGAGGAGGAGATCCCGGCTGGGGCGACGCGCGTGAAGGCGCGCCCCTCGCGGCTGGCGGCGCGCACCGCTCAGGCCCGAGCCGAAGCCCGCGAGCTGGCGATCCGCGACCTGCTCCAGCCGAACGCCTTCCGCCTCACCGCCGAGCCGATCACCCGGCTCCGCGACCACGCCATCCTGGCCTACGAGGTCCGCTGGCGGATTCCCCGGCTAGACGTCATCCCCTCGATCGAGGAGATCTGGGAGGCCGCGGAGGGTGCCGACCTTCTCAACACCCTGGACGACAGCCTGCTCCGGGCCGAGTTGGAGATCGCCACCAAGCTCAGCCCGGGCGCGGTGCTGCTGGAGATGCATCCCTGGCGCCGCCGCCGCCGGGGCCTGGTGGGATGGCTCCTGACCGAGGTCAAGGCGGCCGGGCTCGATCCCTCCCGCATCGTCTGGCAGATGGTGGACACCGACGATGACCGCGAGCGGGTGGAGGCCGGTCCGCTCTACGACCTCTCCGGACAGCTCCACGAGAGGGGATTCCGGGTCGGGCTGACCCAGCTGGGAGCTGTCCGCACCAGACTGTCGGCGATCGGGAAAGCCGAACCAGACATCCTCCAGATGGACCCGGTGCTGATCGACGGGCTGGACCGGGACCGGGGCCAGCGAGCGGTGGTCTCGGCCCTGGTCGGACTCGCCGCCCAGATGGACGCCCACCTGGCCGCCGGCGGCATCGCCGAAGAGTCCGAAGTGGCGGTCCTGATCGACCTGGGGGTCGCGTTCGGCCAAGGCCCGCTGCTGGCCGAGCCCCAGGTCGCTGCCGGCGAGGGGGGAGGCGAGCTGCGCTTCCCCGGTCGGGCCGCGGTGCTTTCCCTGGACGACTCCCCGCCCCTCAACGGCGTCGACACCAGGCTGTCCCGGGCGGCCGCCACCGCCAGGCGAGACCCCGGCAAGCTGGCGGTTGACAGCCATCAGCCCCGCCTCACCGAGGTACTCAGTCAGGCGGCGAGAGCCTTCCAGACTGAACACGATCCCCACGCCATCCTGGAGCTGGCCGCCGACTATCTGGAGCGGGTGGTCCCCTCCGATGGGATCTCGGTCTACCAGGCCGACTGGGACTCCGGCCGGTTCCGGCCCCTGCTGGCCCGCTCCTTCAAGGACCCCAGCTACGCCCAGGGGGTGATGGCTCACTCCTTCGCGCTGGGGGTTGGACTCACCGGCTGGGCGTTCGACCTGGGGGCGCCCCAGCGGGTCAACGACGCCGACGCCCACCCATCCGCTGGCCACGTGCCCGGAACCACCGACATCGACGAGTCGATGCTGTTGATCCCGCTGATCTCTGGCGACTACCGGCTGGGAATGCTCAACCTGGTCCGCTTCCGCAGGGAGGCCTACGTTGCCAACGATCTCGCCGCCGCCAGCCTGGTGGGCCACATGGCGGCGGCCGCCTGGCGCAACACCCAGCTCTACGCCGAGCAGGTCCAGCACGCCGTCACCGACTCCCTGACCGGGCTGTTCAACACCCGCTGGCTCCGTGAAGCCGGCCGCCGGGAGCTGGCCATGGCCGAGCGCAGTGGCGTCCTCCTGGCGATCCTAATGCTCGATCTGGACAACTTCAAGCAGATCAATGACAGCTGTGGCCACGCCGCCGGGGACGCCATCCTGCGAAGCGTGGGCCGGACCCTGCACCGGGTGATCCGGGCCGAGGACGCCGCCATCCGCTACGGCGGCGAGGAGTTCGTGCTGATCCTGCGCGACTGCAGCTTGGACGGTGCCCGCCGAGTCACCCGAGCGGTCCGCAAGGGACTGGCCGCGATCCCGCTCCCGCCTGAGTGCACCCTGCCCACAGTGACCGCATCTGTCGGAATAGCCCTCTTCCCCAAGCACGGGCGCACCGTGGGCCAGCTCCTGGGCGCGGCCGATGCCGCCATGTACAGCGCCAAGCGCCGGGGCAAGAACCGGGCCTCCGCAGCCCGATAGTCGGGGCTTTCACCGGCCGGCATGCGGGAACCTGGACGACTAGTTCAGACGCTCTCGTCGAAGCAACGCCGCACCGCCGCCAGTACCTTCAGAAGCGCCCGCAGCTCGTCGGCGTTGAAGTGGTCCAAGAGCTGCCGCACCCGCTGACGCCGGAAGCCGGCGGCCTCCTCGGCGGCGGCCCGACCCTTGGTGGTGAGGGTCACGTGGACCACCCGGCGGTCGGCGTCGTCGCGCTGCCGCAAAGCCAGTCGGTGCTCTTCGAGGCGATCCACCGTGCAACTCGCCGAGGGCAGGCTGACGCCCAGCGCGTCGGCCAGGTGGCCCACCGTGGCCGGCCCGGACTCGTGGAGCAAGATCAGCACATGAACCTGGCCCTTGGGCAGGTCCAGACGGGCCCAGCTGCCTTTCGTCCCCTGGCGCGAGTGCCGGGCGGTCAGCTCTTCGAGGCCGAACAGCGACTCCTTGAGCAGCCCCAGTCGGGCGGCGCCGTCGGTGCTGGTCCCGGGGTGATCCTTGGCGCCGGGCATCCCAGTCGACCTGTCAGGGGGCGGGAACGAGCTCTTCCCGAGCTGGCTCCCTGGGGGCGGTCGCCAAGTCCGGTGGCTCCACGTCATGGTGGGTGGTGCGAAGCGGCAGCTCCTTCAGGAATAGGGTGGCCACCACCGCCACCGCAGCCACCACCAACCCGATCCAGAACGACCCGGCGATGGCTTGGGCCAGGGCGTTGTGGATGGCCCTGACGATCGCCCCGATGTAGGGCTGAGCCGCCGGGGGAAGTACGTGGCTGAGCTTGGCCCCGATGTTGCCGACGCCGGTCAGACTGCTGTCGGAGGCCGCTGAGAGGTGGCCGGTGAGAGAGGCAGGGACCCCGGCCTTGGCCAGGTCCTTGGGCAGCTGGCTGGCAACCGTGGAGGACAGCGAGGTCCCGGCGATGGCCAGCCCGATGGTGCCGCCTATCTGGCGGATGAAGGTGAGGGTGCTGGTGGCGACGCCCAGCTGGGCCACCGGGACCGAGTTCTGGACCACCAGGGTGTACCCAGACATGGCGGGTCCGATGCCGATCCCCAGCACGAAGAGCCAGATCCAGAGCGGGTAGTCGCCGGTTGTGGCGCTGAGCTGGGTCATGAGGAAGATGCCAATCGTCATGGTCACCATTGACCCCACCAGCAGCAGCTTGTACTTGCCGGTCCGGGCGATCACCAGGCCGGCGCCGATGCTGGTCCCCATCAGGCCCAGCAGCAGCGGCCAGAGCATGTAGCCGGAGGCGGTGGCGCTGATACCGCGAACCGCCTGGTAGTAGCGGGGCATGAAGATGACCGCGATGAAGAAGGCGAAGGACATAAGGAACATGGCCACCTGAGAGGCGGCGTAGGTGCGGATCCGGAACAGGTGCAGTGGCAGGATCGGCTCCGCCACCCTGGTCTCGACGAACAGGAAAACAAGTCCCAGCACCAGCCCCAGCAGGAGCAGCCCGCCCACCTGCCAGGCGAA
>Ga0307373_10013456_pt1 | contig 11433 bp, 10 predicted proteins | sample OX2MG_FD_202534 | JGI IMG/M metagenome (GOLD analysis project Ga0307373, IMG submission 202534) | Soil microbial communities from Risofladan, Vaasa, Finland - OX-2 | ecosystem: Environmental > Terrestrial > Soil > Coastal area > Acid sulfate soil | place: Finland: Risofladan, Vaasa | collected... | reverse complement strand
GGCCCAGTGCGGGGGCGCCGCGGGCGAGCCGGGCGGCCGGGGCTCTTGCCGGTGTCGCGCCTGCTGGTGCAGCGCGTGAACGGTGGCGCGCAGCGTGACGTGACGGCCCCGGCCGCGGGGCAGCCAGGCGCTGGCGCCGACCCAGGGCGGAACCCGGTGCGGCGTCAGCAGCGCCGCGCGCAGCAGCGGGGGGGAGCCGATCTGCCAGTGCGGCAGCGGGGGCAGCGGACCGTCCTGCGCGGCGAGCAGGCTGGGGTCGTGCAGCGGGCCGGCGGCCTCGCCGCGCTGGAAGGCCAGCATCTCCTCGATGGTGGAACGGCAGCGCAGGGCCGCGGCCAGCACACTGCCGGCGCTCGTCCCGATGACCACGTCGACGTCGTTGATCGGGCAGGGCAGCCGGTCCTGCACCGACGGCAGGGCGCCCGTCATCCAGGCTGCCCCCAGTACGCCGCCCGCACCTAGCACCAGACCGACCCGCGGGCGGCTGCCCCCCGGTGCTCGATCAGGATCCAGGACCACAGCACCCACGAGCACCTCCAGGCCGCCCGGCCGGGTGATCGCCATAGGTCACCCGGGACGGCGCCTAGGAATAACTGTATTTCCCCGAGGCTCGCTCCTCTAGCAATTTCCCTCCTGTTTCTTCTTCGGGCTCTTCTTCTGCGACTCCGGCTTCGAGGCCGGCGTGGCGGGCTTGCGGGCCGGGCCGGGCCGCGGCGGGCGCGCGCCGAGCTCGGCCAGGCCGCGGCCGATGCCGTTGACCAGGACGTCCAGATCGGGCAGGAAGCCGTAATCGGCGGTGAAGCCGAACGCGACGGCGTCGAGGTAGGAGAACATCGCGACCGAGATCCGCACGCTGTCGCCGATCGGCACGTAGGGGTAGGCCGCCTCCATGCGGCAGCCGAGGATATAGAGCGGGTCACGCGGCCCTGGCACGTTGGTGGTCACGGTCTGCACCAGCGGCTGGGGAATCCGGAACGCGGCGCGCAAGCCGAGGGCGAGCCACATCGGCGCGGCGAAGCCCAGCATCCCGGTCAGGATCTCGGCGCTGACCGCCTGGTAGGTGTGCTTCAGGCTGTCCATCTGCTCGCGGATCAGCTTCAGGCGCCGCACCGGGTCGGGCTCGCCCACCGGAAGGTTGGCCAGGACCGCCGACACGCGGTTGGTGATCATGCCCCGCTCGTCCTGGCCGCGGATCGAGACCGGTACCAGGGTCCGCACGACCAGGCCCCCGGTCAGCTCGCCGCGCTTTTCCAGCAGATCACGGAAGGCGCGGGTCGTCGCGGCGAGCAGCACGTCATTGACCGTGCCGCCGTGGGCGCCGCGGATCTCCTTCACCTCGCTGAGGCTGACGGTGACCCAGTCCCACCGGCGGTGCGGGCCGATGGGGCCGTTCAGGCTGCTGGCGGACGGCTCGCGGAGCCGTCTCGCGCTGTCGGCCAGGCCGCTGCCATAGCCGGCCAGGCCGCCAGGCTCGGCGAGCCGCCGCAGCAGGCCCGGGGCCGAGGCGAGCTGCCGCAGCGGCCAGGTGAGCACATCGCGGACCCCGTCGGCCACCTGGCTCGCGATGGACGGGACGGGCTCGGGCTGCCAGCCGGCCGGCGGCGGCGGCGGCGTGGTATCGGGCCCGGTGTCAAAGACCAGGGTCATCAGGTCGGTGCCGCCGATGCCGTCCACCATGCAGTGGTGCACCTTCGACAGGATGGCCCAGCGGCCGTCCTGCAGTCCTTCCAGGAGCCACTCCTCGAACAGCGGCCGGGCCCGGTCGAGCCGCTGGGCGAACAGGCGGGCCGCCAGGGACCGCAGCTGCTCGCGCCCGCCGGGCGCCGGAACCGCGGCGTGCCGCACGTGATAGCTGATCTCGAAATGCTCGTCGTCGACCCACATGGGGCGGAAGACCTGCAGCGGCGTGGTCCGCACGACCTGCCGGTACCGGGGCACCAGCGGCAGTTTCGCCTCGATGAGCGCGACGAGACCCTCGTAGGACGGGGCAGGCCCTTCGAACACTGCCAGCGAGCCCAGGTGCATCGGGACATTGTCGTGCTCGACGAAGAAGAATCCTGAGTCCAGCGTGTTCATCCGCTCCATCGCGGCCTCCCCTCCTGCTCATACCCCGCGGGGCCTGACGTATGGCGCCAGGGGATCAGCTCGTCCTTGAGGTCGCCGGTGTGCAGCCAGTCGCCGGTGAAGGCCTCCGCCGTCGCCTCGGGGTCGTTGCGGTAGCCCTTCCCGGCCATCGGCCGGAGGTCAGCTGGCTGGCTAGGACTGCAGCGGCACCCGCCAGGTGAGCTCGGTGCCGCCGCCGGCGGCCGGCTGGGTGCGCAGCGTCCCGCCGAGCAGGCCCGCGCGTTCTGACAGGTTGGCCAGCCCGCTGCGGCGCCCGGTGTCCCGCAGGCCCGCGCCGTTGTCCCGGACCACCAGGATCAGCTCCGGGCCGGCCTCGACCGTCACGTCCACCTTGGTGGCACCCGAATGCCGGGCCGCGTTCGACAGCGCCTCGCGCAGCGCGCTGAGCAGGTGGTCCGCGGCGTCGGCGGGCACCTCCTCGTCCAGGTGGCCGGCCATCCGCAGGGCGGGGGCGAAGCCGAGCGACTCGGTCGCCTCGTCCGCGACCGCCAGGATCCTGGACCGCAGGCCGACCTGGTCGGCGTCGGGACGCGAGTGCAGCGAGAAGATAGCGGACCGGATTTCCTTGATCGTCTCGTCCAGCGCGTCCACCGCGCTGCTGACCCGCCGCCCGTTGTCGGTCTCGCCGAGTCGCGCGGACACCCCCTCCAGCGACATGCCGGTGGCGTACAGCCGCTGGATCACCAGGTCGTGCAGGTCACGAGCGATCCGGTCGCGGTCCTCGAAGACCGCGAACCGCTCGGCGGCCAGGCGGTGCTCGGCCAGTTCCAGGCCGATGCCGGCCTGCGCGGCGAAGGTAATCAGCACCTCGACCGCCTGCGGGGCCAGCGGCAGCGAGCCGGGCCGCCGGCCGGCGGTGAGGATCCCGCGGACGTTGCCGGGCGCGCCGAGCGGCACGACGACCGCGGGCCCCAGGTGCAGGTGCTCGCGGGCGGCGGGCGCCGCGCGGTCGTCGTGGCTGAAGTCCTCCAGGGTCAATGCCCTGCCGCTGCCCTGCACCAGCCCGGACACCGACCCGGCCACCGGGAGCACGATGCCGACGGCCTCCGCCGCGCCCGCGCCCGCGGCATACTCGATCACCAGCTGCCGGCGGTTCCCGGCGGGCAGGGCCAGGACCACCAGGTCGGCTCCCGATATCTCCAGCGCCTGCTCGGTCACCAGGGCCAGCACTTCCTCTGGCTCCGCTCCCGACAGCAGCCGCTGCGTGGTGTCGGCGCTGGCGCGCAGCCAGCGCTGCTGCCGGCGCGCCTCGTCGTACAGCCGGGCATTCTCGATGGCGACGCCGGCGGCGGCCGCGAGGGCGGCCAGGACGGCCTCATCCTCTTCGTCGAAGTCGGCGCCGTCCCGTTTCTCGGTGAGGTACAGGTTGCCGAACACCTCGCCGCGGATGCGCACGGGCACGCCCAGGAAGGTCTTCATCGGCGGATGCCCGTCGGGAAACCCGTGCGACCGCGGGTGAGTCGATATATCGGCCAGGCGCAGCGGCGCAGGGTTACTGATCAGCTCGCCGAGCAGGCCACGACCCTCCGGCCAGTGGTGAATCCGCGCGATCTGCGCATCGTCCAGGCCGACCGGGACGAACTCCGTCAGCCGGGAGTCCTCCCCGATGATGCCCAGCGCCCCGTACTGGGCGTCGACCAGCGCCACCGCCGCCTCGACGATCTGCCGCAGCACGACGTCAAGGTCGAGATTCCGGCCAACCGCGACGACCGCGTCCAGCAGCGCGCGCACGCGGTCCCGTGTCTTGACGGCCGCGCCCAGCCTGACCTGAAGCTCCACGAGAAGATCATCGAGCCGCAACTGCGGCAGCAACGGCCGCCCGGGGGTAGTTTCTGTGCCGCTAACCGAGGACACCTCCTACGACTTTACGATCTTATGCCTGCCGTCGGGCTGGTCGACGGTCGGCGGGCGGCGGCCAGGAGAAGCCCGGATGACGGGCCGGGTGGCCCGTCAGGGCCTAAGGTCCTGGCCGCGGAGGCAGGACGCCCCTCCGCGGGAGGCCGTGTCCTGCGCGACTCTGGAGGCAGCTGATGACAGTGACTCAGTCCGGTGACGTAGCAGGGTGACGCAGCAGGGAGACGGATATGCCAGCGCAGGAGGAGAAGGCCGGCCGCATCGTGGTGGGCGTCGATGGCTCCGAGCCGGGTGACGCGGCGCTTCGCTGGGCCGTCCGGCAGGCGGAGCTGACCGGCGCCAGCGTGGACGCGGTGATCGTCTGGGAGTACCCGGCCGCCCTGAGCGGCTACGGCATGGGGCCGATCCCCATGTACGACAACGACTTCCCCGTGGTAGCCGAGAAGACCGTGACCGAGGCGATCAGCAAGGCCGTCGACCCGGCCAGTCACGTCCAGGTCCGGGCGCAGGTAGTGGAGGGCGGCGCCGCCCTGGCACTTCTGAACGCCGCCGAAGGCGCCGACCTGCTCGTGGTGGGCAGCCGCGGGCACGGCGGGTTCGCCGGGGCGCTCCTCGGCTCGGTCAGCCAGCACTGCGTGCATCATGCCCGCTGCCCGGTAGTCGTGATCCGCGGGCACGGCGAGGGCTGACCGCGCGGGGCGTGCCAGTCCGCTGACCGGCACGCCCCGCCCAGGTGTGCGCTGGGCGCCGCTACTCGTTCCCGAAGGCCTTGATCTCGGCCTCCTCCGCCTCGGTCAAGGGACGCGGCGCGTCGCCCTTCGCGACCTTGGCGCTCTGCACCTTGTGCCGGATCCCGTCCACGATCTCCGGGTTGGCCAGCGTCGTGACGTCCCCGATATCGGTGAAGTTGGACACCGCGGCGATGACCCGGCGCATGATCTTCCCGGATCTGGTCTTGGGCATATCCGGGACGACCCAGACGTTCTTCGGCCGGGCGATCTTGCCGATCTCGACCTCAATCGCCTTGATGACCTTCGCCTCCATGCCGTCGGCCTCGATGCCCGGCTTGAGCGCGATGTACATCTCGACGGCCCGGCCCCGGATGTCGTCGACCACGGGCACCGCGGCGGCCTCGGCCACCTCGGGGACGGTGAGGGCGGCGGACTCCAGCTCCTTGGTCCCGAGCCGGTGGCCCGCGACGTTGATCACGTCGTCGACGCGGCCGAGGATGCGGTAATAGCCATCGGCGGCCTGGACGGCGCCGTCGCCGGCGAAGTACGGCCAGTCGTGCCAGTCCTTGCTGTCCGGATCGGTGTTGTACTTGCGGTAGTACACGTCGATGAACCGCTCGGGCTGGCCCCAGATAGTCTGCATGATGCCGGGCCAGGGGTTGCGGATGCAGATGTTGCCGGCCTTCCCGCTGCCGGCCGGCACCTCGTTGCGGTCCTCGTCGTAGATGACGCCGTAGATGCCCAGCGCCGTCGGGCCGCAACTGCCGGGCTTCATCGGCTGCAGCGCCGGCAGCGTGCTGCCCAGGAAGCCGCCCGTCTCGGTCTGCCACCAGGTGTCGACGATGGCGGCGTGGCCCTTGCCGACGAACGCGTAATACCAGCGCCAGACCTCCGGCTCGATCGGCTCGCCGACCGTCGTCATGTGCTTGAAGTGGTAGCTGTACTTCGCCGGCTCCTCGGGCCCGACCTTGCGCAGCATCCGGATGGCCGTCGGCGAGGTATGGAAGATGTTCACGCCCAGCTTCTCGGCGATCCGCCAGGGCCGGCCCGCGTCGGGGTAGTTCGGCGTGCCCTCGTAGATCACCGTGGTGGTGCCGAGCGCCAGCGGGCCGTACACGATGTAGGAATGGCCGGTGATCCAGCCGATGTCGGCCATGCACCAGTAGACGTCGTCGGGATGAATGTCCTGGTAGTACTTCGAGGTACCGGTGACATAGGACATGTATCCGCCGGTACTGTGCTGGGCGCCCTTGGGCCGGCCGGTGGTCCCGCTGGTGTACATCAGGAACAGTGGCGCGTCGGCCGGCAGCGATACCGGCGCCACGACCTGCCCGGCGTAGCCGGCGAGCACCTCCTCGACGAAGAAGTCGCGGCCGTCGGTCATCGGCGTCTGGGACGCGTACTGGCCCGGGTGCCGCCGCCAGACCAGCACCTTGTCGACGTCCTGGCCCTGCCGGGCCGCCTCGGCCAGCGCCTCGTCGGCCTTGACCTTGTGATCGACCAGGTCCCCGCTGCGGTAATAGCCGTCCATGGTGATCAGGACGCGGCTGCCCGAGTCCGCGATGCGGGTTCCGCAGGCGTTGCCGCTGAAGCCGCCGAAGACCTGCGAGTGAATGACGCCGAGCCGGGCGCAGGCGAGCATCGTGATCGCCAGTTCCGGCACCATCGGCATGTGCAGCGTGACCCGGTCGCCCGTCTTCAGGCCAGCGAAGTCCCGCAGCAGCGCGGCGAACTCGTTGACCCTGACCAGCAGCTCGCCGTAGCTGATGTGCACCGGCTCGTCGGCTTCCGGCTCCGCGACCCAGATGATCGCGTCCTTCTCCGGATTAGCCGCTGCATGCCGGTCGACGCAGTTGTAGCTGGCGTTGAGCTTGCCGCCGACGAACCACTTCCAGAACGGCGGGTTGCTGGTGTCCAGTGTGGTGTGCCAGGGCTCGTCCCAGGTCAGCAGTTCGGCGTACTCCCTGAAGCAGTCTGGAAACTTGTCCTCGCTGAACCGGTCAAAGATCGCCGGGTCATTGGCGTTGGCCTGCTCGACGAACTTCTCTGGCGGCTCGTAATACCCTTCCTCGCGCCAGTGCACTGCGATCTGGGCCTCTGAGGATTGAGACTCCGGACTTTCTGTCATTCTGCGTCCTCCAGCCGGAAAATTTGAAACCGCGCACCGCGGATGCGCAGCGCCGTCGTCGGGTCAGACTCAGCGCAAAGCGGGACTTCCGCGCAGCTTAGGCGCGTCGGGCAGGCTCTGGATACAGGGCCGCCGGCGGGCATTAGGGAACTGCGGGACGCAGGCCTCAGCCCGGCAGGTTCTGGTCGCCCATGACAACCCTGTCATGCTGCCCCCCACACGCTACGGGAGCCTCAATCGTATCGCCGGCGGACAACAGCGAACAGGCCCTACCGCGCCGACCGTGAGGTGCGTCTTTCCTGGTAGGACAGGTTGACATCGGCGCGATCGACGGTAAGTTTCTGCCCAGTCCAGCACCGGGCCAGCCGGCCGGGGCGGTCAGGCAGCCCGGCCGGGGCTGTGCCGAGAGGCGGGTGACATGCCCGACTTGTGCCAGGCGCAGCGCGGCGGGAGCTGATGCTCAGGCCCCGGCTGGACGGGGGGTTGGATCCAGGAGGGGCCCGGGTACCCAGTAGACAACGGATCACGATCCCGTTACCGGCGGGATGCGATCCGGTCCGAAGGGTGTCCCGGGCCCTCTTCCCGCATCGGGAAGTATGGGATCGTGGTCCCTGGAACCTGAGTGCTGATCTGGACGTTGGTGACGCGTGTATCCCACCATCGACCGAACCCGACGCCTGAGGCAGGCATTAGTGACCTCCACCGTCCGGCCAAGCCGCCCGATCGGGCACGTGGCCGTCATCATCCCGACCTACAACGAGCTGGCGAACCTCGAGAACATCGTGACGAGGACCCGCGGCGCCGTTCCCGCGGCCGACATCCTCGTCGTGGACGACAACAGCCCCGACGGAACCGGCGAGCTGGCCGACAAGCTCGCGGCCAGCGACGATCACATCCGGGTGCTGCACCGCGGTGCCAAGGCCGGCCTCGGCGCCGCTTACATCGCCGGCTTCGGCTGGGCCCTGGAGCGCGGCTACGGGACGCTGGTCGAGATGGACGCCGACGGCTCGCATGACCCCGCGGACCTGCCGCGGCTGCTGAGCGCGCTGGAGACCGCCGATCTCGTGGTGGGCTCCCGCTGGGTGCCCGGCGGCGTCGTGGTCAACTGGCCCCGGTCACGGGAGGTGCTGTCGCGGGGCGCGAACACCTACGCCCGCCTGATGCTCGGCATGGACGTGCACGACGCGACCGGCGGATACCGTGCCTACCGCGCGGACACGCTGCGCGCCGTCGGGCTGGAGCAAGTGGAGTCGCAGGGCTACTGCTTTCAGGTCGACCTGACCCTGCGGACGGTCAACGCGGGGCTGTCGGTGCGCGAGGTGCCGATCACCTTCACCGACCGCACCCTCGGCGCGAGCAAGATGAGCCGGACGGTCATCTTCGAGGCGTTCTGGCGCATCGCGCAGTGGGGCGTCGGGCAGCGCCTGCACCGATCCCGTACGGCCGGCCGGGCCGCCGGGGGTACCCGTACGGGGACGAGCCAGATCAAGTCACAGTAACGCCGCGGCACAGAGCCGGCCCCGGGCGTAAGCCCGGGGCCGGCTCTGCGTCAGGCGCTCTTAGGCTGCGGAGGTCAGGCGCTCTTGCGCTGCCGGGGCGCCGGTGAGCGGGTGGCCGGGGCGCGCGGGGCGCCGCGCTCGCCGCGGATCACCGCGAGCCGCTCCGCCAGCACTTCCTCGAGGTCGGCGAGGGTCCGGCGCTCCATCAGCATGTCCCAGTGGCTGCGCGGCGCCTTGGCCTTCTTGGGGGCCGGCATATCGCCGGTGACGGTGACAGCGGTCGCGCCGCAGACCCGGCACTCCCAGTTAGCAGGCAGTTCGGCCTCGGCGGAGAAGGGCACCGTGAACCGGTGCCCCTTGGGGCAATCGAAAGCAACCTCCTGGCGCGGGGCCAGATCGGTGTTACGGTCGTTCTCGTAGCTTGTCGCTCCGAGTCGGGTGCCCCGAAGTGCGCGTTCGGCCATAAGTTCCACTGCCTCTCAGGCGCTCAGCCGTCCTACTTAACAACGGTGAGTACTCGGACAAGATTCCCGGCAGGGCCTCGTTCCAACCCCACCTGGGCTGCCTGATCTCGTCGGGATCATGCTTCCCGGCGGTAGCGGGCCGCCGCGGGACCGCCGCGGGGTGCCGGATGGTGCCGGATCAGGCGGCCTGCCGGGGATACCAGCGGCCGCGGCCCAGCAGGACCTCGCGAAGCGCGGCCGTCTGGTCGGTCATGATCCCGTCCACGCCCAGATCGAGCAGCCTGCCCATCAGCCCCGGATCGTTGACCGTCCAGACGTGGACCTGCAGGCCGGCCGCGTGCGCCCGGCGGACAAACCCGCCGTTCACGACGGGGACCGGAACCTGCGCGCACTGGATGCAAAGCCGGGCAAAACGCCGTGACAGCACAGAACGGGAGAACCCGGACTTGATCAGGCCGATCTGCGCCGGGGCCGTGGCCGTGCAGACCGGCCGGGCGAGTGCGCGACGGGTGGCGCTGAGCCGCCGGCCGGAGAAGGAGGTCACGCAGACCCGGTCCCAGGCCGCCGTCCGGCGCAGCACCTCGGCCAGCGGCCCGACGGCCGGGTCATCCTTCACGTCGATGTTGAATCGCACGTCCGGCCAGGCGCCGAGCAGGTCCGCCAGCAGCGGGACGGGCTCGCTGCCGCCGATCCGCACGGCGGCCACCCGGGCGTAGGGCAGGCTGGCGATGGCCCCGGTCCCGTCGGTCGCCCGGTCCAGGGTCTTGTCATGAAAGGCGACGACCTGGCCGTCGGCGGTGGCGTGCGCGTCGGTTTCCAGGTAGGCGTAGCCGAGCCCGACGGCATGCTCGAACGCGGGCCAGGAGTTCTCCGGGAAATGGCCGGCCCCGCCCCGGTGCGCGATGGCGATCGGCCCTGGATGATCAAGGAATCCGGATGGCACTGCCTCAGTATGCACAAAGAGCCCCAGCCGCCCCGGGCCAGGGCCAGGGCCAGGGCCAGCCCGTCCTCGCCAGCCCCGTCCTATCCGGCCAGCCGGCCTGAGCCAGCCAGCCCGTCAGCCGGCCGGGCCGTCCGCGGGGGAGCCGGGTACCGCCCACTCCCGCCGGCGGGCCTCGGCCAGGGCCACGGCCGCCGCCGCGGCCACGTTCAGCGAGCCGACCTTGCCGGCCTGCGGAATATAGGCGACCACGTCGGCGGCGGCTAGCAGGGCGGCCGAGCAGCCGCGGTCCTCGTTGCCCAGGGCCAGGCAGATGTCGCCCTCCAGCGGCGCCTCGTGCAGCGGGACAGCCCCGTCGGCGAGCTCGATCGCGATGACCCGCAGCCCGGCGGCCCGGGCGGCGGCCACGCCGGCCCTGACGTCCGGAAGGTGCTGCCAGGGGAGGTAGCGCTCGGTGCCGAGCGCGGTCTTGCGCGCCGAGGGATGGTCGGGCGTGGCGCTGTCGCCGCACAGCCACAGCTGGTCGGCGCCGAACGCGGCCGCCGTCCGGATGATCGATCCCACGTTGAACGGCTGCCCGACCGACTCCAGCAGCACGCCGACCCTGGCCTGCGTACGGCGGCGCCACGACCGGTTGAGGCGCTTGACGTCCGTCGGCCCGAGCTGCCGCCGCGCCGTCCCGGCCGCCCGTGCCGACCCGGGGGCGGTCATGCGGCCGCCGCGGTGACGCGCAGCACCCGGTACCCCGAGCGGGCCGCTATCCGGTCGGCGGTCCAGCCGCCCTGGATCAGCCAGCGCTGCAGCGAGTCCGAGCCCAGGTTGCGCTGCACGACCAGGAAGGCGGCACCGCCCGGCGCGAGCCGGGCCAGCCAGCTGGCCAGCAGGTCGTGCAGGGCCGCCTTGCCGACCCGGATCGGCGGGTTGGACCAGATCAGGTCGAAGCTGGCGGGCAGCGCGGGGTCGGCGGGTGGCAGGCAGCGGACCCGGTCCAGGCCCGCCGCCGCGGCGTTACGGCGGCACAGCTCGAGCGCGCGCTGGTTGACGTCCGTGGCCCAGACCGTGGCCCCCGGCGACCGGGCGGCGAGCACGAGCGCGAGCGGGCCGTAGCCGCAGCCGAGGTCGAGCAGGTCGCCCGTCGCCGGGGGCGGCGGAGCCGTCTCCATCAGCAGCCTGGTGCCCGGATCGAGCCGCGTCGGCGAGAACACCCCGGCGTCGGTCTCCAGTGCCAGGTGCACGTCGGGCAGGACGACCTGGACGACCCCGGGCCGGTGCGCGGCCGAGGGCCGCTCAGCGAAGTACTGGGTGCTCACGCGGCGTGCCCCCGGCCGCGGCCAGCGCGGGGTCGATGTAGGCGTGGCTGACCCACCGCTCGACCACGAACGTCAGTATCGGGATGGTGCCGGCCAGCAGGACGATGACGGTGCGGGGGCTGGCGATCGGGATGCGCACGGCCCGCGTCATGACGAACGCCACGACCACGTAGATGATGTACAGGATGCCGTGCGCGGTTCCCACGTACTTGACGATGACGAGGTTGTTCGCGAACACCTGCAGCGGAATGCCCACGAAGCACAAGACCATGAGCACGATGCCGGTCACGTACGCCATGACCCGGTAGGCGAGCACCACCAGACGGAGCATGTCTGGACGCACCGGGACCTCCTTCATGTGACCGTGCTTCATGTGACCGTGC
>Ga0307373_10013455_pt1 | contig 11434 bp, 9 predicted proteins | sample OX2MG_FD_202534 | JGI IMG/M metagenome (GOLD analysis project Ga0307373, IMG submission 202534) | Soil microbial communities from Risofladan, Vaasa, Finland - OX-2 | ecosystem: Environmental > Terrestrial > Soil > Coastal area > Acid sulfate soil | place: Finland: Risofladan, Vaasa | collected... | reverse complement strand
TTTGCGATTCTCTATAGGGGGATCGCAAACTAAAGTTTGCGCTACACTCGATTATCGAGCGGCAAATTGGGCATCTGGGACGCTGCGACGGCGAGTTCGTCGCAGCGTTCGTTTTCGGGATTTCCGGCGTGGCCTTTGGTCCAGCGGAATTCGATGTTGTGTTCTTCGAGCTTCGGGAGCAATCGCTGCCAGAGGTCGATATTCATCACCGGCTTTTTATCGGCTTTGCGCCATCCCTTGCGCTGCCAGTTTACGAGCCAGCCTTTGGTGATGGCGTTAATTACATATTCCGAATCGGAAACAAGCGTCACGTCGCAAGGCCGCTTCAAGGCTTCGAGCGCGGCGATCACGCCTAAGAGTTCCATTCTGTTGTTCGTCGTGTTCCGAAATCCTTCGGAAAGCTCCCGCCGCCTTCCCGACTGATCGATCAGCACCGCGCCATATCCACCCGGCCCCGGATTTCCGGAGCAGGCGCCATCGGTGTAAATGGTAACGTGGGGCTTGCGCATTGCAGGTGGGGCGTGTAGCACCGGGAATATATTCCCGGCGCTACACGGTCAAAGCTTTGAGGGTGATCTGTGTAATCTCCGGTGGGCAATTAATACGAATCGGCACGCCGACGACGCCAATGCCGCGCGAGACGTACATCTGCGTATCCGATTTCGAGTATTGCGGAAGGTACAGCCCATCGACGTATTGCGAGGCAAGCGTGCTGAAGGCAAGCACGGTCCCACCAATTCGCCCAAGTACGATCTGCCCGCCATGCGTATGGCCCGCGAGCATCAGTCCGACGTTCATCTTCGCATAATCTTCGAAGTGGTACGGCTTGTGGCAGAGAAGAATGGTCGCCGCATCCGACGGAATGCCGCGCCACGCCGCTTCGATGTGCGGCGCGTGCCGGCCTTCGACATAGGCCGCGATGGTTTTTGAATCGTCATCATCGACACCAATCAGATAAAGCGATTCGCCGCCGATCGTCACCTTCGCGTTTTCATTTCGCAAAAGCTCGATGCCAGCCTCCTCCACGCCCCGGCTTACGCGCTCGATGCCGGCGTAATAATCGTGATTGCCCGTGCAGGCATAGACGCCGAGCGGCGCTTTCAAGCCGGACATCGCTTCCGCGAACGGAACGATTTCGCTGGCTTCCGAGGTCACGAAATCTCCGGGTATGACGATCACATCGCTTTTTAAATCGTTGACGGTCTGAACGACACGCTTTAACTCCTCTAAGTCCATGAAGGGGCCGGAGTGAATATCGCTCAGGAAGGTGATCGTGCGGCCTTCGAACGATTTCGGAAGATTAGGCAATGCAAAATCTCTTCGCGTGATCTCGATATTGTTGCGCTGCATGATGCCGCGCGTGGAGCTTGTGAGCACGATGCCGCTCACACCCAGGATGCTGGTGTGCAAAAACGCGCGGCGAGAAAGTCCGCGGGTTCCCGGTGATTCCTCAGAGCCAGCATCGAGCGTGGTAGTCTCTTCGTTTGAAAGAATGTCGTCTTCGTTCATTGGTTCGTATCGGCGGCAATTTCCAATTGCAGTTCTTCTTCTTCCTCTTCAGCATTTCGATTTCGCATACGAGAAAGTACATCCCGAAGATAAAATGGCCTTCGGCGCCAGAGGGAGAACGGCACGAGCACGATCGCCCACATCAGCATGATCGTCTGCCATACCGAGAACGGGTAAATCAGAAATCGCGTGAGCGTGGTCAGGTCGCCGTGAAGGTCGCCTCGGAAAAAGAGGAATGCGAAGGGCAAATCCATCACGATAAACAGCGCGAGCGCACTCTTCGCGAGCCGTTGGCCCAGCTTTGGATAATCCCGCAGCAGCACGCGCTTCAAATTCGCATAGACATACCAATGCAGGCCCGCCGAAACGAGCAGCACGAAGAAAAAAGCGATATGTTGGGCGGATTTCGATGGCATCGAGAGTAGAATTAACCGATTTTAGAGCACCTCTGTTCGCTTCCCGGCACGAAAAATCGCTTTGGCGGGATGAAAAAAAGCTCAGGGGTGTTGACCGATGCGACCCATGACCGAAGAGCAGGAACATATCGCCCCCCCCGAATCTTTCGAGGAACCCGAACCTCCACGCCCTCGCAAAAAGAGAAGCTGCCTCCTGACGCTGCTCATTGTAGTAGCGACGTTTATCCTCTTCATCGTGCTGCTCGATAAGGTAATTATGCCGTGGTACGTCCAGAGCGGGTCGGTGGCGACGGTGCCGCAGGTCGTCGGAGAAATAACGGATACGGCGGTAGCCCAACTGAAGGCCGCGGGATACGAGCCAATTCAGTATGAGGTCCGCTTTGACGATAAAGCACACGAAGGAACGATCATTCGCCAAACGCCCGAAGCCGGCGAGGAGACCAAGCCGGGACGCAAGGTATATCTCATCATCTCGGGCGGGAAGGAAATGGCAAGCGTCCCCGATTTGCTCGGAAAATCCTTGCGGGATGCGAAGATGGCATTGATAAAATCGAATATGTCCATCGGCAGCGTCAATTATGCTTATTCGGACAGCGCGGCGAACGGAACGGTGTTCCAGCAAGCACCCATGGCTGGAACGAAAACTTCGGCCAGTACGCTCGTGGGCATAACCGTTTCGGAAGGTCCGCTGCTGGGCCGCGTGCCGGTGCCGGACCTCGTGAATCTCACACTCTCGGATGCCATCGCGAAACTGAACAGCGTGAACCTCCAGATCGGTAAGGTCAATTACCAAAATGGCACGCCGGAGAATGCAGTGCTCGCACAATATCCTGACTCCGGCGAATTAGTTAACGAAGGCGCTTCCGTCGATGTGTTCGTGGCCCGTGGCGGCGCTGCCCCGCCAGCGAATTTGCCGTAGGGAATCGGTAGGTTGCTTTTGGAAGCCTATTATTCATCAAACTTTGCCATTTTGCATGGTACACTTTCAGCAATAATTGATTACATTGTTTTTATGCAATCGCTTGAAGAGTTGACTGCCGTACAACCACAGCTGCCTCTTCGCCCCTTTTGCCATCGGCGAGTCTCGTCCACAAAGTCTCCCGCCGAGTTTAGCTAACAACTCATTTTTTTTTTGCGCTACTTTTGCGCTACAATGAAGCAAATTAAGCACTCAGCACTCAGCACTCAGCACTCAGCACACAGCACACAGCACTCAGCACGTTTCACGGCTAATGCGTAGCACCCTGCTCGCCCTTTGTTTAGCCTGCGCGTTCGCAACAGGCGCGCGCGCGCAACTCGCGTATAATTTCCAGACCCCCGACGATATTCCGGCCTCCACTTCGGGCGCCCACCCCAATATCCTCACGATGGATTGCCTCGCCGCCAATGGCTACGGGCAATGGACCTCATCGAGTTCGGCTACGAACACGAACGGAGTTGCATCTTGCTTTCTCCTCGCGAACAAATTAAATGTGCTGAATCCTCCTTCTATCGCAAACGACGCTCAGGAGGGGGTGCTTGCCGCGAAGCAGTTCAATTCGAGTGGCGACGCGTATCCGAACGAGGCCATCAAATGCGCGGCCAATCTGAAAGGAAACGTCCGATATGTTTGGATGGACAATAGCTCTGGCCGGACAAAATTTTTCGTGGAAGGATTCGATCCCGCAACGACCACGAATGCCTCAACTGGAATTGGAATTGACTTTGTTAGTTTGCCATCAAGCTCCAGCCAAAAAATCGTCAAGGATGGGTCCGCGATCCTGTATGGGGAAGTCACGCTTCCCGGTTCGGGAACGCTCGTGACGACCACGAATGAAGCGCTCTATCCAGACATGTTCGATATTGCCATCGATGCAAGCTATCTTTATATCGTGTGGGAACAATATAGTGGCGGAACTTATACAATTAAAGCGGTAGCCGTTAATCTTACTGGCACCTTTTCGCCAACTATGCTCGGGTTCGTCGGAACCGGCCGAAGACCAACGGTCGCGGTGGATGTGCGTCATTCGGGAGGCATTGCTAACATCGACGTCGTTTATTTAAACTCGGTTCCTTGGCAGGTAGAATGGACAAAATATAACGGTACCTCATTTCCAGCTCCCACCCCAGTCCCAGCCTTGACAGGTTTGGGATGGGCATGGAGTAATGCAACGCATGCGCGCATCGTGGATGCGAGCGCAGCTGGTTCGGGTTCGACCGACAAAGCTATTTATTTCATAGCTGAGGATCTCATGACAAAAAAGTGTCTTTTCTTCAACCGGATTACCGCCGGAACACTCGCCACAAGCTGCGATTATTGCGACGGAACTCTTAACACAACTCGCCCATCGAATTGTCCCATTGAAACGAGTTCTGGATTTCCAGTCGTCGATGATTATGTCCGCGCATTTGCGGATCCTTATGAAGGAAGCACGACCTCTGGTTCCTTTGATGAGTTTCACTGCCTTTACATTCTTAATCATACGGGAGGAACGATCAATGGTGGATCGAAGGGAGGCGATGATCCGCTTATGATCATTCCCATTAGTGATCCCAGCAAGGGATTTTGCGTCAGCGGTGGCAGCTCCGTTGGCGATTTTCCAGATTATGATCCCGTAACGATGACAACAAATGAACCATTTCAGTATGTTGGAGCCGTGAATCAGATGGGCGTTCACGCGCATTGGACCGGAGAAACCAACGGCGCTCATTATTACCGCCGCGATTTGCGCAAGATCGATCAGGACATCGAGGAAAATACTTTACTCACATCCGCTTGCGAGGTGAGCGCAAATGTCACTCTCACGAATAAATGGCTCACACTCTATTCCGATCCCTCCACGGCAGGAAATACGGGCTACGTGGGAAGCGGAGCGCTCACAATTGATAATAACGTAACACTCGCAATCAATCCATCGGGCGGTGGCGGGGATTTCGTACAACTTGGAGCATCCTTAATCAATTTTATCAGTCTTCCTGGTGGCATTCTTGAGGTTGATGCTGACGATCAAATGGATTTTTATTGTAATACACATGGCGGGTTCACGGGAATTGGCGAGTTTAAGTTTACGGGAAGTGGAGCAGGTATAATTGAAGGTACGTATGGAAGTTGGCCATCAACCATTAGCGATCCGGCAATGCTAAATATACACGGAGGTACAGTCTGTGAAGTCGGACTCTCGCCGTTTTTTAATTATTTCACGGCTTACGACGCCGTGATTCATTTCAATAACGAGACCAACGTAGTCACAGGAACGGGAACGGCGCAAGGGAAGCTTATTCTCGTGGATCATTCAAGTTTTACCAATTGTTGGTTGCTTTCGGACGATAACATTGGAAGCGATAATCCAACAGTAATTCAAATTGCCGGGAATGGAACGACGGCCGGGGGTGGCGATGGTACGGAGAATGCCGATTATAATCCGTCTGATTATTTTTCGGTACCACTCCCATGTGCTACCGATACATTTAACTATTGTTATTTCGGAACAGGTGATTATTCAGGCTATGCAACAATCTCTCTCGCGAGTCAGAGTGTTGCTCCGAATGCTCTCATTATTAATAATGGACTGGTTGAGGGAGTGTCGATCATTGGCACAGGAACGGTCTATCGATATTGTTCGCCCTACTGGCCTATCTCAATAACGGATGTCACGTTCGGAAGAATAGTTCAGGACGGAATGGATTTTTCTTACGCAAGAGCACCGAATACCGCACCATCGATGCAATATTCCTTGCTGGTCGATCATTGCGGCTTTCAATGGTTTGATAACTCAAATTTTTCTAATCCTGATGGAATTAAGGTGGAGGCTGCGCCGGACCTAAGCCTGGAAGATGCTCCCCGAGAAGCTATTACCATTACGAATAATACATTCGAGTCGAGCTGGGGGGAATCCGATGGGAGCGTGGATGCGGCTATTCATTTTAGCGATGCAACTGGCGACATCGGGTACAATAATATTTCCGGCGCGAAATACCAGCGCGGGATTTGGAATGAAAGCTCCATCGGAGGTTCAGATCAAACCACATGGACGTTAATTTGCAGCAATACAATTTCTGGCCTTACTCATACGAACGCAGCAGGGCTTTCAACCGATTATTACACTGGTTATGCCAAGATGAACAGCATCACTGACGGGTATATAGGCCACTTAAGCGGTGATTATGATAATGGCAACGATCTTTCGGAAACTTTTACCGGTAATTCAAGTTTTGGTTATCTAGGTTCCCTGAACAGCATAACAGATATGGCTGGAGTTCACCATCCGAGCAATCCTTCGGCTGATGTGGCTAATTACAACGTTATAAAAGGCAACAACTCTCGTGGAGCACAAATTCAACTAACCGGGAATATACCCAATACTGTCTATTTGGGACTTGAACCTTCTTCTCCCGGGTGGCCAAGCACCTCGCCTTACGGTCTGAATAACATTCAGGGTTCACCAGACATTTGTACTACTAACGGCCTTGACTTAGGCGATATCAGTAATAATTATTGGGGGGGAGGTTCATTTACATTATGTACAGGGGGAACAACTGCAACTGGCACATCACTTACAACAGCGCCAGGTGCTTCCGGCTTCTCTTGTTCCGATGGACTCATAACTCATAAAAAAGCATCCTCACCTCAATCTTCTATGGATTTACCGGATACGACGTGCAGCTATCTCTTTGGACTCGGTTATGATCTGGAGCAAGAAGGCGCAGAACCAGCGGGATACGATACTCTTCGCCTATTTCTTGAGAATTGCCCATTTTGGAAGGAGGCAAATGGCGCGAATAGTTCCGTAGCCGCTTTTACTTTTATAAATGGAGCTGTTTCTGGATGGAGTGCAGGTGGCCAAGGCCGATGGCCAGATTTCTTAGCATTTTTAAAGCAAGTGCTTTATTTAAATCCGGATACGAGTTGGTATTGCCAGGATGTTGGCGATATGATCACTGCGATGCAGTATGATGAATCACAAAAGTTGTCAGAGCTTCAGTATCTGATTCAAAGCGGGAAGTGTCAGGAATTTTCATCGGCCTGGCAGACTCTATATAATTCCGCCTCTCATTGGCGCCATCAGTATTGGCTGGATTCGGTTTTCGTTAAGTTCGATACGATGCAGCCGTACGGTAATTATTCCTGGTGGGTGGATAGCATGGTAAATAAGGATACGCTGGCAAATCCCTACGATTCGACCATTCCCTCTCTTTGGCAGGACAGCCTGGAAATTCTCCTCGGCCCTCAATACGCGAATGCCGTTCAGCCCAGCTCGCCGATCACTTCACAGGCGCTGCTGAATGCAAGGCTTTTGGATAATCCGATGCAGGATGCGATCGCCGTTTCCTTCGAGATGGGCCGCACTGCGCTTATCACCATGGAGCTTCAGGATATTCTGGGCCGCGAGGTGCCGCTAACATCCGCGAAATACCAACTGGAGCAACCCGGCACGCACTCCGCGCGCATCCCCGCGCCGAATTTGCCGCCGGGAACGTATTATCTGCGAATAACGACCGATACGGGAGATGTCATTACCCTAAAGGTGGTGAAGCAATGAAACCAGGTTTTTCAGGATGAATTCAAAGCCCCTCCAAATTCGGAGGGGCTTTTTATTTTTTGGAATCTCTTGTCAATAGCTTTTGTATGTGTTATATTAGCAGGTATTTTAATGGGCACCTATCGGGCAATTATGAATTATGAATTATGGAAATGGCATAGGAGGAGAATTGTGAACAAAAAATTCATAATTGCCGAAATAAGCGCAAAAACGCCAGAGTTCATGAAGTACAAATGCATGCGCGCCGATTCAATTTTCCAAAACAGCTCAAAATCTTCAATGATTATGAATTATGAATTTAAAAAAAACACACTGTTGCATGGAGCGTCGTGTTTAGGATTCCGTGGTCCACACCGCCGATCTTGCCATTGGATGGCTCTGGGAGTATGACGAATCGTTCGTGCTTGCCCTCGAACGCGAGGCGCAGGAGCGGCGTGGCCTCGCCACATTTCAGGTCCGCGCGTTCAACATCGAGGAAGTGCTCGAACGCATTCGTAAGCGGTCGCTGCGTTTCCGGCTTTTTCTCGATCGCGGTTTCGATACCGACCCGCGATTCGAGCAGCTTGGAAAAATGGTTCTCTCGCATGGCGGCTCCGTCGTCAATTCCTACGAGAGGACGATCGAGGCCATCGACAAAGCGACGATGCACCTGGAATTTCTGTCGGCGGGCTTGCATGTACCATTTACCATCATCATTTCGCCATTCGCGGAGCGGGCGGAGGTGGGCCTTACCATCGAAGATTTAGCGCATCTGGGCCGGCCGTTCATCATCAAGCCTGCGAACACGACGGGCGGGGGAATCGGGGTCGTCACGGGCGCGGAAACGTTGCTGGATGTTATCGAGGCTCGCAAAATATTTGTCAAGGACAAATATTTGCTTCAAGAGTTTATCGTTCCCAGAGAGATTGGCGCACGCCGTTGCTGGTTCCGCTGCTTCTTTGTGTATGGCAAGGTGTTTCTCGCATGGTGGGACGATCTAACGCACATCTACGATCTCGTTACGCCGGATGAAGAGCATTTTTACAAGCTGCGTCCGTTGCGAAGAATCATGCGGACGATCGCCCGCATCTCCGGCCTCGACTTTTTTTCGAGCGAAATCGCGCTTCGGCAGCCCAGCCCGTATGAGCCATCGCGGTTTATCGTTGTCGATTACGTCAATGACATGTGCGACATGCGTTGCCGCGATGAAGCGCTGGACGGTCTACCGGATGTGCTACGCGATGGCATTATCTCCCGGCTGGCGCTGGAAGCGAAAAAAATGGCGGGGGGGTAACTCATGCCTCCAGTATCGAGCGGGAGGTGGAATCGTAGGGATGTGCCGCGCACGTCCATTCCCCCGTGGCAACGCAAATATTTCGGGAATGCCAACGGGGACGTGCGCAGCACGTCCCTACGGATATGCGAATGGATTTGGTCACTCCGATTTGACCTACCGCGTGGGCACCTTTGCCGCCGGGCGCAGCTTTGAACGTGCGAATAATCATGCTCCCGAAACGGTTTCTCGCACTCACCCTCTTCGCCGCACTCGCATCAGCAAGTTCCGGCCCATTGCGGGCGCAAAGCACTGGATATGCCGATGTCTCCATCGTAAATCTCCTCGGCGTGGAAGTCGCGCATCTCTTTTCGGGCGAGCTTGCGGCTGGGAATCATTCCTTCACGTGGGATGCGGACAGGATCGCCGCGCCACGCGGAATGTACGAGTGCCTCGTTCGGATGAACGAGCGGGTGGAGATCCTGCCGATGGTGCTGGCGCGGTAATCAGAACCTGGATTACGCGGATGGATGCGGATTACGCGGATTTATTTTAGTGTTATTCAATCTTCTCTCTTCATCTCAATATCTTCATAGCAATAACGGTCCGAAATCAGGGGATCGGATTTTTTTCGAAAAATCTTTCGGAATCGCATGACTTTTGCTTTTGCATTACGTATGTTAGGAGGGACTATGATGGGCACCTATTGGGCAATTATGAATGATGAATGATGAAATGGGTGCATTGCTCATTAAAAGCTGAAATATGGAATTGGCAAATTTAGCATGTGTGATAAATGTCAAAATTGTTCAAAGCAGACTATCTTTCCAGGGGAATGCCCAAAATGGAAATTAAACGTATCCCGCCAAAATTCATAATTGCTTTTTGGGCACCAATTTTTTATGGAAAATACCAGTTTAATTCATTAAATGACAATTCAAAAAACAAAATTGAGCACCTTTTTTATTAGAAAAATACCAGAATTATTTCGAATTGGAGCGTAATCCATTTTCCGCTTGTTTAGCGGCCCATGACAAAAAAGAAATTACCGGCATTTTCCAACGAAGAGTATAAAGATTACACCCAGCCGCGCGAGCGCAAGGCTATGGAGGCGGCGCTCGAAAAAACGGGCGATGCATTAGGCGAAATTTATCCGCTGGTTATCGGCGACGAGCGCATCGGAACCGGCGATAGCATCTCCTCGCGGAATCCGGCGCATCCGAACGAAGTGATCGGGAACTTCGCGAAGGGGACCGTCGAGCATGCCGAGAAAGCGCTTCAAGCGGCCTCGAAAGCGTTTGTAACATGGAGTAAAGTTCCGTATGAGAAGCGGGCGAACCTTCTTTTCAAAGCGGCGAAGATTGCGAAGCGCCGGCGGTATGAGATCAACGCGTGGATGGTCCGCGAAGTCGGGAAGAACTGGGCGGAGGCCGATGCCGATACCGCTGAAGCGATCGACTTTATGGAGTTTTATGCGAGAGAGATGATGCGTTTGGGCGGTCCGCAGCCGCTGCATCAGTTGAAAGGCGAACGCGACTGGCTGGAATATCTGCCGCTCGGGGTAGGTATCAGCATTCCGCCGTGGAACTTTCCATTCGCGATTTTGGTGGGCATGTCCAGCGCGGCTATCGTGACGGGGAACACAATAGTTCTCAAGCCTTCGAGTGACTCGCCAATGATGGGCTGGCTGTTTCACGAGATTATGGAAGAAGCGGGATTGCCGCCGGGCGTGCTGAATTTCCTGACGGCGCCGGGCGGGGAAGTGGGGGATTATCTTGTCGAAAGTCCGATCACGCGGTTCATTTCCTTTACGGGTTCCAAACAGGTGGGGCTTCGTGTCACTCATAATGCCGCCGCGCCGCGCGCGGGGCAGCGGTGGATCAAACGTGTCGTCGCCGAAATGGGCGGCAAGGACGCGATCGTCGTTGCGAAAGACGCGGATCTCGATTCGGCGGCGGATGGAATCGTTACCAGCGCGTTCGGATTCCAGGGACAGAAATGCTCGGCGTGTTCGCGCGCGATTATCGAGCAGGCAGTTTACCCGAAGATGGTCGAGAAGATTGTCGAGCGGGTGAACGCGATGGAAATGGGCGATCCGCTGGATAACAAGCGCGTCGGGCCGGTCGTGAATGAGAAGGCATTTAAGAGCATCCAAAGCTATATCGAAATTGGCCGCGGCGAAGGCCGCATTGTAGCCGGCGGCGAGCCGACGGGAATGGAAGGATACTATATCAGGCCAACCGTCGTCGCCGACATTGCTCCGAACGCGCGGCTGGCGCAGGAGGAGATTTTCGGTCCGGTGCTGGCGCTTATTCCGGTGAAAAATTTCGATGAGGCGATGGAAGTTGCCAATAATACGGAATACGGATTGACCGGCGCGCTCTATTCAAAAAGCCAAAAGAATATCACGCGCGCGGAGAAGGAATTCTTCGTAGGGAATCTTTATATCAACCGCAAATGTACGGGCGCGATGGTCGGCGCGCATCCCTTTGGCGGCTTCAATATGTCCGGCACCGATTCGAAAGCCGGTGGGAATGATTATCTCCTGCTATTCATGCAGGCGAAGAGCATTGCGGAGAAAGTTACGACGAAGAAGCCAGCTATGAAAAAGCCTGCGCAAAAGAAACGATAAAAAAACCTTGGAACTCAATCTTATCAATCTCAAAGTCCGTGATTGGGACGGAATGCTGAAATTCTATCAGGATATTATCGGTCTCGAACCGGCATATCTCGAACCG
>Ga0307373_10013452_pt1 | contig 11436 bp, 9 predicted proteins | sample OX2MG_FD_202534 | JGI IMG/M metagenome (GOLD analysis project Ga0307373, IMG submission 202534) | Soil microbial communities from Risofladan, Vaasa, Finland - OX-2 | ecosystem: Environmental > Terrestrial > Soil > Coastal area > Acid sulfate soil | place: Finland: Risofladan, Vaasa | collected... | reverse complement strand
GTAAGACCAAGAGGCGGTAGAGAGAACATATTCTCGAGAGTTCCACGAACATTCTCGACCTCAAAACGGGACTGTCGATTAGTGCATCACCGACCCACCATCGACGATGATGGTCTGTCCGGTGATGAAATCGCTGTCGTTACTTGCAAGAAAGACCGCTGCGCCCACGATGTCTTCTGGTGATTCGAGACGGCGTAGCGCACGGCTGGGGATAGCGCTTGAGCGCATCGTCAAAGTCTTGTCATCTGGGTCCTCTTCAGAGAGGGTGTTCCCCGGAGCAATCGCGTTGACGTTGATGCCATCTCCTCCGAGCTCACGAGCCAGCGTCTTGGTAAAGCCGAGCACTGCCGCCTTTGAGGTCACGTAGTGGATCTGTGTGTTCGTTCCCTTGAAAGCAGTGCCTGACGAAATGTTGATGATCTTCCCGCTCCGGTTCTTCCTCATGATCGGCGCGACTGCCCGAGACATCAGCCAGGGACCTTTGACATTTGTCGACATCATTGCCTCCCACTCCTCGATGCTCAATGCATCAAAGCCAACGCGAGACATCGGGACGACGGAGAACATCGCAGCGTTGTTGAGAAGAATGTCGACAGTGCCGTACGCGTCAACAACTTTATCGATCGCGTCCGAAATAATCGCCGGATCGGTGACATCGAGCGCGACAGCGATCGCCTCGCCATTTTGTGCTGCAATCTCCTTGGCGACAATCTCGGCGCCAGGAAGATCAAGATCAGCGATTACGACTCGCGCCCCCTCTGCGGCAAAGCGAAGCGCGTAGGCGCGCCCGATTCCATGCGCTGCTCCCGTGATGAGGGCAACCTTTCCCATGAGACGCTGGCCCTCTTCTGGTCGGAGTGTGATTCCCATGTGCTCTCCCTAGATCGATTTGGATGATTCGCGTTTAGAGTCCGTAGAGCCGAGCGGGGTTGGTCGCGAGGATCTTGTTCTTTTGAGCGTCATCAAGGTCTCCGTGACGGAATATGGCAATCGCATCGAGTTCACTCGAAGGATCGGCGTGACCGTAATCGGTACCGATCATCAAGCGGTCTTCACCCATCTTGTGGATCAGGTACTCGTGATCATCATCGGTCTGGGTGGTGACGTAGATGTTCTTGGTGACAAACGGGTTGTACTGTGCTGAGTATCTCTCACCATTGCGTCGCGCGATCTCGTTCATCACCCAGGGAACCCATTGGGCCGAGGTCTCGACAAATCCCCACCGAAGCATTGGGAACTGCTCGGCGACGTCATTGCGCAAGAGATCGAAACAGGCAAGCACCGTTGGTACGCGAAATGCTGCAAACCCTCCACCATCGGTGAACCGCGTGCGGAGAATTTCAACAAAGTCTGGATTGCCATTCGCGATGTGCACGATCACCGGAAGGTCGAGTTCCTCTGCCAGCGCGTAGATCGGGAAGAATTGCGGATCAAACATCATCAGCTCACCGGAGTAAGGCTGCATGCAGACGCCGACTGCGCCGTTTTGTTTCGAAAAGCGGACCTCTTCCTTCGCTGCATCAATATCAAGTGTTGGAACTACGCAGGTCCAGCGAAGACGCCCCTTTCCCTCGCGCCAGATGTCAGCCAGCCAGCGATTCCAGCTTCGACACAGTGCGACCTCAATGTCCGGACGTCTTGTCACCTGTTCGATCCAAAGGCTGTTGTGCAATATCTCGATGTCGATGCCGAGTTCGGTCATGTGATCGAGACGAAGGTCGATGTCCTCCATCTTTCGAGCAGCGGCGTCGACTGAAATGTTGCGCAAGGCAGCCTTGGAATTCTTGACGAACTGCTCATCAGAGGTGGCTGCGGTCCTCAGTCCGGCGATCTTTCCGTCGATCAGCCAGTAGCGGACGTTCGGATCTGATGCCGATTGGATGATCTGTGGCCTGAACTTCTCCTCTGATGGTTCGAGATAGTCCCAGGTGCGCTCGGTCTCGATGACATGTGCATCGGCATCGATGACTACGGTCTTGGTCTGTGTAGCCGTCATGAAAACCTTCCCCCGTTTTACCTAAACGCGAATCCAGTACGACGTTTGTCTCGCGGTCAGCCCCCGCGCGATCGTATCGTTGCGCCCCGCTTAGGGCCAACGCCATGTCGGCGACGCGATCTTCGAACAACATTGAGCACAGGTGGCGAGCGAGGCGCTCTGAGCAGGTGGTTATCGGTAGGTATGATCGATGAGATGTGGTCATCTCTTTTGCTTAGACGGCCCTTTTCTCGCTACAACGCTCATTTTTCCCGTCGCAGCGCCGGCAAAATGTTGTCAATCGCCGGGAAACACTCCAGTAATACTTCGCGATTAGATATAGATAGGTGACCGGCGACCTATTTGACAGCTATCGGCTCGAGGACGCTTGGGACGAAATGTTCGCAGCTGTTGATTCTCCTCGGCCACCCTCGGTAGGTCTCTATGAGACCCTTCGGGCACTTTCGCCGGCGCAGTTTGAAGAGCGCTGTCTTGAGCGGGACCGGTCGCTGCGCGATCGCGGTGTGACCTTCGCCCATTCGGGCGAGGAGGTTCCATTTCCGCTTGATCCGGTACCCCGTCTGATTGCTGCCGACGAGTGGTCAAAGATCGAGGCCGGCGTCTCCCAGCGCGTGCGAGCACTCGAGGCCTTTCTTCACGACATCTATGGTGATGGACAGGTCTTCGCTGACGGCGTCATTCCACGACGGCTCGTCTATTCCTCAAAGCACTTCCAACGTGCGAGTGTGGGAGTGGAGGCACACAATTACGTCCGGGTCCACGTCGCAGGAATCGACCTTGTCCGCGACCGCTATGGATTGTTCCGTGTACTTGAAGACAATGTTCGCGTGCCATCTGGGAGCTCCTATGTTGTGGAGAACCGACGCACAATGGCACGGATCTTCCCGGAACTCTTTTCGAGCCACCATATTCGGCCAGTTGGTAACTATTCACAGAGGTTGCTCGCGGCACTTCTTGCTAGTGCTCCGGCAAATGCGAGCAGCGACACCACCGTGGTTGTTCTTACACCCGGCGTGCACAACTCGGCATATTTCGAGCACTCCTTCCTAGCCCGTCAGATGGGGGTCGAGCTCGTCGAGGGACGAGATCTCGTTACGCGACACAATTCGGTATATATGCGCACCACTGAGGGAGAGCGCCGTGTCGATGTCGTCTATCGCCGCGTCGATGATGACTTTCTCGATCCTGTGCATTTTCGGCCTGATTCGCTGATCGGCTGCGCGGGGATCTTGAACGCGGCGCGCGCCGGCAATGTCACTATCGCGAACGCTGTTGGGAACGGAGTTGCAGATGACAAGCTCGTCTACACCTATGTTCCCGAGCTGATCCGCTACTACCTCAGTGAAGAGCCTCTGCTATCGAACGTGGATACCTTCCGACTTGAAGATCCGGACCAGATGCACGAGGTACTCAGCCGCCTTGACCAACTCGTCGTCAAGCCGGTTGATGGCTCGGGGGGATATGGACTGGTCGTCGGTCCCGTGGCGACAAAGGCAGAGCTTGCAGAGACGGCGGAGATGATCCAACGCAGTCCGCGCTCTTATATCGCACAGGAGTTCGTCGAGCTCTCGACCGTTCCGACAAAGGTCGGTGACCGCCTCGTTCCTCGCCATGTCGATCTGCGTCCCTTCGCGGTCAACGACGGTTCATCGATCTGGGTCGCCCCGGGGGGTTTGACACGGGTCGCGCTTCGCGAGGGGTCAAGCGTGGTGAATTCGAGTCAGGGCGGCGGCTCAAAAGACACCTGGGTTCTCGCGCCAGAGAGGGCCGAGTCACACCGGCTCTCGGTTGCTGAGCCCTCTCAACCGCTCGAAGAGCAGCTCCCCTTTCCGACGCTCGATCCAGAACGCGGCCCAACCTTCGCCGCAGCCCAGCAGCAGCAACAACAACAACAGCTCCGTGTCCGGGAACTCCCGTGTTAAGCCGAATCGCGGAGTCCCTGTTTTGGACCGGTCGCTATCTTGAGCGCGCCGAAGATACGGCGCGACTTCTGGATGTACAGATCAACCAGCTTCTCGAAGGCGCAAATATCGCTGAATCGACGGTTGCAAAGACGCTGCTCTCGGTGATGGGGGTGCCAGTGGCGCTCAATCAAAAGTCCGATCTCGAAGCAGTCACCGCTGCTCTGTCAGTTGCGCGCGATGAGCCCAGTTCAATCTCCTCTTCACTCAGCGGAGCGCGAGAGAACGCGCGGGGGATCCGCGAATCGATATCTTCCGAACTCTGGGAGTGTCTCAACGCGACACTTGTTGAACTTGATGCTCGAGGACCTGCGACTGAAAAGATGGGCCCACACGAGTTCTTTCGGTTCGCGCGTTTTGTCAGAGAGCGCGTGGCAATTGCCGTCGGAATCGCCGATGCGACGATGAGTCGGGACGATGGTTGGCAGTTTATGTTGCTCGGGCGCAATATCGAGCGAGCCGATATGACGGCGCGTCTCCTCGCTGCTCAGTTGAATGATCCGAGGGGAGAGCCAGACTGGGCGACCACGCTGCGTGCATGTTCTGCCTATGAGGCCTATCTGCGGACCTATCGGGGTGTCATTGTCGCATCAAAGGCGATTGAGTTCCTCGTTCTTGACCGTTATTTTCCGCGCAGCGTCTATTTCTCGCTGCTCACGGCCGAGGGATGTCTGAGCGCCCTCGAGCAACAACAGAGTCGGGCTGGAGCTGGCGAGGAGGCGAAGAGGGTCATCGGTCGGGCACGCACCACCCTTGAATACCAGACCGTGGACGAGATTATCCGCCGACTCCCTGGTCATCTGCATGACGTTCAGGAGGCGTGCTCAATGGCGAGCGCTGCCATCGCAACGACGTACTTCCAGTTCGAGGCGACGCTTGCGTGGAGAGCCGAAGATGTCTCGCAGCACTTTGGGCTTGGGCGCGATGGGAGTTAAGACCATGCAACCGAAACGGGGGACCCTCCAATGAGTTGGCGCATTTCGACGATTCATAGCTCGATCTATCGTTATGAAGAGCCTGTCATTGCCTCTTATAACGAGGTGCGCCTGCTTCCTCAGTCATCTTCTGGCCAGTCGGTGTTGAGCGCGAACGTCTCGGTCATGCCCGCGACCTCGTTCTTTCGCTACGTCGATTACTTCTCGACATCGGTCATCTCCTTTGACATTCCTGAACCGCACCGCGAACTTGTCGTGATTGCGAGTTCGATTGTTGAAACTGCAACAGCTCGTCCCCAGCCAACGGGGTTGACATGGTCCGAGATCGAGAGCGATGCGATCAAGGAGCGCTTTGACGAATATCTCGAGCCAACACGCTATGCCTCAGGCGACGAGGAGCTCTCCGAAATTGGGAGAAAGTTCCGAAGCGAGTCTTCGCCGTTTCGCGCCGTCGAGGCGGTCAGCGACTGGATTCAATCGTCGATGATCTACGAGATTGGTGCGACCGGGGTAACGACCTCGGCGCTTGAGGCGTGGCATTCACGCCGCGGCGTCTGTCAGGACTTTGCTCACCTTGGGATCGTGATGTTGCGTGAGATCGGCATTCCTACCCGCTATGTTTCGGGATATCTGCACCCGAGTGCCGAGGGTGAATTGAGCGTTTCGATCGCAGGCGCCGGGCACGCCTGGATGGAGTGCTGGGTGGGGGCTTGGTATCCGATCGATCCAACACACGGTGAACGAGTCGGTGACCGTTATGTGACGGTCGCGCGTGGTCGAGATTATGCCGATGCGGCGCCGTTCCGAGGCGTCTATCAAGGTGGCGCCCTTGCTGGGCTTGACGTTTCGGTGGAGCTGACAAGACTCGCCTAGTCGATTTCTCAGTCTCACGATCTTATGCTGCGGGTGTTGCAATCGCAGTACAGTATCGTCAGCTTGCGTACGCGGACACGTCCGTGAGATTGGGGCGCCTGCGGGGTCCTCGTGGATGTCGCGTATGCGCTATGGTTATGACGGAATCTTGACAAAACGGTTGCGTTCTGTTACACATTCGTAATGCGGTGCAGTTGGGCCGCTCTGCACGACGGCAGGGGGGCGTCAGTTACATGACTGACGTACCAAGAACTCACAATGAGGGGGAACATTGATGGCACTACATCGTTACCGCAATGCTCTGGCCGCTCTGGCTATGGCATCGACGGCAATTGTCGCCGCAGCTGGCACAGCTGGCGCAGCCGTTCACAACTCGTCACACGCGAAGGCGTCGACGGCAAAGAAGCTCGTATTCCGTAAGAATGGCACGCCGATCCTTACTGGAACCACGATCAGGATTGCCAACTCGGCAGGTTCAGCGCACATCGGTGACGCTCACATCTATGTCATGGAGCAGGCACTGAAGCAGTGGGGCGCGACGACCTCAATGGTCAACGGCTCTTCGAACATCGCCGAGCTCGGTGTTGCGAGTGGCAACGAGGACATCTGCACCTCACCTGTCGGGAACGCACTTGACCTTGGTCTTACCGCATTCGGTCCAAACCAGACAAGTGTTGCCTACTTCCTCATGACGCCTAAAAGCATCACGAGTCTTAAGCAGCTCAAGGGACTCAAGTATGCCGATGACTACGGAGCAGGAAACGTTGATTTCCCACTCTGGGCAGCAGCGGCAAAGCTCGGTGGGTTCAATATGTCACAGATGACGCTTGTGACCACTGGTGCCGAGGCAAACTCGTACAACCAGGTGCTTGCGGGCAAGGTTTCCGCCGCTTGGGTTGACCCGAGCACGGTCGCACAGGCCGGTCCGAACTTCCACACCCTGGCGACTGGTGCAAAGGTTGCGCCAAAGTACGCGGACAGCATGATGTTCGCACGTCCTGCTTGGATTGCTGCAAACCCTGCAACTGCAGAGGCGATTGACCTTGCATGGCTTGCTTCAGCGAAGACGTTCAACACCAACGAGGGCGCGTGGGCAGCTGACGCTTACTCATACACCGCTGGTACGAACACGATCGCAACGCTTCGCACGGCATACTCGCTGTTGAAGTCCATTGGTGGATTCGCAACAGAGCACAACGTCTTCGGCCGCCAGGCTGTTGCGGAGAACGTCGTAATCGCGAAGAGCCTTGGAATTCTTTCGAATCTTGGCGACCGTCCATTGGCACAGCTCGTCAAGACTGCACCTTGGGACCAAGCATGGGCACAGTACAACGCCCACAAGAAGGCCTACTAAGGCCTCCGAGGTAAGACAAACGAAATAGGTCGGATGCACCGCTGTCTCGCCCGGATGTGGTGGAGGCAGCGGTGCACGACTGTTCGTAATTACTTGGGATTTTGGCTCCCGGACGCTAATTTGAAGGCATCGAATTATCACGTCGTTTCTTTGTATGAGACGACTACTTACGTGTCAGTGATACAAACGAAAGAAGGTTGTGCGTGACTACGCTCTCTAGTGCACCTCAGACGCCTTCCGTTGGTTCTCTTGGTTCGTCTACCGGTAACGGGCAGGCGGGATCAGGGGGAGGAGCGGCGTCGGGGCGCGCGAAACTCAAGTCAGTCTCGGAGACAAAAAGCTGGCACTCACGCGCTACGCGCTACATAGCGATCCTGGCTGTGCTTGGCGCTTGGCAGGCGACCGGAGCGTTTCTCGCCCCGGTGTTTCTTTCGACGCCAACGAGATCGATCGTCGCGTTCTATGACCTTATGGTCAACGGCACTCTTCCAAAGGCCGTTGGTTCGAGTCTTCTTATCCTCGCAATGGGTATCGTCTGTTCGGGGTTTTTCGGTATCACGCTCGGGACCATCATGGGTCGAATCCAGTTCCTTGAGCGAGCGCTCGACCCACTCGTCACCTTTGGAAACGCCACACCGTCCATTGCGCTGCTTCCATTGATGGAGGTGTGGTTCGGTCAGGGCAAGCTTTCAGCAGTCATCTTTATCTTTATCATTGGCTTCTGGCAGATGGTCGTGAATACACTCGCAGGAATGCGTGTCGTACGCATTGGTTACCGTGACGTCGGTGTTGCCTTTGGCATGTCCAAGTGGGAACAGACATTTAGGATCTACCTTCCAGCGACACAGCCGTTCATCTTCGCCGGCTCTCGTATTGCACTTGCGCAGTGCACCGTTGGAATGATCCTCGCCGGACAAGAACTCGGCCAGGGCGGTCTCGGTGGCATCGTGAACACCTACGGAACGTATTTCCAAACGGACAATCTGATTGCCACGATTGGTACAACCTGTGCACTTGCACTTGCGATGTTTACCGCGCTTCGTGTCTTGCAAGATACCAAGTTCAGGTGGATCCGGGCGACCTCCGCTGGTCGCCGCGGAGCCAATAGCAAATAGTCGTGAGCGTGGTTAAGCGATCGGCGATTGACCGTCGGAAGCACCACACTTTTTAACCCTTAGAGAAGGATTAATGTGACAGATTCGATCGGTAGTGCGAGCCAAGCAGGAGCTGCGTCCGCCACACATAGGAGTTCAACCTTGTCAGAAGCACCAGTACTTTCCATCCGTGGCGTCTCTCGGACATTCGTTGGCCAAGAGCGAGACGTAGTTGCACTCGATAACGTCGACCTTGATGTACAAAAGGGCGAGTTCATCAGCCTCGTCGGTCCTAGCGGTTGTGGAAAGACAACGCTGTTGCGCGTCATTGATGGACTCGATGCTGCGGATACAGGAACAATTGAGCTCGAAGGAAAGAGGCTAACCGGTGTCTCTCAGGACATGGCCTATGTCTTCCAGGACATCAATCTCCTTCCGTGGCGTTCAGTTCGTGGAAATGTCGAGCTCGGTCTTGAGGCGCGTGGCGTCGAGAAGGCAGAGCGTCAGCGGATCGCGACCGAGTGCCTTGAGATGGTCGGTCTTAAAGATGTAATGAATGTTCCTCCTTATACTCTCTCTGGAGGTATGCAGCAGAGAGTCGGAGTAGCAAGGGCGCTCGCGGTCAAGCCGAAGGTCCTCCTCATGGACGAGCCCTTTGGTCAGCTCGACAACTTCACCCGTGAGGCACTTCAGGCCGAGGTCGCGTCGCTTTGGGAGCAGCTCGGCATCACAATTGTATTCGTCACCCACGATGTCGACGAGTCGATCTTCCTTAGTGACCGAATAGTGGTTATGCACCGCAACCCAGGACGCATTATAGAGATTCTAGATGTGAATCTTCCCCGTCCAAGGACGCAGGCGGAGTTCCGCGGCGAGCACGAGACCATTGAACTCCGTTCCAAGATCACCGCACTGCTTCGATCCCAGGAGGGCGGACTATGAGCGTAAATATCGCGAACATAGGTGCGAGCGGTCAGTTCAAGGCAAAACGAAAGAACCGTGTCCGTAACGGTTCGTCGTTCATTGTCTATCCGATTGTTGCGATCGCAATATTGTTGAGCCTGTGGTGGCTTATTTCGTCGTTTACGAATCCACTCTTGCTCTCATCACCTGCCGCTGTTGCCCGGGCGATCGGCAATATCCTGACACATGGAACGACGATCAGCGCGCTGCTGCTGTCGCTTCGGGAGATGTATTTGGGACTCGTGCTTGGAGTCACTATCGGGTTCACCCTCGGTGTCTTCATCGGCCGGTTCCCTGGGGTCAACAACATCATGGGTCCGTTCGTCAACGTGGTGAACGCTACGCCATTGATCGTTGCCATTCCGCTGCTTGTCATCTGGACAGGAATCGGTATGGAGGCCCGTGTCGTGTTCACCATGCTGGTGACGACATTCCCGATGCTGTTGAATACCGCAGCCGGTGTGCGAAATGTGCACAAAGGCTACGTTGAGGTCGCTCAGACGCTGGGTCTCAGCGAGCGAAAGACGCTCTATAAAGTGGCGATCCCCGCAGCGACACCGTATGTGCTGGCCGGTCTTAGAAGCAGTCTTAGTCTTGCGATCATCGGTATGGTCGTCGGCGAGATGGAGGTCAGCAATGTCGGAGTCGGCTGGCTCTTACTCCAATACGGCGCAGGATTGCAGACCGCATTCCTTCTCGGGCTGATCTGCATTACCTCGATCTTTGGTGTCGTCAACGTTACGGCGTTGAAGGTCATCGAGCGCACGGTCTTTCGCTGGACGACTTCGACTCGCTAGGCGGGGCGAGATCAACACACTCAGCTCTCATTCGATAGCGTTGCGAGAACAATGACGCGTCTCGATGCACGATCCAAAGCAACGGGCTCTACGAAGTATGTCGCTGACATCTTTCAAGGTCGCCCGGACCTCTATCACGCAGTGGTCGTGCGGAGCACTGCGGTGCACGCGCGGATCCGCTCGATCGATGCAAGCGGGGCGCTCGCGTACCCCGGGGTTATCGGCGTCTACACGGCAGCCGATGTCACCCAACACCCCTGTGGCCGAGCGCTTGAAGACATTCCCGTGCTTGCAATTGAGCGCGTTCGTTATGCAGGTGATCGGGTAGCCGCAGTCGTTGCGACGACGCGAGCAATCGCGGAAGAGGCAGCCACAATGGTTCTCGTCGATTACGAGGACCTTCCCGCGGTGACGACGATCGAAGAGGCGACAGCTCCGGATGCCCCTCTCGTCCACGATGAGCCGTGGAGTTATCCAGGTGCAGTCATCAAGCCAGAAGACGGTCGCAATCTGATCCATCGAGAGACGGTCGGCTCTCAGGAAGAGGTCGAGGCAATTCTCGTCAACTGCGCCTACGTCATTGACGAGACCTATCACACCCAAGGAGTCCACCAGGGATATCTCGAACCCCAGGCCTGTGTCGCTGATTACGAATCATCTGAGAAAGTGCGTCTTTGGTTTACGAACAAGGTTCCACATCGTCTGAGGACGATGTTGAGTCACTGTCTTGGCATGCCGCCAGAGGCGTTCGATGTCCAGCCAATGGCAATGGGTGGCGACTTTGGAGGCAAGGGCGCGCCGGGCGAGGCCCCGCTTGCGATCGAGCTCTCACGGCTGACGGAACATCCGGTCAAACTGGTGCTGCGCTATAACGAGGATCTCATCGCTGGAAACCCCCGGCATCCTTCGCGTATCCGAGTGCAGATGGGCTGTGACGCCGGGGGGCGCCTGCAGGCAGTGGGGATGGATATCTCCATGAACGGGGGGGCCTATGGAGGCTGCACTCCTTCAGTGGCCGGCACCTCGGCTGCACAGTTTCCCTCATACCGGGTTGCGCACTTTTACGCGAACTATCAGCGCGTCTATACCAATACCGTGCCACGCGGATTCATGCGTGCACCGGGAGAGGCGCAGGGAGTATTTGCACTTGAGTCCGCGCTTGATGAGCTCGCGACCAAGGCCGGAATCGAACCGGTAGAGATGCGACGTCTGAATCTTCTAAAGACCGGTGATCCCGACGATCATGGGCACGTCTGGTTAGAGAGCCGTGGCGTTGAGACGCTGAATCTGGCGATGCGTGAGCGAGAGATTGCAGCGGCTCCAGAGGGATGGCTGACGGGAACCGGAATCGGGGTCTACAGCCGCTCGACTCCGCACGCGCCGACAAGTATTCGACTCGTTCCAACTGCAACGGGTGGCGTGTGCGTGGAGATCCCCGTAGTCGAGACCGGTACCGGAAGTCA
>Ga0307373_10013451_pt1 | contig 11436 bp, 10 predicted proteins | sample OX2MG_FD_202534 | JGI IMG/M metagenome (GOLD analysis project Ga0307373, IMG submission 202534) | Soil microbial communities from Risofladan, Vaasa, Finland - OX-2 | ecosystem: Environmental > Terrestrial > Soil > Coastal area > Acid sulfate soil | place: Finland: Risofladan, Vaasa | collected... | reverse complement strand
TTACCCCGGTGCTGGACGAGGGCGCCAGGTCGGCCCTGGCTACCACAAGGTTTACCGATGTCAGGTGGTTCGGTGAGATCGACTCCACCAACCGGTACCTGCTGGACGAGGCCAGGCAGGGAGCGCCTGCCGGCCTGGTGGCGGTGGCCGACCACCAGACGGCCGGCCGGGGCCGCCTGGGGAGGACCTGGGTCGCCCCTCCGGCCGCATCCCTGCTGGTCTCGGTGCTCCTACGCCCCGACCTGCCGGCGGGTCACCTCCACCTGGCCAGCGTGGCCGTGGCCCTCTCCATGGCCGACGCCTGCGCCCGGCGGGCCCGCTTCGAGCCCGAGCTCAAGTGGCCCAACGACCTGATGGTCGGAGAGCGGAAGCTGGCCGGGGTATTGGCCGAGACCGATCTGGGCCGCCCCGGCACTGTCACGCCCCCGGCGGTGGTGGTCGGCGTCGGGATCAACGTCAACTGGCCGGCCGAGCTGCCGGAGGACCTGGCCGGGCGGGCCGTGGCCCTCAACCACCTGACCGGGCGACCGGTCGACCGCTCCCGCCTGCTGGTGGCCATGCTGGAGGCGCTCGATGCCCGGGCCGGCCAGCTCGACTCGGAGGAGGGCCGCCGGGCCCTGAGCTCGGAGTACCGGGCCCGCTGCGCCACGGTGGGCCGGGAGGTGAGGGTCGAGCTCCAGGACGAGTCCTTCACCGGGGTGGCCTCCGACGTGGATGACCACGGCCACCTGCTGGTTCAGACCAGTGTGTGCCTGCGGGAGGTAACGGCGGGGGACGTGGTGCACCTGCGGCCCACGTAGCCTGCGGGTTCATGCGCCTGCTCGTAACAGGAGGGGCCGGGTTCATCGGGTCCAACTTCGTCCGCTACTGGGTGGAGCGCCACCCCGGGGACACGGTGGTCGTCTACGACGCCCTCACCTACGCCGGAACCCGGGCCAGTCTGGCCGACGTGGAGGATCGCATCGTCTTCGTGGAAGCCGACGTCTGCGACGGCGCCGCCGCCGAGAAGGTCATGGGGGGCAATGACGTGGAGACGGTCGTGCACTTTGCCGCCGAGAGTCACAACAGCCTCTCCGTGCTCGACCCGGCCCGCTTCTTCCGGACCAATGTGATGGGCACCCTGGCCCTTCTGGAGGCGGCCCGGCGCACCGGGGTGGCTCGTTTCCAGCACATATCCACCGATGAGGTATACGGGGATCTCCCCTTGGAGACCAACGACGCCTTCACCGAGGACTCGCCCTATCTGCCCCGGTCTCCCTACAGCGCCTCCAAGGCCGGAGCCGATCACGCCGTGCGCGCCTACCACGAGACCTTCGGTCTGCCCGTCACCATCACCAACTGCGCCAACAACTACGGCCCCTACCAGTTCCCCGAAAAGGTCATCCCGCTCTTCGCCACCCGGGCCTTGGACGATCAGCCCCTGCCGATGTACGCGTCGACCGCCAACCGTCGGGAGTGGCTCCACGTCATCGACCACTGCACGGCCATAGAGGCGGTGCTGGACCGGGGCCGAGTGGGGGAGACCTACCTGGTGGGCAGTGGCGTGGAGGCCAGCATCGAACAGATAGCCGACGCCGTCCTCGACGCCCTGGGCAAGCCGGCCTCCCTCAAGTCCATCGTCCCTGACCGGCCCGGCCACGACCGGCGCTACCTGGTCGACTCCACCAAGCTGCGCACCGAACTGGGCTGGAGCCCGACGGTCGAGTTCGGGCCGGGGCTGGCCGAGACAGTGCGCTGGTACGCCGAGAACCGCTCGTGGTGGGAGCCGCTTCGGGACCGCGCCCCGGTGGCAGAAGGAACGGCCTGGGAGGGCCGGCCGTAGTGGCCGACCGGGGAGGGCCAGTTGTGGCGGACCGGACAGGGGCGGGCCGGTAATGGCGGACCGCGTCATGGTCACCGGGGCGGCCGGGATGCTCGGACGGGACGTGGTGGCCCACCTGGAGGGCCGGCCCGGCCTGGAGGTCATCGGCGTGGACTCCCACGACTTCGACATCACCCACCGGGAGTTGGTGCTGGAGGCCGTCACCGGCATCGCGCCGCGCTGGATCATCCATGGGGCGGCCATGACGGCGGTGGAAGCCTGTGAGACCGACCCGGAGCGGGCCTTTGCCGTCAACTCCTTCGGGACCCGGAACCTGGCCGAGGCCGCCCGCCGGGTCGGCGCCCACCTGGCCTACGTGTCCACCGACTACGTCTTCGACGGAAAGCTCAAGCGCCCCTACACCGAATGGGACGCGGTCGGGCCCCGGTCGGTCTACGGGCTGTCCAAGCTGGGGGGCGAGAAGGCCATGGACCCGGAGTGGACCATCGTGCGCACCGCCTGGTTGTTCGGGGAGCACGGGCCCAACATGGTGCGCACGGTGTTGCGCCTGGCCCGGGGGGCGGCCGCCGGGCGTCGGCGCCTGCCTTTCGTGGATGACCAGCACGGCTGCCCCACGGCCAGTTCCGACCTCGCTCCCGTCCTGGCCGACCTCGCCTTGTCCCGGGTGCCGGGCGTCTTCCACTTGACCAACCAGGGACCAACCACCTGGTACGGACTGGCCCGGGCGGTGGTGGAGCAGGCAGGCCTGGACCCCTCCGTGGTCGAACCTATCTCCACGGGCCAGCTCGACCCCCCCCTGCTGGCCCCCCGGCCGGCCAACTCCGTCCTGGACAACCTGGCCCTGCGCCTTTCGGGCCGTCCTCTTCTGGGGGACTGGCACGAGCCGGCGGCCAGACTGGTCGACCTGATCCTCAAGGAGGAAACCTGATGGCCAAGGTGGCAGTGCTGGGCGCCGGATACGTGGGCCTGACCACGGGCACCTGCCTGGCCCATCTCGGCCACGACGTGATCTGTGCCGACATAGACCCGGCCAAGGTCGACCTCCTCAACGCCGGGCACATCCCCATCGTGGAGGACGGCCTGGAGGAGCTGGTGCGGGAGGGCATGGAGGCGGGCCGGCTCTCCTTCATCCTGGGCCCGGCCCAGGCGGTGGCCGAGGCCGAGTTCATCTTCCTGTGCGTGCCCACCCCCCAGGCCCCGGACGGCTCGGCCGACATGAGCTACATCCAGGCCGCCGCATGCGAGATCGGCCCGGTCCTAGCCGCCGAGTCGATCGTCATCAACAAGTCCACCGTCCCGGTCGGATCCACCCACGTGGTGGAGCGGGCTCTCGGGCGTTCGGATGTCTTCGTGGTCTCCAACCCCGAGTTCCTGCGGGAGGGCTCGGCCGTGCACGACTTCCTGCACCCCGACCGCATCGTGATCGGCTCGGACCACTCCTCCGCCGCCATCCGGGTCTGCGAGCTGCTGGAGTCGATCAAGGCACCCTTCGTGGTCACCGACCCGCCCACGGCCGAGACCATCAAGTACGCCTCCAACGCCTTTCTGGCCACCAAGGTCAGCTTCATCAACGCCGTGGCCAACCTCTGTGAGGCGGTGGGCGCGAATGTGCGCGAAGTGGTGCTGGCCATGGGATATGACAAGCGCATCGGCTTCGAGTTCCTGGTCCCCGGTCCCGGCTGGGGCGGATCCTGCTTTCCCAAAGACACCCGGGCCCTGGTGCGCATAGCCGAGGACGCCGGTTATGACTTCGAGCTGTTGAAGGGCGTAATAGCCGTCAACTCCGAACAGCACGAGCGGGTGGTGGCCAAGGTGGTGGCCGCCGCCGGCGGTTCGGTGGACGGGGTGCGGGTGGCGGTATGGGGCCTCACCTTCAAGGCCCGCACCGATGATCTGCGGGACTCCCCGGCCCTGGCCGTGGTCGATCGCCTGCACCGGATGGGGGCCAAGGTGTCCGCTTATGACCCCACCGTGCACGGGGAACTCCCGGGCATGGACACCGTCACCGACCCCTACGACGCCTGCGAGGACGCCACCGTGTTGGTGGTCCTCACCGAATGGGACGAGTTCAGATGGCTGGATCTGGGCCAGGTCCGCACCCGTATGGCCTCGCCCCGCATCGTGGATGCCCGCAATCTGTTGGACCCCGCCGCCGCCCGCCGGGCCGGGTTCCGCTACGACGGCGTCGGCCAGGCCTAGGCCGGTGCCCCGATCCATCCACCGGGCGGTGGTGACCGGCGGCGCCGGCTTTCTGGGCTCGCATCTCTGCACCCGGCTCATGGAGCGCGGCGTGGAGGTGGTCTGTGTGGACAACCTGGTGACCGGCTCGATGGACAACATCGAGGAACTCTTCGGCCAGGCCGGGTTCAGTTTCGTGCATCACGACGTCTCCAACTTCATCCACGTGTCCGGCCGGGTGGACGCGGTGTTGCATTTCGCCAGCCCGGCCAGTCCCCGGGACTACCTGGAACTTCCCATCCAGACCCTGAAGGTGGGCAGCCTGGGCACCCATAACTGCCTGGGCCTGGCCATGGAGAAGGGGGCCCGCTTCATCTTGGCCTCCACCAGCGAGGTCTACGGGGACCCGGTGGTCCACCCCCAGACCGAGGACTACTGGGGCAACGTCAATCCGGTGGGGCCCCGCGGGGTCTACGACGAGGCCAAACGATTTGCCGAGGCCATGACCATGGCCTACCACCGGGCCCAGGGCGTGGATGTGGGCATCGTGCGGATCTTCAATACGTACGGCCCCCATATGCGTCCCCGGGACGGGCGGGTCATATCCAACCTGCTGGTCCAGGCCCTGACTGGCCATCCGCTCACCATCTACGGGGACGGCACCCAGACCCGCAGCTTCTGTTTCATGGACGATGAAGTGGCAGGCATCCTGGCCCTCCTGGACTCGGGCCTGGTGGGACCGGTGAATATCGGGAATCCGGATGAGTTCACCGTCTCGGAGCTGGCTGCGCTGGTGCTGGAGATCACCGGATCGGCCTCGGCCGTCGTGCACGAGGAGCTCCCGGTGGACGACCCCACCCAGCGCCGACCCGACATCAGCCTGGCCCGGGCCGAGCTGGGCTGGGAGCCCAAGGTGGCCCTGGCCGAGGGCCTGGCCCGCACGGCCGAGTGGTTCCGGGCCCGCCTGGATGGCTGACAGGACCCCATCGGTGGCGGCGGTGGTCGTCAACTACAACGCCGCCCCCTACCTGGTGGCCTGTGTCCAGAGCCTGGTGGACGAGGGGGTCGGCCCCATCGTGGTGGTGGACAACGCCTCGGTGGATGCGTCCGGGGAGGTGCTGGCCGGCTCCGGGCTGCCGGCCCGGTTCCTGCCCACCGGACGCAATCTGGGCTACGGCGCCGGCGCCAACGTCGGGTTGGGGGCTACCGAGTCGGAGCTGGTCCTGGTCTGCAACGCCGATGTGGTGCTCATGTCCGGAGTGGTGAAGGCCCTACGCCATTCCCTCGAAGAGGACCCCCGCCGGGCCATAGCCGGGCCGAGGATCGAGGACGTCGAGGGCCAGCTCTACCCCTCGGCTCGGACCTTCCCGGCCCTGGGTGACGCCGTCGGCCATGCCTTCCTGGGCATGATCGCTCCAGGCAACCGCTGGTCGGCCCGCTACAAGATGCTGGGCTGGGACCACGACGCCCCGGCCGAGGTGGACTGGGTGTCCGGGGCCTGCTTCCTGGCCCGCCGGAACGCCCTGGAGGAGCTGGGCGGCTTCGATGAGTCGTACTTCATGTACTCCGAGGACGTGGACCTCTGCTGGCGGGCGTGGAAGGCGGGCTGGAAGGTCGTCTATGAGCCGGCCGGCACCATCCACCACGTCCAGGGGGTCTCCACCGACCACCACCCCTTCCGGATGATTGCCGAGCACCACCGTGCCCTCCTCCGCTTCGCCTACCGGTCCAGCCAGGGCTGGCGCCGGCTCCTCCTTCCCCTGGTGGCGGCCGGGCTGGTGGTGCGCACCTTCCTGGCCTGGGCCCAGAGGTTGGGAGAGCACTACCGAGCCCGCCACTAGTCTGTCGCCCTCATGGCCAGGGGTTCAATCGGACGAAGGGTCGCGCGCGCCGCGGCTACAGGTGGGGGTCGGGCGTCGACGCGCCGCAATACCCCGTGGAGCTGGTGGGTGGCGATGGCTGTCATCGTGGTCATAGGGGTCACCCTGGTGACCTACTCCCGCCAGGAGCGGCTTCACCCGGCATCCGCGGCGGTGGACAAGATTCCGCCCACCCTGACCGCCGACTGGACCGAGGGCCTGGCCTTCGACATCTGCGGGACCCCCGCCGCGACGCTGGCCGCCAGTCCTGCGACCACCGCTATCGGCATCAAGACCTCGGGTCACGGCGTCATCAACCTCCAGCCGCTCACCAATGCCGACACCGGGCCCAACGCCACCCTGGGTCGCTTCACCGGCCACTACCCGGGCCTGACCCTCACCGCCGATTCCATCAAGCTCCCCGGCGGCAAGCTCTACACCAACGGTCAGAGCTGCAGTTCCAAGCCCGGTTACCTGCAGGTCAAGACCTGGTCGAATCCGACCTCGCAGAGCGGGAAGCTCTACTCGGGCGACCCGAGGAACCTCCTGCTGGAGAACGGCCAGCTCATCACCGTCGCCTTCGTGCCCAGGGGAACCAGCATCCCCAAGCCGCCGGGCACGGTCGTGACCGGTGTCCTCACCGGCATGACGGCCGCGGCCACCAAGGCCTCCACCACGGCCACCACCGCCGCCACCAACTCGCTCACCCCGGTGACGGCGCCCTCCACCACGCCCACCGCGCCCTCGACCTCGCCCTCGACCTCGCCTACGCCCACCACCATCGGCAAGACGACCACCTCCTCCCCATGAAAGCCGTGGTACTGGTGGGAGGGGAAGGGACCCGACTGCGGCCCCTGACCTCTACCGATCCCAAGCAGATGCTGTCCGTGGCCGGGGTCCCGATGATCGAACGGGTGCTGGCCCAGTTGGCCGCCTACGACATCGATGATGTCGTTCTCTCCCTCGGCTACCGACCCGACTCCTTCATGTCGGCCTACCCGGAGGGGCGGGCCGGGGGGGTGCGCCTCACCTACGCGGTGGAACCGGAGCCGCGGGATACGGCGGGGGCGATCCGATTTGCCGCTATGGAGGCGGGCATCACCGACACCTTCCTGGTCGTCAACGGGGACGTCCTGACCGACCTGGACATAGCCGAGCTGGTCGCCTTCCACCGGGACCACGACGCATCGGCCACCATCAGCCTGACCCCGGTAGACGACCCTTCCGCCTTCGGCGTGGTGCCCACCGATTCCGATGGAAAGGTCGAGGCCTTCATAGAGAAGCCGCCCCGGGACGAGGCGCCCACCAACCTGATCAACGCCGGCACCTACGTGCTCGAGCCGGGGGTCATCGACCTGATCGCCCCCGACGTGCGGGTGTCGGTGGAGAAGGTGACCTTCCCCCGCCTGGTGGAGGCCGGCTCCCTCTACGCCCTGGCATCCAAGGAGTACTGGCTCGACACCGGCACCCCCGCTCTCTACATCCGGGCCGCCCTGGACATCCTGGCCGGCCGGCGCCGGTTCAGCGCCCCCATGCCCGGAGTGGGCGACCAGGCCGGCCGTTACGTCTGGACGGCTCCCTCGGCCTCGGTGGAGGGGGAGGTGGAAGGCCCCGCCCTGCTGGAGGACGGAGCCCGAGTTTCGGTCGGGGCCCGCGTGTCGGCCAGCCATCTCGGCGCCGGAGTGGTCATCGGGCAGGACGCCGTCGTGCGGGGATCGGTGGTGCTGGCTGGGGCGGTGGTGGAGGACGGCGCCACGGTGGAGGACTCCGTGATCGGACCGGACGCCCACGTCGGCCACGGGGCCAGGGTGCTGGCGGTGAGCGTGGTCGGTCACGGCGCCACGGTGGAGGCGGGGACCAGCCTGAGCGGGGCCCGCTACCCGGGCTCATGAGGACCCTGGTCACAGGCGGGGCCGGCTTCATCGGCTCCAACCTGGTCGATCGCCTACTGGCCGAGGGCCACAGCGTTGACGTGGTCGATGACCTGTCCACCGGGTCCCTGGCCAACCTGGCCGAGGCCCGGGCCGCCGGCGGGTTCAGCTTCCACCGGGTGGACATCCGCTCCACCGAACTTGGGGAGCTCTTCCTGCGCCGCCGGCCCGAGGTCGTCTTCCACCTGGCCGCTCAGGCCGACGTGCGGGTGTCGGTGGCCGAGCCCATCTTCGACGCCGAGGTGAACGTGCTGGGCAGCATCAATGTCCTGGAGGCGGCCCGGTCCGCCGGGGCGGCCAAGATCGTCTTCGCCTCCAGCGGGGGGACCATCTACGGGGATCCGGAGCCGAGCCAGCTTCCGGTCAAGGAGACCCAGCCCCGCCGGCCCCTTTCCCCCTACGGGGTGGCCAAGTCAGCAGTGGGGGACTACCTCATCGCCTACCGGGAGCTGCACGACCTGGAGTTCACCGCACTGGCTCTGGCCAACGTCTACGGGCCCCGGCAGGACCCGAAGGGGGAGGCGGGGGTGGTGGCCATCTTCGCCGGGAACCTGCTGTCGGGGCGGCCCTGCACCGTCTATGGGGACGGCCGCCAGACCCGGGACTTCGTCTATGTGGACGACGTGGTCGACGCCTTCGCCCGGGCGGCGGAGAAGGGCGGCGGGTTGCTCCTCAACATCGGTACAGGCGATGAGACCTCGGTCCTCGACCTCTACCAGGCCATGGCGGCCGCCGCCGGGGTGGATGCGGCTCCGGAGCGTGCTCCGGCCCGGCCGGGGGAGCTGGCTAGGAGCTGCCTTGATCCCGGGAAAGCGGGCATCCACCTGGGCTGGGTGCCCTGGACCCCGGTGGAGGACGGGGTGAGCGGAGTGCTCGAGTGGTTCGGTTCCGACCCGGACCGGCTGGCGGGCGACAGGTAGACCGAAGTCCCCGGCACCTCGGCCACCAGCCGGCCGGCTGGAACCGGACCGGCCCCCGGGGCCCAGAAGACGAGCAGACCCCCGGGCGGCCCGGCGCCGGAGCCGGCCGAGGTGGCGCCGCCGGCCGACGTGGTGCCGCTAGCCGACGTGGCGCCGCCGGCAAACTGCGTCCCGAACAGGAACAGCCACGACTGATCCACGCTGACCGGGTGGCCGGAGCGGGTCAGGTCCACCATCACCCCGGCCTGCCACGGCCACCGGCCCGGTGAAGCCAGGCGGAGGTGGACAGGCTCCCCGGCCGTCAGTTGCGGGCGGAGCTGGGCCCATAGGGCGTCCACCTGGGCGCCCGGGATGGTGCCGGCCGGTGGATTTATGAGGCTGACCGCCACCAGGGCCAGGCCGGCCAGGAGGCCGACCCATTCGGGGCGGAGCCGGGGCGCCAGGGCCAGGGCGAGAGCCAGGAGCAGGACCACGGCCGCGGCCGAGGACCAGTCGGTCAGGTAGGAGAAGAGGGGTCCGGTCACCCGGTCGGCCGAAATGACCCCGGCCACCAGTCCCAGGCCGGCCATGGCCGCCAGCCAACCGGCCTCGGGCCGGCGGCGGCGCCGGGCGACCCGCAGGGTGGCGGCCACGGCCCCCAGGAAGACGACCAGCACGACCACGGCCACCGCCAGCCCAGGGGAGCGGGCGTCGAGGCGGCCCCGGAAGGGCGGCCACAGGGCTCCGCCGATGGCCTCGACGGCGTGAACGGGCGTCTGGTGAGGGGGCGAGGAGGTGAAGAACCTGACCAGCTGGGTGAGGTTGCCCGGGCGGCTGCCGGCCTCCTGCACGAGGGGTGGCAGCCAAAGGACCAGGCCCAGGACGGCCGAGCCCGTAAGTGCCCGGATCGGCCACCCGGGGCCGACTCCATCGCCCAAGCCCCCGCCGCCGCCTTCGATCCAGGCCCCGCCCCCGGCGCCGCCGCCAGTCGTCGACAGCCCGACGGCCAGGGCCAGGGCCCCAATGCCGGCCACCAGGACGCCTGTGCCGACGTCGGTCTGGACCAGGAAGCTGCCCAACACCACGCACGCCGGCAGGGCCCAGCGCCGGCCCCGGGCCAGGGCGGCGGCACAGACGAGGAAGGTGCCGGTGGGCACGATGATGGCGACCGGGTTCCACACCTGGGCCACGGTGGTCGGTCCCAGGGCGGCCAGCTCGACCATGCTGAGCGCCCCCGCCCAGCGGGCGGCCCGGGGACCGGCCAGGGCGCCGGCTGCCGCCACCGTGCCGATGGCAAAAGCCCCGGTCAGCAGCACCGATCCCACCGCCAGGCCCCGCTCGGTGCTGCCCAGGAGCTTGTAGGGAAGGGCCAGCAGGTAGAAGTACAACGGCCCGGGGTGGCTCCAGCCGAAGCGCGAATAGGGCCCCACCAGCTGGCGCAGGGAGGCGGCCCGGTCGGTGGACAGGAGGATCACGGCCTGGTCCCCCCAGGGTCCCTGGGCCACGGAGGCGGTCACGGCCGCCAGGACCAGCACGGGCAGGGCCACGATGCCCACAGCCAGGCGGTCCAGGCGGCCACCCGGCCGCCGGCTCACCCCGGCGCCCCGCCCCCGGCCGCCCCCGCCGCCCCGCCCCCGGCCGCCCCCGCCGCGGCCAGGGAGGCCTCGGCCAAGCGGCGGGCCGCTTCCGGGTTGGACATGATGCTGGGGGCGACCACCGCCCGCATGCCTTCGGCCTCCACGGCGCCGGCCAGGGCGGCGTCGGCCGGGTCGATGACCAGAGCGGCGGCCAGGGGGGCGTAGAGGCGGGCCACGCCCACCACCGAGGCCTCGTGGCCCAGCTCGGCCAGGAGCCGATCAGCGGGGCCCTTGAGGGCGGCACCGGCCACGATGGGGCTGATGGCCACGGTGTCATCCCGCCGGGCCATCACCGCCTCTGTGATCCCGGGAACGGCCAGCACCGGGGCGATGGACACGATGGGGTTGGACGGACAGATAATGACCGCCTCGGCCGTGGCCAGGGCTTCGAGCACCCCGGGAGCGGGGCGGGCCTCATCCGCGCCCTGGAAGCGCACGGCGCTTACCGGCACCCCATGCCTCCTGGCCACGAAGTAGTCCTGGAAGGAGATCTCCCCGTCTTCGATTCTGAGCATGGTCCGGACCGGGTCGTCCGACATCGGCAGCAGCTTGAGGTCGAGTCCCCAGGCCCGGGCGATCTCGGCGGTGACCTCGGACAGGGGGGCGCCCTCGGCCAGGCGCTGGGTCCGGTACAGGTGGGTGGCCAGGTCGAGATCCCCGAGGCGGAACCAGGTCTGGCCGCCGTAGCGGTCCAGGGCCTGCATGGCCCGCCAGGTCTCCCCGGTCAGGCCCCACCCTGTCTCGGCGTTGACGGCGCCGGCCAGGGTGTAGGTCACCGTGTCCAGGTCCGGGCTGATGGCCAGGCCGTGCAGGACCAGGTCGTCTCCGGTGTTGACCACGGCCGTGATCTCCTCCGGCGGGCGGGCCAGCATCAGTCCGCTCAGCAGGCGGGCTGCGCCGACTCCCGCCCCGATGGTAGTGATCACGAGGCCGGAGGCTAATGGGGGTCGACCACCTGACTCCCTGAGTGGGCGGGGTTAAAGGCCGCCACCGGCTGTGCAAGGCTCCGGCCCGTGCGGGACTCGGACTCCCGGCTGGCCGTCGCCCTCGACGCCACGCCGCTCTTGGGGTTCCGCACCGGGGTGGGGGTCTTCTGTCAGTGGGCCCTCG
>Ga0307373_10013450_pt1 | contig 11437 bp, 7 predicted proteins | sample OX2MG_FD_202534 | JGI IMG/M metagenome (GOLD analysis project Ga0307373, IMG submission 202534) | Soil microbial communities from Risofladan, Vaasa, Finland - OX-2 | ecosystem: Environmental > Terrestrial > Soil > Coastal area > Acid sulfate soil | place: Finland: Risofladan, Vaasa | collected... | reverse complement strand
TGCTTTTACCATCCTGTTTCTCGTCAATGTTCTCAATTACGCGGATCGCTATGTCCTGCCGGCTATCCTGCCCAAGCTCGCCGATCCTAAACAGGGGTTGGGGTTGACAAGCTTCCAGGAGGGCTTACTCGGTTCATCGTTTTTGCTGGTTTACGCTTTTGCAACGTTACCCCTTGGGGTCTGGGCGGACAGGGGAGTGCGTAAAAATATCGTCGCTCTCTGCGTTGGCATCTGGAGTGTCGCCACGGTGATGGCCGGCTTCACGCGCAACTTCATCCAGATATTCAGCGTGCGCGCTGTGCTTGGCATCGGTGAGGCCGGTTATGCCCCGGCTTCACTCTCGCTGCTTGGCGATTTCTTCTCTAGAGACCGGCGCGGGCGTATTCTCTCCTACTGGTCGGCTGGCACGCTGCTCGGCGTGGCCATCGGCTCCGCTTTCGGAGGTCTGATCGCGGATTCGTTCGGCTGGCGCTTCGCTTTCTTCTTCGTGGGTATCCCCGGCCTGATCTCAGCATTACTGGCGTGGCGTATGTTGGAACCCCGGCGCGGCGCGTTCGAGAGCGATCAAGAGAGCACCGATGAGATGCCAGCAGAAGCTGTGCATGGCGCACATGGCACGCATGGCAGCATCGGCAAAGATTTCTGGGGATCGGTGAAGAAGCTGCGCTCCATTCCCACCTACTGGGTACTGGTGGGCGCGCTCGTCTTCAGCTTCTTCACCATTGGCGGCACGTCATTCTGGCTGCCCTCGTACTTCGTGGATACCTTTAGCCTCTCTGTCGGCAAGGCTGGCATCCTCACAGGTGCCGTGCTGATCGTCAGTGGGCTGATTGGCACAGTCGTCGGCGGCTGGTTGGCCGATTTCGCGCAGCGTAAACGCCCGGAGGGACGACTTTTCATCGCCACGCTTGGTTTTCTCATCGGCGGCCCGCTGGTGTTGATCGCGCTCTTTATTCACACGCTCACCCTGTTCATCGCGGTCTTTGTTATCGCCGCCATCTCGCTCAATTTCTGTACCGGACCGCTCAACGCCGTGATTCAGGACGTAATCTCGCCCGATGTGCGAGCTACCGCGCTGGGCCTCTCGCTCCTGCTGGCGCACCTGCTGGGAGACGCGGCCGCTCCAACAGTCATCGGGGCGCTTGCCAACAACCTGTCCCTCGGCACGGCCCTGATTCTGACCGCGCCGACCTTCCTGATCCTGGCCGGACTGGTCTGCCTCCTCGGTCTGAAAACAGTCGCCCGCGATATGCAGAACATGCAGAAGAGCTTAAACAAATTATCCTGAAAGGCACTCATAAAAAATGACCTCTATCACAGTAGATAGAGGTCATTTGGGAGCGGGTTACGGGGCTCGAACCCGTGGTCTCAACTTTGGGAAAGTTGCATGTTACCACTACACCAAACCCGCGCAGTGCAACTGACAATGAGGATTATAACCGACTGGATGAGAAAAGTCAAGGGAATTTTGTTTGTAAAAACTGGGCTGTATGCGTATAACAAAGTATATGGTATGATGTGTAGCGATGATAGCAAACTCTTAAAATGTATTATTGCCTCTCGCATCAATGGAGGATCACATGGGTATATTCTCACGTATAGCGACGCTTTTCCGCATTCGCGCCAATGCCGCGTTGGATAAAGCAGAAGATCCGGGTCAGGTGATGGATTACTCGTACAACGAGCAGGTAAAGCAATTGCAAGTGCTGCGCCATTCCATCGCCGATGTCGTCACCAATGAAAAGCGCCTCGAAATGCAGCAATCGCAACTCAAAGATAAGGTTCATAAACTTGAGGATCAGGCGCGGCAAGCTTTACAGGCCAATCGCGAAGACCTGGCGCGTATGGCCCTGCAACGACAGCAGACGCTGGTACTCCAGATCAATGAATACGAACGGCAAATAGCCCAGTTGCGCGGGCAGGAAGAGAAGTTGATCGATATGGAGCGCACAGTAAGCGCCCGTATAGAGGCCTTCCGCACGCAGAAAGAGATGGTCAAGGCCCAGTATAGCGCGGCACAGGCGCAGGTGAAAATCAACGAAGCCGTGACCGGCATTTCTGAGGAAATGTCCGAGATGAACCTCGCCATGCAGCGAGCGCAGGATAAAGTACTCACCATGCAGGCGCGTGCCAATGCCATGGATACCCTCATTGAACAGGGCACATTGGGCGATCAGGGTCTGTTGGGCGCAGGCTCCGGCGATCCACTCGAACGCGAGCTTAATAAAATAGCGTCCGAACAAAATGTCGATGCACAGCTACAGGCCATGAAACAGCAATTGCAACTGGGCAGTCCTGACCAGCAGCAACGACAGCTTCCCCCCGGCGCTTCAAACTAGATCAGTCCAGACATCGCGACAGACCAGTAGCGAGAAAGAAGCCTAGCTTTTCTTTTTCTCCTGGGCTTTCTTGGCTTTATAAAAAGACTTGGGCTTTGGATGCCTTTCGGTATCTACGTAAGCAGCCGGGGCAGCGTCTTCGCGCGCGTTGATCTCAAATTCTTCTTTTTCGCTCAGCAGCTCTTGTAAATCGTTATACACGTTATAGTTGTCGATTACTTCGGGCATACGCAACATGTGACGCAACACCTGTAGCTGGGTAATATTTGTCTTATCGTTCTTAGCAGGCTCAGCCTTGCGTAAAAGCTTCTCTACCAGGTCCATGCTGTCGTCATGCGCGCCGATGCCCTCCAGGCGCTCACGCGCAACCAACAGTTGTTCATATAGGTTCATTACTGCTCTCCTCCTGTGTGGGAAACTCATTCCCAGAAGCTATGGTAACATAGAGCAGCAACCTCGTCAAATTGAGGACACTTCATGCAGGGGGAGCGCGACGAAAAAAATGCTGAGCCAATTATAACAAATCAGTCTATGGCTCCGGTTCAATTGTCACAAGATTCGTGTAAAACGTGCTTCCACCACCAAAGTCAGCCAGCCGGTCCGAGGTGATCCAGTTCACATTGCGCTGGTCAAAGCTCAACTTTGGCCACCAGACAGTCGTGGTTGCCAGCACTCCAGGGCGAACCTCCTCTGTTACATGAGCCATCAACCGGCACCAGCCACGTTCGTTGCTGACGCGCACAAGTTGACCATCGCATATGTTGCGCGCCGCCGCATCTTGGGGATGAATGCGCAGAGTAGGGGCCTGTTCCTTTTGTATCATGCGCTCCTGGTTGCCAAAAGTTGAACTCACGAAATGGTGCGCCGCGGGACAGACAAGCGGCAAACGCGCCCGCGCGTCCAAAGTTTCCTCCGCGCCGGTTCTTGCCTCTACTTCAGGCATCCATCCCGGTACTGGATCATATCCCCTCGCTCGCGCGAGTTCAGAATAGAACTCCACTTTACCAGAGGGAGTCTGGAAAACCCCGTCCGCGAATGGCACTTCATGACCGGCTGCTACCGGCAGCGACACGTAACCAACTTCTTGCAAATGTTCAAGTGTAATGTGCTCTAGCTCAGGGTTACGCTCAAAGGTTGCGCGCAGGATGCCACGAATTACCTCATCCGCGTTCTCCTGTAGCCAGGGTTCATGAAATTCCATCGCCTGTGCCAGGCCGCGCATCACATCCCAGTTGCTGCGCGCCTCACCCAGCGGCTCAATGGCTGGCATATTGTATTGCAGGGCGAGATGCCCGTATGGTTTGTGCAGGTCTACCTGCTCAAGCTGGCTGGTAGCCGGCAGGATGATATCGGCATAGCGAGCAGTATCGGTCTCGAAGAGTTCATGCACCACCGTAAACAGGTCATCGCGCATCAAGCCCTCAACAATCTTGCCAGCATTGGGCGCAGAAGCCACGGGGTTGGCGTTATACACATAGAGGGAGTAGACCGGCGGATCAGCCTCGCCGGTGAGAACAGCTCCCAGGCGATTCATGTTCAAGCTGCGCGGAGGCGCAGGACAGGCAGGGTCATGCGCGTGGCTCACCGACTCCGAGTCCCATTGTAACCAATCGCTGGTGCTATACATCAAGCCGCCGCCGGGCAACCCATATTGTCCCGTCAGCGCGGGCAGGCAGGCCAGCGTGCGCACCGTCTGCCCACCATTGCTATGCCGGTTGATACCATCGGTGACGCGCAACAGGGCAGGCTCAGTCGTGGCGTACTCACGCGCCAGTGTGAGAACCGTTTCCAGTGAGACGCCCGCCAGGTGCGCGGCGCGTTCAGGCGGAAACTGCATGATACGTTCCAGCAGGTATTGCCAGCCGGTTGTATGATCTGCGATCCATTGCGGGCGGTGCAGACCTTCAGTAACCATCACATGCATCATGCCCAGCGCGAGCGCGGCATCCGTTCCCGGATACGGGCTGATGTGCTGATCGGCGGAACGCGCCGTCAGCGTGCGCAGCGGGTCAATAACGATGACACGGGTTCCGTTGCGCTGCGCTTCTCGTAAAAAAGGCATGATATGCGGCGCGGTGCTGGCCGGATTGCTGCCCCAGATCAAGATCAACTTGCTCTGGATGAGCATTTCGGGTGAAGGAGCAAGGCGTCCGCCAATAGTCAGTATGACAGCTTCTTCAGCAGCCGCTCCGCAGATTGAACGCTGCAAATGACTGGCACCCAGCCGATTCCAGAAACGCGCATTTGTCACCGCGCCATGCACAAGTCCCAGCGTTCCCGCGTAGCTGTAAGGCAGAATGCTCTGCGCTCCGTGTTGCGCGATAATGTCATGCCATCTGCTCACAATCTCGGCGATGACCTCATCCCACGCGATACGCTCAAACCTGCCGCTTCCTTTTGGCCCCACTCGTCGCAGCGGATATTGCAAGCGATCAGGATGATACACACGTTCCAGGTAGCGATTCACTTTCGCGCACAGCCAGCCACGCGTAACCGGGTGATCGCCGCGACCTCGCACGCTGACCGCGCGTCCCTGTTCGTCTACCTGTGTTTCCAGCGCGCAACAATCAGGGCAGTCATGCGGGCAGGAGCCATAAACAACGCGCAGTGATTTGCCTGTTGCGCTTTGCGTGGGTGACGTGGATTGCATAGATCATCCTTCCTGTATGCAAACTGTTCAGATAGTATAGAGGAAACTGTACACGTCATAAGGGAACACGTCAAGAGCCAATTACTACAGGGTCTATATCCTTCGGGGTGAATGATACGATAGATTGTAGGGACGCGATTGATCGCGTCCGCTCACGCCGACACTCGCCCACGCGGACGCGATCAATCGCGTCCCTACAATTCACCCGGAAAGACGGAGACCCTTGCTACAGGTTGCTTGTTGTGAAACCCGGTAGAATGTCAATATGGGGCAAACATTCCTCGCAGTGCGCATCACGAGGGTTGCTGCCAGGGAAAGAGGAGGAGGAGGATTGAATGGATGAAACCCCGGAAAAACGTTCTGCCGCAGGCTATTTTTTCACTATCTTCGCCGTACTGGGAGGCGCGTTACTGATATCTTCTTACACTGTATTTTTTCTAGCGATTACCCCACTCCTTTTACTTACCATGACGCCTGTATTCCTGATCAGCTACGCGCAATACAGGCAACATATGTGTGGTCATTCCCAGGAACCTGTAGCAGTCAACCAGTCGAGCACCAGTTCGGGCATGTGAGATAACGCACCCTGGCGCTGAGAGCAGCGCGGGAGAGTATGGAGCACTGTCGCGCCATACTCTTTTGAAATGATACGCCGATCAAAGAGCACCACCGCATTACGCCTGACATCGCTCCACGCCAGCCGATTGAGGGCGCGACGCACGCGCAGCGACGCCATCGGCACAGTTACCTGGTGGAGCTGGTCGGAATAGTGTTCCGCGCGGGCCGCGATGGGTGGATCATTGAGAACCGGCATGGGCAGACGCGCCACCAGGACACAGGCAGGAGCGCGACTTACTTCATCTATACCATCCCAGAAGCTGCCTGTGCCAAGCAGCACGATGCGCTCCTGGTCATGAAACATGTTCCAGAGCTGGCGCGGCGAGCCATCGATGCCGTGGCCCAATACCAGGATGCCACGCGCTTCCAGCAACGGCTTGACTGTCGCGTATGAACTGCGCAGCGCGGCATAGGAGGTAAAGAGTACCACCAGTTGACCATCCAGCGAGGTTGCAAGCTGCACAATAGCTTCATCCAGGTGGCGCTGGTACTGGGGCGCGTTAGGTTCAGGCACGTCGTTGGGCATATACAGCATGGTTTGTTCGTGATGCTCTGTAACGACTGAAAGCGCCGGACACCCATCGGACTCAAGCCCATAGCGACCTCGATAGTAAGAAAAGCTATGGTCAACCGAGAGCGCGACGCCGGCGAAGATAGAACTGACTCCCGGCGCGAGGAAATATCGCTTGATTAATGGCGCGGTCTGCGCATCCTGAGCATACAATACAGGCATAATCTCAGCCTCAGGCACCTGCGGCGTCGTATGCGTTGAAGCTGAGTCACTCTGCCGGTGTTGCGATGAGGATGGCGGCGCGGGAGGCACGCGCAGCCAGTAGACCATAGGAACCTGCTCGCTGCTGTCCGCGATGAGAGCGCGGTGGCCCAGTTGTTTCTGCTCTTGCAGTCGTCTTGCCAGTTCGGTCAGTTCCCAGGCGAGCGATTCGTCCTCGCCCCCGCCTCCTCTGCCGGCATCAAGGCGGTGACGACTATGTTGAGCGGTGAGCATGACCTTCTGCGCCTCCTGCACGCAATTGATAACCGCCTGCAGGCGTTGCGATGTCTGCTGCCAGGCACGCTCTACTTCCATCCAGCTCGACAGGTTACGCATCTGCGGCGACAGTCGCAGCGGTTGATCGATGCGTTCGTTACCGCGCCCCGCGTAGGTATTGCGGCCCGCGTTTTCCTGTTTACCCTTATCGCGCGCGCCCCCGCTATTCGCGCCCTCTTGCAGAAGATGGCCCAGCGCCTTAAACAAATTGTCTATAGATGTACGCGCCTGGCGCAACGTTTGAAACCACGACAACATACGCGCATCCAGCCCCGATTTTTCAATGGTAGGTGTTGCTGAAACACCGCCGGGGCCATTTTCGCGTAGCGCGGGAGCGGCCAGAGCCAGCAGTCCCTGGTAACGTCCATTTGGCAAATCAGTACCAATCGTATTGAGCAATTCCAGCAGGCGCGTGTGATCGAGATCAGCGCTGCTCCAGCGCGCCAGTTCATCCTCCAGTAAGTCGGCGTCGAGGATGAGACGCCGCGTAATGCCGCTCAGCAGCGAACGCGAAGACGAGAGATCATCGAGCAAACCGGCATGGGTGGTCACGACAATGCGCGCTTCTGTGACGCGCTCTTCCGCGCGTTCGACAAAACAATAGCCCTTTTTTCGATACAGGCAGCGCTGAGCCGGCGTATCCTGGCGTCCATCAGCCAGCGAGACACGTTCGACGCCGGAGGAGATACGCTCCCACGCGGAAAACTCCTGTGGCAACAGAGTCAGCTCGTTGCGCTGGCCTGTCAGGGTTTGCTGCGCCCATAGTCCCAGTTTGGCCAGTCCGCGTGCCTGTTCAGCCGTAAGTTCCCCGCTGGTGCGCCGCAACGCTGAACCAAACCAGCGATGCACGCACAGGTACCCACCGCGCTCGGCTAAATACGCCACGGGCAACATACTATTGAGCGATGCCTGCAAAAGCGGCAGCACATTCTGTACCAGGCGGCGCGCTGCCTGCTGGTTTGCGCAGGCAATCACCATGCGGCGAGGATGCGTCTCTTGCTGCCCAGGCTCGCCCACCCATTCGAGCGCGGGTAATAGAGCAGGCGTATAATCATTCGCGCCCACCGTCACTTCTAAAAGCAAAGGCGTTTGCTCATCAAGCGCCCGGCGAATGGCGTTATATGCCGTTTGATATCCCGCGTGCATGGCAGGCTGTTCCCGCGTATCAGCCTCTTGCTGATTGGTAATTGCGGGAGCTTCCTGCCCGGCCAGGTCTTCTGGAATGACCTCAACCAGCGTGCGCAGCGCATCGGCTATTGGGGCATCGCCTAATTCCACCAGGGAGGGCAGCCCTTCGAGCGCCGCCCGGTCGCCAGCCAGCGCGGGAGAAGCGAAAGCTTCAGACGGTTGCTCATCAGCTGGAATCGGGAGCGCCAGAGCATCTTCGCTCTTCTGGCGCGAGATAGCAAAAGAGAGGATACGTGGGTCCATTCCCAGTTGGGCCGCGAAGTGATCTCCGAGGCTGCCACGCAGCGAGTCTGAGCGCAAGCCGTCATGCTCCATACGCTCGCGCCACTCCTGGCGAAAGAAGCCGAGTAGTGGCCACGTGCGCGGCGCATCCAGGTTCGCCAGGTCTTTGAGAATAGGCGTATCTACCGCCTCAAGCATGCGATGTAACGCTAAGAAGACATCCATCGCCAGTATGGTATCGGCCATAGCACGGTGCCTGCCTGGAGCGACAGGCACGCCCAGCGCGAGAGCTACTTGCCCAAGCCCATAGTTGGGCAAGGAGGGCAGCAGGACGGTCGCCAGTTCAAATGTATCGATGAGAGGGTTATTACGAGCCAGGCCGCGACGCCGCAAGAAACCAACGTCAAAGGGGATGCTATGACCAACAATGGGATACTCTCCTAAAAACTTGTGCAAACCCGCGGAGATCGAGTCGAAAGTGGGGGCGTCGACAACTTTTTGGGCGGTAATACCGGTAAGTCGTTGCACGCGAAATGGAATCGAACGTCCAGGAGCAACCAGTGTTTCCATTTTATCCAGAATTGTCCCACCCTGAAACTTGACTGCTGCAACTTCCAGAATGGCATCCTGTTCCGCGTGCAGCCCGGTCGTCTCCAGGTCTAGCGCTACGCGAATGGGGGGCTGTTTTGCCATAAACGTCTTTGTTCCTTGCGTTATCATAATTCAACTCTTATACGCGTACATGGGCTTTCATTCTACCGAACCATTTCCGTCAGTAGGGACGCCCTTGGTGGATGTCCGGGATTGGGTCAGATGTCCGCCCGCGTGTATAATAGGGCGACAAGGACACCCACCAAGGAGCGTCCCTACTGACGCTCTCACAGCAAAGGCCAGTAGTCGAGCAGCACGCGCGCGAATTGTGCCGCGCGTCCGCGATGACTGATCCGATTTTTCTGTTCAGGCGTCAGTTCGGCAGTCGTTTTGTTAATCTCAGGCAATAGAAAAATGGGATCGTATCCAAAGCCCTGTGTGCCTCGCGGCTCATCAGCGATAATACCCTCAATCACACCTTCTACTACGCGGCAATAGCCAGAAGGTTCGGCCAGGGCGATGGAGCAGCGGAAACGCGCTTTGCGTTGCGCGCCTGTCAGCCCCTGTAACTGTGCAAGGATCAAACGGAAACGCTCTTCATACGGCGTATCCCGGCCAGCATAGCGAGCCGAAAGCACGCCGGGCGCTCCGCCAAGCGCGTCAATTTCCAGCCCGGAATCATCCGCCAGGCTTAACATCCCACTGGCCCTGGCATAGGCCAGCGCTTTCAATTGAGCATTTTCAGCGAAGGTCTGGCCTGTTTCCTCAACATCTTCATCAATATGAACCTCGCGCAGTGATCGCAATGTTAGCGGGAGATCGGAGAAAATGATACAAAACTCATCCAATTTATAGCGATTCGTGGTCGCCAATAACAGGTCACGCATAGGTTCTTTCTAGATGGAGAAAACATCCCTACAGTATGAGTGTTATCTTACCATATCCTTCTAGCCTTGTCGAGTTTTTCTTCGACGGAATTTCCACCCATTCGGGCTACTTCACCGAGCCATTTTGTCACTTCGGCACGTATATGTTATTACAGAGATACACATTGTTATACATTAACACACTGTATTATAAAATATCATCTGCAACGTCTAATAAAGAGAGAGCACGTTATCTCTTGTCATACGCCCAACCGAAAGAGGGTGAATTATGCAACTGCAAGACACTATCAAAGGCGATAGCGTTTCCGCATCACTTTTGGAGACCATTTCTATCCTGCCTCCAGGTGTTGTTACGCCCGAATTTCCTGGCACATTGCCCTCCAGGCTAAATAGACAGGCTTTAGCGGGACCTGGGAGCATCCAGTTTCAACGCAAGTTGCGCGCCGTGCTCAAGGTGCAATTTCGTGACCTGCTGCTACAACTTTCGCCACAATTACAGGCAAGGTTCTTGCAGTTGTATAAGCACGCGCAGGAAACATTTTCTCATACACTACGCCTGCTCTCAATGCTTGATCTCGCTGTAGATGAACAGATTACCATCGCGATGGCGGCATTTTTTCACGATATTGGCAAGCTTGAGATCGACGAGGCTTTGCTGAATAAGTCAACACGCCTTACTCCTCAAGAGTTTGCGATTATCAAACAACATCCAGCCCTCGGCGCGCATATACTCAACCAGTTCACTTCGCTAGAGAACGTCGGGGTGCTGGTATACCATCACCATGAACGCTGGGACGGGGACGGCTACCCTGATGGATTAGCCGGAGAAGTGATACCACTGGGAGCACGCACCATCGCCATAGCTGATGCTTTCGATGCCATGACCTCTGATCGCAGCTACCAGGTGCAACGCACTCCGTTGGAGGCACTTGAAGAACTGCAACGGTGCGCGGGTACACAATTTGACCCCCTGCTGGTGGAACTGTTCTTCGCCAGCAGGCTTATCTCGACTCGTCGGACATCACTTGCGCGATCATATCCAGCAAGTCACTGAGCCCAAAGGGCTTTCTCAGATTTCATTTCTTATTAAAAGGACGTACCAGGTATAAGAATAATGAAATTTGGGAGCGCTATTTAGTACTAACAGGTTCTCGTTTCAGGCGTTCCTGTTGGATTGAGCGATAGCATCGGCGCAGGTCTTCTTCCAATTTCGCCCAATCACCTTCGATATTGGTAGAGCTATTACTCGTTATCAGATCAACGGTGGTAGCAGCCATAAGACGCAACTTCGCCGACTCGCGCGCCTGCTCAGGCGTCAGTCCGAAGATGGCACTATGCAGGTCCACCAACGCTTGCAAAAACTCTTCCTTCTCTGGATGACCCGATAGACGCCGGTGTACCTCAAAGTAACACAGTTCGAGGGCGGCGACGCACCGGGCATCGAATTGCAGCCCAGAATACCGCCGCGCTACTCTGTAGAATTTTCTCAGGTAATTCAACACCTTGCGCTCGTCATGCTCGACAGGCGCCCATGCTGCCGAGGCACGCGCTGTATAGTATGCCGCGAAGCAGTGAGGCTTTAATAAAACACACGCATTGCGTTAGTGCAATTATAAACGCTGATTGCCGTGTAGAAAATAGCAAAAAGGTATCATCTCCTCTTTTCTTACTATCACGGCGCCAGCACTGGCCGGGATGTGCCAGGCGCAGTGTTGGCGCTTGTCGGAGCTGGGAAAGGTGGCATCGTGTGACGCCACATGGTCGTGCCATCGCTGAGGTGGTAGGCGACAAACACGTAATCCGTATACGAAATGGTATTGGCTATGCGCGGTACGTTGATCTGTAAGTAGAGTAGTCCGTTGCTGGCCCCGATCGCTACCGGATTGTCTTGTTC
>Ga0307373_10013447_pt1 | contig 11439 bp, 15 predicted proteins | sample OX2MG_FD_202534 | JGI IMG/M metagenome (GOLD analysis project Ga0307373, IMG submission 202534) | Soil microbial communities from Risofladan, Vaasa, Finland - OX-2 | ecosystem: Environmental > Terrestrial > Soil > Coastal area > Acid sulfate soil | place: Finland: Risofladan, Vaasa | collected... | reverse complement strand
ACCGTGCCCTGGAGCCGGGATGACCACGGAGAGCACGCCGCCACTGCGCGGTTATGTCGACCAGCCGGCGCGTGCCCCGGACCTCCCGTTGGACGTCTTCACCAATTGGCAGCTCGACGACCCCCCCCTCGGGGCTCCGGTCATGGTCCTCGGGGCCGTGCGTTACGACCCCGGCTACGGCTGGTACGAGCTGCACCCGATCCGGGCGTGGCGATACCCGACCAGCGCCGAGCTGAAATTGGCGGTCGCGCAGTGCGCCAACGACCCGCTCTTGCAGGTCAACTCGGCCAACTCGATCGCTCCGCTGCCTTACGGCGCCCCTTCGTGCGGCCAGCTGCCCGTCGGCGGGGTGTCGACACCGGGCGAGCAGCCCTGTGGATCGGTGTGCTCGGCGAACGCGACGACGATCGGCAAACCTGAGACGCTCAGTGGGCCGTGTACGGGCATCTCGCCCGTCGAGACAGACAATCTGGTCTCGTGGCTGGACCACGAGTCCGTCTCCCAGTCCTACCCGGCCTTTCCCCCGCTCCCATGATCCGATGATCGGCTCAGGTCAGTCGTACTCCCGGCGGCTGCCCCGGGCCACGCCCTTGCCCGAGGCCCGGGCCGCCTCCCGCTCGGCTTCGCGCTCGGCGTCGCGGGTGGCGATGGCGTGGCGCTTGTCATAGAGGCGCCGGCCCTTGGCCAGGGCCAGCTCCACCTTGGCCTTGCCTTCTTTGAAGTAGATCGACAGCGGCACCAAGGTGAGCGACTGCTGCTGGGTGCGTCCGAAGAGCTCGTCGATCTGGCTGCGGTGCATCAGCAGCTTGCGGGCCCGAACCGGGTCGTGGGCCCCGAAGCCGCTGGCGTGCTCGTAGGGGGGGATGTGCACGCCGAGCAGCCAGGCCTCGCCTCGGTCGATACGGGCGTAGGCGTCCTGGAGAGACACCCGGCCGCCGCGCAGGGACTTCACCTCGCTGCCCTGGAGGGCGATGCCGCACTCGAGGACTTCCAAGATGTCGTATTCGTGACGGGCCCGGCGGTTGCGGGCCACCTGGCGGTAGCGCTCGGCCTCGCCGTCGCCGGCCGCCCGCTTGGACGCCCGGCCTCCCTTGGATGGTGCCACCGTCCGAGGGTACCGGCAACGGCCCGGTAGCCTCGGACGCCATGCTCCGGCTCCCGGCCGACGTCCACGCCCAGATCCTGTCCCACTGCCTGGCCGGCCTGCCCGAGGAGGCTTGCGGGCTGATCGTCGGGCCGGCTGGGAGCGGGGACGTGGAGCGCTGCTACCCGACGCGCAACCTGGCCGCCTCGGCCACGCTCTACACCGTGGACCCCAAGGACCACCTGCGCGCCGACCGCGACGCCGAGGCTGCCGGGCTCGAGATCATCGGCGTGTTCCACTCCCACACCCACACCGAGGCCTACCCTTCGCCCACCGACGTGGCCCAGGCCCCTGACCCGTCGTGGCACTACGTACTGGTGTCGCTGCGCCAGAGCGTCCCCTCGCTGCGCTCGTATCGCATCGTGGACGGCGCCATAAGCGAGGAGCCGGTGGTGACGGCCGACCGGTAGAATACCGACCAGATTCGTCAACATTCACCCTCGGGCCCGCCGCCGCACCACTCGTCGGCGGCGGGCCGCCTGCCCAGGAGGATCCCCGTTGCCCGTCGAAGTGCGACTGCCCACCCTGCTGCGTCCACACGCCGGCGGGCTGGCCACCGTGTCGGCCTCCGGTGCCACCGTCGGCCAGGTCCTGGCCGAGCTGGCTGCCACCTACCCGGGCCTCGGCGATCAGGTGCTGAGCGCCGAGGGGACCCTGCACCGCTTCGTGAACGTGTACGTGAACGACGATGACGTGCGCTACCTCGAGCAGCTCGACACCAAGGTGGCCGACGGCGACACGGTGTCGATCCTGCCCGCCGTGGCCGGCGGCTGAGGCGGCGCCCGTGTCGGTGGCGTCGAGTGTGCTCGACCTGATCGGCAATACGCCACTGGTGAACGTGAGCGCGCTCAGCCCCAACCCGGCTGTGCGCATCCTGGTCAAGCTCGAGGGCCAGAACCCCGGCGGGTCGGTCAAGGACCGCATCGCCCTGGCCATGATCGAGGACGCCGAGAAGAGTGGCCTCCTCGAGCCAGGCGCCGTGCTGCTCGAGCCCTCGTCGGGCAACACCGGCATCGGCATGGCCCTCGTGTGCCGGGTCCGGGGGTACCGCCTGAAGGTGGTGCTGCCTTCGAACGTGTCGGTCGAGCGACGCCAGCTGCTCGAGCTGTGGGGGGCCGAGATCATCGAGTCGCCCGGCTCCGAGGGGTCCAACGGCGCCGTGCGCATGGCCCGCGCCATAGCGGCGGAGCATCCCGAGTGGGTCTTTCTCTACCAGTACGCCAACGCGGCGAACCCCAGGGCCCACTACGAGGGCACCGGCCCCGAGATCTGGCGCGACTGCCCCGAGGTGACCCACTTCGTGGCCGGCCTCGGCACCTCCGGCACGCTGCTCGGCGCGGGCCGCTATCTGAAGGAGCGCAACCCGGATCTCCAGGTGTGGGCCGTGGAGCCCCCCGCCGGCGAGATGGTCGACGGGCTGCGCAATTTGGACGACGGCTACATCCCCCCCATCTTCTCCGACTGGGGCGGGGCCGAGCTCCTCGATCGCAAGACCATGGTGAGCCCCAAGCTGTCCATCGAGTGGACCCGGCGCCTGGCCGAGGTCGGGGTCTTCGCCGGCATCTCCTCGGGGGCGGCCATGGCCGGGGCAGCCAAGTGCGCCGAGGCCATCGAGTCGGGGGTGGTCGTGGTGGTCTCGGCCGACGGTGGCTGGAAGTACCTGTCCACCGGCGCCTGGACCGACGACATAGACGTCGTCACCGAACGGGCCAAGAGCACGATCTACTTCTGAGCGTCTGGCACGTCCGAAGCGCCGGAGCGCCGGGTAGGGTGCTGGTCATGGACGGCTTCCTCACTGACGTGCAGACCCTACGAGCCAATGCCCGCGCCCATATGGACCAGGGCCCGATCACCGAGGCCTACGGCGCCGATCGCACCCGCGTCATCGAGGTTCTGAACGAGGTCCTGGCCACCGAGCTCGTGTGCGTGCTGCGCTACAAGCGTCACTACTACATGGCCCAGGGCATCAACTCCGGCCCGGTGGCGGCCGAGTTCCTCCAGCACGCCGTCGAGGAACAGGGCCATGCCGACCTGGTGGCGGCCCGCATCGTGCAGCTCCAGGGGGAGCCCGACTTCAACCCGGCCACCTTGGTGGCCCGTAGCCACGCCGAGTACGCCCCGGGCACCGACCTCGTGGACATGATCCGCGAGGACCTGGTGGCCGAGCGTGTGGCCGTCGCCTCGTACCAGGAGATCGCCCGGTGGCTCGGCGAGCAGGACCCCACCACGCGGCGCATGGTGGAGGAGATCCTGGCCATGGAGGAGGAGCACGCCGATGACTTGCTCAGCCTGCTCCAGGAGATCGGCGTCCCGGTCGAGCCGGCCCATCGGTGACACCTCCCGCTGCTGCGACGGGCTGAAACCGGGCCGGCGTGGCGCGTCGCCGCAAGGTCAAGGTCCGAGCACTCCCCGAGCACCTCGTGCGCAGCGAGGCCTGGAACGGCCTGCGCCCCGGTGACCCGGTGGAGATCGCCGGAGCCAGCCGGCGCGGCGCCACGTGGCGGTTCCAGGCCCACGTGCACAACACCCGTAACGGGGCCGAGTCGGTGGAGGTGGTGGGAGGCGGAGAAGGCGAGCATCACGTGCGCTCGTTCCTGCCCGACCAGGTCTTCCCCTTGGGCGCTCGGCGCCGCAACAGCCCGTCGCTGGCCGAGGCGCCCCAGCTGCCCCTGGGCTGAGCACGGACCGATGGCCTGGCCCCGTTAGCCTGCGGGGGTGGACGAGCGTCCCATCGGCATGTTCGACAGCGGGTTTGGGGGCCTCAGTGTGGCTCGTGCCCTCATCGACCTGGCCCCGGCCGAGCACCTGGTCTATGTGGGTGACACCGGCCGCTACCCCTACGGGCCGCGTGACATGGACGAGGTGCGGGCCTTCGCCGTGCAGATCTCGAAGTGGTTGGTAGACCGCCACGATGTGAAACTGATCGTGGTGGCCTGCAACACGGCCGCGGCCGCTGGTCTCGACGCCGTGCGCCGGCTGGTGGACGTGCCCGTGGTGGGGGTGATCGAGCCCGGAGCGCGTGCCGCCGCCAGAGCCACTCGCAACCGCCGGGTCGGGGTCATCGGCACGGTGGGAACCATCGGCTCGGGGGCCTACCAGCGGGCCATTGCCGAGTTGGCTGTGCCGCTGCAGCTGGCCTGTGCCGCATGCCCGGGTTTCGTCGAGTTCGTCGAGCGAGGCGAGACCAGCTCGGACCAGTTGTCGGTGCTGGCCGAACGCCTCCTGGCCCCCGTGCGCGAAGCCGGGGTGGACACGTTGCTTTTGGGCTGTACCCACTACCCGTTCCTGGCCCGCACCATCGCCGACGTGGTGGGCCGCGACGTCGTGCTCGTGTCCTCGGCCGACGAGACGGCCTTCGAGGTGCTCGACGTGCTCGCCCGCCACGACCTCACCCGCCACCACCGGGCCGGGCCGGGATCGCCCGGCACCTTGCGTTTCTACTCCTCGGGCGACGTGGCGTGGTTCCGGGCCGTGGGTGGCCGGCTCTTCGGCGAGGAGCTGGGCACCGTGGGCCCCTTGAGCTGGCCCGAAGCGCCGCCGGTGGCCGACTCGCCCGAGCCCACTCGCCGGCCGGGCCGGGCCTCGGGCTGAGCCGTGCTGTCGCTCACCGTCCTGGGCTGCGACGGCAGCCACGCCGGCCCCGGTGGTGCCGGCAGCGGGTACTTGGTGCGCTCGTGGACCACCGGCACCGCCGTGTGGCTCGACGCCGGCCCCGGGACCTTCGCCAACCTGCAGCGCTTCACCGACCCGTTGGCTCTCAGCGGAGTCGTGCTCACCCACGACCACTCCGACCACTGGAGCGACCTCGAAGGCTTGGTCACAGCGGCGCGCTGGACCATGTCCTTCGACCGTCCGCCGATCACCGTGCTGGCCGCCCCCGGCATCCGCCCCAAGCTGCAGCAGGACATCGACGGCATCTTCGACTGGCGCGAGGTAGGTGACGGGGACGGAGCCGACATGGGCGGGCTTCGCCTGCGCTTCTCGCGCACCGACCACCCGCCGGTCACGTTGGGGGTCCGGGTCGAAGGGCCAACGGGGGTACTGGGCTACTCTGCCGACTCCGGTCCGGGCTGGTCGCTCGGGGCGCTCGGCACCGGGCTCGACCTCGCCCTGTGCGAGGCCACCTACACCGCCGACTACGAGCAGGAGAAGGCCATCCACATGAGCGGGACCCAAGCAGGCCGCACGGCCAAAGAAGCCGGGGCCAGACGCCTGGTGGTCACCCACCGCTGGGCCAAGATCGCCGCCTCGGCGGTGGTGGCCGAAGCCGAATCCGCCTTCGGCGGTGCCGTCGGGCAGGCCGAGGTGGGCCGGGGGTTCTCCCTGTGAGCGCCACCGCGGCGTCCAGCGGCGCTGACGATCCGAGGGCCCGGCGCTCCGACGGCCGTACCGTGGCCGACCTGAGGCCGGTGAGCTTCGTCCGCGACTTCACCGTCATGGCCGGTGGGTCGGTGCTCGTCTCCATGGGCCGCACCAAGGTGCTGTGCACGGCTTCGGTCGAGGACCGCGTCCCCCCGTGGTTGCGTGGCGGGGGCAAGGGATGGGTCACGGCCGAGTACTCGTTGCTGCCCGGCTCGTCGCCTGAGCGGGTGGCGCGCGAAGCGGCCAAGGGCCGCCAGTCGGGGCGCACCCAGGAGATCCAGCGCCTCATCGGCCGCTCGCTGCGCGCCGTCACCGACCTGGTGGCCGTGGGGGAGCTGCAGATCACGGTGGACTGCGACGTGCTCCAGGCCGACGGGGGCACCCGCACGGCGTCCATCTGCGGCGCCTATGTGGCCCTGCACGACTGCTTCACCCGCCTCCTGCACAAGCGCATCGTCAAGGCCCATCCCCTGACCGACGCCTGCGCCGCGGTGTCGGTGGGAGTGGTCGACGCCGCCTGCCTACTCGACCTCGACTACTCCGAGGACTCGCGCGCCGAGGTCGACATGAACGTGGTCATGACCGGGTCGGGCCGATTCATCGAGGTCCAGGGAACGGCCGAGGGCATGGCCTTCTCGCGTTCGGAGCTCGACGAGCTGCTCTCGTTGGCCGAAGCCGGCATCTCGACGTTGCTGGCCGAGCAGAGCGCCGTATTGGCCGAGCCGCCCGCCGCCCGTTGAGCGCGCCCGGCAACGGGGCGGGCCCGGGCCGGCTGCGGATGGTGCTGGCCTCGGCCAATCCCGACAAGGCGGGGGAGATCGTGGCCATCATGTCGGCAGAGCTGGGCGACGCCGTGGAGCTCGTGGCCCGGCCGGCCACCGTGGGCGAGGTCGAGGAGACCGGTGACACCCTGGAGGACAACGCCCGCCTGAAGGCGCACGCCCTGCTGTCGGTCACCGGCCTGGCTGCCGTGGCCGACGACACCGGCCTCGAGGTGGACGCGCTCGGCGGGGCACCCGGCGTGTACTCGTCGCGATTCGCCGGCGAACACGCCACCTACGCCGAGAACGTGGCCAAGCTGCTGGCCGACCTGGAGACGGCCGGAGCCGTCGGCGCCGACCGGCGCCGGGCCCGCTTTCGCACGGTGGCCATCGCCTGTTTCCCAGGCGGGCGCCAGGTGGTGGCCCACGGCCTGGTCGAGGGCACCATCGCCGGCACCGCCCGAGGGGACGGGGGTTTCGGCTACGACCCGGTGTTCATCCCCGACGACGGCGACGGGCGAACGTTCGCCGAGATGACCCCGGCCGAGAAGCACGCCTGCTCCCATCGCGGTCGCGCCTTCCGGGCCCTGGCCGTGGGCCTGCGAAGCGGCTGACTCTGCACTAACGCAGTCGCCACTCCACCCGCTGGCCCGAGGCGAACCGGGCTTGGCCCTGGGCCAGGGCCTCGGGGTCGTTGCCGGTGGCCACGAAGGCCCAGCCCAACCCGAGTGCCTGCGAACGCGACATCTCCCGGCCGGCCCACAGCGCACGCAGCGTCCCCTGTACGGCCACGGGGTGCGCGCGGGCGATGACACCCGCCGCCCACTCGGCGCGCTGGCGCAGCTCGCCGGCCGGCACCACCTCGGTCACCAGGCCGATCTGCAGGGCCCGAGCGGCGCTCATGCGCTCCTCGCTGCCGAGCAGCGTGAGGCGCACCAGGTCCCCGAAGGGCATGCGCCCCATCATCTGCAGCGGCTCGAAGGCGGCCGCCATGTTGAAGGTGAGGTGGGGGTCGAAGAAGGTGGCGTGCTCGGCGGCGATGATGAAGTCGACCTCGCCCAGCATGTAGAAGGCCCCGCCACAGGCGATGCCGTTGACGGCGGCGATGACCGGTTTCCACAGGTCGTTGCTCTTGGGACCCAGGTTCTCACCGGGGTCGTCGAACATGAACGGGGTGCTGCCCGAGCCGATGTGGACGTCGTCGTCGGCCGGGCTCGGGCCGGCCGGGTCCGACGCCCCGTGGCCGCTGCGGCCCCGTCGGGGGCCTTCGGCTATGGCTTCGCCCCGGTCGATGCCGGTGCAGAAAGCTTTGTCGCCGGCTCCGGTGAGCACCACCACCCGCACGTCGTCATGGCGGCGCAGCCAGCGCCACAGGCTCCGCAGCTCTCGCTGCATGGTGGTGTTGAAGGCGTTCAGGACGTCCGGCCTGTTCAGCGTGACCCAGGCCACGCCGTCGGCCTCTTCGTAGCCGAGAGTCTCGAACTCAGCCATGGCCACCTCGTGTCAGCTCGTGGGCGACGCCGGTGCGGTAGCGGCGGCCGCGGGCACGGTAGCAGGCGCGCCGGGCGCCCCCCAATGGCCTCCTCGGAGGGTCACAGGTATGGTGGCGCCCCGAGCCGCCCCGGCACCGCGCCGGCGGCCGAGTCCGCGCAGTGGAGGAACGAGCATGGCCGACGACGACCTCAAGAAGATCATCGGGAAGCCGATGAGCAAGTCGAAGGTGGTGGTCGAGCGGGGCCCGGTGTCCAACTTCGCCGTGGCCGTCTGTGACCACAACCCCGTCTACCGCGACCCCAAGGCGGCCGCCGACGCCGGCTTGTCGGCAATCGCGGCCCCTCCCACCTTTCCTTTCGTCATGCAGACCTGGGGGCAGTTCGCCGAGCTGCAGCCGGCCGACGCCCCCACCGGCAACCCCATGGGCGAGGTCATCGGGCCGCTCATGGCCAAGGGCGGCTTGATCCTCCATGGCGAGCAGGAGTTCACCTATCACCGGCCGGTGTACGTAGGCGACGTGCTGGTGGGGGAGGGGCACGTGGTCGACGCCTACGCCAAGGAGTCCAAGGGCAAGACCATGACCTTCATCGTCACCGAGACGGTGTGGACCGACGAGAAGAGCGGCGAGCCGGTGGTCACCTCGCGCTTCAACGTCATCCACCGGGCCTGAGCACAGGCCTCATGCGGACCTCGCTGCTCCACGGGGCCCAGTGGGCCGCCGTGCTGCGCATCGGCCTGGGCCTGTGGTGGCTCGAGAGCTTCCGCCACAAGAACCTCACGGCATGGATCAAGCGCCAGGCCGGGATCAATTGGGCGGCCGACATCGCCGCCAAACACCGCTTCGCCGTGGTGCGCACCGGCTTCGACAAGGTCGTGCGCCCGCACCCCAAAGCCATGACCTGGGTGGTGCTCATGAGCGAGTTGGCCCTCGGGCTCGGGCTCACCGTGGGGCTGCTCACCCCGGTGGCCGCCTTCGCCAGCATCGCCCTCAACCTTCTCTACTTCACGTTGATGATCCACGACTGGGCCGAGCAGGGCCAGAACCTCATGATGGCGCTGGCCGCCGCCGTCGTCCTGGGCCTGCACGGCTGGCAGGTCTGGTCGATCGACTGCCACATCGGCATCCACTGAACCGGCCCCGCCGGCTGGGTCAGGAGCCCCCCGCCAACTGAGTCAGGAGCCGGACGCCAGCTGGCCGTCGGTGCCGGGCGCCACGCGATCGGCCAGAGCCATGGCCTGGACCACGAGGCGCTGCACGCCGCGCCGGTGGAGGTACTCGAGCAGTACGCACGAGTCGCCCAAAAAGGCGTCGATGTCGTTGGCGGCCAGGGTGCGAAAAGCATCGAGGTCCTGGTCCGACAGCACCGGGCCGAGCCCGATTCCGCCGGTGGCGAAGATGTCGAAGAGCTGCCGTTGGAGCTCGGCCATCTGCTCGAAGTACAGGCGCGACAGGGCGACGGCCACCGCCTTGGGCATGCCCCGACCCATGGAGGCCTGCATGCAGCTGAGCACGGCCAGGTCGTCGCCGTCGTAGGCCAGCGCCCCGTGCAGTTGGGGGTCGCCCAGCAGCCCGATGGCCTCGAGCTCGCCCACCAGGGCCTCGTCGATGCCGGCCTGGGCCACGAGCTCCTGACGGGTGTAGGTCCGTTCGTCGGCGCCGAAGAGGCGGTCCAGGATGCTGAGGCGCCCTTCTTCGGCCAGCGCCTTAATGGCCTTCAGGCTGAAGTGCCGGGCCTGGAGGTCCTTGATGCGCTCGAGGCGCTCGACGTGCTCCTGGCCGTAGAGCATGGCCCGGCCCTGGCGCTCCGACGGTGGCAGCAGGCCTTCGCGCTGGTAGAAGCGGATGGTGTCCACCGTGGTGCCCGACAGGCGGGCCAGGTCGTCGATGCGCAGGCCGTCGCCGTTTCCCGTGGTGTCGTAGGTGGTCACCGGCGCCGAGCCTATGTGGTGCCAGCCGCCGGTGGCCGCTTCATCGGGCCCCGGCCTAACGTTGCGCTCCTTCGGAGAGGACGGTCATGGCTATAGGGATCGGCGAGGACCACGAGGAGCTGCGCCGCACGGTGCGCCGCTGGCTCGAGGCACGGTGCGGCACCGAGGTTCGGCGCGCCCTGCTCGACGCCGAGGTCGAGTCGCTGCCGCCGTTCTGGGACGAGCTGGCCGCTCAGGGTTGGTTGGCCGTTCACGTGGCCGAGGAGCACGGGGGCCAGGGCTTCGGGCTTCTGGAACTGGCCGTGGTGCTCGAGGAGCTGTCCATGGCCGCCGCCCCGGGCCCGGTGCTCAGCACCATGTTGGCCGGCGCCGTGTTGGCTGGCGTGGACAACCCGGCGGCCAAGGAGCTCCTCCCGGCGCTGGCCGACGGCTCCGCCCCGGCGGCAGTAGCCCTGCCCGGCAGCGGCCTGCTCGAGGCCCGGCGCGCCGGCGATGGGTCGCTGGCCGTGTCGGGCACCCTGCGCCCGGTCCTCGGAGCCGTGCTGGCCCGCCTGTGCCTGGCTCCGGTCGCGGTGGCCGGCGAGGAGGGCGTCCTGTGGTGCGCCCTCGACCTCTCCGCCGAGGGAGTTGTGGTGTCGGCCCTGTCGAATCTGGACCTCACCCGGCGCGTGGGCGCCGTGGTGCTCGACGGCGCCATGGTGCCCCTCGGGCGCCAGCTCCCCGGCCTCACGAGTCGCACCGTGCGCGACCGGGCGCTCGTGCTCGGCGCCGCCGAGTGCGCCGGGGGAGCGCGCTGGTGCCTCGAGACCACCACCGCCTATGCCAAGGAGCGCCGCCAGTTCGGCCGGCCCATCGGCCAGTTCCAGGCCGTGAAGCACCGCCTGGCCGACATGCTGGTGGCCACCGAGCAGGTGACGGCCCTGGCCTGGGACGCCGCCCGGGCTGCTGACAGCGGGGACGAGGCCCAGGCTTCGTTGTCGGCCGTGCTGGCCGGGGCCTTGGCCCTCGACGCCTACGTCGAGCTGGCCAAGGATTGCGTGCAGCTACACGGCGGCATGGGCTTCACCTGGGAGCACGACGCCCATCTCCACCTGCGCCGGGCCCTGGCCCTGCGGCAGTTGCTCGGCGGGGGCTCGGCGTTGCGGGTGGAAGCCGCCATTTCCGCCATGGCCGGCAGCCGCCGACGCCTCGAAACGGAACTACCGGCCGGGGCTGAGGCCGTGCGCACCGAGGTGCGGGCCCTGGTGGCCCAGGTGGCACAAGCGTCGGGGGGCGCCGCCAAGCGGGCCACGCTGGTCGAGACCGGCCTGCTCACCGCGCACTGGCCTACCCCCTGGGGCCGGGCCGCCGGGCCGGTCGAGCAACTCGTCATCGACGAGGAGTTGGCCGCCGCCGGGGTGCACCGGCCCAATCTGGCCGTCGGGGCCTGGGCCCTTCCCACCATCATCGCCCACGGCACGCCGCAGCAGCAGGAGCGCTTCGTGGGACCGACGCTGCGCGGCGAGCTGGTCTGGTGCCAGCTGTTCAGCGAGCCCGGCGCGGGCAGTGACCTGGCTGCGCTGTCCATGCGGGCCGAGCGCGACGGGGACGGTTGGAGGTTGAGCGGCCAGAAAGTGTGGACGTCCATGGCGGCGCGCGCCGACTGGGGCATCTGCCTGGCCCGCACCAACCCGGAGGCTCCCAAGCACCAGGGCATCACCTACTTCCTGGTCGACATGCGCAGTGCCGGCATCGAGGTCCGTCCGCTTC
>Ga0307373_10013446_pt1 | contig 11439 bp, 14 predicted proteins | sample OX2MG_FD_202534 | JGI IMG/M metagenome (GOLD analysis project Ga0307373, IMG submission 202534) | Soil microbial communities from Risofladan, Vaasa, Finland - OX-2 | ecosystem: Environmental > Terrestrial > Soil > Coastal area > Acid sulfate soil | place: Finland: Risofladan, Vaasa | collected... | reverse complement strand
ACGTTCGTGGAGGCCAACGGCTATTACCTCTCCCACGAGAACGCGGCGCTGAAGGAAGTGCTGAGCGAAGCGATCGGCCTGGCGAGCCGGCGCGCGGGAGGGATCGCGTGGGAGTACATGTTCCAGTTCGACGGGGGAACGCCGCCATGGACGAGCGGCCTGTCGCAGGGCACGGCCCTGCAGGCGCTGTCGCGCGCGTGGGAACGCACTCACGAACAGCCGTTTCTGACCGCGGCGCAGCAGGCGCTGGGAATCTTCGAGACCGGGCCGCAGACGGGTGTGCGGATGGCGACGCCGGCGGGGGCGCACTATCTCGAGTACACGTATGCCCCAAGCGAGAGGATCCTCAACGGCTTCATACAGAGCCTCGTGGGACTGTATGAATACGCGAAGCTGACCGGGGACCCGAACGGGCAGCAGCTGTTCGAAGCGGGCGACGCGGAGGCGAGGGCGGAGGTCCCTAAATACGACACGGGCGCGTGGTCGATGTACGACCAGAGCAGCGAATCGAACCTCAACTATCACGAACTGCTGGCCGAATTCCTGGAACACCTGTGCGAACGAACGAACAAGGGCGAGCCTCTGACGCCCACGACCGGTCCCATAGCGGGCGATGACATCTATTGCACGACGGCGAAGCGGTTCAGGGAAGACCTGACGACGCCTCCGGAGCTCGAACTGCTGACGACGACCGTGCGCACGGGCGAACGAGCCGGCGTGCAGGTGAAGCTCTCGAAGATCGCGACCGTGAGCATGACGATCACGCGCAACGGCAAGACGGTCTGGGCCAACAAAGCGACGGTCGAAGGTGGAAAGCCGCGCCTCCTATGGGTGACGCCCTCGAAGCCGGGATCCTATGAAGTTGCGATCAAAGCGATCGATCTGGCCGGCAACGAAGAAGTGGCGGGTGGGTCGATCGAAGTGAAGCGCCCCAGGAAGCCGCTCAAGCATGCCGTCAGGCGCCATCTGGCCTTCAAGGCGGACGTCCCGGCGCCCACAACACCGCCAGCGCGACGGTTGCCGGCGATGTGAGGGTCCTAGATCGGCGTGACAATTCGGCTCATGCAGGCGCTCGCGTCAGCAGATGCACGCGGCGAATGACCTGCTTGAGCGTGTCCTCGTAGAGGACTCCGCGCCGGCGCGCCAGCCGCGTACGCGAGATCGAGCGGACATTCTCGGGCAAGGCGAAGCTGCGCGCGGTCAACCCGCCCTCCGGCGGGTCGATGGGGATGTGCATAGGCGTCTTGCGGTCTGTGCGCGTCAAGGGGACCACGACGCACATCTCGCCGACCCCTGATGAGAGCTCGTCAACGCTTATGACCATCACCGGACGGCGTCCGCCTTGCTCGTGCCCGACAACCGGATCGAGCCAGACGTCCCAGACCTCGCCCTGCTTGGCCAGCGGGGGCGCGTCCGTCACAGCTCGCTCAGGCCGTCAAGCAGCGTCTCGTCCCAGACGCTCAGCTCGGCGCGATAGGCCTCGGCGCGCTCGGGGTCTGCCATGACTTCGCGCATCGCGGCCTCGTGGTCGGCAAGCAGCTGATCGTCCTCCGCTACACGGGTGAGCTCATCCAGCAGCTCGGGGGCACTCATTTTCCGCTCACGGCCGAGCCGCTTCAACCGCTCGCGTGTCTCGGGCGTGACTCGCACCGTCGCTGTCGCTGCCATCTCGCAACCTCGCGTTCGCCAACGTATACGTCATCGCATACGCTAGCAGGCCGGCGTGATAGGGATACATGCCAGGCATCACGAGCTACAGCCCCAGCAACTCGGCCGCTTCACGCACGGCTGCGTCAGCACGGCTGAGCGGGTTCACGTCGACGACGTCGAGAGCAGGGCGGGCGCGGTCGAAGATCGTCAGGTTGACGAGACTCGCCTCGATCGCCGACCACCAGCGCATCCCGGCGAGTGCCGGACGACCGGTGAAGAGCCGCGCGGCGTCGGCCTGCGTGACGGCACGCTCGCCCGTCGCCACTCGAGACGGGCGCAGATCGAGCTCGACCAGCACGCCCGGGTCGTCGAGGTCGAGTATCTCCCCGCCCCCTAAGCGGTCCTCGGCCAGCGAGAGCTGGGCGAGCGCCAGCGGTAGACCCGAACGCATGAGCATCCCCTCCGTTATCGCTCCCGCACCGCGAAACGGCGCCAACGCCTCGGCGATCGGCGATACGGGGCTCTCGCCGACGTAGAGACAGCCGTAGAGATCGGGATTGTCGTGGCGTCCGACGCCCTGCAGCTCGCGCGGGAACCACAACGCGCCACCTGGATCGGTTGGCCGGCCCTCTCCCCGCCACGGCAAGACCCGCCAGAGGATCACGCGAAGCTTCCGGCGCGCTCCTGGGCGATGGCGTCGAGCAGCTCGTGTGCGCGTCCGGCTCGGATCAGGTCTATCGGCCGGCGTACCCCCAGGTGAGGGTTCAGTCCGTGGAGCCACATCTCAGCCGTCTCGGGGGAATAGAGCCGCAGCAGGCTCGACATCACGAGCTCCAAGAGATCGACGCGCTGGGCGTTGAGCTCGTCGATCCCCTGACCTCGACGCCAGCGCGTGATCTGCGCCGGACCGACCCCCAGCACCTCGGCGAGCCGCCTCTGCGAGTGGAAGTCCTCGCTGAGCGCCACGACCTTCTCGGCGGTGCTGACGGCCATGCGTACACGATAGCGCAACAATAAGTGTTGCGCTAAGGAAAGGAAGGCATCCTGTTCGGCCGCGAACGTTCGCGTCAGGCGTCGGGCACAGGCACGGCAATCACCCGCAGCCCCTCAATCCCATCGAAGTCGGCTGGATTGCACGTGAACACAGGTAGGTCGTGCGCGATGGCGATCGCGGCGATCATCGCGTCGTAGGCCCGCGCGGAGGTCTTGCGTCCTGCGCGGCGCAGCGACGCCGCCACGCGACCGAAGGCGCGGGCGGCCTCGGCGTCGAATGGGAGCGGGTCGAAGTCAGCCTCGACCTGCTGGACGTGGGCTTGACGTGCAACGCGCTCATTGGGGTCGTCGGTGACGAGCGGGCCGACCGACAGCTCCGCGAGCGTCACCGTCGTCGTGAGCGGCTCCTCTGGAAGCACCGAAGGATCCTCGATCCTCGCGAGCAGGATCACAGTGGACGTGTCAAGGATGCCGCGCGTGAAACGGCCGGCGCTCACAGAGTCGCGTCCACGACGCTGTCGACGTCGCGACGCAGCGCGGCCGAGTCCACCACGGGCAGCCCGCGCCAACGTGCGAGCAGCGTCTCCGCCGGCAAGGGCATGTTCGGGACGGCGCGCAACTCCGCGACCGCCTTCCCCGCACGGGTGATGACGATCTCCTCGCCACGCGCAGCGCGGTCGACGACGTCACCACCATGGTTGCGAAGCTCGCGAATGCTCACGTCAGCCATATTCTCAGTGTATCACGCGTGATACCGATCTTTTTGTTGAGTGTGTGCCGACGGCAGACATACAATCGATCGATGACGGACGACCCCCGCACCTGGATCCTGACGGCCTCCCCTGAAAACCACGCGGCCACGGCCGAGCACGGGTTCTCGGTGATCGGGATCAAGGAGCGCAATAGGGCGCGGGCCCTTCAGATCGAGCCGGAGGACCGGATCGTCCTCTACTTGACGAAGGTCATGGCGTTCGCCGGCAGCATCATCGTGACCGGCGAGATGTACGAGGACCGCACGAAGATCTGGCCGGGCAAGCCGGGCAAAGCCGACGCGTACCCGTGGCGCTTTGCGACCGAGCCGGAGATCGTGCTCGAGGAGGAGGAGTGGGTCCCGGCCGAAGCACTCGCCACCAAGCTCGAGCACATCAAGAAGTGGCCGGCCGAGCACTGGAAGCTCGCTTTTCAGGGCCAGCTGCGCACGGTCTCCGAGGCCGACTCGCGGTTGCTGCGCAAGCGCATGGGGGCGGCTGTAGCGGCACGGGTATGACACGGCTCGCACGCGCCTTCCGCGCCCTGGACTCCGAGCAGCGCCTGGCCGCCACGGCGGCGCTCGCGCTGATCGTGACGATGCTGCTGCCGTGGTACTCGAAGACCGACACCGTGATCGTCGGCAACGCCGTCAAGGCGACTCAGACCAGCCTCAGCGGGATCGGGGCGATGTCGTTCGTGGAGGCCGCCGTGCTGCTCGTCTCGCTCGGCGTGCTCGCGCTGCTGTTCGCGCGCGGGGAGGGGCGCAACTTTCACATGCCCGGCAGCGACGGCGCGGTCGTGCTGCTCGCCGGCGCCTGGACCGCCCTGCTCATCTTCTTCCGCCTGCTCGACAAGCCCAGCCTCAGCGGCACCCAGCGCATCACCGCGACGGTGGGCCTCGAGTGGGGCATCTTCTTCGCGCTCGCGACCGCCTGCCTGCTCGCCTATGCGGGCTGGCGCATGCGCGCGGCAAGCCCCCCCGAGCCGCCGATCGTGCGCAGAGGCGTGCGCCGCAGGCGTCCCGTCGAGGAGGAGGTCACGGTCATGACGCCGCTGCCCCATCGCGACGTGCGCGCCGATCCCGTGCCGGCTCGCCCCGCGCAACCGGCAGCCTCGCGGGCCGGGCGCAGGCGGCCGCGCTACCCGCCGGCGCCCTCGGATCAGCTCTCTCTCGACGACGTCGAGAACGACCGGAACTAGGTCGCGCCCTCCTATGATGGCCCGACGATGAGCGCTGCTACGCCCAACTCCTCCCAGCAGGTCGCCGAGGGCCTGCGCTCGGTCGGGTATCTGCCGAGCGAGTCAACGGCGCTCGTCGCGTTCCTCGCCACGAAGCTCGGCAAGCCCGTGCTCGTGGAGGGGCCCGCCGGCGTCGGCAAGACCGAGCTGGCGAAGGCTCTCGCCCGTTATCTGGATCGCGAGCTGATCCGCCTGCAGTGCTACGAGGGCCTGGATGAGGCCAAGGCGCTGTACGAGTGGAACTATCGCAAGCAGCTGCTGCGCATCCAGGCCGAGGCCTCGGACACCGGCTGGGAGGCCGTCCAGCAGGACATCTTCGGCGAGGAGTTTCTGCTCGCGCGGCCCCTGATGAGCGCGATCGCATCCGAGCAGCCGGTCGTGCTGCTGATCGACGAGATCGACAAGACCGACCAGGAGTTCGAGGCGATGCTGCTCGAGGTGCTCTCCGACTTCCAGATCTCGATACCCGAGCTCGGCAGGGTCTCATCGACCACCCACCCGGTCGTGCTGCTCACATCGAACAACTCGCGCGAGCTGACCGAGGCGCTGAAGCGCCGCTGTTTGTACCTGTGGCTCGACTACCCCGCGCTCGAGCACGAGCTTGAGATCGTCAAGCTGCACGCGCCCGACCTTCCCGAGACGATCGCGCGGCGGCTCGTCGAGGTCGTGGGCATGGTGCGCGAGCTCGACCTCAAGAAGCCGCCCTCGATCGCCGAGTCGATCGACTGGGCGCGTGCGCTACTGCTGCTCGGAGCGAGGGACATCGACACGGCGACGTTCAACCAGACGATGTCGGTGATCGTCAAGCATCGAACCGACATGGACATCGTGGCCGAGCGCGTCGGACTGAGACTGGGCGCAGGCGCCAATGAGCCGGACCGGGATGGGGATGGGCCGGCACAGCCGGCCGCGGCGGCGCCCGGCGCCCAAACCTCGCCTCGCTGATGGCCACCTCGCCCGGCGACCCGGACGGGCCTGGCCCTACGGGCATCGCGGCGAGCTTGCTCGCACTCGGCGAGCAGCTACGCGAAGAGGGCATCGCCGTGGGCACCTCCGAGCTGCTCGACGCGTTTGCCGTCCTGCGCGAGATCCCATGGACCTCTCAGGGCGACTTCAAGGAGGCGCTCGCCGCCACGCTCGCCAAGAGCCAGGAAGACAGGCGCGTGTTCGAGCTCGTATTCGACCGGTTCTTCTTCCGCGCCGTCGAGATGGCCTCGGTGCGCGAGGGCCTGGAGAGCGAGGGCGCGACCGCGGGCGCGCTCGAGGAGCTGAGCGAAACCGAACTGGACGCCCTGCGCATGCAGATCGCGGCCGCGATCCGTGACGGCGCCGAGGGCGCGATGCGCGACTTCGCGCGCCTTGCGATCGCCACGTTCGGTCAGCAGGAGAAGGGATCGGGCGTCATCGGGGTCGACGTGCAGCGCATCCGCCGCGCGCTCGGCCTGCGCGCCGAGCCCCAGCCCGAGCTGCCTCCGGAGGACCCCCGTCGCGATGGGCTGCCGCGCGAGACATTGCGCCGCTTCGAGGTGATGCTGCGCCGTGAGCTCGAGCGCGCACAGGTGCAGCGCGCCGGCCAACTGCCCCCCGCGCGGCCGCTCGGCGAGCTCGACCGCGCGTTGCCGTCCGGGCCGCTTGCCGACCTCGCCGCCGTGCATCGCGTCGTCGCGCAGCTACGCAGGCGCTTGGCCACGCAGGGAAAGCAGGCGCGCGGCCACCGTCGCCATGCGCACGTCGACGTGCGGCGCACGATGCGAGCCTCGCTGCAGACGGGCGGCGTGCCGGTCGAGCTGCGCTACCGGCCGAGGCGCCCGCGCCGACCGGAGATCTACGTGCTGTGCGACGTTTCGACGAGCGTCACCTCCGCATCGGTCTTCTTCCTGTCGGTGCTCCACGCATTGCACGATTCGTTTCGCAAGATGCGCTCCTTCGTGTTCATCGAGCGGATCTCAGAGGTCACCGACGTGTTCGAGCGCGAGCGCGACTTCAAGGCGGTCTCCGAACGGATCTCGAGCGACGCGGGCGTCGCCGACATCTCCGGCTACACCGACTACGGCCGCGTCTGGTCGGAGCTGATCGAGCTGATCGGCGACGACCTGCACCCGCGCGCGACCCTGATCGTGCTCGGCGACGCCCGCACCAACGGGCGCGACCCGCGCGCCGAGCTGTTCGCGCAGATCGCCGTGCGCGCCGGGCGCACCTTCTGGCTGAACCCCGAGCCGCGCCTGTACTGGAACTACGGCGATTCGGTGATCGCCGCCTACGAGCAGTGGTGTACGGCGTTCGAGTGCTGGACGACCGCCCAGCTCGAGGACTTCGTCAAGGCGCTCACGCGGCCCGACCTCGCTCCCGCGCGCTAGCATCGGCGCTAGCTGAAAACCAGGGGAGCTGGCGGGAAGGCTGGCTGAGATGGCGCACGACGACGACACCCGGCGCCGACCCTTCGAACCTGTGGGGTAATGCCCGCGGAGGGAGCGCAGTGCCAACTGAGGTGGAATCTCGCGCCCGTCGGGCGCAAAGGGCCGTCACGGCAGACGGCCGGACAGACGCCGGGATGAGCGTCGCCCCCGCAACCGCGCATAGCGCGGTCAGCCTGAGCGGTGTGAGCCGCGCCTATCGCGACCGTCGTGGGAGCGCCGTGCAGGCGCTCACGGACCTCTCGCTCGAGATTCCCAACCAGAGCGTGCTGGCGGTCGTCGGCCCGAGCGGCTGCGGCAAGACGACGCTGCTCGAGCTGATCTGCGGCCTGCAGAGACCCGACGCCGGCGAGGTGTCGTGCGAGCCGGCCGTGCTGATGCCCCAGCGCGACCTGTTGCTGCCGTGGCTGTCCGCGCTCGACAACGCGGCGCTGGCGCTGCGGGTGGCGCGCCACTCCCGCTCCTACGCTCGCGGGCGCGCCCGCGAGCTGTTCGCCGAGCTCGGCCTCGCGGGCTTCGAGCGGTCGCGCCCGCACGAGCTGTCCGGCGGGATGCGCCAGCGCGTCGCCTTTCTGCGCACGCTGCTCTCCGGCAAGCCCGTGCTGTGCCTGGATGAGCCATTTGGGGCGCTCGACGCGATCACGCGCGCGCAGATGCAGGGGTGGCTCGACGACGCGCTGCGCCGCGAGCCGAGGACCGTCGCGCTCGTCACGCACGACGTCGAGGAGGCGATCGTGCTCGCCGATCGCGTCGTGATCCTCTCCCCCCGTCCGGGACGCGTGGTCGCCGAAATCGACGTCGACCTGCCCCGCCCGCGCTCGCGAACCGATGGAGCGGTGATCGCGCTGCGCGAGCGCGCGCTGCTCGCGCTCGGCCAGGAGCAGGATCGATGAGGCGCAACGTCGGCAGCATCCTCGCGCCGCTTCTGCTGGCGCTCGCCGTGCTTGGAGTCTGGGAGCTCTACGTCGACCTGCACGGCGTCGATCCGCTCGTGCTGCCCGCGCCCCACGCCATGGCCGTCGAAGCGTGGAACAACGGCGGCCTGTTGTGGTCGAACTTCACGATCACGGCCGAGGAGGTCGTGCTCGGGCTCGCGCTCGCGCTGGTGTGCGGCTTCGCGATGGCGGTCGCGATCCATCTGTGGGCGCCCATACGACGCGCGGTCTATCCACACGCGGTCGGCTCGCAGGCCATCCCGATAGCCGTCATCGGCGTGCTGCTCTGCTACTGGTGGGGCTTCGGCATCTTCCCGAAGCTGTTCGTGATCGCGCTGATCTGCTTCTTCCCGGTCGTGGTCACCACCGTGGACGGGCTCGCCGCGGTCGATCCCGATCAGCTGAAGCTGCTGCGCACGCTCGACGCCTCACGCTGGCAGGCCTTCCGCTTCGCCGAGCTGCCGGCCGCGCTGCCGGCCGCCCTCAGCGGCGCGCGCATCGCGCTGGCCGTCGGCGTGATCGGCGCGTACATCGCGGAGACCTCGACCCCCAGCACCGGCCCGCACGCCGGCCTCGGCCACGAGATCACCGCCGACCTCACAGCGCTTCAGACCCCGCGCGCCTACGCCGCCACCGCCGTGCTGTTCCTGTTCGCGATCACATGCTTCTACGCCCTGAGCATCGCCGAGCGCAAGCTCGCCCCACCCGTCAACCGGCAATGAGGAGATCAAGTTGACCACCGCCCTCTCATCCCGTCGCGCCGGCGCGCGGCGACTGCTTGTCATGCTGCTGACCGCGACGCTCGCGCCGGCGCTCGCCGCCTGCGGCTCCAAGCAGGACACGCTTACGGCCGCCAGCGCCAAGCCGTTCTCGGTGATGCTCGACTGGTTCCCCAACGCCGATCACGCCCCGCTGTACGAGGCAATCGCGCACGGGGACTTTCGCAGCGCGGGCCTCGACGTTCACCCGATCGTCCCCTCCGAATCCGACGAACCGCTGAAGCTGCTCGCCGCCGGAAGGGTCGACATGGCGATCTCCTATGAGCCCCAGCTCCTGCTCGCGCGCGATCAGGGCTACAAGCTCGTCTCCGTTGCCGCGCTCGTACAGCGCCCGCTCACCTCGATCATCGCTCTGCCTTCTCAGCACGTGCGCAGCGTCGCCGACCTGAAGGGCAAGCGCGTCGGTACGGCCGGCATCGGCTACCAGGCCGCCGAGCTGCGCACCGCCTTGCAGGGCGCCGGCGTGGATCCGAGCTCGGTGCGCGAAGTCAACGTGGGCTTCAACCTCGTCCCGGCGATGCTCTCCGGCAAGGTGGCCGCCACGCTCGGCGGCTTCTGGAACTACGAGGCGATCCAGCTGCAGCGCATGCACAAGCACCCGGTCGTCATCCCCGTCGATCAGGCCGGCGTGCCCACATACGACGAGCTCGTGCTCGTCGTGCGCGAAGACGAGGCCCACACCCGCGGCGCGGACCTGCGCGCCTTCCTCCAGGCGCTCTCGCGCGGCGAGCAGCAGGCAAGCGCCGACCCGGCGGGCGCGGCCGCGCTGATCAAGGCGGCCAACCCCGATGCCGACACCGCGCTGCAGGTCGCCTCGATCGAGAAGACGCTCCCTGCGATGCGCCCGAGCGAATCCGGCAAGCCCTACGGCTGGCAGAGCCCGGCCGCCTGGGCCGGCTTTGGCCGCTGGATGGTGGCGCGCCAGCTGGTTCGGAACAACCCCAACCTGGGGGCGCTTCCACCCTTCACGAACGAGTTCCTACCGGGTCAGGGCATCTGAGAAGAAGGGGGCCCGCGTCAGGGGAGAAACGGCTCCTCGCGCGGGAAAATCGATACGCACCGCTCAGCCGGAGATCCATCCGTACCCGCCCACGCCGACACCCGTAGTTTCCCGCGCGCAATCCGCGCCCCCAGGCGCTAGCGTCACGCACGTGGCGCAGCAGACTCGGCATACAGCGCACACGAAGCCCGAGGGGAAAGGGGGGACGGCCGCCATGCAAGAGACGATCAGGATCGTGCTCGCCGACGACCATGCCGTCGTGCGCAGCGGCCTGCGCATGCTGCTCGAGAGCGAGCCTGATTTCGAGGTCGTCGCCGAGGCCGGTGACCTGGAAAGCGCTCGGCGCTACGTGCGCGGGCACCACCCGGCGGTGCTCATCCTGGACCTGAACATGCCCGGCGGCTCGAGTCTCGAGGCGATTCCCTCGATCCGCCAGAACTCGCCCGAGACTCAGATCGTCGTGCTCACGATGCAGCAGGAGCCGGCGTTCGCGCGCCACGCCCTGAGCGCCGGGGCGATCGGCTACGTGCTCAAGGAGGCCGCCGACGAGGAGCTCGTCGAGGCGGTGCGCCGCGCCGCGCGCGGCGAGAGCTACCTGAACCCGAGGCTTGGCGCGCGACTTGCCTCCGAGCCGCTGCCAGGGCCACCCGACGATCTCTCCGAACGCGAGGTCGACGTGCTGCGACTGATCGCCCTCGGCCACACCAACGCCGAGATCGCCGAGCGCCTCTATCTGTCGGTCCGCACGGTCGAGACCCACAGAGCCCATATCCAGCAGAAGCTCAGCCTCTCATCGCGGGCCGAGCTCGTCCGCTACGCCCTGCGGCGCGGTCTCATCAGCGCCTCATAGGCCCGCAGAGCGGTCTCATCACAGCCTATGGTCCTGCGGCGCGATCTCATCAGCGCCTCATAGCTCCGCGCCGAGCGCCTCCATAGTCGCCACAACGCACTCGGCCAGGACCGCCGGCTCATAGCCGCCCTCGAGCACCGCTCCCACAGGAGCGCCCGTCGTGCTCCCCAGCTCCCGCACGCGCCGCGCCATCTCGGCAAACGAGCTCGTCCGCAGCAATGCCCCCGCGAGCGGATCGGCGTAGTGGGCATCGAACCCGGCCGACACCAGGATCAGATCGGGCTCGAACGCGATCGCCGCCGGCAGCACGATGCGATCGAGCAGCGTCGTCCACAGCTCCTCTTCGGAGCCGTCCGGGACGGGAAGATTGATCGTGTACCCCTCCCCCTCGCCCGAGCCGGCGTCGCTGCGCGGCCCCGTTCCCGGGAACAGGTTCGCCTGGTGGATGCTCGCGAACAGCACATCCTTGCGGCGCCTGAACGCCTCGGCGGTGCCGTTGCCGTGATGGACGTCCCAGTCGAGCACGAACACCCTCTCCACCCCAAGCTCGCGGATCGCGAGCTCGGCGGCGACCGCCACGTTGTTGAACAGGCAGAAGCCCATAGCCGTCGAGGGTTCGGCGTGGTGACCGGAGGGCCGCACACCGCAGAACCCGACATCCGCTTCGCCGCCCATCAACGCTCTGACCATCGCGACGCCGGCGCCGGCGGCGTGCAGCGCGGCGAGATACGAGGCCTCGCCGACCGCCGTGTCCGGATCGATCGCCCCGCCACCCGACTCGCACAGGGTGCGGATCCGGCGCACATGCTCGGCGCTGTGAACAAGCTCG
>Ga0307373_10013445_pt1 | contig 11439 bp, 8 predicted proteins | sample OX2MG_FD_202534 | JGI IMG/M metagenome (GOLD analysis project Ga0307373, IMG submission 202534) | Soil microbial communities from Risofladan, Vaasa, Finland - OX-2 | ecosystem: Environmental > Terrestrial > Soil > Coastal area > Acid sulfate soil | place: Finland: Risofladan, Vaasa | collected... | reverse complement strand
CATTCCGCAGGCACCGTGCGCCGGCGGTTCGCGCCGGCCGAAATTGTCGCCGCCGCCGGCCCTCGCCGCAAGTCCTTACCCGCCATACGGCAGTGCCATTCCGACCTGAACCCGATTCGGGCCAAGCTCGCCGAGACCCCGGAAACATCCCATTTCACCGCCGCCTTTGAACGCATCGCGGCACGCCAGGCCGTGGCGACGGCCATGCCTTCTGCGGCGGATGCGGCCGACGACGACGCGCGAGACGCTTGGCTGAGTCCCATCCCAGACAGCGACCTGGGCCGCTCGGCGCGCCACGTTGCACGCGAGTGCCCATTGGCGCGCGCTTCGGACCGGGGTTTCTTGCCGCTGTCGCTCGACGACTACTTGGCGTTGCTCGATTGGAACGGGTAGTCGACGAGCACGACGTCGCCGCGGTTAACGCTCATGGCTTTTTGGCGGCTGTCGTGTTCCCGCCGCGTTGACTTCAGTTTCTTAATCTGCCCATGTACGACAACTGGAGGAGCGAGGGTTGCTGTGGGAGGCGGTGAGCGGCGGCGGGGCGAAGACGCTCAGGTCCATGTGTACGAAGCGGCGGCGGTCGACTTCGACGGCGCCCACATCGGCGAACTCACGCCGGGCAGGATCCCAACGCGTCGTTTGGCTCGCCGGCGGATGGCAGACCATCCACACGCGGCCGCGCAGCGCCGCGGCCTGCACGGCCTCGCGAGGCGACTTGGCGTGAATCACATTCCTGGCATGGCCAAAGTACGCTTCGTAGACCTCCGGCTGCGAGACCCACAGCGAATCGCCCTCATTCCAGTGCGCATGCACATAGTCGAACGCTTGGCGAAATTCGACCGACGGCTTGGCGACGACGGAATAAAGCGCGGTCCGCAGGCCGCCGGCGAGCAGTAACAGCACGGCAATTGCCGGAACCAGACGCGGCGCGCGATTGTGGAAGTGCCCGGCCGCCGTTTCCAGACCTTGGGCGGCGCACAGCCATAGTCCCGGCAACAGGAAGGCGAGCAGCCGGTTGCCCAAGGGATACAGATGCAAGGCAGACGCCAGGCAGGCCAGGCATGCGGGCATCGTCAGCAGAATCGACAAAGCCGGTCTCCGCCGCCAGCAGCTTGCCAAGCCGATGGCTGCCAGCAACGCCATGGGGATGCCGATGCCTTGCACGCCGTAGCCGCCCGCCTCGACGAGCTTGGTAAGAAGCCACGTGACGGCCGCCGCCGGCGACGACAAATCCATGAATTCGGCCGCCCAAAACGATTGCTGATAGGGCGTGTTGTGATGCCGCGCCGCCGCCAGCCAGACGAGCAGCGAGGAAGCGAGGAGCGTCGCCGGCATGATCGCTGCCAGCAAGTAGTCGTCGCGGCGGCGATTTTCGATCGCCGTCGCGATCAACGCCACGCACGCGCCTCCCAGCACGAACACGCTGGGAAACGAAAGCCACGGTCCCAACACTGCGGCCGCCACGATCGCCAGCCGGCTCACCGATCTTGCCCGGGCCGACGCCGCCGGCGACAGACAGAGGGCGCCGGCCAGCAGCACGGCCTCGGCCATGAGGACATCGGTGCTGTAGGGCTTCACCTGATAGGTCAGGTGCAGCAGGCAACTCGATACGCACGCGCAGCCGAGGGCCCAAAGCCAATAAGCGCCGCCGCACACGACGCGGGCCAGTGGCACCATCAACGCCAATGCCGCCAGGCTGGCGACGAGCGCCGGCAGCCGCATGGCCAGCTCCGACGAGCCGAGTGTTACATAGCAAGATCGCAACGCCCAGAGGAACAGCGGCGGCGCCGCCTGCTCGTGAGTCAATGGGCCGACGAGATCGGCGAACGATTTGTTGAAGATGTTCAGGAGCAGGTATGCCTCGTCGTGCCAGAACGACGTCGCGGCCAGGTATTGCCGCAGGCGTGCGGCGAAGCCCAGCAGCAAGAGCACGCCGACGATGAATTGCGACCGCCGAGGCGCTTGCCAGATTCGCCGCGCGTGGAGCGGATCATCGCCGTGAAAGAACGGTAAGCGAGTGCAAGGTGCCGCTTGCATGGCGCAGCTACGGAGCAGGGCCGAAAAGCAACGTCCGCGACAATCGCGGGCCGCGAAGATTAGCCGTTCTCCGCGTGTCCGTCAACCTGCCGTGCTTCCAACGGACTGTTGTTCGCCCGCGATGGCCCGATACCGCACGGCCCCGCCCACCTCTCTAAAGGGGGTGGCCAAGATCCGCATTGACCCAAGTGCCGAGGCGGGCTACCTTTGCCGCCTCTTTGCGATGATCCGGGCGCGGTCCAGCCTCCTCTTCGCTTTGCCCCGGAAGCGCAAAACCTACCCTGACGGCCTGTCCACGGATGGACTTTCGACGCAACATAGCCACGGTCGGCGCGCTGCTCGTCTTGACTTGCCTGGTGCAAGTCTGGACGATTTGCCGCGCCGTCGTGCCGGCCCAAGACGCCGTCCGCTACCTGATCGTGGCGCAGGGCATCGAACGCGACGGGCTGCGGGCCACGCTTCAATCGCAGCCCGAACAACCGCTGTTTCCCGCCATGGCCTGCCTCGTGCATCGCGGGCTTTCGGCGGTCGATTGGATCGACGCGGGAAATTGGGCAGTTTGTTTGCAGGTCGCGGCAACCATCCCCCTGGTTCTCTCCGTCCTACCGGTCTACGCCCTGTTCTGCCGGCTGCACGGCGGTCGGGCGGCACTCGTCGGCGGGCTACTTTACTGCCTGCTGGGCGGCATCGCCCGACTCGGCGCCGACGGTTTGAGCGACAGTACGCACCTGGCACTTTTCTGCCTGGCGACCTGGGCCGCGGCCAACTACTTCGGCGGCGTACACCCCAGGCGCAGCGTAAAGCTTCGCCGAACCCGTCCCCATTTTCACACTAACCCGAAGCGCAAGCGAGGTTTTGCCGCCTTTTCACGTTCCTCGCTGGCGCTTCGGGTTGGTGTACGGGGCCCGCGTACCGGGTTCGGCGAAGCTTTACGGCGCAGAGATGCCCCAGCCACCGCCCAAACGCGTTGGTTGGCGCTTTGTGGCTTGTCAACCGGGTTGGCGCTGATGGCCCGCAGCGAAGCGTTGGTGCTGCCCGTGGCGGTGCTGACCGCGCTCGGCTGGCTCTCCATCCGCGGCGGGTGGGCGTCTGCCTGGCCCAACCATGCTCGGGCCGCGGGCGCGCTGGTGCTTTCCGTGGCCGCGCTGTTGGTACCCTATCTGGCACTTTCGGGCACGCACGGCATTCCGGACGCGGTGGCGCGATTGACGGGCAGGCAAGGCGTGACCGAAGCGGCTCCGTTGAACAGCCTCAACTCGGCGACACAAGCCTGGGCGAATGAGCCGCATTGGGATCTGCCGGGCACCGGCCGCCTGGCCTTCGGCAAAAAAGACACTTCCACCTCGGCCCGGTTCCGGGGCTATTTTGCCGCCGTGGCCAAGCTGACCGGCGAGCTGGCGCGAACGCTGCACTATTGGATCGCCGTGGTGGCGCTCGTCGGCCTGTGGCGGGCACGGGCCAACCTGACGGCGCCGCTCGACCGCTTCATGCAGTTGCTCTGCGCCACGCTGGTCGCCGCCGCCTTGTACGTGGCCGCCAGCGCCGGTTACCTATCGACGCGGCACGTATTGCTTCTGGTGGTGCTGGCCATCGGCTGGGCCGGCAGCGGCGCCTTGGCGGTCGGAGAGTGGCTGTGCGCCGCCGTTTTGCACCGCCGTGGGGCGGCCTTCCCAGGCCGTCTGGACCAAGCGACGGCCTGGGAAGGCCGCCCCACGAACGGCAAGACGGTTTTCAGGCAGCATTTGCTTCCGGCCGTGACCACTTCGTTGGCCGCCACGATCGTACTCGTCGCCTGCGCGCCCGATTGCCTGGCGACGCTGCACGCCAGCCGTGCTGGCCACCGGCAAGCGGCGAGCTGGTTGGTCCACAACGCTCAGCCCTCGCAGGCCGTGCTCGACAGCCGCGGTTGGACCGCCCTCTACACGGGCCGCAAGACCTATCGCTACGAGGCCGCCCAGGCCGCGTTCGCCGATCCGTCGCTGGCCTACGTCGTGGTCGAGCAAGCCGAGTTGGAACTGCCCAGCCGGCGCAGCGAGACCTTGCGGCTGCTGATGGCGCAGGCCGGCGAGGCGGTGGCCCGTTTCTCGGCGGACGGGGGCGACAAGCACCACGTGGTGATTCATCGTTGGCGACCCGATCGGTTTCAGCAATTAGGAGTGCAAAGCTATGCGCGATAACGTCCGCGCGTTCGTCGAGCTGGCCGCCGAAGCTCTGGCCTTGCGCGGGCCGATCTACGAGTTCGGCTCCTATCTGGTCGAGGGACAGGAAGAGCTGGCCAACCTGCGGCCGCTCTTTCCCGGCCAGCAGTACATCGGCTGCGACCTGCGGCCCGGCCCCGGCGTGAACCGCGTCGAAGACCTGGCCGCTCTCTCGCTGGCCGACGATTCGGCCCAAACGATCGTCTGCGTCGAAACGCTGGAGCACGTGTTCGAGGCCCGCCGCGCCACCGAAGAAATGGTCCGCGTGCTGGCGCCCGGCGGCATCATGTTGATCGCGGCGCCGCTCGATTTTCAGATCCACGATCATCCCAGCGACTACTGGCGGCTGACGCCGAGCTGCCTGACGCGGCTCTTGGCGCCGCTGGATGCCACGCTGGTCGGCTGGCAGGGGAGCGCGCGGTTTCCTCACACGGTGTTTGGAGTGGCCGTCAAGCGGCCCGTGCCGGCGCAGTTCGTGCGCGGAGCGGGCCAATTCGTGCAACGGATGCAGCAGTGGGCCGCGGTCGCCGCGCGCAACGAAGCTTGGCAACGGCGATTCAAGCGGTGGGCCGCGAGTTGGTTCATCAACCGCTCGGAGCACGTACGCCGCCGCGACTACTTTCAGATCGAGTTCGTGCTCGACCTGCCCAAGGGCTATGACTGGCGGCACGAATTGCTCGAAATGGCCCACGCCGATGAACACAGCGGCTCGCGGATTGATTTGAGCTGAACCCTGAAGTGCAAAAAGAGGAAAGCGTGATGAACCCGGTGAGCCGAAGCGGACGATTGCTCGTGATCGGCCTGGATGGCGCTACCTTCGACCTGCTCGTGCCGTGGGCCGAGTCGGGCCGCATGCCGAACCTGGCCCGTTTGATGGCCACCTCGGCCCGCGCGGTCGTCAACTCCACCCGGCCCTACATCACGCCGGTCGCCTGGACCACCTTCCAGACCGGTTGCGAACCGCACGAGCACGGCATCCTCGACTACCGCTATCTCGACCATCGTCACCGCAGGGTGCTGCTCAACCATGCCGGGCGCATCGGCCGGCCCACGCTGTTCGATGCGGTCTCGGCGGCCGGCGGCGAGGTGGTTTCGCTCAACTTGCCCATGACGTTTCCCGCGCCGTCTTCGGTGCGGGGCATCGTCGTGGGCGGGCTCGACAGCCCTTCGATCGACGCCGCGTTGGCCCCCTATCCCGAATTCGCCCGAGAGCTTCGAGCGACCGGGGCGCGCTTCGACCTGGGAACCGTCTGGCGCAACAAGCCGAGAACCTTCGAAGAGCTTTCACAGGGCATCGACGAGACGGCGTCGATCTTTCGCGGACAGGCCACGGCCGCCGCGGTGGCCGACCGGATGACCGATTGGCAGCTCATGTTCGTGCAGCTTCAGGTGCTCGATTCCCTGCAACACCGCTGCTGGCAGTGGCTCGATCCGCGCCAAGGCTCGACCGCCGAGCTCTGGATGTCGAAAGCCCAGCAAGCGCTGCGGGCACTCGACGATTGCCTGGGCGAGCTGATGGAGCTGGCCGCGCGGCGCGACGCGGCGGTGGTGGCCGTCAGCGATCATGGCTTCGGCCCGTTTCGCGGCAAGATCACGCTGGCCGAAATCCTGTCACGGGCAGGTTTGCTGTGCTGGCCGCGCGGTGGTCCGGCGGCCTCCTATTATCTGCGGCACGGCGTCTGGCGGCTGCGGAAATTCCTCTATCGCCGCTTCAACCCCGGCTGGAGCACGGCCCAGCTCACGCGGCCGCTCGGCACCTTGTTGCCCATCGACTGGCGGCGCAGCACGGCGCTGGCCCTGCACGGCAACCTCGGCGGCCTGATCTATTTGAACACCCGCGAGCGTTTTGCCAGCGGGCCGCTGAAGACCGCCGCCCAGCGCGAGCGGGCGTTGGTCGACGTAATTCAGGCCTTCGAGACGGCCGCGCATCCGCAGACCGGCGAGCCGCTGTTCGTCGAAGTGTTTGGCACGGCCGAGCGGTACGGCATCGATCCGGTCGAAAAGCTTTGGCCGGACGTGGTGGCGATTCCCGCGGCGGGCTTTCACACGCGGCACAAGTTCGATGCTCCGCCGCAACTCTTGCGGACCGATCCGGCGATGGCGGCCACGCACCGCTTGGAGGGCGTGCTGCTGCTGCACGCTCCGCGCGTCGCGGCCGGCGCCTATCGGCCCGCCGAGCTGCGCGACGTGGCGCCCACCCTCTTGCAGATGCTGGGCCTCCGCGTCCCCGGGCACATGAGCGGCCAGGCGCTGTCCGACCTGCTTTCCGGCGGCGCGCGGCGAACTTCGCCCAAGCCGCGGGCCGAGCCGCGCGAGCTGCAGCTTGCCGGCATCACCGACGCCGATCAGCGGAGCGTCGAAGCCCGGCTCCGCGATCTGGGCTACCTCGACTGAGTCGAATACATGGCCTCGATCACGTCGGCGAAATTGCTGTAGATCGCCTCGCGACGCAGCTTGAGCGTCAGCGTCAGCTCGCCGCGCTCGATCGATAACGGCCGGTCGAGCAAGGCGAACTGGCCGATCTGCTCGTATTGCGACACCGACGAAAGCCGCTCGCGGACACGTCGTGCATAGATCTCGCGCACCTGCGGATCATGCGTCACTTGATCCAGCGGAACCGTCTTGCCCATCCGCTCCAGTTCCGCCGCCAATGCCTCCCGGTTGGGCACGATCAAGGCGGTCAAAAAGCTGCGGCCGTCGCCGATGACCACCGCCTGTTCGATGAGCGGATCGGCCTTCAGCAGCGACTCAAGATGGTTCGGCACCGCCTTCTTGCCGGCCGCCGTCACGATCAGCTCCTTCTTTCGCCCGGTGATCTTGAGATAGCCCTCGGCGTCGATCTCGCCCAAGTCGCCCGTGTGCAGCCAACCGTCGCGCAGGGCTTCGGCCGTGGCGGCGGGCTGGTTCCAATAGCCGAGCATCACGTGCGGGCCGCGTGAGAGAATCTCGCCGTCGGCGGCAATCTTGACCTCGACGCCGGGAATGGGCCGGCCCGCGGTGCCAAGCTTCATCGCGCTTGGCGTGCAGGCCGTAATCACCGGCGAACTCTCCGTCAGGCCATAACCTTGCCCAAGCAACACGCCGCGGTCGTTGTAGAAGCGTGCCACATGGTCGGGTAGCGGAGCACCGCCCGAACAAGCCGCCCGCAACCGCCCGCCGAACGTCGCGGGCAACACCCCCGGCCGATCGGCCAGGCCGTTGTCGAGCAGGTAGCGTTGCACCTTCTCGAAGAAGTACGGCACGCCGTTGACGAGCGTGGGGTGCAGTTCGCGGCAGAAGGGCGTCACCGTGTCGGGGCCCTCGGCCAGCGCCAGTTGGCCGCCGCCCGCCAGCCAGGTGTAAACGTCGCAGGTGCGGGCAAAAATATGGCTCATCGGCAGCCACGCCAGCCGCAGGTCGTCGCTCTGGGTGCCGAAGGCCGCCAAGGTGCCCAGGGCGTTCGTCGCCAGGTTTCGCTGACTTAGCATGACGCCCTTCGGTTCGCCCGTCGTGCCCGACGTGTAGAGAATCGTCGCCAGATCGTCGGGCGACATCTGCCGGCGGGCTTCGTCGAATAGCCGATCGGCCAGCGACGCATCGGTGTGAAGCATCAGGTCTCGCAAGCAGGCAATGTCGTCGCCGGCGTCCGGACAAGGATCGTAGGAGACGAACCTCGCACTTACCGGCCGCTGCTCGCGATGCTCGGTGTAGTAGGTCAACAAACCGGCGGCCTGATCGGGTCCGGCCAGCAGCACCACCTTGGCGCCGCAATCGGCGACCTGATACGCGACTTGTGCCGGCGCCAACGAAGCGTGAACGGGCACGTGTACCGCACGCGCGAGCTGAATGGCCAGGTCGGCCACGATCCATTCGTAGCGGTTGGGCGAGAACTGTGCCACGCGATCGCCCGGCCGCACGCCGACGCGGGCCAGCACGGCGGCGGTACGACGCACGTCGTCGGACACCTCGCGCCAGTTCAGCGTTCGCCAAGCGCCGGCGGCGCGAAAGTGGATGGCCGGCTGGTCTGCGGCGGCGGCCACACGCTCGGCAAACAGCGATACGATGGTCGCCTTGAGCCAGGCCTGAAGTCCGTCGCGTGTGATGCTGTTGCTCATATTCACGATCGGTCGTAGGGTGGGACCAGCGAGCTTGCGAGCGCCGGCCCACCGCGACGGACGTCGCCCTACGGTGGGCCAGCGCTCGCAAGCTCGCTGGTCCCACCTTACGTTAAACATCCCGCGTGGCATAGATATTAAGCTGCGCTGACTGTCTGCCCGCCGGCCAGCAAGGGCAACCGCTCGCTGGCCGAGTCCTGTTCGGCGGTATGTATTGCCGTATCGGCGTCGAGGGTATCGACCGCTCGTCGCGCAGCCAGGCGAGCAAGTTCCGGACGATTGCACTGCCGGCTAAGGTGAAGCTGCACCAGCCGATGCAGCTTGCCAGGAGACGAGCGGCGTCCGACGGCCAAGACGAGCGCCGCGGCCTGCTCGTTCGAGAGGTGCCCATCGTCGCCCAGAACCCGGTCGATGAGAGACTGCGAGCGACCGCTTGAGCGTTGCAGCGCGACATCGTGATTGAATTCGAGCGCCAGCACGTCGACGTCGGTCAGGGAGTCGGCCAACGACTCATCCCAGCAGCCGAGATCGGCCACGTAGCCCAACGCCCAGCCGGCATTGAAGAGACTGGCAGCGCCCTCGAAACGGAACCCGAAGGTCGCGCCGCTGTCGTGACGGAGGCTCAACGGCCGGCAGCGCACCAGGCCCGTAATCGCGAACTCCTTGTCGCCTTCGTAGGTGCGAAACAGCCGAGCGCGGTGCATGGCGCCAAAGCAGGAACAGTATTGCCGCAGCACGGCCAGATGTTCCGCATGGCACCAGACCGCGGTCCGCAATCGCAGGAGATGGGCGAACACGCGGTCGTTCCAGTGGTCGCCGTGCGTGTGCGTGAGCAACACGGCCTGGATGCGCGGCCAGGAGACGCCGACCGTCGCCAGCCGCGTGGCCATCTGCCGCGGCCCCAAGCCCGCGTCGATCAGCAGGCTGCAGCCGTCGGCTTCGACGAGCGCGGCGTTGCCCGAACTGCCGCTGGCCAGCACCGTCAAGCCCAACGCCATCCTTGATTCTCCGAACTTGCTTTCTATGTGAGTCGGACGCAACGCCTACATGGTGGCGTCGAACAGCGGCAAGGTCAAGGGAACACCGGCCCGCGGACGCCTTGCCAAGCGACGGCTTGACCGGTAGCTTCAAGGTTTACCGCCTTTCGAGCAAACAGGAACAGAGCACCGATGGTCGCCGGCCCGCCCGACCACCACCGCATCGTCATCACCGGCATCGGTCTCACCGCGCCCAACGGCAATACGCTCGCGGAGTTCCGCGAGGCGCTCTTGGCGCGCCGCAGCGGCGTGCGCCCTTATGAGATCCGCTATGTCGGGCAGACGTTGGCCGGGGTCTGCACCTTCGATGAGCTGAAGTACCAGAAGAAAAAAGACCTGCGGCGCGGGACACGCGCCGGCAGCGTCGCGATCTACTGCGCCAACGAAGCCATCGCCGACTCCGGCCTCGACTGGCCGAACATCGACAAGGCCCAGGTCGGCATCTATATCGGCGTCACGGAACACGGCAACGTCGAGACCGAAAACGAAATCTTCGAGCTGAAAGGCTTCGACTACGACACCAAGTTCTGGTCGCACCACCACAATCCGCGCACCGTCGCCAACAATCCGGCGGGCGAAATCTCGCTCAACCTCGGCATCACCGGCCCGCACTACACCATCGGGGCGGCCTGCGCCGCCGGCAACGCCGGGCTGATTCAAGGCGTGCAAATGCTGCGGCTGGGCGAGGTCGATCTGGCGCTGGCCGGCGGGGTTTCGGAAAGCATTCGCACCTTCGGCATCTTCGCCAGCTTCAAAAGCCAGGGAGCGCTCGCCTCGCACGACGATCCCACCAAAGCCTCGCGTCCCTTCGACGTCCAGCGCAACGGCATCGTCGTGGCCGAAGGCGGCTGCATGTATGTGCTCGAACGCTACAGCGACGCCCGCGCCCGCGGAGCGAAGATTTACGGCGAGATTGCCGGCTATAATATGAACAGCGACGCCAGCGACTTCGTGCTGCCCAATCCGCAGCGCCAGGCCGAATGCCTCGACCGCGCCCTGCGACGCGCCAAGCTGTCGCCCGACGAGATCGATATCGTCAGCACCCACGCCACGGGCACCACCTCGGGCGACGCCCAGGAATGCCAGGCCCTGCGGCGCGTGTTCCATGCCTCCGGCCGCACGTCGTTCAACAACGCCAAAAGCTACATCGGCCATGCGATGGGAGCGGCCGGGGCGTTAGAGCTCGCCGGCAACTTGCCCGCCTTCGACGACCATGTTTGCCACCCCACCATCAACGTCGACGAGCTCGATCCTGACTGTACCCTCGACGGTCTCGTCATCAACGAACCGCGCGAGCTGCCGCGTGCGCGGACGATCCTCAACAACTCGTTCGGCATGCTGGGCATCAATTCCGTGTTGATCGTCAGCAAGGTCTGACGCCCAATCCCCGAACCCCAATCCCAATCCCCGCTCTATGACCACCGTCGATATTCGTAAGGCCGTTCTCGACATTTTGTCGAACATCGCACCCGACGAAGACCTGAGCCAATTGAAAGACGATGTGCCGTTTCGCGAGCAGCTCGAGCTGGACAGCATGGATTTTCTCGACATCGTGATGGAGCTGCGGAAGCGTTATCGCGTGCAGATCCCTGAAGACGACTACCTGGAGTTGCGGAGCATGGAGAGCACGGTGGCGTATCTTGAACCGCTGATGAGGGATTTGCAGAAGGCTTGACCGTACGAGGCGTCAAGAGTTAGGCGCGATCGTCGAGCGATGCCTAATGCCCAACGGCTTCCCGATGGTGGAAGGTTTTTTGAATGGGATGTTGCGATCTGATTTTGTTCCGGAATCCGACGTTGCGCGAAACCTGGCGCGGATGTGTCCACGAGCCGGCTTCAGCCGGGCTTCGACGGTCTGCCACCAGCTTTAGCTGGTGGCAAACACGATCCGGAACAAAACTCGCATAACTTAACCGCCCCCCAGCCATCGGTTTTGCGCAGGCCAGTCCCACCCTTTTCTAGCTTGGTCAAGAGGCAGTAGTTAAGCAATTGACGGCCCCCCATCTCCGCACCGCAAGCGGTCGTTTTTTGCAAGCGCGAAAAACGTCAACGGTGGCGGTTCGATGAGGGTTG
>Ga0307373_10013444_pt1 | contig 11442 bp, 10 predicted proteins | sample OX2MG_FD_202534 | JGI IMG/M metagenome (GOLD analysis project Ga0307373, IMG submission 202534) | Soil microbial communities from Risofladan, Vaasa, Finland - OX-2 | ecosystem: Environmental > Terrestrial > Soil > Coastal area > Acid sulfate soil | place: Finland: Risofladan, Vaasa | collected... | reverse complement strand
GGGGACCTGGCGCAAGATCGCCGGAGCGGTTCAGGACCGCCAACTCTGGTCGGCCAAGGCGTCGGCCAGCCTGGGCGTGTGGCCTACCCATGTGATCTGCGTCTACACCCCCGACTGCCGCGACGTCGCTGGCATTCTGGCGGCGGCCCAGGTGCTCAACGGACTGGGGGTGGTTCCGGCTGGCGGGATGGGATACAAGCCAGACCATCTCAGCCGGCTCGGAATCGACTCCCACTCACCGCGCGGTGAGACGGTGTATCGCTACCGCCACAGGCAGCTCGATCTGCGCCCGGCCCTGGCCGATCTGCCGGCCAGCTGGCAGCGTGTGATCCGTCGAGCCCATGGCGAGCTGGGCGGTGCGGGAGTGGATCGATGATTCGCGTCGCCCATCCTGGACGCCGGATGACGCGGGGACAGATCAGCGCTGGATTCGGCAAGCGTCCGCTGCCCACGCGCTTGCCCGCGTTACTACGCGCTGCGCTCACCGCCTCGATGGCGACTCGGCCCTCATTCGTGCCCTCTGCCAATGTGGTGAGGTCGCCGTCTGCGCCGACGTTTGGCCGGTCGCACCAGCCGGGCGCGTTCGGGCCATCACGGCTGGGCAGACCACCGCGCCCAGGCGGTGCTCGACGTTTCGCCCGAACGCTGGCAGGGGATGGGAGGTCGGGTTGAGAGGCGGCAGCGCGACACGCAGCAGTTGGGTAGAGCCCCGAGCTCGGGGTCCAAAGTGGCGGGGGTCGAGGCGACCGACAGCCCCGACTCGACGGACGGTTCCCTCGCGTGGAGATCGTGGGCCTGGGTCCCGCGGGCTCGGAGGCACCCGGGCGCCCATCATCCGTAACCCCCGGAGCCAGAACTCCGTCTTCCCCTCGTGACCTCCCTGCGCCGGGCTGCCCTCGGGGGCGCCCTCCTGACGTTGGCGATGGCAGCTCCGTCTGTCGCGGCTCCGCGAACCGGTCGATCAGCCGCTGCGGCGGCCCGAGCGGACCTCCCAAGGCCCCGACTCGGGTCCGGCATCGGCGGTCTCGACCGCGCCGCCAGGTTGCCACCGGGACGGACGGCGACCGTGGTCGACTCCACTGGTCAGCCCGGACGCTTCGGGTCAGACCGGAGTGCCAATGGGCAAGGCAAGAGACCGGCTGGGGAGGCGCACCGAGTGGTCCGCGCCGCGGTGTGTTCGATGGGTGAGTTCGTCCCACAGTCGCCAGACGGGCACTTCAATGCCTGTATCCGGCTCGGCGTCCTGCCGCCGGGTCCGGCCACGGTCACCCTGGAGGGAGTCCGCGGGGACGCGATTGGCATCGGTCCGGCCGTGGGTCCGGCCGCCGATCTGAGTCTCCAGCCGAGGTCGGGGTCGCCCGGAACTCGAGTGGTGATCCGCGGGACCGTTAGTGGGTTCACGTCGCGCCATGTCGGCAAGACTACGGGCGCGGAGGTGTGCTGGGATGGCTGTGGACTTGACGGACTCATCGACGGAGCGGTGATCCGATGGGCTTCGCCACACACTTTTGTGACCACCTTCACCGTTCCCGAGGCAGCCTGGGTCGGGGCCAGGGCCGTCCAGGCGCTCGTGGCCGGGGCGTACGACGTGGGAATCGAGTGTCTGGTCGGGGTAGCCAGGTGCGCGGGGCAGCAGGCGGAGGGAAGCGCGACTTTTCGTCTCAGTGGCATCGGGCGCGAACGCTGCACATCGGCCGCCGAGTGTCCCGTGGCCACGGTGCGCCCGGAGCGAGCCGGGCCGGGGGCACTCCTGCGGGTCAGCGGCTGGGCACCCATTGGCGCGTTCGGCCTCAGCATCAGCGTCAGCTCCGGCTCGCCACCCCGGCGATCCCCAGCTCGACCGATTCGGAGGGTCTCCGGGGCGAGCATCTACCACTGGGCCTCTACGACCTTACGCGTCCAGGCCGCCCCCTCGTGGACGAGCCTCGGCTCCCTCCACGTTCAGCAGGTGCTGAGCGGCGGTTTCTCGCCGATCGCGGCCGACCCAGCGGATCCAGCGCGGCTGGCGTGGTGCGTGCCCGGCGCTGTGCGGGTACGCGGGGGCGGCCCGTTGCGCGTGCCGACGGCGGGGGCCGCTCGCGCCCTCCCGGCGGCCTTGCGGGCGTTGTGGGCGGGGCCGACGCCGGAGACGACCTGTTTGACGGTGGCGCTCGACCCGGTCGACCCTGCGACGGCCTATGCCGCCTTCGGTCTCGGACAGGCGCCGTTCGCCGTGGTCGCCGAATACACGGCCGACGCGGGGCGCCACTGGAGGCTCGTTCCCACTCCGCGCGGGTCCGCTCCCGACCAGTTCGGTGGCTTCCACCAGGCGGGGCGCGCTTTGACTGCGCTGTTCCGACCATCCCGCGGTTTCGGCGGCGATGAGGTCGTGCCGCTGACGGAGACCACGGTGGATGGGGGCGCCCACTGGACCAACGCACCGCCGTCCTGCCCGCAGTGGGGTCCGTGCGTCACCCTCGGGGTCGCGGGCCTCGGCAACTGCGGAATGGGCGCAGTGCCAGGTCAGCCCGTGCTCCTCGGACGTCCCGGGTCCCCGCCGGGCGCTCGCGGCCCTGTGCGATGGCTGCCCCTTAGCTGGCCGCCCGGATTCGACAACTGCAGTCCGGGTCAGCTCGTCATCACGGCCCGGCAGGGAGACTTCCTGGTCACCGGCGAGTCCGACTACCTCGTGCTGCGATCGCAACACGGCGGCCAATCGTGGCAGGACATCGCCGTGCCCCGTCCACCCGGCTCGGGCGGCCCCGACGCCGCACCGTTCGGACCGAGCCTGATCGTCCTGCCGACCGGTTCTGTGCTGGATACGTCCGCCCCTGGAACTCCGTCGACCTGGGCGCTGCTGGAGCCCAGCGCGCGCCGCTGGTGCGCGCTTCCCCACCGGCTCCGGGCCGAGGGCGCGTCGAGTTTCCCAGAGCTGCTCGGTCCCGACGTGTTCTGGCTGGTCTCGACCCCGCTCCCCGGCGGACGGACCCGCATTGCCCTTCACAGTGTCGCCGCCGCCGCGCTGCGCTGCTGAGTGGCTGGCCAGCGGGTCTTCGGCGGCACCGAACGGGGTCGCGGCGGCAGTCGGAAGCGACGCACCGTCGTTACGTCACCCGGACTAGGGCGGAGAGCGCGGCGGTTGGCGGCCCAATGGCAAGGCGGCCCCAGGCCAGGACCGACCACCGCACGGTGGCCCGGATGTGCGCCGGTTTGGACGGGATTGCCAGCGCCATGGCATGAGCGAGGATTCCCGTCCGCAGGTGGGCACCGACTCGCCATCCGGGGGAGGGCGCGTCGCGGGCCACGCGCGTCATGAGCGGGCGAAAAGCACTTCCTGTGCCTCTGCGTACAGCTGAACGGAGGGCACTGGCCGGGGCGTAACGCTTCCGCGCGTCCGGGCGTTGCTCGATCGTGACCCCGACTCGGCGCGCCGTGGCCTTGGCCCTGGCCTTGGTGACTGCGAGGCCCCTGGACGGGGCGCTACCCGACCACGAGGGGGCAGCCAGGGTGCCACGAGGGAGCCGTTGATGATGGGGACCTGGGGGACAGGCCTTGGCGCGCTCGCCAGGGTCGACGAGGCAGAGAGGGCCCACAGAGAGGCCCCACCGAGGACCGCCGCCGTGCCAGTGGTCCCCCATCGGCGGCGTTCGGCTCGCATGGCCCGTTCAACGGAGCGAGGTCGGCCAGGTTACGCCACCTTCGGGAGAGACTTTGGCGTATCGTTCGGCCGTGCATTCGTCCAGCCGCATCGCCCCGACGATCTCCCGGCCGTGACCCGGACGTGGTTGGGCGAGGAACCCCAGCCCCATCCGGTACCGCCGGCATCGATTGCCCCGGACGATGCGGTCGGGCTGGAGTTCGACGTGGCGACAGGTTCGGGCGGGATCGCCCTCGTCTCCGCGCCTCCGAGATCCTCACGGGTGGAGTGACGTCATATGTTCAGAGCAGCGCGGCGCACGCGCATAACTCGTTCGCTTCATGCGTGGGGGCAGATCCGTCACCCGGCTATCGTCTCCGTCCTCCTCGTTCTCGTCGCCGCGGGCGGGACGGCAACCTATGTCGCCGCATCCACTAGACCGCAATCGACGGCGCAAGCCTGCGCCCAACCCTCGTGCGTCGGCTACTGGGTGGCGACGTCCACCGGTCATGTCTACCCGTACGGGAATGCCGTGTTCTACGGATCCCCGTACGCTTCCGGCCTGCGCCTGGCCAACGTCGTCGCCCTCGCCGCCGCTCCCGGCGGTGCCGGCTACTGGGTGCTCACGGCGCAGGGACGCGTCTTGGCATATGGATCGGTCGTCGCGGCTGGCTCCATCACGACGGCCCAGCTCCGAGACACCACGGCGGTCGCGATGACCGCGACGCCGGACGGACGAGGCTATTGGGTCCTCACGGCACGCGGATCCGTCTGGCCCTTCGGTGATGCGCCGCGGCTTGGCGGCGTCCCGATCGTGACACACTCAACCGACCACGCCGTGGGCATCAGTGTCGATCCAACGGGCCGTGGATACTGGATCGCGACCCGCAACGGGCATGTATTCGCATTCGGGGATGCCCCCCAGCTCGGGTCTCCGAGCACGGATGGCCTCCCCAGGACCACGACGCTGGCCATCCTTGACGGCTCCGCCGGATACGGGTACTGGGCTCTGACGGCTACCTGGGGCTTCGCCGTGACTTCCTATGGACAGGCCCCGACGTTCGGACGCTACTGGTGCGACTCACGTCCCCTGGTCGGCGCACCCGTTGCATTCTCGGGAAACGTGTATGCCTACGGCCTCTGGATCGCCACCACCACGGGTCACGTCTTCACCTGTTCGATGAACCCCGGGGAGCTGAGTACGATCGCGTTCCACGGCTCGCCCTATGCGAGTGGCATTCGCAACCAGCGCACGGTCGCGATCGCGGCGGTGCCAGGGCCGGGCGACAGCGCCGAGGTGGTTCAGCCGTGCGTGGCGGCGGACCTTGCGTTGTCCGCGGGTCCGGTCGCGCCCGTCCAGGCGGGCACGCCTACGGACGTGAGTCTGGTCAACACCTCGGGCGTGCCGTGCAGCATTCAGGGGGCGCTCACGGCCGACGCCACGCTCGCCGACGGGTCCCGCGAGGCGATCCCAGTCGAGTCAGCTTTCGACACGACTGACGTGACGATTCTCGGGTCGGCACGGAACCCGGAGATGGGCGTCGCGGAGTTCTGGGTGCTGGTGAGAGTGACGGTACGTGGCGACACCACGGGCTGCCCCCTCTCCACCGGGTTTGCCCTCACGATTTCCAGTGTTGGCACTGCGCTCATCCTACCCGACTATCAGGTGCCCGTGTGCGGGGCAGCTGCGGACCTGTCGATCCAGTTCGACGCGGAGAACGTCAGTGAGCTGTAGCGCGCGGACAGGGCACCGTCCGAGGCGTGCGAGCCGCCCCTTGCGGCCCACGCCGACATCGGGCAGGCGGCTACGGACGCGGTCGGGGCCAGAGCCACGAGCCCTTCCCAGCAGGGCAACCCAGGGCCCACGCCGCGGGCGACGGGTTGGGCGGGGCGCGAGGTACAGATCGGGCGGCGCGGAACATTGTGGGATCCCGCCAGCCATCGGGGGCGGAGTGCGCAGATCACAGTCGAGGTGGCGAGGTTCTTCGGGCTGCGGACCGACTCCACTGGAGGGGGTGGGGATCGGGGGATCGGGCTTGGCGACCATCCGAAGTGATTGGCGGCCCTGACGTGACGCCTGAGATGATCTTCCGCCATCAGCGCGGCCCGTACCCCCTCCCCGGTGGCCCACGTTGTACCGGCGATGCGACTTCGGATCGGGGCGGCCGTGCTTGCCATCCTGGCCATCGGGCCCGGGTTCGGCGCGCCAGCCGCGGCAGGAACGGCACGGAACGGGCATCCGGCTTTGCCACCCGGTTTCCAGGTGGACGATCCGCACCTTGTCACGGCCACGACGGGGTGGGCGGAGGATGGAGCCACCGGGGACCTCCTTCACACCGTGGGAGGGCCGGGACGCTGGCAGGTGGTCGATCCCCCGGGCCGGTCCACCTTCGGCGCCGCCCTCGACTCCTTCTTCTTCCTGGGATCCCTGGATGCCTGGGCCGTCGTCCACCTCGGGTCGTCGGATGGCGCTGGGAACACCCTGGCGGTGGTGCGTACCACGAACGGCGGTCGAAGCTGGCGGCGGGGGCCGACGCTCGCCCCGCTCGCCGACTTGGGCCGAGGGCTCCCGCCGCACCACCAGATGGAGCCCGGCCCCGCGAGCCTCTGGTTCGTCAATCCCACCGACGGGTGGCTCACGGTTAGTGCCGGCGAGGCGGGGACGGGACCGCCGCCACTGGTGGGTACCGGGCGCGGGATGGTTCTGTACCACACGACCGATGGGGGCACTCATTGGCTCCAGGAGCTGCGGTTCACCGTCTTCACCCGCTCCGCCGGGGGGCTGCCCGCGACCTGCGGCACGCCCGCCCCGGTCTTCACGACCCGCTCCGTCGGCTTCGCCGTCGGTGGCTGTGTGGCTGTCACCCACTCGGCGGGGCGTACGTGGTCCGTCGTCCAGATGCCTCGGCCGCCGAGCGCCACCCCCGCTGAGTGGCGCCGGGCACAGTGCAACGGGCCTTCTCCGAGCTTCCCGACCGCGTCGGTCGGATGGATCGGTCTCGAGTGCACCTGGCATACGCCAGCCGGAAGGTTCCGCGACGTGGAGCTCTCCTACGAGACCAACGACGGCGGGCAGATCTGGGCCCTGCGACCGAATCCGATTTACTATCCCGAGCTGCCGCCGACCTACACGACGCCCGATACGCCGGGGACCGCGGGCCGGGCGTGGTTGCTGGGGACGACGTTCGCCCAGGTGCACCGTCACACCCCCGTCGTCGGCGCCGGGTCGCGTCGTCTGTTCCGAAGTGGGGATGGTGGCCGGCAGTGGACGTTAGTCGACAGCGCCCTGCCAGCCCAGTCCCTCGACTTCGTGAGTCCCACGGTCGGGTTCGCCAGCCGGGGATGCTTCGGGGCCAGCATCGGCTGCACCCAGCCGCTGCTGCTGGAGACTGGCAACGGAGGAGTGACCTGGACGCCGATCCATCCCCGGCTCGTCGCCGGCCATCTCCACCCCTTGATCCCCTACATGTGAACCAGGGACCAGCTCGCGCCCCTCAGGACCGTGGAGATCCCGCTTGTGGTCGGGACCTCCGGCGTGGTCCCGGAGCTTGGCTACGCACTCCCGGTGGGCCGGTGGGCCGGTGGGCCCTTCGGGCACCCCCCTCGCCCTGAGGACGGACGGGCACGGCGGACTCCCGACCTTTTGATGGGCTGGAGGCTCGGCTTCGAATCCCGTCCGGCTCGCGTAACACTATTCGCCTGACGGGCGTTCCCCAGCCATGGCGTCGAGGGGCCGTTCGACGGTAGCCAGTCTCGTCGTGGTGGGCATGGCCTGGGTGGCTCCCCTCGCTTGGCAAGCTGGCGCTGCCAGTCACGTGCCCGCGGGCCCTTCGGTGGCCGTGCCCGCGGGCGGAGTTCTCGGCTCGCTCACCGCGGTGAGCGCCGCGTCGTCAACGGACGCCTGGGCCGTCGGTGCCACCGACCCCGGCCCCAACGGCTTCGGGCAGCATCCTCTTGCCTTCCACTGGAATGGCGCCGGATGGGTGCAGGTTCCCGTGCCCGTGATCGACAGCCGCTACTGGCCTGGCATTGCCGCTTCGGAGACCATCAGCGCCGTCTCGGACCTTTCGCCCACGGATGCGTGGGCGGCAGGCAATGAAGAGGTCGAGCAATCGGGGATGCAGCACCCGATCGTCTGGCACTGGAATGGCCACGTTTGGGCTCCGGTGTCGACCCGAGGTTTCACGGGGTTGTGGACCTCGGTGATGGCGATCGTCGCTCAGTCACCGCGAGACGTCTGGGTTGGTGGATTCATTCCGGTGGGCTGCGAGCTGGCCTTCCACTGGAACGGGAGGCGATGGGCCAACGTGAACGTCGATCCGACGGCTCCACGGCCCCTGCCGTGCGACGGCGATAGTATCGTCGCCCTGAGTGCGGCCGGCCCGCGGGACCTCTTGGCGGTGGGCGGATCCGTGTGGGGAACGTGGGCGCTCCGGTGGAACGGGACGACCTGGGGCCAGACCCCAGTCCCGACCCTGCCGAACGCTCGACCGTTTCAGGTCCAGCTCTGGGGCGTCGACGCCGTGAACAGCCACGATGCCTGGAGCGTCGGCGGGGGCTCCGAGTGCGGCACCTTCGTGGGCTGCACGTACCCACCGCCCATCGTCGAGCACTGGGACGGGCACCAGTGGACGCCCGTCGCCACGGACGGTCTCGGGCCCTCCATCCTCCACAGCGTATCGATGGCTTTCGCCACCGATGGATGGGCGGTCGGGACCGCGTACCCGACTCATGCCCTGTCCGCTCCCCTTATCGTGCACTGGAGACGCGGGCGGTGGAGTCTGGTCGATGTGGGTGCTTCCGCACTCCACGACACCCTGGCAGCGGTGGCGGACGTCTCGCCCCGGCTCGCCTGGGCCGTCGGGTATCAGAGCCCGATCCCGCGCCAGCCCTTCCGAGACCAACGAACCCTCATCCTCGAGTGGGATGGTCGGAGTTGGCATTCGTCTGGGTGAGCCCTGCCCGGTGGTCTGCGAGAATGCGAGGAGCCATGCGCGCAAGTCTGGACGTATGCCCGACCGTCCGCCTGACCGTCAAGAGCCGACTTCCCGCTGCGGCGTGCCATCCGGAACCCCCTGTCGATCGGCAGGGGGTCATTGTGGTTGAGGGACCAGCCGCACCTGAGTCCACACCCGTCCCCCATCATCGGTGTGCAGCAGAACGTCCACGTGCTTCGTCGCGAGCGCCGTGACCAGCCACTCATCGGCCACCGTCCGGGCGTCAAGGGTTGGGGTGCTGACGATAGGACCGGTGACCCCGCCAGGGACCGTTGAGGTGGTGATCCACGTCCGCCCGCCATCGGACGTTCGTACTAGTCGTTCTGGTGCCAGGAGCGTGTTCACGGACGGCTCGATCACCAGGATAGCGAGACCCCGCCGACCCACCGCGTCCATCTGGTCAAGTTCCCCACTCACCTCTGGCACGTGACCAGGCGCCCCCGGTGGTGGCGGTCCGCCGTCGAGGACGAGCTCGGGTGCCAGAGCCGCCCCGCGGTAGTGGTGACATAGACCATCTCAGACACGAAGCCCTGCATGTTCTGCTCTCCTGCGGCGGCGAGCCAGGCACGGCCGTCGGAGCCACAACGGATGCTTTCGCGCGTGGCTGACGCGGTAGAGGCCGGTGCCCAATCGCGACCACCATTGACCGTGCGGACCACGATCGGGCCGAGCAAGGTCGTATGAGGACGATATTCACGCGTGACCGGAAGGACTGTCGCTGGGCTCATGAAGCACATCGACTGCGGGATCCCTGGAACCCTGATCACCGTCCACTGGCCACCGCCGTCGTGCGTCGCGACCACGTGCATTGTCTCGGCGAGTCCCGGATCGTGGGCGAGGCCGTAGCCTCAAAATTGCAGTAAGGGGCAGGGAATCCTGGTGAAGGGACAGCAGACGGGGCTCAGCAGGCTGGGTGAGTCGGGTCAGGGTCGGCAGGCGCCAGTCGGAGCCGGTGGGCATGTCCCGAACGGGGCCGCAATCAGGGAAGCGGGGCCGTTTCACGTAGCTGGGGACGTGCTGGTAGGAGGCATCGAGACCGGACCGCTCGCCGTGGGTGTGTCAGGTGGTCAGCGGTAGAGATCGCAGGAGCCTGAACGCCATTGCCAGTGCTGCCGCCCAGGGCCAGCGGGCATCGAGCCGCAGGGTAGTCCGCCGGCCGCTGCGCACCAGCCCTCCGGCGACGTGGAGCACTTGGGAGCGGAGCCGCTTTGGTGCCGCCTCAGAGAACTCACCGGGAAGGCAGAGCCGCCTGGCCCAGGCCAGCAGGTCCTGGGCCATCTGCACCAGCAAAAGCCACACCCGGTTGGCCTGGAAGCCCGAGCAGGGGAAGTTGCCCAGGCCACACTCCTTGGCCTCCTTGATCCGGTCTTCCACCCTGGCATGGAGGCGGTGGCGGGCCTCCAGATAGGTGATGTCAGAGTCCTGGGAGTGGGTGATCAGAGCCTGGTGGCGCAGGCCGTTTGGGTCGACGAAGTGGTAGCTGGCGCCGGGATAAGGCTCCTCCCGCCGTACCAAGACCCGGGAGCCACTGGGCCACAGCGAGAGGTTCAGCAGCCCGGTGATCTCGGCCACCTCGGCTCCCTCTCTCTCTCCTCCAGCTCCTTGGTGATCGCCACCTCCCAGCTCCCCTCCGGCAGCTGCAGGATCGCCTCCCACCCCGGCTCGGTCACATCGAAGCCCACCGAGAACTCCAGCCCCGCTCGGCGATCGCCCCCACGAAGCCGTGGCTGGCCCCCGCTGAATCAGAACGCACCAGCACCTCCAGCCCGTGTTCTTCATCGTCGGCCTTGGTCGGCAGGGGCAGCTGCTGAAGCGCTGCGTCCAGCAGCTCCACGTGGTCCTGGGCGGTGTTGGCACCGGCATTCCCGGGCCGCAGCCGGCCCGCCAGGGCCTCCCCGGTCTGGTCCAGATAGACCAGCAAAGGATGGAAGCCAAAGCCGTGCTTCCAGTTGAGAGCCGCCTGCTCTTTGTTCTCGGACTCCACCTCCACGAGGGTGGCGTCGAAGTCCAGGCTCACCCGCTTGGGCGCCATTCCGAAGGCCCAGACCCTGGCCCTCGCTCGGGCCCGGGCCGCCTCCAGTCGCTCCAGCAGTGGCTCCCCGATCGAGTCCAACACCCGCCAGGCGGTGGGGGTCGAGGCCACCTGCCCGAAGAGATCCGGCTGCTGCCGCAACGTGGCCAGGTCGACGATGCGCTCCCCGCCGTCCGCCAGGGTCACCGCCAGGTCCACCAAGACCCGTCCCGGGTCGTGCCGCCGGCGCCGCTTCACGAATGGGGCCAGCGCCTTCGAGAGTCCCTGCTCCAGCCCGCTCCGTTCCGCCAGCTGTGCCAGAAGCCGGCTCCCCGCGTGGCTCACCAGCCCCGGTCCATCTGCGCTCACACGCAGCCGCGGCCGGTCGCTAAACCTCACCGTCAAGGTGATGCCCTCCCAGGCGGGAATGGTGGACGTGAACACCCACATCTGCCCTTACCAGGAGGGAATTTCCGCAACTGGACTACCCAGTCGCTCAGCTGCTTGATGAAATCTTCAGGCTAGACGACGAGGGACGTTGTAACTATTACGATCCGTTGTTCACAGGTCTGCGTTCGTTCAATACAGCATCCACCGCGTCGCGAAACCGCTCCCACTGGACGGCGAAGCGTTCCAACGATTCACGCCCCTTGTCAGTGAGGTGATAGTAGCGGCGTGGCGGTCCCGAAGCGGACTCGCGCCATGACGTCTCGACGCGCCCATCCTTGCGCAACCGGCTGAGCAGTGGATAAATCGTTCCCTCCGTCGTCACCACGCCATCGAAGTCGCGAAGCTTCTGCACCAGCTCGAAGCCATAG
>Ga0307373_10013442_pt1 | contig 11442 bp, 11 predicted proteins | sample OX2MG_FD_202534 | JGI IMG/M metagenome (GOLD analysis project Ga0307373, IMG submission 202534) | Soil microbial communities from Risofladan, Vaasa, Finland - OX-2 | ecosystem: Environmental > Terrestrial > Soil > Coastal area > Acid sulfate soil | place: Finland: Risofladan, Vaasa | collected... | reverse complement strand
TGGCCTTCGGCCAAAAGCGCGAGTACCTGGTTCTCCGCCTCGCCTATGGCGACCTCACCCTGATGGTCCCCGCCGACAACACCGAGGGTGTTGGGCTGCGAGAGGTCATCAACGACGAAGAAGTCGAAGAGGTCTTCGCCGTCCTCCGCAAGAAGGAGGCGCGGATGCCGACCAACTGGTCCCGTCGCTACAAGAACCACTCCGAGAAGCTCCGCTCCGGCGACATCTACCAGGTTGCCGAGGTGGTCCGGAACCTCTCGATCCGGGACAAGGACAAAGGCCTCTCCGCCGGGGAGAAGCGCATGCTGAGCCGCGCGCGCCAGATCCTCGTGTCCGAGCTCACCTTCGCCCTCGGCGTCGACGAGGAGACGGCCGAGCAGCGACTGAACGAGGCCCTGCCGTAACCACCTCGGACGGCGCCGGGGCCGGAGCCGTGTGGGCGGTCGTCGTGGCGGGGGGTACCGGGTCGCGCTTCGGCGGTCGAAAGCAGTTCGAGTCCCTCGCTGGTCGCCCGGTGGTGGAGTGGTCTGTCACCGCGGCGCGCAAGGCGACGGACGGGGTCGTGCTCGTCGTTCCCGCGAATGACGTCGGGCGCTCCCGGTCGCTCGGGGCGGACGCCGTCGTCGCGGGCGGCCCGTCGCGCTCCGCGTCGGTGCGCCTAGGCCTCGCGAGCGTGCCCGAGTCGGCGGAGATCGTGGTCGTACACGACGCCGCCAGACCCCTTGCGTCGCCCGCGCTGTTCGCCGCGGTCATCGCCCCGCTCCTCGAGACCGTCGCCGTCGAGCGCCGCGCGGACAAAGACACGCGGGCGGTGGCCGATGCGGTCGTCTGCGCGCTGCCGGTCGCCGACACGTTGAAGCGCGTCGACGCCGAGCGCACGACGGTGGCCGAGACGGTGGACCGGACCTCGCTGGTCGCGGTGCAGACGCCCCAGGCGTTCCGTGCCGCAGTCTTGCGCCGCGCGCACGCGACGGCGGGCGATGCGACCGACGACGCGGCACTCGTGGAGGCGATCGGTGGCATCGTGCGGGTGGTCCCTGGCGAGCCGCACAACGTGAAATTGACCTTGCCCTCGGACCTCGCGCTCTTGGAGCACCTGGTCGACGGCGGCGGCTGGTGACCGGTGGTGCCGGCCTTCGGGTCGGGCAGGGACTCGACGTCCACCCGTTCTCCGACGACTCGACACGTCCCCTCGTCCTCGGCGGAGTCGTCATCGAAGGGGCCCCCGGCCTCGCCGGACACAGCGACGCGGACGTCCTCGCGCACGCGCTCTGCGACGCCCTGCTCGGTGCAGCGGGGCTCGGCGATCTCGGGCGGCACTTTCCCGACACCGACCCCCGCTATTCCGGCGCCGACAGCATGCGCCTGCTTGCCGGCGTGGTCGACAAGGTGTCGGCTGCCGGCCTCGTCGCGCTGCACGCCGACTGCACCGTCGTCGCGGAACGTCCGAGACTCGGCCCGGCCCTTTCGAAGATGGCCGAGCGGCTCTCCGCGGTCGTCGGCGCTCCGGTGTCTGTCAAGGCGACGCGAGCCGAGGGGTTGGGCGCGCTCGGACGTGCGGAAGGCATCGCCTGTCTCGCAGTCGTCCTCCTCGACGCACGATGACCCCCCGTGGCGGCGGCCGTGGCCGACCGGGCCGTGGACCACGCGGCGCCGGTCAGACCGACCGCACGGGCGCTGCGGGACGCCGGGGTCGCCCGGAGCGCCCGCAGCGCCCGGAGCGCGAGGGTCGCCGGGGTCGCCCGGAGCGCCCGGAGCGCCAGGGTCGCCCGGAGCGCCCGGAGCGCCCGGAGCGCCCGGAGCGCCCGCAAGGCCCGGGCCGCACGGGTGGTGCGGGGCGCGGCGGTCCCGACCCGCGACGAGGTGGTCCGGCGCCACGCGGTGGCGACCCGGTCGGGCGGCACGGCTCGGCCCGAAGGTCGGGTCCGGGCGCCGACGGGCGCGGGGGGCTCGGGGGTGACCAGGTCGAGGGCCGGCGCGCGGTGCGAGAACTGCTGGCGGCGGGCCGCCGGATCGTCCGGGAGGTATGGCTCGCCGAGGGTCTGGACCCGTCGGCGCAGCTCGACGAGATCGAAGAGCTCGCGGCGCGGCGCCGGGTCCGCGTGGAGACGGTCTCGCGCGCGCGGCTCGACGCGGCGGCGAGGACCGAGGCGCCGCAGGGGGTGCTCGCCCGTGCGCGCCCGATCGACCCGGTGGACCTCGACGACCTCGCCGGCGCGCACGGGCGCCGGAGCCGGCGTGCTGCCCCACCGTTCCTCGTCGTGGTGGCGGGCGTGACGGACCCGCGCAATCTGGGCGCGCTCCTCCGCAGCGCGGAGTGCGCCGGGGTGACGGGCGTGGTCCTCCCGCGTCATCGGGCAGCGCACCTCTCACCGACGGTCGCCAAGGTCGCCGCGGGCGCGATCGAGCACCTGGACTTCGCGCTCGTCGGTGGCATTCCCAACGCCCTCGAGCGGCTCGGCGCGCTCGGAGTCTGGACGTTGGGCCTGGCGTCCGAGTCGCCGCGCTCGCTCTACGACGTAGGCGTCGGTGACGGGCCGGTCGCCCTCGTGGTGGGGGGCGAGGAGCGCGGACTGGCACCACTCGTCCGGCGCCGCTGCGACGTGGTGGTCTCGATCCCCCAGCACGGTGCGCTCGAATCGCTGAACGTCGGCGTGGCGGCTGCGGTCGCCTGCTTCGAGGTTGCACGCCGCCGCGCCGAGGCGACCGGGGAGGACCCGGCCCCGCGCTGAGCGGCTTGCAGGCGGGTCCCGTGGTTGGCAGGCTGGGTCGGTGACGCCGGCCACAACGGCGCGGGGGGCGCGACCGCAGCCGCGGCCATCCCGAGTGGGCGGGCCCGACGGCCCGCCGGGATGGTCCCCGCTCAAGGCGCTGGTGGTGGTCGTGGTCGCGGTCGCCCTCGGGGTGTACCTGGTCGACCTCGGCGGCGGTCATCATGCGCCGGCGTCGGCCGCCACCTCAGGGACAACCCCGAGCACAACCCCCAAGGGGCACACACCGACGACGCCGCCGACCACCGCGCCGCCGACCACCGCGCCGCCGACCACGTCGACGACCACGACCGCCCCATCCGGCCTCCAACCGAACCGCACAGTGAAGGTCCTCGTCGCGAACGCGAGTCAGACCAACGGCGTCGCCGGGTACTACTCGAGCAAGCTCGCCGGGCTCGGGTGGGGCACCCTCACACCGATGACGGCCAGCACAGCCGAGTCGACGTCGAGCGTCTACTACGCGACCGGAATGCAGCAGGACGCGCTCGCCGTCGCTGCGTCCATCGGCGTCGCGTCCTCGGGGGTCCGGCCGCTGGGCGGCGTCGTCCCGGTCCTCGGCAGCACAAACGCAGACGTCGTCGTCGTCGCCGGGAACGATCTCGCTGCGAAGATGCCCGCCGGTTCCGGCTGAGCGCGGACGCGGTCGCACTCGGTCGCTCCGACGGGCTCCTGTCAACACTGTTGCCGTGACGGACCTCCCTGCGCTCCTCGTGCCGTTGCGCGACCGACCCGGGGAGGCCGCGCTCTTCCTCGACTACGACGGCACCTTGGCGCCGATCGTCGACGACCCCGCCGCTGCGTTGCCGGTCCCTGGTGTGCCGGACATGCTCGAGCGGCTCGGGGCGCGCCTCTCCGTGGTGGCCGTCGTGTCCGGGCGCCCCGTGTCCTACCTCGAGGCCGCGCTCGGACGACCGTCGGGCATCCATCTCGCCGGCCTCTACGGCATGGAGGAGATCGGCGGCGACGGTCGGCTCCGCCGGGACCCCGAAGCGGAGGCGTGGCGTGGCCGCGTCGCCGACGCAACCGAGGCGCTCGCGCGCGTCGCCCCGCCGGGCGTGGAGGTAGAAGCCAAAGGCCTGTCGGTGACGGTGCACTGGCGGCGGGCGCCGGGAGAGGAGCATTGGGTGCGGACGACCGTCGCCGGGGCCGCTGACCGGTCCGGGCTCCGCGCCCAACCCGGCCGCATGTCGGTCGAGCTCCGCCCTCCGGCCGCCGCGGACAAGGGCACCGTCGTCTCCCGGCTCGGTGCGGGCCACTCCGTCGTCGGGTGCTTCGGCGACGACCTCGGCGACCTCCCGGCGTTCGAGGCGGTCGTCGCGTTGGGCCGTGCGGGCGCGACGACCGTCACGGTGGCCGTCGTCGACGCAGAGAGCGCCCCGGAGGTGGTCGCCATGGCCGACCTCGCCGTGGAGGGCACGGAAGGGGCCGTCGCGCTGCTGGAGGCCATCGCGTCGGGGTGAGCGCCTGAGCGCCTGAGCGCCTGAGCGCCTGAGCCGGGGCCCGCCTGCCCCGCCCCGCCTGGCCCGAGCCCCGCCTGGCCCGGCTCGTTCGCGCTGCGCGCCCCCTCGCGCCCGTCCGGGTAGGGCGGTCTCTCGTCCCGGCGACCGCCCTATCATCGGGCGCGTGCAGCCGCCGCGGGTCGACGTCCTGGTCGTCGTGGAGCCGTCCGCCGCGCCGCCGGTGCTCGCTGCCCGGGCCCGCCGAGTCGTCCACGTGCCGGCCGTGCACACCTCCGCGTCGCTCGTCGGCGAGTTGCGGGGCATCATCCCCGGGCTCGTGGGCGTCGTCGGCGATGTCGGTGGCACGGCCGCCGGAGGCACGCGCGTCGCGGGTGGTGCGTCGGAACCGGCGAGCTCGCAAGGTACGGGATCTGCCCCGACGCTCGCCGTCCGTATCGCTGAGGAGGTGCACCGGGCCGGGTTCCCGACGGTGCTGTTCACCGACGACCCGGTCGAGGCGCCGCCGGGCGTGACCGTGCACCCGATCCGCGACCCGGGCCCGCCGATGGAGGCGGCCGACAGTGTCTTGGAACTGGTGGGGAACACGCCGCTCGTGCGGCTCGACCGCATCGGCCGTGACGTGCCGTGCCACCTCCTCGCGAAGCTCGAGCTCCTCAACCCCGGGGGCAGCGTGAAGGACCGTCCGGCCCGGGCGATGCTCGACGCCGCCGAGGCCGACGGGCTGCTCTTGCGAGGGGGGACGATCGTCGAGCCGACGTCGGGCAACACGGGGGTGGGTCTGGCGATGCTGGCGGCGGTACGCGGGTACCGCTGCGTCTTCACCGTCCCCGACAAGGTCGCCGAGGAGAAGCGCCAGCTTCTCCGCGCGTTCGGGGCCGAGGTCGTCGTGTGCCCGACCACGGTCCCGCCCGAGCACCCCGACTCCTACTACTCGGTGGCGGACCGGCTGACCGAGGAGACGCCGGGCGCCTTCCAGCCGAACCAGTACCGGAACCCGGCGAACCCCCGCGCCCACGAAGAGACCACCGGTCCGGAGATCTGGCGCCAGACCGCCGGCCGCATCACCCACTTCGTGGCCGGCGTCGGCACCGGCGGAACGATCAGCGGCGTCGGCCGCTACCTCAAGTCGCAGAACCCTGCGGTGCAGGTCATCGGCGCGGACCCCGAGGGGTCGATCTATTCGGGCGGCACCGGGCGGCCATACCTCGTCGAGGGCATCGGGGAGGACTTCTGGCCGACCACCTACGACCCGGGTGTCGTCGACCGGGTCGTGGCCGTCTCTGACCGGGACTCGTTCCTCACGGCCCGCCGGGTCACGCGGGAGGAGGGGATCTTCGTCGGGGGCTCCACCGGCACGGCGGTCTGGGCAGCGCTCGAGGTCGGCAAGTCCCTCGGTCCCACAGACGTCGTCGTCGTCCTCGCCCCGGACTCGGGACGTGGCTACCTCACCAAGCTCTACGACGACGCCTGGATGGCCGACCACGGCTTCGTCAGGGCGCACGGTGCGACCGCCGAGGCGGTCCTGGCCGCGAAGGAGGCGACGCGCGACGGGAGGATCCCGTCGCTCGTCCACGTTCACCCCGACGAGACCGTGCGCACGGCAATCGCGATCCTCGACGAGTACGGCGTCTCCCAGGTGCCGGTCGTGAAGGCCGAGCCGCCGCTCGCGCTCGCCGAGGTCGTCGGCTCGGTGACCGACCGGCTGCTGCTCGAGCGCACGCTCGGCCACCCCGAGGCCTTCGACGAGCCCGTCGGCGCCGTCATGGACCCGCCGCTCGTGACCGTAGGGCTGGGCGAGACCGCCGAGTACGTCGCCGAGCGCCTCCAGGCGTCTCCCGCCGTCCTCGTCCTCGACGGCGGCCACCCCGTCGGCATCCTCACCCGCTCCGACCTGCTGTCCTACTTCGAGCGGACCTGAGATGGCCGGGTTCGAGACCCTTGCGATCCACGCCGGGCAGCCGCCCGACGCGACCACCGGCTCGGTCGTCCCGGCCGTCCACCTCGCCACGACGTTCGCGCAGTCGGCGGTCGGGGAGCACCAGGGCTTCGAATACAGCCGGACCGGCAACCCGACCCGCACGGCGCTCGAGGCCTGCCTCGCGGCGCTCGAAGGCGCCACCTACGGGACCGCCTTCGCGAGCGGGCTCGCCGCCGAGGACGCCGTGCTCCGGACCCTCGAGCCGGGGGACCACCTCGTCGTGGGCGACAACGTCTACGGCGGGACCCACCGGCTCCTCGCGCAGGTGCACACCGCGTTGGGCTTCACGCCCGTCGCGCTCGACGACCTCGGGGTTGTCGAGGCCGCGTGGCGTCCCGAGACGCGTCTCGTGTGGATCGAGACGCCGTCGAACCCCTACCTGCGGATCGCCGACATCTCGGCGCTCGCCGCCCTCGCCCACGACCGCGGCGCGACGCTCGTCGTCGACAACACCTTCGCCACGCCGTACCTCCAGTCGCCGCTCGCGCTCGGCGCGGACCTCGTCGTGCACTCGACCACCAAGTACCTGGGGGGGCACAGCGACGTGGTCGGCGGGTTCGTGGCCACGAACGACTCGCACGTCGCCGCGACCCTGGCGCGCCTGCAGAATTCGGTCGGCGCCGTGCCGAGCCCCTTCGACTGCTACCTCGTGCTCCGCGGCGTGAAGACCCTCGCGGTGCGCATGGACCGCCACTGCGCCAACGCGTCGCGCGTCGCGGCGATGCTCTCGGCCCACGACGCCGTCGGGACCGTCTACTACCCCGGCCTGCCGTCGCATCCCGGCCACGCCGTCGCCGCACGCCAGATGCGCGGCTTCGGCGGGATGGTGTCGTTCACCGTCCGCGCCGGGGAGCCCGCCGCGCTCGAGGTCGCCGCGTCGACCGAGCTCTTCACGCTCGCCGAGTCCCTCGGGGCCGTGGAGTCGCTGATCGAGCAGCCGAGCCGCATGACGCACGCGTCCGTCGTGGGATCCGACCTCGCGGTCGACCCGGCGCTGCTCAGGCTCTCTGTGGGCCTCGAGTGCGTCGACGACCTGCTCGCCGATCTCGACCGGGCGCTGTCGGCCGTCGGCTGACGTTCCGGTCGGGCCGAGTGGCGCGGGCCGCGCTCAGGCGACCCGGATGCCTGCCGCAACCTCGAGTTGGCGGTCGAGCCAGTCGGCGGCGGTCTGGGCGAGGACGATCTTCTTCAGCTGTGCGGCACGTGCTGCCCGCTCTGCCGGGTCCATGGAGAGCGCCGTGTCCAGGGCCGCGGCCGTCTGGGAGACGTCGAAGGGATTGACCCCGACGGCGGCGGGACGGAGCTCGTCCCAGGCTCCGGCCTCGCGGGAGAGCACCAGGACACCCTCGGCGCGGTTCACGAGCGGCCCCTCCTTCGCCACGAGGTTCAGGCCGTCCCGCACGGGGTTCACGAGCAGGACGTCGTACGCGCTCAGGGCCGCCATGGAACGGGCACGGTCGTCGGCGACGCCGAGCACGACCGGCGTCCAGCCGGCGGTGCCCCAGCGCTCGTTGACGACCTCGACCGTGTGCTCCACCTCTGCGCGGTAGGCGAGGTATTCGGCGAGGGCCTCACGCGAGGGGTAGGCGAGCGTGAGCATCGTGACCGCGCCGCGCCACGACGGGCGCGTCGCGAGCAGCTCGTCGAACGCCCAGAGCCCGCGCAGGATGTTCTTCGACAGCTCGACGCGGTCCACGCGCACGATGAGCCGCCGGGCGCCGTAGAGCTCCTCGAGCCGCCGGCGCGCGTCGGCCACCTCGTCGGATGCGGCCTCTGCCTCGAGGGACTCGGGGTGGGGGCCGAGCGGCGCGACGTAGGTCGCCGGCGCGGCCTTTACCGAAGCGTCGGCGAGGAGCGCCGGGTCGTCGAAGGCACCCCGGAAGCTCGCCTCCCACCTCGCCGAGTGGAAGCCGCAGGCGCCGAAGCCCGCCAACCCCGAGAGGAGCTCACCCGCCGCGTACGACGGCAGGGTCCGCAGGATCCCGGGATCGGCGAACGGCGTGTGGGAGAAGTGCGACGTGCGCAGGTCGGGGCGGAGCCCGGCGAGCGTGGCCCCGACGAGCGAGAGGTGGTAGTCCTGCACGAGGACGCGAGCCCCCTCGGGGGCCTGCTCGGCGACCGCCTCCGCGAAGTCGCGGTTCACCTCCCGGTAGGCATCCCACGCCTCCCGCCACCGCCGGTCGAAGCGCGGTCGTCGGGGGAGGTCCCACAGGTGGTGGTGGCAGAACCACAACGTCGCGTTGGAGACCACGTTGTAGGCCATGTCGTAGGCCGCGACGTCCGGCTCGACGGAGACGACCCGCAGGCCCTCGTCCCGCATCAGCCCGAGGGCCGCCGCCCGCCGGTCCGCCTCGCTCATCGCGGCGGCCACCCAGGTCGCCCCCGTCCCGCGCAACAAGGGGTGCAACGTTGCGGCGAGGCCCCCGCCGGTGCCGGCCCGGACCGGGGTCCCGTCGTCCCCCGTCCGGAAGGACAGCGGCCCCCGGTTCGAGACGACGACGACATCCCGGACATCCTGCACGGGTGACGACGCTACCGGGCCGGCCGGCCGGGGACGCCCGGGGGTGCAGCCCCCTCGAGTGTGACCCCCTCGAGTGTGGGCTCCTCGAGGGCGGCTCGCTCGAGGGCGGCCCGCAGCACCTCGGCAGCCTGGGGGCGAAGCTCGTCGAGGGTCCGGTTCCGGTGCACCCGCACGCCGAGGTCGACCTGGGCGACGGCCCCGGTCCCGAACCGTGCAACGACGTCGACGAGGAGCCCGATCTCCACCCCGTAGCCGGGGGCGAAGCCGACCTTCTCGAGGACCCGGCGCGGGGCGGCCGTCTCGCCGGCCAGCGGCTGGAGGACACTGCGCAGACCGGGGTGCTCGGGGAAGAGCACCTCGAGCAGCGGCTTGGCCACCAACTCGGTCACCCTCCCGCCACCGGCGGGTGTGTCGCCGATCGGCCGTTGGTAGTAGCCCTTCACGAGCGCGACGTCGCCGGCGTCGCGGAAGAGGGGCCCGAGGAGGCTCGTCACGAAGGCATCCGTCGTGTTCTCGACGTCGCCGTCGAGGAAGACGAGCACGTCGCCGGCCGACGCCTCGAGCGCCGCCCGCATGGCGCCGCCCTTGCCCACGCGCCGGGGGAGGCGCACGACCCGGGCCCCGGCACCGGTGGCGGCCTCGGCCGTCTCGTCGGTCGAGCCGTCGTCGACGACGAGCACCTCGTCGACGAGGCCGGAACCTCCGGCAGCGCCGGCGTGCGGGCCGCGGACGGCGGTCACGACGCGGGCGACGGTGGCGGCTTCGTTGTGCGCGGGCACGCAGACCGACACCGTCCGGCCCCCCTTGGCCGCCACGACAGCCTCGAGGGGGAAGGCGTCACGGGGGAAGGTACGCACGTCGTCCACGTCTCGGTCGTCCACGCCTCGATCTTCGTCCATGTGTGCAGCCCCTGCGCCACTCGGCCCGACTTGCGCCGAAGTGGGGTCGGCGGCGATCATGGTTCCGATCATCAAGAGCGGCTGAGGGACGGGCCCTTTGACGCCGCGGCAACCAGTGCACAGCACCAGGTGCCAATGCCCGACCGATGAGGAGGCCAGATGAGCTTCGTGACCGCGCTGTCGTGCCGTGAATGCGGCCGCACCTTTCCGCTCGAGGCGCTGAACGCCTGCGACTACTGCTTCGGCCCGCTCGAGGCCACCTACGACTACGAGGCGATCGCCGCCGCGCCGATCCGTGCGCAGATCACCTCGGGGCCGCCCACCATCTGGCGCTACCGCGCGCTCCTCCCCGTCGACGACGTCCGGCCCGTCGAGCTCGGGGCCGGGTGGACCCCGCTCGTGCGGGCGGAGCGGCTCGCCGCGGAGCTCGGCCTCGGAGAGCTCTGGCTGAAGGACGACACGGTCAACCCCACGGGGTCGTTCAAGGACCGTGTCGTGTCGGTGGCGCTCACCAAGGCACGCCAGCTCGGGTTCAAGGTGGCCGCCTGCGCGTCGACGGGCAATCTCGCGGCGTCCGTCGCGGCCCACGCCGCCCGGGCGGGAATGGGGTCCGTCGTGCTCGTGCCGAGGGACCTCGAGCGGGCGAAGTTGGCCATGGCCGCCGTCTACGGCGCCACGGTGGTGGCCGTCGACGGCAACTACGACGACGTGAACCGCCTGTGCGCAGAGCTGGCGGCGGAGCACGGGTCGTGGGCGTTCGCCAACGTGAACCTGCGCGCCTACTACGCCGAGGGCTCGAAGACCCTCGCCTTCGAGATCGCCGAGCAGCTCGGCTGGCGAGCCCCGGATCACGTGATCGTCCCGGTTGCCTCCGGGAGCCAGCTGACCAAGGTGGCGAAGGGGTTCGCCGAGTTGCGGGCCGTGGGGCTGCTCGGTGGCGGTGGCGGTGGTGGTGGCGACGGCGGTGGCGGTGGCCGTGGCGACGGTGGTGGCGGTGGCCGTGGCGACGCTGCTGGTGCCGGCGCGCCCGGTGCGCCCGGCGTGCGGATCTCGGGCGCCCAGGCCGAGGGGTGCGCCCCGGTCGCCACGGCGTTCGCCAGAGGCGCAGACGACGTGGTGCCCGTGCGGCCCTCGACGATCGCCCGGTCGCTCGCCATCGGCGACCCGGCCGACGGCTATTACGCCCTCAAGACCGTGCACCTGTCGGGCGGTGCCGTGGGTTCGGTGAGCGATCCCGAGATCCTCGACGCCATCGGGCTGCTCGCCCGCACCGAGGGGATCTTCGCCGAGACCGCCGGCGGCGTCACCATCGCGACGCTCGCCAAGCTCGCGGCAGCGGGCGTCGTCCGTCGCGACGAGCGGGTCGTGGCGATCGTGTCGGGTCACGGCCTCAAGACCGTCGAGGCGCTCGGTGAGACGGCCGGACCCGCGGTGACCGTCGCGCCGACGCTCCGCGCGTTCGAGGCGGCCGTCGGCGACGACGGGGAGGTGCTGCGGTGACGGTGACCGTCCGCGTCCCCACCCAGCTTCGTGCCCTCACCGGGGGCAGGGGCGAGGTCGCCGTGGAGGCGGCGACGGCCGGGGACGCGCTGCGGGCCCTGGTCGCGCTCCATCCGGGTTTTGGCGAGCGACTCTTCGGCGACGACGGCAGCCTGCGGCGCTTCGTCAACGTCTTCGTGGCCGACGAGGACGTCCGGTTCTTGTCGGGCCTCGACACCCCGGTCCCCGACGGGGGCACCGTGTCCGTCGTGCCGGCGGTGGCGGGGGGATAGGCGGGAGGTTCCCGCAGTCGGTCGTCCCGGTCGTCCCGGTC
>Ga0307373_10013441_pt1 | contig 11443 bp, 11 predicted proteins | sample OX2MG_FD_202534 | JGI IMG/M metagenome (GOLD analysis project Ga0307373, IMG submission 202534) | Soil microbial communities from Risofladan, Vaasa, Finland - OX-2 | ecosystem: Environmental > Terrestrial > Soil > Coastal area > Acid sulfate soil | place: Finland: Risofladan, Vaasa | collected... | reverse complement strand
CATCGGGTGACAAATTGTCACAGCGGGTGGGCTTGATACAGAAAACGCTAACGGGTAAGGCGATCAGTCCTCGGGCAGGCGGTCAATGAGGTCGTCGATCTCTTCCACGATTGTGCTTGAGCGGATTCCGAGCATGGAGATTTCCGCGGCGTGTTCTGCCAGCGCGTCCCAGTACTCTTCCTGGCGGGGATCCAGGGAACGAATTTTCTTGACGAGTTTTTCGGTCTCGCCGAGCATTTCCTCGTATTCTTCCAACAGACGATTCAAGACCCGCGTATTGGGGAGAGCGGAGGTCTTAACCTTTGGCATGGTTACTTCTCCAATCGCTCCTCTAACTTTCTCACGGCTTCTCGCGCGATGTCAATTTCCCTTTCCCACTTCCCGATCAAACCCACGTCGGGCGCGTCCTTCCGAAGCTCGTTCTCGATCTTGATCATGTGTTTTTCGATAACTCGATGCTGGCCTCTGATCCGCTTGCGCAAGTCTTTGCTTCTTCCCATAGTACGCGGCTACCCCGTGCTCTTCATCCCGAAAGCGATGCCGCCCACGGTAATCTGGAGAAGGCGGTGAAGTTCCGGAGAGGGCCGGCGCGCGCGGCGCCACTTTTCGAGGAAGCGGATTTGCAGGAAGTTCAAAGGATCGACGTAAGGATTGCGCAAGCGAATCGACTCTTCAAGTACCGGCTGGCGCTCGAGAAGCCGCTTGGACTCGGTGATTTCGAGGACCCAGCGGACGGTGCGCTGATACTCCTCCTCGATGCGCCCGGAGATCTCCTGCCGCAAGCGCGCCGGCTGGCACAAGGCGTCATAGCGGCGCGCGATGTAGAGGTCGGTTTTGGCCAAGGAAGCTTCCGCGTTGTCGATGACCACGGCAAAGAAGGGCCAGTGGCGGTACATCGCCCGGAGCACCTCGAGCGCCTGGTCAGAGTGCTGCTCGATGAATATTTCCACCCCGTACCCCAGGCCGTACCAGGCGGGAATAAAGTGGCGAGACTGCGTCCAGGCAAACACCCAGGGAATGGCGCGGAGGTTGTTCAAGCCTTTGGCGCCCGAGCGCCGGCTGGGCCGGGAACCCAGGCGCAAATTCTCGATGAGGTCGATCGGAGTGGCCTGGCGGAAAAAGTCGATAAAGCCCGGCGTCCCGAAAACCAGCTGGCGGTAAAAATCGCTGCTGGCCCGGGCAATCTCCTCGGCGCAGGCTTCCCAGGACTCGAGTTGCTCCTGCGGTGGTTGGTCATCACGATGGAGCAGATGAGTGTCCAAAACCGAGGTGACCAGCTGCTCCAGATTCCTTTCAGCAATCTCCAGGTTGGCATATTTCAGCGAAATCACTTCTCCCTGTTCGGTGATCCGCATGCGGCCTCCGGGCGCCGCGTAGGGCTGAGCCTGGACGCTTCGATGGGATTGTCCCCCGCCGCGCCCGATGGTTCCTCCCTTGCCGTGAAACAGCCCCAGGCGCACGCGGTGTTTTTCCGCAACCTGCCACAGGCGCTTTTGGGCTTTGAACAGCGCCCAATTGGCCGCAAAATACCCGCCGTCCTTGACCGAGTCCGAATAACCCAGCATCACTTCCTGGAAGTTGCCGCGCGACCGCAGCAGGCGGCGGTAAACTCGATCCTTCAAGAGCCGTTCCAGAATTCCGGGCCCCGCTTCCAGGTCATCCAGGGTTTCAAAAAGCGGAATCGCATCCATGCTGGAGCGATACGTGCCGCTCCGATCGCATTGCACAAGCCCTGCCTGCCACCCGAGCAGGATCACGTCCCAGAGGTCCGCGGCCCGATGGGTCATGCTCAGAATATAGCGGTGCGAAGCATCCTCTCCGCAGCGGATCTGAATTTCTTTGAGAGCTTTGAATTCCTCCATGGTGCGCCGCGCCGCAGCGGACACCTTCACCCGGCCCGGAGAAGTTGACAGGAGAGAACGAATGGAGCGAATCCGCGCGTTCTCAGGTTCGGCGGGCAGATGCGCCGAGCGCAGGATTTCGTCCGCCGCCTGGCGCACCGGAACCTCGTGCTGGCGGAAATCCAGGCTGGCGGCGTGAAAGCCGAAGACCTGCACGGCAGCGCGCAGGCGCGCAGGACCCAGGGTGGCCAGTCGCGGGCTGGGATGTTCACGAAGGGCCTGCTCCAGAAGTTCGACATCGCCCTCGAATTCCTCCGGGCCGGTATAGGCGCCCCGGGCTCTTGCGGCAGTCTGTTCGAGCCGCCAGAGCATGATGCGGATCTTGCGACGGTAAAATTCGTGGGGCTGGTCAATCCCCTCGAAGATACGCGTGGCAGGAAAGCGCCGCATGTCCCGGGCAATCTGCTGGCGAATCCGGCTCTCCAGTCCCGGGTACGAGCACGGAAAAGAAATCAGCCCTAGAAAGCGTGACAGGTTCTTGCGATAGTAGCCGAGAATGCTATGTCTCAACCGCTCGGCGGCCTCCAGGCTGGTGCGGGGGGTGACGTTGGGATTTCCGTCGCGGTCCGTTCCCACCCATGACCCGAAGCGAATCACGGGGCGCACTCCCGCGAGGCTCGGAGCAACGCGGCCGAGCTCTTCCTTGAAGCGTTCGTTGAAAATGCCCGCCAGATCGTAAATGGTTCTCTCAAGAAAGACCAGGGAGTTTTCCACCTCGAGTTCCGGCGTCACGGGACGCTCGCGAACCTCTTCGGTCAGCCAGAGCGCCTCGATCCAGGGATCCACGGACTTTTCCACTGAGCGCTCCGAGGAATCCCCGAGGGCTTCGAGCGATTGGCCGATCCTCAGCAGGTGGTTGAAGACGCTCCGGCGCTTCGCTTCCGTGGGGTGCGCTGTCAGGACCGGTTCGATGCGCATGGAGCGCAGCAGGGGAGCTAACGCCTCGCTCGCCAGATGGTGCCGCGCCGCCGCGCTGAAGGTCTGGCGCAGCGACATCGGCGCGCCGCCTTCCTGCTTCTCGTAGGCCCGCAGCCGCCGCACCCGCTGCCGCTCTTCGCAGAGGTTCACCAGATGGAAAAAGAGGCTGAAGGCGTGCGCAACGTCCGAAGCGCGGGGCAAGGAAAGGCCGCGCACCTCGGCGTCGCAGGCTGCCAGCGCCGCAGGATCCGGATGCTGGCGGATTTGCTTCGACAAGCGCCGCAGAGTCTCAATGGCCTCAAAGGTTTTTCGTCCGCTCTGTTCCTCGACCAGCGCCCCCAGGCGGGTGGTTAAGAGGCGGACTTCCTGCCGCAGATTTTCGTCCATAAACGCCCCTCGATGAAGTTCCTTGCGAAAGGATCCGCGGTCGTCAGGCAGGCACGGCCAGCACGCTTTGCAAGGTCTTGCGCAGCGCCCCCAAATCCGCTTCCACTCGCCACCGTTGGCGGGTTTCCTGGGCCTCGGAGCGATGCCGCATGACGTAATCGGTGTCCTTCAATTGATGGCCCGTCAGGACCGCCACGATGTCCGCGTGCCGCTCAATCTTCCCGGCTCGCACCAGCTTTCTCACCCCGGCGATCGTCGCGGCGGAGGCCGGCTCGCACCCCACTCCATCCTCGGCCAGAACCGCCTTGGCTTCAAAGATTTCCTGGTCCGTGACGCATTCACAAAATCCGCCGGTCCATTCCAGCACCCGCCGCGCTTTCTTCCAGTTGGCCGGGTGGCCGATGCGGATGGCGGTCGCTTCCGTCTCAGGATTCTCGACCGGAAGCAATTCTTGGGAACCGGCGGCGAGAGTCCGGAAAAAGGGATTCGCTCCGGCCGCCTGAATCACCACAACCCGCGGAACTTTCTCAATAAAGCCCAGCTCCTTCAACTCCCGCAGCCCCTTGCCGATCGCCGAAGCGTTCCCCAGATTCCCGCCCGGCACCACGATATAGTCGGGCGGCTGCCAGGCGCGTTGCTCCAGCATTTCGGCCACAATGGTCTTTTGTCCTTCAATCCGAAACGGGTTGATGGAGTTCACCAGGTAAAAGTCCATTTCCGCTGCGACTTGGCGGAGCAGGGAAAAAGCCTGGTCGAAGGTATCGCCGATCTCGATCACCAAGGCTCCAAAATCGAGGGCTTGGGCAAGCTTGGCGGCGGAGATCTGGCGGTAGGGCACAAAAAGGATCGCCTTCATCCCCGCCCGCCCCGCATACGCGGCCATGGAAGAGGAAGTATTCCCCGTGGAAGCGCAGGCGACAATGCGCGCCCCAAGCGAGGCCGCGCGCGTTATGCACGCGGTCATCCCCAAGTCTTTGAACGAACCGGTGGGATTCGTTCCCTGATGCTTGATCGTCAGGTGCACAGGCCCGGCCCACCAGCCCGCGCGCCGGGTTCCGACCAAGGGAGTGGAGCCTTCAGAGAGAGAAATGACGCGATCCTCGGGCTTCACAAATGGCAACAATTCACGGAAGCGCCACACCCCGCTGCGGTCAATCGGCTCGCCGCTCAAGCGGCGTTGGTGCCAGGCCGAACGCAAGGTCTCCGCGTCAAAAGGATCAAACTCATATTTGACTTCGAGCAAGCCCCCGCAATACGTACACAGGTGCGCGTTTCTCTTGGGGTCCTGCTTTCGGCCGCAAGCTTCCTCAATGCATTGGGAATAGGTTGACGCCATATCGACATCTCAGGCGGGCCGCGGAACTTTTTCCGTCTGAGGATTTCTTCCCAGCCGCGCTATAGATGAAATTCTTCGTGGACGGCTTGGACGGCTGCCTTCATGTCAGAGGCCTTGACAGCGAAGGAGATGCTCAGCTCGGACGAGCCCTGGGCAATCGCGATGACATTAATGCCCTGCCCGCCTAAGGCTCCAAAGGCACGCCCCGCAATCCCGGGAGTCCCTTTCATGTTCTCGCCCACGGTCACCACGATGGCGATCTTGGGCATGACCTCCAGGCCCCCAACGTAGTCGTGCAACATCTCAAGTTCAAAACTCTTTTCCAGCCGCTCCTTGACGCGCCGAAAATCGGCGTGATGCACAGCAAAAGACAAGACGTTGTCGGCCGACGATTGGGTGACCATCAGCGTGGAAACGTTCTCAAGCGAGAGCCCCTCAAAAACCCGTGCGGCCAGTTGGGGAAAGCTCAAGGTGTTCTTGCTGCTCAGGGTAATCAAATCCGCGTCTTTGACCGAGGTAATGGCCTTGATCCCGCGATGGCCATTGCTGGGAGTCGCGACAATCTTGGTTCCCGGGCAAGCGGGATTAAAACTGTTCTTGATCCAGACCGGGATCCGCTTGTTCATCACCGGCTGAATCGTCTTGGGGTGCAAGACCTTGGCCCCAAAGAAAGAAAGCTCAATGGCTTCACGGTAGGAAATCTCCGGCAGGATGCGCGCTTCCGGGACCAGGCGCGGGTCCGCGGTCATCACGCCGTCCACGTCGGTCCAGATCCAAACCTCATCCGCTTCCACCGCCGCTCCGATGATGGTGGCGCTGTAATCCGAGCCCCCGCGTCCCAGAGTCGTGCAGACGCCTTCGCGGGTCCCGCCGCGAAAACCCGTGATGACCGGAATGACACCGCGGCGCCGAAGGGGGACAAGGCGCTGGTGGGCTTTGGCATTCGTTTCCTCAAAAAGCGGTGACGCATTGCCGAAGTTATCGTTGGTAACGATCAGATCCATGGCGTCCAGCGCCTCGGCATCTAATCCGCGGGATCGCAGGATGGCCGCCATGGTGGTCGCCGACATCACTTCGCCCAGGCTGGAAAGCGTGTCCATGCCCCGCGGCGTGACTTCCCGCACCAGCGTGAATCCCGAACACAAATCCTCAAAGTGCTTCACCTGCTCCGCCAAGCGCGGCAGCACGGCAACCTGTTCGCTGGCAGAGAGCAAGTGGTCGGCAACCTCACGGTGGCGGTGAGCAAGCTCCTGGCGGGTTCCTTTCCACTGCGTCTCGACTCCCTGGCTGGCCGCGTTGGCAGCGCGCACCAGCATGTCCGTCACGCCTCCCATGGCCGAAACCACCACCGCCAAGTCGGCCGTCTGCGAGTGTTCCTGCAGGATCTCTGCCACGTTCTGCATGCGTTCAGCGTTGCCGAGGGATGTCCCGCCGAACTTCATAACGATGAGCGGCCGCTTACCCTTGCTTGAGCTTTGAACTTCCTTCGCCATTTCTCAACCACCAAATAAACAAAAAACCCTTCGCGCACGAACTGGGGCTTGATGCTCCTCAAGCCCCTATCGCGTTTTGGACTTCGTCGCACTGACGGGGCTGGAAGCAGAAGTTTTTGTTGATTCTTGGACGACTTGCAAGAAGACCTTTGCAGGCAACGACAGGTAACGATCCCGGCGGTAAATCAGGCCCAACTCCCGATAAATCTTCTGGCCTTCCAGGGGAATCAGCTTTAGCAGGCCCGCCGCCACTTCCGGCTGAGCGTAAGTCCGGGAAATGAGAGAGATCCCCAAACCCGCGCCCACAAATTTCTTTTGGGTCTCGACGCTGGCCATCTCCATGGAGATTTGCAGTTGGCCGCGATAATCACGTAGCAGCCGGTCAATGACCACCCGGGTATGTCCTGTCTTGGGGAGGATCAGAGGATGCTGGGCCACCTCCTCGACCGTTACGCTGCGCCTCTTCGCGAGCGGATGATTCTTCGGAACCACCACCTGAACCTCGTCGCGAAAAACCGGCAGGATCTCGATGTTGCTGGCCGATTGCGGAAGCGTCACGATGCCCAGATCCACCGCGCCTTCTTGAACTTTCTGAAGAATTTTATGGCTGAAGTTCCGGTAGATGCTGATCTGGACCAGCGGATAGAGCTGGCGAAATTGGGCAAAAGTCTTCGGCAAGACGTAAAGGCACGTTGCCTCGTTCGCCCCGATATAAAGCTTGCCGCGGGGAGTCAGGTTAAGCTCGGCGATGGCTTGCAGAGCTTCCGTATGAAGTCCCAGGATTTTCTCCGCATAGCGATGGAGAATTTCGCCCGCCGGCGTCAAGAGAACCTTTTTCCCGCTGCGGTCAAAGAGTTTTTCACCGCACTCCTGTTCGAGCAGGCGCACCTGAGCGCTGATCGCCGGCTGCGTTCGATAGATCTTCTCGGCCGCGCGGGAAAAGCTCTGCAGCTTTGCGACCTCAAGAAAGCTGGCTAACTGGTCATAGTCCATAAAGAAAGGTTTCCATCCTCCACAAACAGTCTATTTTACTCCACTTGCAGCGCTTCGAGCGCGGTAAAATAGAGTTTGCCCGCTAACCCGTTATAACCCTGCCAATTTGCTAATCGGAAGACCCGGCATCCATTCTCAGAATATCCCGCCTGTTAAGGATTCGCCCGCGGATGCGAATACGCCTCATTTGACATCTTCGCCCAACCCTGCCTAACATTCCACAAGAGGTTGAAATGATCCAGCGGCGAAACTGCCTGGCGGCCGCTTGCGCAGTGGTTGTTGTCTTATGCACTTTATGTTCGGTGCCGCAACTCTTTTCGCAGGATGGGAAGCAGGATATCATCCAGCAGATCGGCTGGGAAATTGACACCGGGCGAATCGACGCCGCGCTGGCCCACGCTCAGGAGGGAATCGCGCAATACCCGGGGTCTTCCATCCTGATGCACTTGCTGGGGGTGGCCGAATCGAAGAAGGGATTGCAGAAGGAGGCTCGCCAGAGTTTCCAGAGCGCCATCCACCTTGATCCTACAATCCCCCAGAACTATTACGACCTCGCCGTTCTGGATATGCAGGCGGGCAACACCCTCGAAGCGACGGATATGCTGGAGACTTACCTCCGCGTCATCCCCCAGAACGGGAAGGCCCATCTCCTCCTGGGATTGGCCTACCAAAAGCAGAAACAAGACGACCGTGCCGTTGAGCAATTCAAGCAGGCGGTCAACCTTTTCCCCGATCTGCCCTTGGCGCACTACTATCTGGGAACCGCCTATGAAGACCAGGGGAACCCCAAAGCCGCCGTTGAGGAGTTCAAGAAAGAACTCAGCGCTAATCCTCGTTTCTACGACATCTACTGGCAGGCGGGAGATATTGAACTCGCCCAGCAGGACTTTAAATCGGCGGAAGACTTCTTTCGCCGGGGCATCGCGCTAAGACCGCTCCGCTATGAAGCCCGCTACGGATTGGCCAAGGTGTTTCTCGAACGCCAAGAGTTGCCGCAGGCGGCTTCGGAGCTTGAGATGGTGATCGCTCTCGAGCCTCAAGATATTGAAGCCCATTCCCTGCTGGCCCGGGTATACGAGAAAATGGGGAAAACGACGGAGGCAAGGCGGGAGGACTTAGTGGTTGAAACACTGCGGGCCGCAAGCACCGCCAGCCAGCCCGGCGATCCTCAGCACTGAATGATTTTGACCGCGAGCCCGGCGTGGCCTCACGCGCCCGGCACAGGGTTCGAAGACCCTCTGAAAAATGTGCAGGGCGGCAAGAAAAGAGATGGTGGCCCAACCTGCAAGCGTGTGGAAGCACCTTCAAGGACTGCTGGTGGCCGGCCTTGTCGCGTTCCTCTGCCTCGCGCCTCCTGTGCGTGCCGACGAGTTCAGCCAGGTATCGCATTACTCTGTGCGCTTGTTTTCTTACGGGACGTTCAGCATGGACGTGCGCACCGGCGACATTCAAATCACCGGCTGGGACGATCCGCACGTCCAGATCGAAGCGGAAAAAGTGGTAGTGGCGGGATCGCGCCGCGAAGCCGCCTCCCGGTACCAGCGGGTCCAAATTGTTCTGGAAGGCCGCGACGAGGAAGTCCACTTGCACACCCTCTATCCGCCCCGCCGGCTGTGGCGGCCTTTTCGCGGCGAATCCAAGCTCTCCGTCAACTTCCACATCCAGATGCCTTATGACGCCAACTTGCTGCTCAAATGTGTGGACGGCGATGTTTGGGTTCGGGGCGTCACCGGCCAGGAAACTCTCCTGGTCAATTACGGCGACGTCGAGATTGACATCCCCTCGGTGCATCGGTTGAGGTCGGTGAGCGCCAAGACCTGGCTGGGAAATATCCAGAGCGATCTGCACGGGGAGAACAGCGCGGGCTTCCGGCAGAAGGTCCTCTTCTGGAACCCCAATGGCACCCAGGACATCAAGCTGAAGGTCCACATGGGAGGCATTTATATTTTCAGCTCCGGAGAGTGAATTGCCCTTCTGGCTTCTCCGAGGTCCCGGACTCTCAATCGATTTTCGGCGATCGCTCGATACACCTCACAAAGTCCTTCAGCGCAGCCGATAGACGAGGACCCCGCCCACCAGCATCGCCGCCGCAGAGTAGCCGAAGGCGACGGCAGGCGAAATGAGGGTCCACAAGCCGCCGACCAGCACACTCGCCATCAGGTCGCCAACCCCGTTGACCGCGCCCATCACTCCGAAGGCGGTCCCGCGCACATGCTCCCCCACCAAATCCGCCGTGATGCTGCCTTCCAGCGCCTCCTCAAAGGCCAGGTAGAACCCTCCCAAGGCAAACAGGAGCAGCAGATAAGGAATCGTCGCAAGGTGCCAAACAAATGCCGCCACCAAGCCGGCCGCCGTGAGAGTTCCCGTCAGATACCCGAGCGCCAGCAAACCTCGCCGGCCCAGCCGGTCGGAAAGAGCGCCCACGGGATATGACGCCCCCGCATAGACGGCGTTGTGCGCCACATAAAGCAGGGCGGCGGCTTGCGCCGCGTGAGCCATCCCGCGGCTCGGAGCCAGCAGTTGAGTGGCGGCCAGGATCATGAGCGTATGCGCAAAGTCGCCCATCCCAAAAACTCCCACCCCCACCAAAAAATGCCGGAAGCTTCGCGGCAGTTCCTTGATCGCGGTGAGGAACTTGGCGGCCGTGCGGGAACCTGCGGGCTCCCGCACCAGAAGCGCAAAGGTAATCCCGGCGGCAAGGCCCGGAATCAACGTCAGCAGGAAGATGATTCGAAAAGGAGAGGAAGGTTCGGTGGCGCGGGGATGAAGGTATCCAAGCAAACCGACGGCGATCAGCGGGCCGATAATGGCTCCCACGGTATCTCCGGCCCGCTCAAACCCAAAGGCCCTGCCGCGCGATTCCGCCGGCACCGAACCCGCCAGGATGGCGTTGCGAGCCGGCGAGCGGATTCCCCGCCCGAACCAACCCACCACGCGCCCCAGCAGAACCAGCGGCCAGCCAAACGCCAGGGCGAAAATAGCCGTGGAGCCGCCGGTCAGAAAATATCCTCCCACCGCGATAGGCTTCCGGCGTCCGGCGCGGTCTGAAAACCATCCGGCACCCAGCTTGACGAAACTGGCCACGCCGTCCGCGACCCCCTCGATCATGCCCAGGGCGGCCGCTGAAACTCCCAGGGCCGTGAGAAAACTGGGCAGGATCGCCGTCCCCATCTCGTGGCTGACGTCGGACAACAGGCTGGTCACACCCATCCCGGCCACGTTGCGGTTGAGCCAGCGGCCCGGTTTTTCTCCGGGAGTTCTGGGAGGAGTCATCTTGAGTCTTTGCCCCTCATTCGGATGTTTGCTGAAACACGCTTGCCAAGCGGCGAGTTATTATCCGCTATCCTTGGCGTTCAGGATTCAGCTCTCGGCAGGAGATTCTCCATGATCGTCCACCAGAATCCGGTTGGCGGCTTCGAGCGCGTCCTCAAGGCCTTCAAGGCATCCCTGAAGATAACGGGCGAGCGGCTCGGGAACCGTCCCGTATCCCTTGAGATAATGAGGATGAAGCTCTTCGACGTTGGTGATCATCGTCGCCACCAGCGCCACCGCTTCCCGCCTGGCATTCTGATGAATGTGCTCCAAGTCCAATTCGGCTTTGATCCGGCCGATCCTGGAGCGAAAGTCCCGGAGCGCGCTCTCAACCTTCTCCGCTTTTTCCGGCGGCAGGAATAAGCCCGATGCGCCGCCGGGCTCGGCGGGACGAAACAATTCCAGGAGTTGACAGCAATAGTCCTCCAGCAACCGCATTCGAACCGAAAGCACCCGCCGGTGATTTGCACTCATCGTTGCCGGCGTTGCCTTGCGTGGCTCCATAACACGACTCGCTTTCGCGGCGCAGGGTGCAGCTTACTTGCTGGAACGATAAAGGATCACCCGGACCTTCTCCAAGGTAATCAGGCCGCCGCCCACCATCGCATCCAATTTGGGCAGGATCTCCTCAATGCGCTCCGAATACTCCACCGACTCGATAACGATCGGCAAGTCTTGCGAGAGGCGCAGAATCTCCGTGGTGTGATAGCGGCCCCGGCCGCGGCTGCTCGATCCATAGCCGCCCACGCCGCGCAACACCGTCACTCCCGAAAATCCCTCGCGGCGCAGTAACGCGACGATGGCATCATGGAGTGGCTGCTTTTCCCACCGGTCGGACTCGCCGATAAAGATCCGCATCAAAGTACGCTCTCCCTCAAATCGTTCGTGCTCCATCGCATCCTCCTACATGAGGTCGGCCAAGTGCATCCCCGTCGCGGCCAGTAAACAGCCTCCCACCACGCTGATCCCGATGTAGGCCGCGGCCTTCAGCCAATCGCCGTCTTCCAGCATCCTCGCGCTTTCCAAACTAAAAGTCGAAAAGGTGGTGAACGCTCCGATAAATCCCACCGTCATGCCAATGCGCCAGTCCGGCGGGATGAAAA
>Ga0307373_10013440_pt1 | contig 11445 bp, 8 predicted proteins | sample OX2MG_FD_202534 | JGI IMG/M metagenome (GOLD analysis project Ga0307373, IMG submission 202534) | Soil microbial communities from Risofladan, Vaasa, Finland - OX-2 | ecosystem: Environmental > Terrestrial > Soil > Coastal area > Acid sulfate soil | place: Finland: Risofladan, Vaasa | collected... | reverse complement strand
ATCCCTGCCCGCCGGGCCCGCAGATAGGCCTGTGCCAACCGCGCGACTCAGCGTGCACAGTCAGCCGGGTCCGGTTCATCCGGTTCCGCCGCGCGATGGCCTACCTGCGGCGAGATGTAGCTGCGGCCCCGGACGAGCCACCGCTTGACTACCATGAGCGCATCCAGCTGATCGCCGATGGGGTGCGGCTCTTTCAGAGATAGAACAATTCGGGCATCCGTGAGTGGTGGTTCCCGGGCTGGCGACGTGCGGGTGATCACGCCGCGAGGGGTTCGGGCTGGCTGTAGCGGCTGTCGTGGTTGAGTTGTTTTTCCTGCATGAGGTGGAAGGCGAAGTATTCGTCGAAGTCGCCGTTGCCGACCAGTGCGCGTAGCTTGAGAACGGCCTCGGCGCCGTCGAGGCTCCACCTGGCTCCGGTGACTTCCATCCGGTCCTTGATAAGCCACCTGGCCGCACCCTCGATCAGCCCGCTGGCGACCGGCCAGCCGGCGGCGAGGAACGCGGGGTAGTCCAGGTAGTCCTTCTTGTTCTCCAGGTAGCCGGCGCAGGTGTCGGCGCCCTCGCGTTCTTTGGCGCTGTAGCCGTATGAGGTGGCGCGGCGGCGTATCCCGGTCCAGACGCCGCGGGCCTTGCCGGCCAGGATCTTGGCGGCCTGGGCTTTGACCCAGTCGCGGGCGGCGGGGTCGCCGGGGTAGAAGAAAGAGCCCGCAGCTTTCCACAAATATTGCACGACGTGGATGAAATCGATCAGGACCGGTACTTTCACCTGGTATCGCGTGGCGCAGGCGCTGATCGCGTCGAGCTGGGCGTTGTTGCCGTCCACCACGGCGAACCAGGGCCGGGCGTGCCCGGGGTCGCGGCGCTGGGCTTCGGCGAACCCCTCGCCGATAACCCGCGGGATCGGGTGCCTCGCCGAAGCGAACAGCGTCTTGCCCTCGGCCTTTGGCCCGTGACGGGCGGCCCTGGCGCCGCGGTCAGCGTGGGCGGGGCGGCTGGCGGCTGTCTCGAACAAGGCGCCGATGATGTCATCGGCGGTGCGGGGAGCTGGCGGGATGCCGGCGACGCACACCAGCTCAGCGGAGCGTTTCTTACTTTTGCGCAGCTCGCCGGGGTCATCGGGCCAGCCGCTGGCCGCGGCTGCCCGCGCCCGGGCGGCTTTGGCGGTCGCGGGCCGCAGCGCGCGGGGCAGTACCGGGAACGCCGACCCGTCGGCGGTGATCAGCAGCCCGGTGCCGGCCGGGCACGGCGCCGGGCGGCGCGCGGCGTAGAACGCCTCGAAATCGATCACGGCCCCGACCGCGAGCTCTTCTGCCTGGCGTTTCCCGATCTTGATCGCGCCCGCCGCGCTGACCTGCGCCGCGGCCTGCTCAAACGGCACGATCCCGGACGCCCGCGCCACCCGCTGAACCACCCCGGCCGAGAACGAATGCAGCACTGCCCAGTTCAGTTCCGCGTCCTGCGGATACAGGTTCGGCTTGCGGTACCGCTTATAGGCGATCCGCGAGGTCCGGACCGGCCCGTACACCATGATCCTGGTGTGCTCCTGGCCGTCCTCAGCGGTCATCCGGGCGTCCCCGTCCGCGTCGGTCACGTCAGCCCGCCGCTCTTCCCGCGCGGTCCGCAGCTCCAGGTGCGCCTCGGTGAAGATCCGCATCGCCTCGAACCCCCCGGCCAGCGCCCGCGACTCTAGCTGATCATGTTCCAGGGCAAACGCGTCATCGCTCTTCACCCAGCTGATCATCGACTCCACCTGCTCGCGCAGCCCGTCGAACAGGGCATCCTCCAGATCCGCCGCCGGAATCCGCCCGGCCGCCCCGCCTTCCGGCCCTGCTTGTGCCATGCTGGCGCCCACGGCCACCGTCTCCGTTTCCTTGTGTGATCAGACGCCACAAAGAATGGCGGCGGTGGCCTTCCCCATGCGCGAACCCGGCCAGCCCGCTCACGCCGTTACCAGAACAACCGCCCCGCAAGCCCCCTGCCTGCGCAAACACCACACCGCAACGACCCGGTCGCACGCAACGCCGCGACACTCCCGAAATAACCGGCTAGCCCCGATCGCACCAAAATCGGTTATCTCAGCGAGAGCCACACCCTCGCCGATGTCTGTGAGAATCTGCCAGGCTATCTGCGAGCGGACACGCCAGTTCAGGGACTGAGCTACGCCTGGCGCAACGCCAGCGACATGCAGCAGAAATGGCTGCAAGAGACCTTGGCGCAGCACGGCATCACCATCACCGAATTCGTCACCGGTTAATCCGGCCCGCCATGACGTGCCCAGGCCAGCCGACAAGACGGCCGAGTCCCTGCGCCCCAACGTGCACTCATCTGCCGCTGCCAGGGTGTTTTCGCTGGACGCCGCTAGACCAGATAACCGTCGGCCATGATGCTCCCGTTGCGTGGCACTGCCGGGAGGAACGGCACTGGACGGCCGTAGGCTGCGGCCCGGGCCCGTTTCTCAGGCGTTGCCGCCAGCAGGGCGCACGTGTGGGGCGGCGGCCAGCAACTGAACGCGTCTCAGGGCTGGGGCGAGGCGATCGGTGAAGTCAGCCACCGCCACCTTCGTGCTTGTGCCCAGGCTCTCTACTGCGGCATCGGTGCGGCTTTGGAGCGCGGCCAGCAGTCTGGCGTGCATGTCGGATGCAGTGAAGGCTTGCTCAAGGTCCGCCAGGTCAGGAAGTCCTTCACCGAACACGACCCGCTGGAAGCACCAGTACAGCAGAATCTGGATGACCAGCACGCGCCACAGTACGGGCCGGGTGACAGGGTCGAATTCAACAAACAGATCGCGCGCAGCGCCGGGCCCGCTGCGCACGTCGCCAACGTCGAGTCCTGCCAGCAACGGCTCGAGTTCTCCAAATGTCGTGAGGGTCTCCACCCCCTCAGGACGGCTCACGAGCAGCACATCCAGCGCGGTGTTCAGCCGACCCATCGGCAGGCCCTGCCGCCGGAAACGCTGGGGGCACTCCACACGCTTCTCCCGCCACCCCTCCACATACGGTGAATACGGCAGCACGGGATCAAGCTGAGCCACCCGGAACTCGTCGGCAAGCGACCTGCAAATCGTCTGCGCCACCACAAACTCCGTATGGATACGAGCGTCCAGGCCAAGGTCGACCAAGGTTAGCCGCCGCTCAATCATTCGCGAGACCACTAGCGGTGCGAGCAGATAATAAATGGTTGCATTCAGGCGATACTCAGCGGAACTGTATCCAGGACGGCCAGGCCCCGGCCGTCCCACGAGATCCACGATCTGTCGGACAGCATTGTCGGTACAGTCCAGCAGGCGCACCCGCAGCGGTTCGTACACCTGGTAGAGCCGCTTGCGGGCCTCATATTCATATGACCGCCGCGCATCCGACTCGGCGCGCCGCTCTTCCAATGACGCCGTCAACCGCGCGACTCGTTGCTGGGCACGGCCAGCGGAGACCGCAGCGGCGATGCCCGAGCTAGCCCCGACCAGCGCCACCACCAGCGCACTCACCGACAGTGAATCTGCCATCACTCCCGCCAGCCGTCCGCCCTGGTGCGGTACTCGGGCCATTCTGGCATTCCCGCTAGCGGACAAAGACGCGCAACGGCAGAAAAAGCTGGCCTCTTGGCGTTCTACCGCAGAGGGCGGCCGCCCGACCCAGACGGATCCATCCGCTTCTAGCCGCGACGCGCGCGTCCAGTACGAGCCCATTAGGCTGGCATGTGTGGTGTCCGTGATGGCGATACTGGGGAGTCGTCAGCGATGAGCTGGCAGGCGTCGCAGCCGCGGACGGCGTAATCGCCGGTGCCGGGCAGGGAAGGTACGGCGTCGTCCGTGGCCGGATAGGCCGGCGGCAGGCGCACACTGAGGAACCTGTGCCTATGCTGCTTCGCGCGCGGATCCCAGAACAGGTGAGCCTGGTGGCGGCTGATCACCTGGTGACGGGCATACCATCGGGGTCGAATGGACCGGGCAGGACGGTGGCCATGGAAGCTGATCGTGGCGGCCGGTACAGCTACGGCTCCGGCGGCGCGGAACTGTACGGCGCGCTCGGGATCGAGGGCACGACGTATGAGATCGGGTTCGAGGCCGTCCGCCTGGCGCTCGGAGACATCCGGGGCCAGGTTTTCCTGGATTTCGGTTGCGGCGCTGGCCGCAGCACGGCTTTCCTGAGATCGCTCGGCGCTGGGCGCGTCTACGGGGTGGACCGTGATCAGGGCATGATCGCCCAGGCGCTCGGCAAGCGGCTTGACGGGGTTGTCTTCACCCGGATCGATGAGGCCATACCGCTGCCGGGCGAATCGGTTGACGGGGCGGTCAGCCTGAACGTGTTCATCGAGATCCGGACGCCCGCCGAGATGAGCGGGGTATGCCGTGAGATCGCCAGGACACTGCGGCCCGGCAGCCCGTTCATCGTCGCATCAACCAGCCCGCTGGCGTTTGGCCACACGTTCCGCAGCTATCGCTACCCGGTCTCCGGCGAGCTGCGCAGCGGCGATGTCACGCCATGCTTCGTCACAACGCCAGCCGGCGAGCTGGTCATCGACGACACCTAACTGGACCGAAGAGGACTACACCAGCGCGCTGCGAGAGGCCGGACTGACTATTACCGCGATCGACTACCCGATGCCCCGCGACCCGTCCGCCTGGTCTACCGACGAGGCCCTGCTGTCACCCTGCATCGTGCTCACCGCCACAAAAAGCTAAACGCGGGCAGCCGCCGGCCGCTCGCCTGTGGAACCCGCCGTTCTGGCCTGACCGATGGTCCCAGCATGCAGGACTCCCTCACAGATCGACGCGATCCGCGTACCCGGGAGACAGTTGAAGGCGCGCTCATTTGGCCGGCCTATCACGTCGTCAGCGTTCCGGCCCATTATGGGCGCCCGCGACAGGACAGAGAGCATGGCCTGCACATTTATGCTGGCCATGTTGTACCGGGAACTTCCGCTTCTGCCGCTCCCAGTGCGCTGGTGCCATGCGGTGAGTGCTGCCAGGTCTCGGCTCGGCGGCCAGGCCACGTAGGTTGACTGGATGACTCACGACAGCAGGCTGTCCAAGAGCCCGCTGGCTCGCTCAGCGACCGCAACGCACAACGCTGGGGTTGATGGTGCCCGGCCGGGCTCACACCGAGAGTCATGCAGGAGCCAGCGTCAGTGCACACCGACGACGTAACTCGCCTGACCGACGCCCTGGCGGGTGTACGCCGCACGGCACGGGAAGGGCTGGCCGAGTGGCGGTACCACGGACGGCTCGTCGCGCGCCAGATCGACGACATCCATATTGTAATCCGCGCCGATTTCGACTACCGGGACTCGCTAGTGCGCCAGTTCCCCGGAACCTTCAGCGTCCCGGCCCGCTTTATCAAGCACATGATGGTTGTCGCTGACCTCGCCAGCGGCGACGCTGGTGCCATCGAGGATGCCCTCGTATCGGCCTGGCAGCTTCAGCGGAGTGCCGACAGGCGGCGCCGTTGAATGCGGGCCTGCCGGCTCGCGAGCCGGTTCCGCCGCAACGCACTGTCATGCCGCGGATAGCGCACGTGGCCTGCCTGGCGCTGTCGATCGGGCCGCGTGGCCAAATCTGGTGACGGCGATGGGGTGTCCTCGGTCATCATGCGGCCGGGAGGATCGCCTGTGGACGATGCGCTGGGCGAGAAATCCTGGAGCGGGCTGGCCGGGACCAGGCCGCTGGGAACCGTCACCGAGTGCACGTTCTGGCACGGATCTGACACGCCCGGGGATCGATGGCTTATAGATCGGCGAACGGGTTACGCATCACTTTCCAGATGTTCCGGAGCCACCGCATTGGGTGGCCTGTCAGGAGGTCTATATCAGCTTCGAGGAACGGCTCAGGCGGGATCTGCTGGCCTCGTGCCCGGAGCTCGGCGGTGTACAGCTCTCTTATCTCATCCCGGCTCTTTCCGGATGCAGCGTCACCAGCTGCCCGGAACGCCTGTCTGCGGGCCTGGCTGCGCTCCCGAGACTCACGCTGCTCCTCCTCCTGGTATTCCTGGTAGCCAGGCCAGGGATCGTCCGGGTCCTCTTTCCAGGAACGATAGCTTTCGCCGCCTGGACACGGGCAGAGTTGCTGCCAGACCGTCAGGGACACGGGCATGAGGTCGGCAAGAGGACACGCTGCATGGCAGGAGCAGCGGCATAGAGCGACGATGGACTGCAAACGATGAGGGGATGCGGGCCTGCGCACCCCGACGCCTACATGCCCGCAGTCCTGGTGCGAGCCGCCTGCACATGCACGGGACCGGCCGCGCCGATCGAAGCCGCCTCCAGCATCAGCTGCCACAACCCGCGCCCTCCCCCAGCGGTCCGCTGCCTGAGAGCATCGTATGGGCCAGGACTGGCTTTCAGGCATATGGCATTCACGTGAATGAGAGCGGTCTGCAAATACCCCAGTCTTCGGCCCTTCCCTGTCTTCCAAGCAGGCGCCGAACCGGGCGAGTGGATGCCGGACAAGGGCTTCCAAGGACAGGTACCACCAGTACAGTCGCCGACCTGCCATCGGTCAGAGCATTTGCCGGAACGCATCCGCTCATGCCGCTTACCGGGTGAGCAGGATGCCTCCTATTGAACGATCCTCCGATCAGTAAGAATCGCGTAAACGTACGCTGGACCCCGTACGAGGGTATTGATCTGGCCGGGCCCACTTAGCGGAAGAAGATCGAAGGCGGCACGGAAGTTGCTCACATGCAGCGGGTAGCCGGTACGGTCTGGCACCACGCTCGTGCCGACGACCTCGTACGTGAACGGCAACCCGGTCTTTGTCCGGAACTCCTTGCCAGCGTGCGCCTCGATCCGCTGCCACACGGCATCGAATGAGTCCATGCCCTCATGATGGAGATCCACCCAGGCGAGCGCCAGAGCTTTAGCGCCACGGTTACCGCAACTGCGTGGCCCTCATGGGTGCCGCGATCAGTGCGGGTTGGCGGTGTGGTCGGCGCGGTGGCTGGTCTTGTACGGTGAGATATCCGATCCCAGGCATGGAGGCTGGTGTGGCGCAGAAGGTCACTGTCGCGCTGGAAGACGATCTCGACGGCGGCCTGGCCGATGAGAGGCTGCGGTTCGCGATCGGCGGCACCGACTATGAGATAGACCTGAGCGCCAAGAACGCCACCGCGTTCCGCGCACAGCTCGCGCCGTTCATCGCCCGCGCCCGCAAAGCCCGGCGGGCGCAGCGCGGCCCGGCCCGCACCGCGGCGGGCCGGCAGCGTGGCGGTGGTATCCGGGCGTGGGCCAAAGACCAGGGCATGACTATCGGCGACCGCGGCCGCATCCCCGCCAGCGTCGTCTCCGGGTACGAAGCGGCCACGAAGAACTCCTGACCGCAAGCCAGCAGCCCCGGGAATCCGAGGGGCCAGCCCACCACGCTGCTGCGCCCGGAGCCGCCGTTCGGCGCGGCTTGATTGGCGGGCGCCGGGTGTCGATCGCGGGTTCGCGAATGACTGATCGGTACCGGCCGGCGGGCTGATGTATCAGTCCATGGGCATGGACGCCTCCGGGCGAACCTGGCGGGAGGCCGCCCGGGCGGAGCTGGCTGCCCGGCTGGGCGCCGATGTCGCCGTCTTCGTCGCCGAGGACCCTGGCGGGAACGGCCGGCTCGCCGCTGCCGGGGCCGGGTCGATCGCCCGCAGGCTGCCCGGCCCGGTCAATCCCGGCGCCAAGGCTGGCTACATCCAGTGGGTCTCCACCGATCCCCGCTGGCAGCGGCGGGGCCTGGCCCGCCGGATCACGATCGCACTGCTCGAATGGTTTGCCGGCAACCAGGTCCCTGGTGGTGGAACTGCACGCCACCAGCCAGGCCGAGGGCCTGTACCGGTCACTGGGCTTCAGCCCCGGCCCGAACCCCGCACTCCGGATCCGCCTGTGACCTAGCCCTGTCGCCCGCCGCAACACCCGCACCCGAACCGGCACATCCATCACGCCCTGTGACCGTAAATCAGCCTGGCCGGAAGCACATCGCCGCCGATCTGCACGGCTGGCAGCCTGGGATGACGCTCGTCGCTAAGTACACCGATCTGGCCGATCTGCGTGGCAGGAGACTTGGGGCCATACTGATGTCTTGTGCGGATGGACTCACTTGGTCCGAGGGCTTCGCGACACCAGTTGCCGATCATATATTCGACTGGCTTCGGCCTGATCCTCTGGCTGATCCGCTTGGACACCCGGAGACTGAGAGCTTATGGCAGTGATGACCAACTTTGATGTGAACTGGGGGTTCGGGCTTCGAGGCATGCTTTCCCAAATAGTGGAAAAGAACTTCCCGAACGACCTTCACCGCTGGCCAACGCTGAATTCGTTCCAGGTGGAGTCGTACGATGCCGGTCCGGATGTGCGGCTACACGTCATCCGGGATCGAATGCCACCAAACCCCATCCCTAGCTTTGATGGCCTCAATCCATGGCCAGATGGGGTTCCCCCGTTCAGCTTTCCAGATGCGCCGGAACACCTAAAGCCACTCCTCGCCTCGTTGCGCTCGAAGCTTAAAATTCGGTCACAAGATGCGCTCTTCTTCGTAGCAGTGACTGAAGGCGCTAACGTTGAGGATGCCTGGAATAACTATTGGCCCGAGGCTTGGAAGAAGCTACTTCATTATCAAATGGAGCTCGTGGCAACCAACCAACTCTACTTCGTGAGGGGATTCCGTCGCGTGGGGAATTTCATCATTCCGCCGGGGTACGATTTCCTTGCCGCGCAATGCGAGGCGTTCTTCGCCGACCACCCAAACTATGACCGGAATGTGTTCCTCATGACCCGGTTCGATCCAGCAAATAGGTTGCTCGTTCAACTGGACGTGGAGCTACGCCGGGTCCTTCGCGAGCATGGGTTCGACCCGGTTCGCGCCGATGACAAGATGTACATGCCTGACCGGAATCTCTGGAACAACGTCTGCGTGTATATGCTGTGCTCACACCAGGGCGTTGCGATCCTCGAAGATCGAGTAGCAGATGAGCTGAATCCCAATGTCGCACTCGAATACGGCTTCATGCGAGCCTTGAACAAACGGACGCTGCTCCTCGCAGACAGCGGGTTCCGCAACCTTCGAGCCGACATTATCGGCACGCTTCGTGAGACATTTGACATCACCGACATTCAGGGCACGGTCGAGCCAGCGCTGAAGCGTTGGATTGCAGAGATCACTCCTCACACCTGAGCGTTGAGCACACTTTGCTGGGCGTGCTATAGCTCATCCGCACGATGCTGAGCCGCGCGGCGGCCCGGGATCCAGTGGTCACGGTTCGTAGTCGTAGCGCGAAGCAAGCGACGCGTACGAACCGCCGATCTGCACGCCCGCGCAGGTGGACTGGCTTCGCCATTGCGGTTCGCCGGAACTGGTCGTTCTGAGCGAATCTGATCCTCGCCGGAAGCCAGGATATCCGTTTCCGCCCGGCGAGGCCCCTGCAGCAGGGCAATGACCTGCTTGGCAACGGGCTGACTGCGACCCCCGCACTCTGGGCTTGACGCTTCTCCGCTATCACATCACCAATGATTCGCCATTCACTCACGCACCCAGCCGACTGAGGCCGCCGAATCGGGACGCGAACTCATGTCGCTTTGAACTTGGGTAAAAGGTGCTCACCCAACATTCGCGTCGGCTGCCGACGAGATGCCTCCATGGGCACGTAGCCGGTGCGGGAGTCAGGTCCTGGGTTCGCATGCCGCCCAGGGCGGATTGAGAACACGGCAAGCGGAAGATCAACGATCTGGTGATCTTGATCCAGGGCCGACTACTCCGTGTTGCCGCTTTCCGCAGAGCATCGTGCACTTGATAAGGCGCATTGTGAGGTTCATTGTTGGAAGGGAGGGTTGTCCAATACATTGGAGCGTATGTGACTGGTGTGCATGGCGGTGCAACACGACGAGAAGCTGTTTCATGGTCATCAGGATCCGACGACCCTGTGAATGCGGCGCTGGCAGCGTTCGGACGCGAGGTGGGCCGGAAGCTCGGCCGCGGCGGCCAGCCGGAGGATCAGCTCCGCGGGCCGCTGGAACGGCTGCTAGGTCGACTCAGCCGGCATGTCGGGCTGTCGGATACCGTTGCGTACGGCGAAGTGAGCCTCAAAGATCTGCACGCCCGGCCCGACTACGCGGTCGATGTGGGTAATGCGTGTGTCGGCTATATCGAGCTAAAGCAACCGGGGCGCGGGGTGCCCCTGACTCGGGGCTGGAGGCCTTCGTCCAGGGAGCGCAAGCAGTGGCTCAAGCTGCAGGCGCTGCCGAACCTGGTGTATTCAGACGGGCTGCTGTGGCGGCGGTACAAGTACGGTGAGCCCGCGAGCGAGCCGGTCAGGCTGACGGGCGGATTCACCTCCAGTTCGGGGCCGCTGTGCGCCACTGACGGCCAGTTCATGGGCCTGATCAGCGATTTCCTGATGTGGCCGCCTGAAGCGCCGCGGTCACTGGCCGAGCTGATCAAGATCATGGCCGGCTTGTGCGATCTGCTTCACGACGAGGTCTACGCGGTGCTGGCCGGAGCTCCCGGCCATGCCGCTCACGAGCACCTGACCTTGCTGGCGGAGAACTGGCGCGACCTGCTATTCCCTGGCCTGGACAACGAGAACTTCGCTGATGCTTTCGCTCAGACGATCACGTTCGCGCTGCTACTCGCGCGGGTAGATGGCATCAGCACGGGCGGCATGCCGTTGCATGAGATCGGCCGGCTGCTCGGCAAGAAGCACCTGCTGATCGGCCGGGCTTTCTCCGTACTGACCGACGGGGCAGCCGGCGAAGAGCTTCGCACCATCGAGACTCTGCGGCGAGTAGTCGGCGCGGCGACCCTCACGGGCATGGACGACGGTGACACCGACATCTACGCCGAGTTGTACGAGCGGTTTCTCGCAAGATACGACCCTGACCTGCGGACGCTGACCGGCTCCTTCTACACCCCTCCACGCCTGGCCAAGTTCATGGTGCGGTTCGCCGATGAAATCCTCAGAGAGGAGCTTGGCAAGGAGCGGGGACTCGCAGATGACGTGATCGTCGTGGATCCGGCGATGGGTACCGGCACATTCTTGCTGCAGGTGATCGGGCGCGTCGCCTCCACTATTGATGCCAGGCTCGGCGAGGGCATGCGGGCGGAGTACCTAAAGGATCTCGTTACCCGCCGCCTCGTGGGATTCGAAATCCAGGTTGCCCCATACGCGGTGGCAGAGCTTCAGTTGCATCAGGCACTGAAGAACCAGTTCGAAGTCGAGGCGCCGCCGGGCGAGCTGCGATTCCTCACTGATGCGCTCGCCAACCCTCGTGAGCAGCAAGAACGGCTTGGCGCGCCGTTCCACGTGATCGAGGAATCTCGGGAGACAGCGAACCTGATCAAGCGAGAGTGGCCCGTTGTTCTGGTAATCGGCAACCCGCCGCACGTCAAGGACGCCAAAGGCCGGGCGGAGTGGATCGAAGAGCCCCGGCGCATTCCCCTGGTGCCAGGTCAACCGGTGAGCCGCCCGTCCCTGGACGAGTTCCGAG
>Ga0307373_10013436_pt1 | contig 11447 bp, 13 predicted proteins | sample OX2MG_FD_202534 | JGI IMG/M metagenome (GOLD analysis project Ga0307373, IMG submission 202534) | Soil microbial communities from Risofladan, Vaasa, Finland - OX-2 | ecosystem: Environmental > Terrestrial > Soil > Coastal area > Acid sulfate soil | place: Finland: Risofladan, Vaasa | collected... | reverse complement strand
GCCGAGGCTGCCACCGCCGAGGCTGCCACCGCCGAGGCTGCCGCGAGCGAGGCTGCCGCGAGCGAGGAACCCGCCGCCAGCCCTGACGGGGCAGCTGCCGCCGAGGCTAGCGCGGAGCAGGACAGCGAGGCCTGAGGTGCTCGAGGAAGCTCTTGAGCACCTGGTGAAGGGCATCGTGGATCATCCTGACGACGTCCGGGTGGACAGCCACGGCCTGCGCCGGGGCCGGGTACTCGAGGTGCGGGTGCACCCTGAGGATCTCGGCAAGGTGATCGGCCGGGGCGGCCGGACCGCCCGGGCGCTGCGCACCGTCGTCGGCTCGCTGGCGGGCGGGCGTTACGTCCGGATCGATCTGCTGGATGTCGACGAGGTCCGTTAACTGAGCGGGCAACTGGGTGTGGGCCGGGTGGTCCGGCCACACGGAATCCGCGGCGAAGTGGCGGTCGAGGTCAGGACCGATGATCCCGGCCAGCGGTTCGCCGTGGGTGCCGTGCTGGGCACCGATCCGGAGTCGGCGGGCCCGCTGACGGTAGCAGCCGCCCGCTGGCACAGCGGGCGGCTGCTCGTCACCTTCGACGAGATCGCCGACCGGACTCAGGCCGAGTCGCTGCGCGGTGTCTGGCTGACGGTGGACGCGGCCCAGGTCGGGACCCCGGCGGACCCCGACGAGTTCCATGACCAGCAGCTCGTCGGGCTCACCGTGGAGACCACCGCGGGCGAGCACGTCGGTGTCGTCACCGACGTGCGTCATCACGGCCAGGATCTGCTGGTGATCGGGCCCGTGGCCGGCTCGCCCCGCCGGGCCGAGGTGCTGGTCCCGTTCGTCGCCGCCATCGCGGTGGAGGTGGACATCGCGGGTGGGCGGCTGATCATCGACCCGCCTGCCGGGCTGCTCGAACTGTCCGGCGGAGCAGGCTCCGCGGCTGGCAGCCAGGAGTGAGTGCCCGTGCGTATCGACATCATCACGATCTTCCCCGAGTACTTCCGCCCGCTTGAAGTCTCCCTGCTGGGCAAGGCGGCCGAACGGGGCATCGTCGAGTTCGGCGTGCACGACCTGCGCGCGTGGGCGCACGACACTCACCGGACCGTCGATGACACGCCCTTTGGCGGCGGGCCCGGAATGGTCATGACCCCCGGTCCCTGGGGGGAGGCGCTCGACGCGGTGACCGGCGGCCCGGCAGGCGGGACCCGGCTGGTGGTGCCCACCCCGGCAGGTGTCCCGTTCCGGCAGGAGACAGCCGCCGCGTACGCCCGTTGCGCGCATCTGGTTTTCGCCTGTGGCCGGTACGAGGGCATCGATACACGGGTCATCGACGAGGCCCGGACACGGCTGGCCGTGGACGAGGTCAGTGTGGGCGACTACGTTCTGTCCGGCGGCGAGCCCGCGGCTCTGGTGATGATCGACGCGGTGGCGCGGCTGCTGCCCGGTGTGCTCGGCAACGCCGAGTCCGCGGCGGACGACTCCTTCGGGGCCGGTGCCGGGCCCATGGCCGGCCTGCTGGAAGGCCCGGTCTTCACCAGGCCACGGGTCTGGCGGGGCCGGGAAGTGCCTGACGTCCTGCTGTCGGGGGATCACGCCGCCATCGCGCGCTGGCGGCGGGACCAGGCGCTGCGGCGGACGGCGGGGAGCCGGCCCGATCTGGTGGCCAGGATCGCTCCTGGCTCCCTCGACAAGCGGGACCGGCAGGTGCTGTCTGAAGCTGGCTTTCCGGTTCAGGGCGAAGATATGGCACACTGAAGCCCGACCCATGCAAGCCCGCCGGGCGGAGCGCTGCCTGGTGCTGCAGGGCCGAGGGCTTCAGGAGTGCCTGAAGCTCCGGGTTTACCAGACCGCACAGACCCATTGGCACGTGCCCGCCCGTGCGCGCGTGAAGATCAATCGAGGAACGCCAGCCATGCACACCGCGATCGCCGACCTGGAGCGGGCTCAGATCCGCTCCGATATCCCGGGCTTCCGGCCGGGAGACACACTCAAGGTGCACGTCCGGGTGGTCGAGGGCAGCCGGTCCAGGATCCAGGTCTTCCAGGGCGTGGTCATCCGGCGCCAGGGTGGCGGAGCCCGGGAGACCTTCACCGTCCGCAAGATCAGCTACGGCGTCGGCGTGGAGCGCACCTTCCCGGTCCACAGCCCGTCGCTGGACAAGATCGAGGTAGTGACCCGGGGCCGGGTGCGCCGGGCCAAGCTGTACTACCTGCGCTCCCTGCGCGGGAAGGCCGCCCGGATCCGGGAGCGGCGCGAGACGCCAGCGCACTAGCAGCCGCCATCGCGACGGCTGGCGCTGGATGTCGGGCCAGGGTGTGGGGAGCACAGCTGCCGGGAAGCCCGGCCAGCGCGCGCGAGACGATGCTGCCCCGCGAGCCGGCACGAGCCCGGGCAGTCGGCGCCGGCGCCTGTCGCGGGACCTGCTCCTGCTGGTCGGCTTCGCGGCCCTGTTCACCCTCGGGACGAAGGCCTTCGTCGCGCAGGCGTTCCTTGTCCCCACGGCGTCCATGGCCGACACGCTGCGCCCGGGCGACCGGGTACTGGTCAACAAGCTCATCTACCACCTGCGCGGGGTCAGCCGGGGTGACGTCGTCGTGTTCAGCGGGACGGGCTCGTGGGGCCCGCCCCCGCCACGGGCGGCCAGCCCGTTTGCCCGCTGGTACCGGGACGTGCTGACCGCGACGGGGCTGGCGAGCAACGGGACGGACTACATCAAGCGGGTCATCGGCCTGCCCGGTGACCGCGTCACGTGCTGTGACCCATTCGGGCGGATCACCGTCAACGGGGTTCCGCTGAATGAGGGCGGCTACCTCTACCCGGGCGAGCGGCCTTCGCAGGAGCCGTTCAGCGTGACGGTCCCGCCCGGGCGGCTGTGGGTGATGGGGGACCACCGGGCGGACTCGGAGGATTCCCGCGATCACTCCGGCGACCCGGGCGAGGGCACGATCCCCGAAAGTGCCGTGGTGGGCCGTGCCTTTCTCATCGTCTGGCCACCATCCCAGCTTCGTCCCCTTCCCATTCCCGCGACTTTCTCCCAGGCGGGGCTCGTGCACCGGGCGGCGGGAAGACCGGTCATCCCACTGACCGCGAGCGTGGGGGAACGCTGCCGTTCGTGGTGGCATACCGCTTTCCGCGGCGCCCGGCAGCATCGCGCCAGGCAGGACGTGACGGCGGGCGGCGGCGGCCAGATGCCTGGCCGCGTCGGCGTCGCCGCGCTGCGTGCTCGGCGCTAGGCTCGACCCAATGAGCGACGAGCGGGGTATGCCGGACGGCCAGCGGGCCGGAGCCGACCAGGGCAGCCGCCTAGGTGTTCCCGACGGTCACCAGCCTGGCACCACGTACGGCAGTGAGGTCCCACCCGGCCCGCCTTTGCGCAGTGAGGCTCCCGGGGGGCCGGCCGGCCCGGGCCAGCCCCGCACCGGGTCGTCACCGGGGCCGCGGGGCAGACGCGGGAAGAGCCGGTCCTGGTGGATCGAACTGCCGATCCTGCTGGCGTTCGCCCTGATCCTGGCGCTGATCATCAAGACATTCGTGGTCCAGGCCTTCTTCATCCCGTCCTCGTCGATGGAGAACACGCTGGACATTGGCGACAAGGTGCTCGTCAACAAGATGGTCTACGATTTCCGGCCGATCCACCGGGGCGACATCGTGGTCTTCAACGGGGAGGGCTCCTGGGACCCGGCATCGGCACAGCCCACCCCGGCGCTGGAGCGGCTGTGGAACGCCATCTCCGGACTGTTCGGGACCGCCCCCGGGGTGCACGACTACATCAAGCGGGTGATCGGGGTTCCCGGTGATCATGTCGCGTGCTGTGACGCGCGGGGCCGGGTCACAGTCAACGGGGTGCCGCTAGCCGAGAGGTCCTACCTGTACCCGGGCAACGTCCCGTCCATGACCAAGTTCAGCATCACCGTGCCGCCCGGGCGGCTGTGGGTGATGGGTGATCACCGCGGCGTCTCCTACGACTCCCGCGGTCACGAGCAGGATCCCGGGAACGGCACCGTCCCGGAGGACAAGGTGGTCGGCCGGGCCTTCGTGATTGTCGCCCCGGTCAGCCGGTGGCGGGTGCTGTCCATCCCGGCCACGTTCGATCAGCGCAGGCTGACGGCGGCCGCGGCGCTGGCGGCCACCCCCGCGCCGGGCGTGCTGGCGCTCCCGGCCGGGCTGGCGGCGCTTCCGGCGGGTGCGGCCGCGGCGGCCGGGCCGGCCGGTGCTGCCCTGCCGCTGGGGCTCGGGTTCGCTGGCGCGTTCCCGCTCAGCTGGCTGCAGTTGCGGTTGCGCCGGCGGCTGGCCAGGCGGGGACGGGCACCCGGCCGGCCGGGACCGGGATGACGCCATGCTGGCGCTCGACGTGCGGCATCCCGGCTATACCCCGCGGCGTGCGGCAGGCCTGACCGGGTACGAGCGGGTCCTCGCCCGGGCCGGCTTCGCGCAGGTGGCCGGCATCGACGAAGCTGGCCGCGGCGCCTGCGCCGGGCCGCTGGTGGTGGCGGCTGTCACCCTCGACCCGCGCCGGCGGTCCGGCCTGGCCGGCGTTGCCGACTCCAAGTCGCTGACGGCGGCTGCCCGCGAGGCCGCCTACCAGCAGGTGATGGACGTCGCGCTCGCCTGGCACGTGGTGGTGATCCCGCCGGGCGAGATCGACCGCACGGGCCTGCATGTGTGCAACGTGGCCGGGATGCGCCGCGCGCTGGCCGGCCTGTCACCGCAGCCCCAGTACGTGCTCACCGACGGGTTCCCGGTGCGGGGGCTCGGCGTGCCCGCGCTGGCCATGTGGAAGGGGGACGAGGTGGCGGCGTGCGTGGCGGCCGCCTCGGTGGTCGCCAAGGTCACCAGGGACCGGCTCATGTGCGACCTGCATGTGCGATATCCCGAATACGACTTCGCCCGGCATAAGGGCTATTCCACGCGCGGTCACATGCGGGCGCTCACCGCCCACGGGCCCTGCCCCGAGCACCGGTTCTCGTTCGCGAATGTGGGTGGTGTCGCCCGCGATCATCGAGGCCAGGAGAATTGACCTATGGTTGATCTCATCCGGGCCGAAGCTCCCGTCGCTACCTGATCGGAGGGGTGACCATGAGCGCGGAGGATCTCGAGAAGTACGAAACCGAGATGGAGCTGCAGCTCTATCGCGAGTACCGCGACGTCGTGAAGCTGTTCACCCATGTGGTGGAGACCGAGCGCCGGTTCTACCTGACCAATCAGGTCGAGCTGAACGTCCGCACCGCCGACAACGGCGAGGTGTTCTTCGAGGTCACCATGCAGGACGCATGGGTGTGGGACATGTACCGGCCCGCCCGTTTTGTCAAAAATGTCAGGGTTGTCACCTTCAAGGACGTTAACGTCGAGGAACTCGCCCAGAACGACCTGGAACTGCCCCAGCCCGAGTAGAACGGGCCGCAGCGCCGCCTCGGCCTCCTCCGCCCAGGGCCGCAGCCTCCTCCGCCCAGGGCCGCAGGCCCCCCCGGATTATAAGCCGCGGGCAGTGACAAACCCGCTGCGGTTGTCCACAGGCGGGCCGATCCTGCCCGGTTGTCCACAGCGCCACAACTGACCGCGCGGTCCCCCGCCTTCCTCCGGCAGCGTCGGTGGCGGAGGTGGTGACACATGAACCCCAAGGACAGCCTGGGCCGCGCCGGCGAGCAGGAGGCCGCCGACTATCTCGTGCGCGCCGGGTTACGGATCCTCGACCGGAACTGGCGGTGCGCGGACGGCGAGATCGACATCGTCGCCGCCGAGCGCAGAGTGCTGGTGATCTGTGAGGTCAAGACCCGCTCCGGCACGCGTTACGGCACCCCGCTGGAGGCGATCAGCCGGGCCAAGCGGGCACGGCTGCGGCGGCTGGCGATCCGCTGGCTGGTCGCGCACGGTGTGCTCTTCGACGAGGTCCGGATCGACGTGATCGGGCTGCTCCGGGACCCGTCGGGCGGCTTCCAGGTCGAGCACGTGCGGGGGGTGGGCTAGGTGGCCGTCGCCCGCACCCACGCCATTGCGCTGGCTGGGGTGGAAGGCCATTGCGTCGCGATCGAAAGCGATATCCAGAACGGATTGCCTGGGCTGCTGCTGGTGGGCCTGCCCGACACCGCTTTGCGCGAAGCCCGTGACCGCATCCGCGCGGCGATCATCAACAGCGGGGAGCAGTGGCCACAGCGCCGGATCACGGTCGGGCTCTCCCCGGCCAGCCTCCCCAAGCGCGGCAGTGGCTTCGACGTCGGGATCGCCGTCTCCATCCTGGCCGCAGCCGGCAGTGTCCCGCTCGCCGCGATCGAGGGGGTCACGTTCCTCGGCGAACTGGGGCTCGACGGGCGGCTCCGGCCGGTGCGCGGAGTGCTGCCCGCGGTGGCGGGCGCGGCGGCCGCCGGGTTCGGCAAGGTCGCCGTCCCCGATGCCTGCGCGGCCGAGGCTGCGCTCGTGCCCGGGCTGCGGGTGGTGGGCGCCCCCAGCCTCGGCGCGCTGCTGGCCTGGCTGCGCGGCAGCGCGGACGCGGCGGAAGCGGTCACGGTGCAGGTCACCGGCGAAGGTGGCCCGTCAAGGCCGGCGCTCCCCGATGACCCGGGACGCGGGGCAGGCCCACCCGGGCCGGCTGTCCGCCCCGACCTGGCCGACGTCCTCGGGCAGCCGGCCGCCCGCCGGGCCGCGGAGATCTGCGCCGCCGGAGGTCATCACCTTTCCCTGCTGGGGCCGCCCGGGGCGGGCAAGACCATGCTCGCCGAGCGCATTCCGACCATCCTGCCCACGCTCGACCGCGCGGCCGCGCTGGAAGTCACCGCGATTCATTCGGTGGCGGGGACGCTGCCGGCGGGCAGGCCGCTGATGACCGAGCCTCCGTTCTGCGCGCCGCATCACACCGCGACCAAGGCGGCCATCGTCGGCGGTGGCAGCGGCATCATCCGGCCTGGCGCGGCCTCGCTGGCCCACCGGGGCTGCCTGTTCCTGGACGAGGCGCCCGAGTTCGGCCGCGACGTGCTGGATGCCTTACGCCAGCCGCTGGAGTCGGGCGAGGTCGTGGTGGCCCGCTCCGGGCTGACGGCCCGCTTCCCGGCCCGGTTCACGCTGGTGCTGGCGGCGAACCCCTGCCCCTGCGCCAAGGGCCCGGGCCCCGGCGCCGCCTGTACCTGCACCCCGTCGGCCCGGCGGCGGTACCTGGCCCGGCTGTCCGGGCCGCTGCTGGACCGGGTGGACGTCAAGGTGGAGTTCCTGCCGGTAAGCCGGGCCGAACTGCTCTGCGACCGCGGCTTCGCCGAGCCCAGTTCGGTGGTGGTGAGGCGGGTCGAAGCGGCGCGGAGCCGGGCCGCGGCCCGGCTCCGGGATACCCCCTGGCGGCTGAACGCGGAAATTCCCGGCAGCGAACTGCGCCGCTCGTTCACGCCGCGGCCGGGGGCGCTCGCCCCGGTCGAACGGGCCATGGACCTCGGCCAGATCAGTGCCCGCGGGGTGCACCGGGTCATCAGAGTGGCCTGGACGCTGGCCGACCTCGCCGGCGTGGCCAGGCCCACCGTGGAGGAGACCAGTTATGCGCTGGGACTGTGGCTGGGGGTGGGACGGTGAGCGGCGTCACCGATGCCGAGCGGCTGGCCCGGGCGGCTCTCACCGGCGTGGCCGAACCGGGCGATCCGGTCATGGGGGCGCTGCTGCGCGACCGCACGCCGGTGGAGATCGTGGCTGCCCTGCACGCCGGGCGGGCTCTGGTGCCCAGCCCCGCCGTGGGCGGCGGCACTGAGCCGGCCGGGGCCGGTGGCCAGGGCGGCCCGCGCGGCCCGGGCCTGCTCGCGCTGGGCCGGGCGGCTGCGCGTTGGACCGCCCGGCTCGGTGAGGCACCCGCGCAGCTGACGCTGGACGGCTGGCGGCGAGAGGGGATCGAGCTGCTCTGCCCTGGCGATCCGGGCTGGCCACGCCAGCTTGACGTGCTGGGCGATGCCCAGCCGTGGGGGCTGTGGGTGCGTGGCAGCGTCGACCTGCGCTACGCCTGCCTGCGTTCGGTGTCGGTCGTGGGCACCCGCTCGGCGTCCGCGTACGGCTCGCATGTGTGCACCGACATGACGGTTACCCTGGCCGAGCAGGGCTGGACGGTCATCTCCGGTGGTGCCTTCGGCATCGACGGCTGTGCGCACCGTGGCGCGGTCGCCGCCGGCGGCCTCACGATCGCCGTGCTGGCCTGCGGCGTGGACCGCGACTACCCGCAGAGCCACTACGACCTGTTCCGCGCCATCCGCGCGAGAGGCTCGACCGTGAGCGAGCTGCCGCCGGGCCGGCTGCCGACCCGGCACGGCTTCCTGGTCCGCAACCGGGTGATCGCCGCGCTCAGCCGCGGCACCGTCGTGGTGGAGGCGGCGCTGCGCAGCGGCGCGCTCAGCACCGCCCGGCACGCTCGCGACCAGAACCGGCCGCTGATGGCCGTCCCCGGGCCGGTGACCTCGCAGCTGTCAGCCGGCTGTCACGAGATCATCCGGGAATGGGGCGCGGTCTGTGTCACCGGCGCCCGGGACGTGATGGAACTGCTCGCGCTCCCCGGCGAAGACGTGCCGGGCCGTGGCCGTGGCCCGGTACTGCCGCGGGACAGGCTCGACCCGGTGACCAGCCGGGTGCTCGAAGCGGTCCCCGCCCGGGTGGGCCGCGGGCCCGCCAGGATCGCCGTCGCGGCAGGCGTCGACTTCGACACGGCCATGCGCTGCCTGGGCGCGCTGGCGGCGGCGGGTTTTGTCGAACGGTGTGACCGGGGCTGGCGGATCCGGCGGGCACCGGCCGCCGGGGAGGCCGCCCCTGCCCGGCAGTCTCGTCCCCAGTTCGGTTTTCTGCCCTTGTAGGGGCAGAAAACCGAACTGGAGCGAGCCAGGACACGAGCGGCGCCCGGGGCCGCGCTCCCTGTGGCGGGCCGCCGGCTACCGCACACTGGGGTCATGGACGCGCCCGGAATGCCGCTGCCGGAGCAGATGCAGTCCGCGCTGGAGGGATTCAGGCGTCATCTGGCGGCCGAGCGCGGGCTGTCCCCGCACACGGTCCGCGCCTACGTGGGCGATGTCGGCTCTCTGCTCGAGCAGGCGGCACAGGCGGGCATCCTGGCGCCGGACCGGCTGGACATCGGCCTGCTGCGGCGCTGGCTCGCCAGCCAGCATGGCGACGGCCGTGCCCGCGCCACACTCGCCCGGCGGGCAGCCGCCGCCCGCACCTTCACGGCCTGGGCGTGCGCGCGGGGCCTGCTCGGCTCGGATCCGGGCCCGCTGCTCGGGACCCCCCGGATCCGGCGCCGTCTTCCCCAGGTGCCACGCCAGGACCAGATGGCCGCCGTGCTGTCCGGTCCGGGGCCGTCAGCACCGGACGGCGCTGACCGGTCCGGCACCCGTGGCCCGGTGGAGGAACTGGCCCTGCGGGACGCGGCGATCATGGAACTGCTGTACGCGACCGGCATCCGGGTCAGCGAGCTGTGCGGGCTCGACGTCGACGACCTCGATGAGGGGCGGCACACGATCCGGGTGCTTGGCAAGGGCGGCCGGGAACGCACGGTCCCGGTGGGGCTGCCCGCCCTGCGCGCGGTCGGCGCCTGGCGACAGTCCGGCCGGCCGGTGCTCGCCGTCCCGGGCAGTGGTCCCGCGCTGTTCCTCGGCGCCCGGGGCCGCCGGCTCGACCCGCGGACCGCGAGGCGGGTCGTCCATGCCCGCCTGGCCGCCGTGCAGGGGGTACCCGACCTGGGCCCGCACGGCCTGCGGCATGCAGCCGCCACGCACCTGCTCGAAGGGGGCGCCGACCTGCGCAGCGTGCAGGAGATCCTTGGCCACACCTCACTGGCGAGCACCCAGATCTACACCCACGTGTCGGTCGAGCGGCTGACCGCCGCCTACCGCCAGGCCCACCCCCGCGCGTAGAGCGCCTTTCGTCCCGGTGCCGCCGTGGACGGCCTGGTCAGCGGTCCACGACGTAGATGCCGCGACCGGGCACGGTGACGACAAGCCCCTCGGCTCGGAGGACCCCCAGGGCTTTCTCGGCGGTGCCTTTGGCGACTCCGTACTGCTGGGTGAGGGTCTTGATGGACGGCACTCGCTGACGGGCCGGTATCTCCCCGGAGGTGATCATCTCGCGCAGGATGCGGGCGAGCTGCAGGTAGGCGGGCTCCCCGGTGAGATGATCAATGGTCACCCAGCCAGCGTAGGTATCACCTGGAAGCGCGGGCCGGCAGAGGGTCCTGGTGGTCGCGCAGCGGCCCGAACCGCTGGGAACGGGTAGACTACGGGGCGGTCGTGAAGGTCTTGTGCGCACGTGCACCTGGCCTCCGGCTAAATTCGCGCGTCTGCCTGCCACCGGCCAGGTCCGGTGGGGCGCACCTCATCGGTCTGCGGGTCGTACTACCGCAGTGAGGTGCCCGCGGGCGCCAGGACCAACCGAGCGCGCCCACACCGTGCGGACAGGGCGCTTGACAGGAAGGGGACACCGGCATGGCACCGGTCGTCACCATGAGGCAGCTGCTTGAGAGCGGCGTCCATTTCGGGCATCAGACCCGGCGCTGGAACCCGAAGATGAAGCGGTTCATCTTCACCGAGCGCAACGGTATCTACATCATCGACCTGCAGCAGTCGCTGGACTTCATCGACCGCGCCTACGAGTTCATCAAGGAGACCGTCGCCCACGGCGGCACCGTGCTCTATGTGGGCACCAAGAAGCAGGCGCAGGAGGCGATCGCTGAGCAGGCGCGCCGGGTCGGGATGCCGTTCGTCAACCAGCGGTGGCTGGGCGGGATGCTGACCAACTTCTCCACGGTCTACAAGCGCCTGCAGCGGCTCAAGGAACTCGACGAACTCGACTTCGACGACGTCGCTGGCTCCGGCATGACCAAGAAGGAGCTTCTGCACCTGCGCCGCGAGCGGGACAAGCTTGACCGCTCCCTGGGTGGCATCAAGGACATGGCCCGCACGCCGAGTGCCGTCTGGGTGGTGGACACCAAGAAGGAGCACATCGCGGTCAGCGAGGCGCGCAAGCTCGGCATCCCGGTGATCGCCATCCTCGACACCAACTGCGACCCCGATGAGGTCACCTACCCGATCCCAGGGAACGACGACGCGATCCGCAGTGTTTCCCTGTTGACACGGGTGGTGGCCGACGCGGTCGCCGATGGGCTGCTGGCCCGGGCCGGTGCCGCCGACGGTGGGGACAAGCCGGCCGCGCCAGGGGCGAGCGGCGAGTTCGGTGCCGAGGAGCCGCTCGCGGAATGGGAGCGCGAGCTGCTTCAGACCCGGGCCAGCGCCGCCGCGGCGGCCGCTCAGCCGGTGGCCGCCGAGGCCCAGGCCGCTCAGCCGGCGGCCGCTCAGCCGGTGGCCGCCGAGGCCCAGGCCGCTCAGCCGGTGGCCGCCGAGCCGGTGGCCGCCGAGGCCGAGGCCGCCGAGCCAGTGGCCGCCGAGGCCCAGGCCGCTCAGCCCGAGGCCGCCGAGCCAGTGGCCGCCGAGGCCCAGGCCGCTCAGCCCGAGGCCGCCGAGCC
>Ga0307373_10013435_pt1 | contig 11447 bp, 8 predicted proteins | sample OX2MG_FD_202534 | JGI IMG/M metagenome (GOLD analysis project Ga0307373, IMG submission 202534) | Soil microbial communities from Risofladan, Vaasa, Finland - OX-2 | ecosystem: Environmental > Terrestrial > Soil > Coastal area > Acid sulfate soil | place: Finland: Risofladan, Vaasa | collected... | reverse complement strand
TGCCCGGCGGGAGCCGCGGCAGGTGTAGCCGAAACCTCGATCGATAATAACAGGCCCCCTACCTTTACGCTCTGGCCGGGCTTGACGTGCATTTTGACGACCTTACCCGCCTGCGGACTGGGAAGCTCGACCGTGGCCTTGCCGGTTTCGACCTCGACCACCGCCTGGTTCGCCTGGATTTCGTCCCCTTCTTTGACGAGCACGCTGACGATGTCGCCCGACTCGATGTTCTCGCCCAGGTTCGGCAGCTTGATATCAATCGCCATGGTGGTGAGGGGTGGGAGGTTAAGGGGTCAGTGGTGGTGGGCGGTGCCCACCCTACGCGATCATCGGATCAATCTTCTCGGGATCGATTCCCAACTGGGCGATCTCCTTGGCCAGCCGCTTGCCGTCGAATTGTCCGCGGCGTGCAAGCTGGGTGAGCGTGGCCAGCGTGATGCACTCGGCGTCGACCTCGAAGTGCCGCCGTAAGTGCGGCCGCGTGTCGCTGCGCCCCAACCCGTCGGTGCCCAGGGCCGTCAACCCTCCGGGCACCCACGGCGAAACCTGTTCGGCCACCGCGCGGACATAATCGGAACTGGCGATGAACGGTCCTTCCGCGCCGGCGAGCGTTCGTGCAAGGTACGAGGTCCGAGGAGCTTCGCCGGGGTGCAACAGGTTCCATCGCTCGGCCGCCTGGGCCTCGCGGCGAAGCTGGGTATAGCTCGTCACGCTCCAGGCCTGGCTCGATACCCCGTAGCGCTCGGCCAGAATCCGCTGTGCCCGCAGCGCCTCGCGGAGAATCGCCCCGCTGCCGAACAGTTGGGCCGTGGGGGCCTTCGGACCGGCATCGAACGCGGCCACTTTGTAGATGCCCTGGACGATGCCCTCCTCAATGCCGGCGGGCATCGAGGGCATGCGGTAGTTCTCGTTGTGAAGCGTGATATAGTACATCACCGCCTCGCCGTCCTGGTACATCCGCCGCAGGCCCTCCATTACGATCACGGCCGTTTCGTAGGCGTAGGCCGGGTCGTAGGAGCGGACCGTGGGATAGGCCATCGAGAACAAGTGACTGTGGCCGTCCTCGTGTTGCAAACCCTCGCCGTTGAGCGTCGTTCGGCCGGCCGTGCCACCCAGCAGAAACCCCTTGGCGCGGGCGTCGGCGCCGGCCCATATCAAGTCGCCGATCCGTTGGAAGCCGAACATCGAGTAGTAGATGAAGAAGGGGATCATGTTGATCCCGTGCGTGGTATAGGCTGTGCCAGCGGCGATGAAACTCGACATCGAACCGGCCTCCGTGATCCCCTCTTCGAGGATCTGCCCGTCCTTCGCCTCGCGGTAATAAAGGAACTGCTCCGAATCGACCGGTTCGTACAATTGCCCGGTATGGGCATAAATACCGCACTGCCGGAAGAGCGGGTCCATGCCGAACGTCCGCGACTCGTCGGGCACGATCGGCACGATGTACTTACCGATTTCCTTGTGCTTCAGCAGCCGGCCGAAGTGTTTGACGAAGGCCATTGTGGTCGAGACCTCGCGCTCGCCGCTACTGGAGAGCGATTCGGCGAATTCGTCGATCGCGGGCACGCGGATGGATGGCGTATTGGTGACGCGCGTGGGGACGTAACCTCCCAACGCTTCACGCCGTTGGCGGAGGTACTCCATCTCCGGGCTGTCTTCTGGAGGTCGGTAAAAAGGCGCCCGCGAGACGTCGTCGTCGGATATCGGGATGCCGAAGCGGCTGCGGAACTCGCGGTATTCCTCCTCGTTGAGCTGTTTCTGCTGGTGCGTGATGTTGCGGCCCTCGCCCGCCTCGCCCAGGCCATAGCCTTTGATCGTCTTGGCCAGGATCACAGTGGGCTTGCCTTCGCTCTCGACGGCCGCCTTGTAGGCCGCGTACACCTTTTCGGGATCGTGGCCTCCGCGCCGCAGCGAGCGTAGCTTGTCGTCGGAGAGGTGGCCGACCATCTCCAACAGCTCGGGGTACTTCCCGAAGAAGTTCTCGCGGATGTAGCTGCCGGGCGAAACCGTGTACTTCTGGAATTCGCCGTCGACGACATCATTCATCCGTTTAACTAGCAGGCCATTCTTGTCTTGGGCCAAGAGCGGGTCCCAGTCGTCGCCCCAGATTACCTTGAGCACGTTCCAACCGGCGCCGCGGAAGGCGCCTTCGAGCTCCTGAATGATTTTGCCGTTGCCGCGAACAGGACCATCGAGCCTCTGCAAGTTGCAGTTCACCACGAAGATCAAGTTGTCGAGCTGTTCGCGGGAAGCGAGCGTGATGGCGCCCAGCGTCTCCGGCTCATCACACTCGCCGTCGCCGACAAAGGCCCAGATCTTGCGTCCGTTCGTTTCCAAGATACCGCGGTCGCTGAGGTACTTGTTGAACCGCGCCTGGTATATGGCCATGATCGGTCCCAGGCCCATCGAGACGGTGGGGAATTCCCAGAAGCCGGGCATGAGCCAGGGGTGCGGATAGCTCGAAAGCCCTCCGCCAGGGGCCAGTTCCTGCCGGAAATTGATGAGTTGCTCTTCGCTCAGGCGCCCTTCGAGGAACGCCCGGGCGTAGATTCCCGGCGCGCAATGGCCCTGGAAATAAATGATGTCACCCGTGTAGTTCTCGCTCTTGCCGCGGAAGAAGTGGTTGAAGGCGACTTCGTAGAGCGTGGCCGCCGAGGCGTAAGTCGAAATGTGCCCCCCGATGCCGTGCTCCTGGTGGTTGGCACGCGATACCATGGCCATCGCGTTCCATCGGATGATGCTCTTGATCCGCCGCTCGATCTCACGGTTGCCCGGGTATTGTGGCTGCCGATCGACGGGAATCGTGTTGATGTAGGGGGTGTTGATGGCGAAAGGGAGCTCCACCCCCTGGCCGGCGGCGACTTCATCGAGCATCGAAAGCAGGAATTTTGCCCGATCGGGCCCTTTGGCCTCCAACACGTACTGGAGAGACGCCAGCCATTCGGCTGTTTCAACCGGGTCGAGATCGGTTTCCAACGGGATGGTTTCGGCTTGCGCCATTCGATCATGCTCCCGAATGATGGACCCCACGCCACTGCGTTCGCTCGGCCACAATTAGTTGGAACAAAACCCCAACAGGCCTACAAACAGGCATTATCTCTTGCGCCGCGCGGCAAGCCCTGGATTATCCCGCAATCCGCTTCGGAGGTAAAGGGCAGCGGCGACTTGAACCACCATGCGGAATTCTAACGAATTCCGCTACATCGGCCGTCGAGGGCGGTAGATCTCCGTCGCGGTACCCAGATGGACCTCGCCGGCGAAGGCCAATGTCTCGCTGAGCGTCGGGTGCGGGTGGATCGCCTCGCTCAGGTCGCGGACGTTGCACCCCATCTCGATCGCCACGACCCCTTCGGCGATCAGTTCGCCCGCTCCGGACCCAACGATGCCGACGCCCAATACCCGATCGGTCTCGGGATCGATCACGAGCTTGGTCATCCCCTCGGTGCGTCCCAACGCCTGGGCGCGGCCGCTGGCTGCCCAGGGATAGCGGGCAATCGCGACCTCGCGCCCTTCGTGCTGCGCTTGCTCCTCGGTCAGGCCCGCCCAGGCGATTTCGGGGTCGGTGAAGACGACGGCGGGAATCGCCAGTGCGTCGAACCGAGCCGTGCCTCCGTGCAGCACGTCGACGGCCACTTTGCCTTCGTGCGACGCCTTATGGGCCAACATGGGCTCACCGGCCACGTCGCCTATCGCCAGAATGCGCGGGTCGGCCGTCCGCTGCTGCTTGTCGATTTTGACGAAACCACGGGCATCGACTTCGACCTTGGTTTTTTCCAACCCGATTCCCGCGCTGTTCGGCTTGCGACCCACGGAAACCAGCACGCGGCTGAACCGCTCGCTCCGCTGGCCTTCGGGCCCCTCGAACGTGACTTCGACCGATTCGCCACGGTCGGCCAACGACTTGACCTTGGTGTTGAGGTAAATGCCGACCAGCAACCGGGCGAGCCTCGCTTGAAGCGGCTTCACCAGGTCGCGATCAGGACCAGGCAGCAGGCCGCCGGTCAGCTCGACCACACTCACTTTGCTTCCCAGCTCGGCGTAGACCGTTCCCATTTCCAAACCGATGTAGCCGCCGCCCACGACCAGCAGGCTTTCCGGCACGTCGGACAACTCAAGCGCCCCGGTCGAATCCATGACTCGTGGGATGGGCAGATCGAAGGCCGCGATTTTCGCCGGCAGGCTGCCGGTGGCCAGGATGCAGTGTTCGAACGTGATCTGGTCGCCCACGCGCGTGGCCGGATCGCCCCCTTCGAGCCGCAACGTCTGCGAGTTCTCGAACACTCCTTTGGCTTGAACCACCCGTACCTTGCGCTGCTTGGCCAATTGCTTAAGGCCATTGGAAAGCGTTTGAATGACCTTTTCCTTTCGAGCACGCAGGGCGTCGATCTCGATGGCCGGCTTGCCGAAGGTGATGCCCCACTGGCTCATCTCGCGTGCTTCGCTGACCACCTTGGCCACGTGCAGCAGGGCCTTCGATGGAATGCAACCCTTGAGCAGGCAGGTACCGCCCAGACGGGGTTCCGATTCGACGAGCGTGACTTCCATTCCCAGGTCAGCGGCCAAGAAGGCGGCGGCGTATCCGCCGGGTCCGCCACCGAGTACGACGAGTTTCGTATGCATGATTTTCTTACAGATCCAAGACCAGATGGGGCAAGGTTTCAAGCGGCCGTAGGTTAGGCTTTCCAGCCTGACGGCTCTAAATGTCGTCCAGCGGAAACACCGGCCGCCGGATGTGGCGAAAGGGCAACGCCCGCAGGTTGCTCGAACAAGGGCCGGGCGTGTCGACCGTGTAGCTCGCCTTGGCGATCGGGTCATAAGCCCGGCGATGGGCCACGGCCGCCTTGACGCCGATCACGAACAACTGCGTCGGCTCGATCCCTTGGCTGCGCCATTGCCCGAGGTCGAAAGGGGGCGTCTTGCGGCTGGTCAGAAGCACGGTCACTCCAGCGTGCCGCACGACGGCCGAGCGCCCCATGTCGAACCGCGCACCGCACATCGACGCCAGATGGCTGTGGAGGTCCTCCAGATCGAAGCGGCCGTCGCTTTGTGATATGAGCTCCACCTCCAGCACCAGCGGCGGACCTCCGAGCGTGCTCGCCTTGCCGCCGATCGGCAGCGTCAGCGTTTCGCCGCGAGATCGCCCGGCCAACTCGGCAACGGCCTGCGGATCGCAGAGGCAGACCGCCGAACGGTCGATGCGGTTGCGGACCAGGAATTCCAGCACGCCCGTCCCGTCGCCCGGCGCCCCGCCGCCGATGTTGTCGGCCGGCTCGACCAGGAGCACCGGCCCTTCCCGGTGCTCCGCCAGCAAAGGCAAGATGCTTTCGAGCGGCGGATCGACGCGGTTACCCATTTCCTTGTTGTCGCGCGCCCAGACGGCCAGTTGCTTTAGCCCGTCGCGCGCCGCCGCCGGGTCGCCCAGCGTGATCGCCGTAAAGCTAACCCCCGTGTCGGGCGTGTCGGCGAACGAAAACCCCGCCAACACGTTCGAGACCAGCACGCCCTCGATATCGGTCTCAATTTCGCGGCTGGCCGCTTCGAGCCAGCGCATGGGATCGTCGGCCGTGCCGGTGCCGGTCGGGGACCATACTAGCGGCGCACACTCCCAGACGGTGACGGGCCGTTGGCCTGAGAGCAACAGACGATGGAGTAACTGCGCCGCGTCCATCGCCGCGGCGTGCGCGTCGGTGTGCGGGTTTTCGCGGTACGCGACCAGTCCATCGCTCAGCTCGGCCATTCGCCGGCTGAAATTCGCGTGCAGATCGATGACCCCGCAAAGCGGGACCTTGCTTGCCCCCGGAAGAGCGCGGAGGCGCGCGAGCAACTCGCCCTCGACGTCTCGTTGCGATTCGCAGACCATCGCCCCGTGCAGCACGAGGAAGATGCCCTGAAGCCCGTGCGCAAGTTCGGCCTCGGCGTAGACGCGCAGCTCTCGCCAGAACTCTTCGAAGACACGATCTTCGACCGTGGCGCCGGGTGTCGCGCGGTAATCGACCGCCGGCACGACGGTCCAATCGCGAGCGTCGGCCACCTCCAACACGCCTGCCAGCGGCGAGCCGTCGCCGGCGGCGGCCAAGAGTTCGTCGCCCCTGCGAACCTGGAAATCGGCCAGAGTCGTCCGCCCGTCGAGGAAGGTATGAGTTTCGTGGAACAAGCCCGCCAACAGCACGCGTGGGTTCATCGTCGTCCGTCGAGGTTCGCCGTGTTGGGACGAAAACAACGATTCTACGAGGCTACGAAGCCTCGCGCCAAGCCTTGGCGCTGGGCGTCGAAATCTCGGCGAAGGACGATTCCTCGATCAGGAACATCTGATTTCCCGTGACCTCGCGGCAGATCCAATGGGCCGCAACGTAGTGCGAGGCTTCCTCGACGACCACGCAACGCGAACGTCCCTGGACGGTCGCATGCCGCCGCTGGCCGGGCTGAATGGGGGTGGGCACGAGCACGACCTCTTGGAAACGAAGGAGAAAGCCCGTTCCACCCTATCGACGAATTCAAGGTCGGCAATGAAAACACTCTTGGCACCTGCCAGAACCGTCAAAGCACGGAAAAACGACACACACGGCCGGCGCGGACCTCGCTTGGTACCCAAGAATCGCTTTGGCCGGTCACACGGCCTTTTCGGTTGAATTGCAAGCGGCATTCATCGGAGCCAAAGCGACCGCGAGGAGTCTTGCCAAACGGTCCGTCAACGGCCTGTCGAATATGCCGATAGGCACCCTAGTCGGCTCAAGATGGCGGACCTCAACCGGGCAGGCCTCGCAGGCGTGATACGCCTTGTGTCTCGCAAGTTCGATTTGGTCGCCAGCGACCTGTGTCACGACAGCTTCGTGGAGCAGCAACCCGTCACCGTTGGTTTCCTCCCAAAATACACGGTTTCCAACCTTGATGTCTTGTTTCGAGTCCCACACTTTGGATGCGCCGATGACCTCCTTTGCCTGCGCCAGCGACAATCCGCAGACCGTCCGTAGCATCCTGATCATCGCGATGGGGTCAAGCCCGTCGGCCCTGGCGCGATTGTACAGGTCCGTCGGCGTCGCACCACGGTCATGCCGTTGCTGGTACTGGTCGAACTCGTTCATCATACAATTCCTCTTGGCTGCTTCTTATTCTACATCGAAGACACGGTAAAGAATATCCATCATTCCGCCTCCGAGGTCGCCCGGACAAGCGGCTGTCGCGGTGGTGAATCCATGATCTTGGAGGATTTTGAGAATCCGCGGATTGACGACCGCGGCACCAAAGAGTTCCAAATGACCAAACCCAAAAAGCTTAGCCACTCGACTAGACCTTTCGCGAAATCTACCAAGAGTCTTGAGCGCACCGCCTGGATCATTGATTTCTACGATGCCGCTTCGTAATCGCGTTTCGGCCAATTCGACCATTGCAATGCCTGGCGAGCTCTCGGTGGGTAAGAGATACACGACAATCTCGCCGCGCATGAACACGGGAATCTGCACCGGCGAAAGGCCCAATTCGATCAACGACTGGAGCTGCTCTGATGTCGGTTCGCGGTGCTCAGCCATGGGCGCACTGTAACATCAAATCGGTCACATCGCCTCTCCGTCGCCCAAGGCACGCACCGCGGCGACAAGGTCGATGTCTTGCCGCGGGAAGACGCTGCGCAAGTCGAGGTAAAGCCGCTCGTCGCGGACACGGCCCACCACGGCGGGTCTGCCGGTGCGCAGCCGCGTTGCGAGCCGGTCGACACTCATCCCCTCGGAAGTCAAGGCGACGCACCAGGTTCGCAACTGTTGCGTTGGCACCGCACCACCTCCCAAAAACGTCACGTCCTCGACTGCCTCGGCCGCTTTGATCGCGCCGCCCGCGGCCATCTGCGGGGCGAGACGCTCGGCGCGCCCCTTGAGGTTCTCGACCGACGTCGAAAGAAGTTGCAAAAGCGGCACCGTTCGCCGCGCCTGCGCAGGATCGCGATAGAGCCGTAACGTCGCGGCCAGCGCGGCCAGCGTCAGCTTGTCGACCCGTAGGGCGCGGGTCAACGGGTGCCTGACGATCTCGTCGACCAGCGCTCGCCGGCCGACGATCACTCCACACTGCGGGCCTCCCAGCAGTTTGTCGCCGCTGAACAGCACCAGGTCGGCGCCCTGTTTGATGCTCGCCGCCGCCACCGGTTCGCCAGTGCAACCGAACTGGGCGAAGTCGACGAGCGCGCCCGAGCCGATGTCGTGAATCACGCTTAGGTGCCGCTCATGGCCCAACTGCGCCAGTTCTGACAGCGTGACGCTCTCGGCGAACCCGGCAACCACGAAGTTGCTTGGATGCACCAGTAGCAACGCGGCCGTCCGCTCGCCGATCGCCCGCGCGTAGTCGTCGATTCGCGTTCGGTTGGTCGTCCCCACTTCACGCAACACGGCGCCGCTGGCGGCCATCACGTCCGGCAAACGGTAACTGCCGCCGATCTCGATCAATTGTCCGCGCGAAACGATCACCTCGCGGCCGGCGGCCAAGGCGGCCAGCGCAAGCACCGTGGCCCCGGCGTTGTTGTTGACGACCAGCGCCGCCTCGGCCCCGGTCAGCTCGTTCAACAGCCCCTCGACCGCGACGACACGGTGCGATCGCCGGCCGCCGGCAAGGTCCAGTTCGACACTGGCGTAGTCCCGGGCTACGGCGGCCATTTCGGCGATCGCCTCATCGGCCAAAGGGGCCCGGCCCAAGCCGGTGTGCAGCAGCACTCCGGTGGCGTTGATCACCGGCCGTAACGACGGCTCGTCCCCCACCAGGATACGCTGGGCAATCTTCTCGGCCAGTTCGCTGACGCTGGGGAGCTTGATCTCCGCGGCGGCGGCCTGCACCTCGCTCCGCAGATCGTCGAGAAATGTCCGCACCCGCGCCACCACCGTATTGTGGCTCACCTTGCTGACCAGCGCTTTCAGTTGCGGGCTTTCCAGCAGTTCGTTCACCGAGGGAAGATTACGGAGGAGATTCGTAGGCATCGGAATTCGTCCTTTGTCAATGGTGTGATTGGTGGTCGGGAATGAGACATTCACGGTGGCTGGGGCAGAGCCTTAGCGATGCCCCGGTCGCCATCTAGCCGGGGCATCGCTGACGCTCTGCCCCAGCCAGCACGTTCTCCTGCCAATCGTCTCATTGTCGGAAGTACAAAAACGCCATTCATCCGGTCAAGTCAGTTGTGTTCTTTGCGGTTTGGGCGAGCCACCGCAGATCGCCGTCACGGCGAGTGAAACCGATTCGATCGAGGTACTCGCACAAGGGCACGGCGTATTTGCGGCTGACACCGAGGATTTCGCGAATCTGGCTGACCGTCAAGGCACCCTCGGCCAACCGCTCGCCGAGCGTGCGGCGAAGCTCTGTTTCGACCTCCGCATGCAAGTAGAAGCCCGCTTCGACTTCGACAAGCTGCCCGTCGGCGGCGGCCAGCGCGATCAATTGCGGCACGACTCGTTGGTTTTTCGCCGCTTGAGCGCGGACCTCGTCGACCGTCGGCGGATGGTACCCGGCGGCGCGGTAGCTTTCGATAATGCGTTCGGCCAATACCTGCTCGTTGTTCGAAAGTTGCGGCCCACGGCCAGGTAGCGCCACGCCGCGCTCGGTGACGCGCAGGCGTCCCGTTCGGGTCATCGCCGCCAACACGGCCGCGACCACTGCATCGCCGCCCAGGTAGCCGATGCGATTGGCGAGCCGCGAACGGTCAAGCACGGCCCGCAACGGAAACTTCTCGTGCTCCTTCTCCAGCAGCACCTCGATCCGCCCGAACAAATCGTCCAGCGCCAAGCGATGCACGCTGAGTGTTCGGCTGGGTGAGACGACCAAATCTTGCAGATCGCCGCGCCGAAACAACTCGTCGCTGGCCGCTTGCGGGTCATCAACGCCGGCCGAGCGGGCCAAATCGTGCAGTTGCCAGCCTCTCAACCCAATGAAGTAGAGGGCCGCCGATGCTCGCTCGATGGGGTTGGCCGAAGCGAGTTGTGCCAATCGTTCGAGCAGGGCCGACTGGTTGCGCGCGAGCTTGGGAGCATGAGGATCGAGCACTTGCCCGCCGCCAATGGTCATCACGGGCGATTCGCCGCGGACGACGAACGGCTGGCCCCAAGTCGTCACCGCCGGTTCGCTCAGGAAAAACTGCGCGTACGTGCCTTGACCCGGCTCGAGCCGGTCGCGGTCCAAAAGCACGACCGAGGCCATCAACTCGGCGGTGCCGACGTGGCAACGAACTCGGGCACGGTTCTTCAAAGGGTGTTCGACCGCCTCCAGCAGGTGCAACCCAACGGTGATCAGCCTGCTGGGCACCAGGTACCCGGGAGATGCCAATTCCTGGCCGCGCTGGATGTCGTCGTGATGCACGCCGGCCAGGTTGATCGCCGCGCGTTGGCCGCGGTGTACCTCGTCGGCTGCACGGTCATGGTTCTGTAAGCCGCGCACGCGGACCACCACCCCGCCCGGCTCGAGCGCCAACTCGTCGCCCACGCAAACCCGACCGCGCGCCACGCTGCCGGTGACCACGGTTCCGTGCCCGGCGATCGTAAAGGTACGATCGATCGCCAGGCGGAACGGTCCGACTAGGCGCCGGTGCCGGGCTGAGTCCGCCGCGCGGCGGGCCGCGGCGGCAAGGGCCCGACGCAGCTCGTCGATTCCCGCGCCGTTGACGACGCTGGTGCGGACGATGGGCGCCGACTCCAGGAACGTGCCGGCCACCAGGTCGCGGATTTCCTCCTCGACCAGATCGATCCAGCCAGGTTCGGGCAGATCGCACTTGGTCAGCGCGATCACGCCCGTATCGAGCCGCAAGAGTCGGAGAATCTCCAAGTGCTCGCGGGTCTGGGGCTTGATCGAATCGTCGGCGGCGACGACCAGCAAGGCCAGGTCGATACCCGTGGCCCCGGCAAGCATGTTTCGGACGAAGCGTTCGTGTCCCGGCACGTCGACGATTCCCAGCCGGCAATCGTCGAGCTCAAGCTCGGCGAAGCCCAGCTCGATGGTGATTCCACGGAGCTTCTCTTCCGGGAGGCGGTCGGTATCGACGCCGGTGAGCGCCTTGACCAGGGCCGTTTTGCCGTGGTCGATGTGTCCTGCGGTGCCGAGGATCAGGTCGATGGCCATGGGGGCCATTGTAAGGCCCGCGGCGCGTCGCGGCCAGCGTTTGGACCCGCTCGACGTCCCGTACGTTGAACCGCCGCCAGCCTGAAGCCGCTCGCACGAAGATTGGCGTGAACCATGTCGCTTTCCTGACGCCTGGGCTTCGCCCGCAATCCAAAACCAACCTGGCGAACTACAATTCCGGAAAGTATGGCAACGACGTCCGGTTGCGGGCGCGCGCGGGGAAAGACCGAATTCCCGGCCGCGTGAGGTATAACCCTGGCGCGGCCTCGCTGCGCTCGGCCGCAACCAAATGGGGGGTATAAAAAGTCAGGCGTTGTTGCGGTAGTGTTGTGATTTTCACGATCGCAACTTCCTACCGTGTTCAGGAG
>Ga0307373_10013434_pt1 | contig 11448 bp, 8 predicted proteins | sample OX2MG_FD_202534 | JGI IMG/M metagenome (GOLD analysis project Ga0307373, IMG submission 202534) | Soil microbial communities from Risofladan, Vaasa, Finland - OX-2 | ecosystem: Environmental > Terrestrial > Soil > Coastal area > Acid sulfate soil | place: Finland: Risofladan, Vaasa | collected... | reverse complement strand
GCCTCATCGAGATGGTCAAGACGGGCGTGGTAGCCCTCAGCCGAGGGGCTTCGACCACATAGCTTCGTCCGGTGGCCGCTGATACGCCGCCGACCTACGACCCGGGAGCATCCATGTTTTACGACGACGACGCCGATCTCGACCTGCTGCGGGGCAAGACCGTGGCCGTGATCGGATTCGGTAGCCAGGGCCACGCGCACGCACTCAACCTGCACGAGTCGGGCGTCAAGGTCGTCGTCGGCCTGCGGCCCGAGAGCGCCCGCGCCGAACAGGCCCGCTCGCACGGCCTGGAGGTCGTAACTCCGCGGGCGGCCGCCACGGCCGGCGATCTGGTGATGATGCTCACTCCGGATGAGCTGATGGGCGAGCTCTACGCCGCCGACGTGGCGCCCGGGCTAAAGCCCGGCAACGTGCTGTTGTTCGCCCATGGGTTTGCGATCCACTTCGGCCAGGTTGTTCCGCCCCCGGGCGTCGACGTGGTCATGGTCGCCCCGAAGGGCCCCGGTCACCTCGTGCGCCGGACCTACTCCGAAGGCGCGGGTACGCCCGGCCTGGTCGCGGTCGCCCAAGACGCCTCCGGGAACGCCCAGGGAGTCGCGCTCGCGTACGCCAAGGGCATCGGGTGCACCCGGGCCGGCGTGATCGAGACGACGTTCGCCGAGGAGACCGAAACCGACCTGTTCGGTGAGCAGGTGGTCCTGTGCGGTGGGCTCTCCGAGCTCATCCGGGCCGGCTTCGACACGCTGGTGGACGCGGGCTACCAGCCGGAGCTCGCGTACTTCGAGTGCCTGCACGAGGTCAAGCTGATCGTCGATCTGATCTACGAGAAGGGCATCGCGGGCATGCGCTATTCGGTGAGCAACACTGCCGAATACGGCGATCTGACGCGTGGGACACGGGTCATCACCGAGGAGACCCGCGCCGAGATGCGCAAGATCCTCGCCGAGATCCAGAACGGCCAGTTCGCCAAGGAATGGCTCCTGGAGAACAAGGTCGGCCGTCCGCAATTCAACGCGATCGCGCGACGCCAGGCCGACCACCCGGTCGAAGAGGTCGGCAAGCAGCTGCGCTCGATGATGAGTTGGATCAACACCGAGTTCGAGACGGAAAAGGCGTAAGGGAACCGTGGCCGACGATCAAGGTGCGAAGCGTGACATCCGGGTACTGGTCTGCGAGCCGCTGGCCGACGCCGGGGTCGCGCTGCTCGAGGAGCACTTCACCGTCGAATCGGGCGTGGGCTGGTCGCGTCAGCAACTGATGGCGCGGGTCGGCGAGTTCGAGGTCCTGATCGTGCGCAGCGCGACCAAGGTCAACGCCGAGATGATCCAGGCAGCGACCAAGCTGCGGGTTGTCGGGCGCGCCGGCACCGGCGTGGACAACGTCGATGTCGAGGCGGCGACCCGCCGCGGGATCATCGTCTGCAATGCGGCCGGCTCGAACGCGCTGTCCGCCGCGGAGCACACGATCGCGCTGCTGCTCGCACAGGCCCGCAACGTCGCCCAGGCGCACGCGGCCCTGGTGGACGGCCGCTGGGAGCGGTCCAAGTTCGGCGGCATCGAGCTCGACGGCAAGACGCTCGGCATCCTCGGCTTTGGCCGCATCGGTCAGATGGTCGGCGAGCGGGCCCAGGGGCTCGGCATGCGCGTCCTCGCCTACGATCCCTACGTCGCCGAGAGCCGATACCGCGACATGGGCGTCGATCGTGCCGCGACGCCCGAGGATGTCTACAGGGTAAGTGACTTCATCACGCTGCACCTGGCCTCGACGCCGGAGACCAAGGGCTTCATCAACGCCGAGGCACTCGCGGCCATGCGTCCGGGTGCCCGGCTGCTCAACGTAGCCCGCGGCGACCTGGTCGACCAAGCGGCGCTTGCCGATGCCATCCGGTCGGGCCACCTGGCCGGCGCGGGCATCGACGTCTTCCCGGAAGAGCCCTGTACCGCGAGCCCGCTGTTCGGGTTGCCCGGCGTCGTCGTCACCCCGCACCTGGGAGCGTCGACGGCCGAGGCCCAAGACCGCGCGGGCGTGGCGGTGGCCGAGCAGGTGACCGCGGCGTTGACCGGCGGGGTCGTCACCAGCGCGGTCAACATCCCTGCCGTGAGCGCGCACGTGCTCGAGGTGATCGGCCCATACCTGCCGTTAGCGCGGGAGATGGGGCAGCTGATCGGCGTGCTCGCCGGTGGAGCGGTCTCGCCGCTGAAGATTGACTTCGAAGGCGAGATCGCCGGTCTCGACACACGCCTGTTGTCCTCCGCGGTGATCGCCGGGGTCCTGTCAGGGCACGTCGACGAGTCGGTGAACCTGGTCAATGCCGCCTCGCTGGCCGAGGAGCGCGGGATCGAATGGATCGACAGCTCGTCACAACAGACCCACGACTACCGCAACATGCTGACGCTCACGACCGGTGAGATCGCGGTGTCGGGCACGACCATCGGCGTCACCTCCCGTCCGCGCCTGACGGGCCTGCTCGGCTTCAACATCGAGATCGAGCTCGATGCCAACATGGCCGTGTTTCGCTATTCGGATGTTCCAGGCGTGATCGGGCGGGTCGGGAGCATCCTCGGCGCGGCCGGCGTGAACATCGCGCACATGGCCGTCGGGCGACTCGATGGCGAGGCCCTGATGGCGTTGACCGTCGATTCCTCCGTGCCCCTTCGCGCCCAGAATGAAATCCGCGGCCTGGACGGGTTTGCCCGCGTCTGGTTTGTGAACCTGCCCGGCTGAGGGCCGGGCCTGCCACGAGGAGCCCCGTGAGCACGAGCGAGATACCCGCAATTGCAATCCCGCGAGCCCTACTGCCGGGCGACGGGCGGTTCGGGTGCGGGCCGTCGAAGGTCCGCCCTGTCGTCCTGGACGAGCTGGCGTCGGTCGCCACCACGTACATGGGAACGTCCCACCGTCAGACGACGGTCAAGCAGGTCGTCGGGTCATTGCGGACGGGGCTGTCGGAGCTGTTCGATCTACCCGACGGGTGGGAGATTCTGCTCGGTAACGGCGGGGCGACCTACTTCTGGGACGCAGCGACGTTCGGGCTGATCGTCGGGCGCAGCCAGCATCTGTCGTTCGGCGAGTTCAGCGCCAAGTTCGCCGCCGCCGCTGCGGCGGCACCGCATCTGCACGAGCCGGTGGTGATTACGAGTGACCCGGGGACCTACCCGCGCCCGGTGGCGGATCCGGACATCGACGCCTACGCGTTCACGCACAATGAGACCTCGACGGGCGTGGCGATGAAGCTCGTGCGCCCGGACGGCGACGGTCTGGTCCTGGTCGACGCGACGTCCGGGGCCGGCGGGCTCGAGTGGGATCCGTCCGAGGTTGACGTCTACTACTTCTCCCCGCAGAAGTGCTTCGCCGGGGATGGTGGCCTGTGGGTTGCCGCGTGCTCGCCGGCGGCGTTGGAACGCATCCGTCAGATCGCCGGTGTGGGACGCTGGGTCCCTGCGTCGCTGGATCTGAAGATCGCCCTGGACAACAGCCTCCTGAACCAGACCTACAACACGCCCGCACTCGCCTCGATCTACCTGTTGGAGCGTCAGGTCCACTGGATGCTCGACAACGGCGGTCTGTCGTGGGCCATCGGACGCAGTGCGACATCGGCGTCGACGCTCTACGACTGGGCCGAGGCGCGCAGCTTCGCCAGTCCCTACGTCACCAACCCGGACGAGCGCTCCAACGTGGTCGGCACGATCGATCTCGACGGGGTTGACGCGTCAATGGTATCCAAGGTGTTACGGGCCAACGGCATCGTCGACACCGAGGCGTACCGCAAGCTCGGGCGCAACCAGTTGCGGATCGGGATGTTTCCGGCGATCGAGCCCGACGACGTCGCGCTGCTGACGTCGTGTGTCGACTTCGTCGTCGACGCACTGGGTGCGCCCGCCGGGTAGCGGGCCGCCGCCACACCGACAACCGCGATGGTGCGAGTGGTAAGATCCCCCGCATGTTGACGGCCACTCGCAGCCCACACCTCCTGCGCGGCCTCCTCGTGTGTCTTTCCCTGCTCCCCCTCTAGGGGGAACGACTCGACACTCCATGCCCGGGACGTCCGGGCCCCCAAATCTGAAGCCCGAGTCAAGGACCCGAGGGAGGTCGTGACGTGACCACTGGTCAAGTGCAGCCCAACAACGACGCCGACCGCGTCAAGATTTTCGACACAACTCTGCGTGACGGCGAACAGTCGCCCGGCATCACGCTCAACACGCGCGAGAAGCTTGAGATCGCGCACCAGTTGCGTCGCCTTGGGGTCGATGTCATGGAGGCCGGGTTCCCGATCACCTCGCCGGGCGACTTCGAAGCGGTGCGGGCGATCGCCAACGAGGTGACTGATACCGTGATCGCCGCGCTGGCGCGGGCCAACGAGAAGGACGTGACCGTTGCCGGCGAGGCCGTCCGCGACGCCGAGCGCGGGCGGATCCACACATTCATCGCCACCAGCGACATCCACTTGGAGCACAAGCTGCGTATGACGCGGGCCCAGGTGCTGGCCGCGGCCATGGATGCCGTCCGTCTTGCGCGAACGATCGTCGACGATGTCGAGTTCTCGTGCGAGGACTCCACTCGATCGGATCCGGCGTTTGTCGCGGAGGTCGTCGGGGCAGCAATCGCCGAGGGGGCGAGCACGATCAACCTGCCGGACACGGTCGGGTACACGATGCCGACCGAGTTCCAGCGGTTCCTGCTGGATCTGTATGACCGGTGCCCGGAGCTCCATGACGTGACCTTGTCGGTGCACTGCCACAACGATCTTGGTCTCGCGGTGGCGAACTCCCTCGCGGGGATCCAGGTCGGCGCCCGGCAGGTCGAGGGATGCATCAATGGCATCGGCGAGCGCGCAGGCAACGCCTCAATCGAGGAACTGGCCATGATCCTGCGCACGCGGGCAGCTGATCTGGGCGGTCTGTGGTGCGGCGTCGACACGACCGAGATCACGCGCGCCAGCCGCTTGGTCAGCCGCCTGACCGGATATGTCGTCCAGCCCAACAAGGCCATTGTCGGCCGCAACGCGTTCGCACACGAGGCCGGTATCCATCAGCACGGGGTGCTGTCCAACCCGCTGACGTACGAAATCATGGACGCGACGAGTGTCGGCCTGGCCCAGAACTCGATCGTGCTCGGCAAGCACTCCGGCCGTCACGCGCTCGACCACGCGTTGCGCGAACTGGGCTACGAGCTGGATCGTGACGAGCTGAACGCGGCCTTCACGCGCTTCAAGGAGATCGCCGACCTGAAGGGGCGTCTGTCGGGAGTCGACCTCGAAGCGCTGGTGTCCGACGAGATGCGGGTCGAGGGCGGTGACGGATTCCGACTGGACGAACTGGCGGTGACCACGCGCTCGGCCGAGCCGCCCACGGCCCGCGTGGTCGTCACCGACGAGGACGGCACCCACCGCGAAGGCACCGGTACCGGTGACGGCCCCGTCAACGCGTTGATGCACGCGATCGACGCGGCCATCGGAAGCACCGGTGTGCTGCTCGAATACCAGGTCTCGGCCGTGACCGGCGGGACCGACGCCCTGGGGGAGGCGCGAGTGGTCTGCGAGATCGGCGGCCGCAACTACTCCGGCCAAGGCGTCTCAACCGATGTTCTGGAAGCAACTGCGGTCGCATACCTGCGGGCGGTCGACGCCAGTCGACGCGCCGGGCACGGCGAGCGCGTGATGGCCGGGGGGGTTTGACACCGATGGGTAAGACACTCTTTGAGAAGCTGTGGGAAGCGCACGAGGTGCGCGCCGGCGGCCCGGACGGGCCACCGCTGTTGTTCATCGACCTGCATCTCGTCCACGAGGTGACCTCGCCGCAGGCATTCGACGGGCTCCGGTTGGCGGGGCGCACGGTACGCCGTCCCGACCGCACCATCGCGACCGTCGACCATAACGTGCCGACGATCGGCCGCGACAAGGAGATCGAAGACGTCCTCTCGCGGGCGCAGATTGAGGCGCTCGAGCACAACTGCGCCGAGTTTGGGATCCCGCTGTTCTCGATCCGTTCTCCCCGGCAGGGCATCGTCCACGTCATCGGACCGGAACTCGGGCTCACCCAACCGGGCATGACGATCGTGTGCGGCGACTCCCACACCTCGACCCACGGCGCCTTCGGCGCGCTGGCGTTCGGCATCGGGACATCCGAGGTCGAGCACGTTCTGGCGACGCAGACGCTGCCCCAAAGCCGCCCCCGGACGATGCGCGTGCGCATCGAGGGGCAGCCGGGTCTCGGGGTGGGCGCGAAGGACCTGATCCTCGGGACCATCGGCCACCTGGGCGTCGCCGGAGCGCAGGGCTACGTCGTCGAATACGCCGGCCCCGCGATCCGCGCGCTCTCGATGGAGGGCCGCATGACGGTCTGCAACATGTCGATCGAGTGGGGTGCGCGTGCGGGGATGATCGCCCCTGACGAGACGACATTTGCCTATGTCGAGGGTCGTCCGGCCGCGCCCGCCGACTTCGCGGCCGCCGTCGAACAGTGGCGCCTGCTGCCGACCGATGCGGACGCCGGCTTCGATCGTGAAGAGATCATCGATGCGGCCGGGATCGCGCCAATGGTCACCTGGGGCACCAATCCGGGCCAGGTCGCGCCGATCACCGGTCACGTTCCGACCCCGGACGACTTCGATGACCCCGTCGAGCGCGAAGGCGCGCGGCGGGCATTGCAGTACATGGGGCTCAAGGGCGGCGAGGCGCTCGAGGACGTTGCCATCGACACCGTGTTCCTGGGGTCCTGCACCAACGGGCGCATCGAGGATCTGCGGGTCGCGGCAACGGTCGTCGACGGTCACCGAGTGGCCGAGGGTCTGCGCGCGATGGTCGTGCCGGGCTCAATGCAGGTCAAGGCGCAGGCCGAGGCCGAGGGCCTGGATGTGGTCTTCACCGCAGCTGGCTTCGAGTGGCGTGATGCCGGCTGTTCGATGTGTCTCGGGATGAACCCCGACATCCTGTCGCCGGGCGAGCGCTGCGCATCGACAAGCAACAGGAACTTCGAAGGTCGGCAGGGCGCCGGCGGCCGGACCCACCTGGTCTCGCCGGCGATGGCCGCAGCGGCCGCGATCACGGGGCACCTCGTTGATGTCCGCGCCCTCGACGTCGAACTGACCAAGGCATAAGGAGGCGCCAATGCAGCCATTTACCACCGTTACCGGCGTTGCTCTGCCGCTTGATCGGGCTGATGTCGATACCGATCAGATCATCCCGAAGCAGTTCCTCAAGCGCGTCGAGCGCACCGGCTTCGGCGAGTTCCTGTTCTTTGACTGGCGCAAGGACGACGCGTTTCCGCTCAACCGCCCCGAGTACGCGGGTGCCCAAATCCTCATCGCCGAGCGCAACTTCGGGTGCGGCTCCTCCCGCGAGCACGCTCCGTGGGCGCTCGAGGACTACGGGTTCCGTGCGGTCATCGCACCGAGCCTGGCCGACATCTTCCGCACGAACTGCACGAAGATCGGTCTGCTGCCGGTCGTGCTCACCGAACCCCAGGTCCGCACGCTCATCGGTCAGACCACGGCGGTTCCGGGTGCGACGGTGACGGTCGATCTGACCGCCAACGAAGTCGTGGCGCCCGACGGCCAGCGGTTCGGCTTCATGATCGAGCCCGACGTCCGCGAGCGACTCCTCAACGGCTGGGACGACATCTCCCTGACCCTGGCCAACAAGGAGGCGATCACCGCATACGAGAACACCCGCGAGCGGTCGGGCCCGTCGACCGCCGTGTTCGTCTGAGGGGACCTCCGTGCCGGCCGGGCGCTGCCCGGACGGCACAGACCTTGCGATCCCCGCATGCGATCGACGTGCGCCCCCCGGGGGCGACCGGTGTCGACTGCTAGCCTCGCCGCGAAACAAGTCCAAAACCGCTGCCGGAGGTGGGTGTGCGCGAGGTCAATGTGGTGGTGCTGCCGGGTGACGGGATCGGGCCGGAGGTCGTCGCAGAGGCGATCCGGGCTGTCGAGATCGTTGCCGCAGATGCCGAGCTCGCGATCACCTGGCGCGAGGAGCTCATGGGCGGATGCTCCATCGATGCTCACGGCACTGCGCTGACCCACGACGTACTCACCGCCTGCCAGGCCGCCGATGCGGTCTTCCTCGGTGCCGTCGGCGGGCCCAAGTGGGACACGACCGACCCGGCGAAACCCCGCCCGGAGCAGGGACTGCTCGGGCTTCGGTCCGGCCTCGGGCTGTTCGCGAACCTGCGGCCTGTCAAGCCGCTGGAGGCCCTGTGGGATGCGAGCCCACTGCGCCGAGAGCGGATCGCGGGCACCGACCTGCTCGTCGTGCGCGAGCTCACCGGTGGGATCTACTTCGGGGCCCGTGGACGCGAGGGTGATCGGGCCTTCGACACGTGTGAGTACACGCGCGGCGAAATCGAGCGCGTTGCGGAAGTCGCCTTCGAGGCTGCCGCGCGCCGCCGCGCAAAGGTGACCTCCGTCGACAAAGCCAACGTCCTCGAGAGCTCGCGGCTCTGGCGAGAGGTGGTGACCGATGTCGGCACGCGGCACCCCGGCATTGCGCTTGATCACATCCTTGTCGACAACGCGGCCATGCAGCTGGTCAACCGGCCGTCCGAGTTCGACGTGATCGTCACCGAGAACATGTTCGGCGACATCCTGAGCGACGAGGCGGCGATGATCACCGGCTCGATCGGCCTGCTGCCGTCGGCAAGCCTGGGGACCGGGACCGCCGGCCTGTACGAGCCGGTGCACGGGTCCGCGCCGGACATCGCCGGGAAGGGTTGGTCGAACCCGATGGCCACCGTGCTCTCGGCCGCGATGATGCTGCGCTACTCGCTGGAGGCGCCCGAGGCGGCGGATCGCTTGGAGGCCGCGGTCGCGCAGGCCCTCAACGACGGCGCGCGCAGTCGGGATCTGGGCGGTGAGCTCGGCACGACGGCCATCGGCGACCGGCTCGTGGAGCTGCTTGGCCGATAGGCTGTAGCGCGAGCCCGCATCCGGGCGCGCGTGTTGCGTGTTGTCGCCCCCGGGCGTCCGGGGATAGTGTTCGACGAATTATCGACCGCGTCATCGAGAGGCCCGAGACATGCAGGAAGCCGAGAAGATCTGGATGAATGGCTCGCTCGTGAACTGGGCGGATGCCCAGATTCACGTGCTGTCGCACGGCCTTCACTACGGATCGTCGGTGTTCGAGGGCATTCGGGCGTACGCCGCCGACCAGGGCACTGCGGTGTTCCACCTGCATGAGCACCTCCGGCGCCTGCAGCGCTCTGCGTCGATGTACTACATGCCGATCCCGTACACCTTCGAGGAACTTCGCCAGGCCGTGCACGACGTGATTGCCGCGAACAGTCTGCGGGAGTGCTACATCCGTCCGATCGCATTCCGCGGGTACGGCACCATGGGCCTGTTCCCGTTGGACGCGCCGGTCGACGTCGCCATCGCGGCATGGGAGTGGGGCGCGTACTTGGGCGATGACGGACTCAAAGACGGCATCCGCGCCAAGACATCGACCTGGCGGCGTATCGGAAGCTCGACGATCCCGGCGACCGCCAAGGCGGGCGGCCAGTACCTGAATTCGATCCTGGCGAAGATCGAGACCCACAAGGCCGGTTACCAGGAGGCGATCCTCCTCAACGAGTCCGGGTATGTCGCCGACGGCTCCGGCGAGAACATCTTCGTGGTCCGCGGCGGCCAGCTGCTCACGCCCCCCGTCAACGCCTCGATCCTCGAGGGGATCACGCGCGCGACGATCATCGAGTTGGCAAAGGACGAGGGCATCCCGGTCGTTGAGCGCGAGCTTGCGCGCGCCGAGCTCTACATCGCTGACGAGGTCTTCGTGACGGGGACCGCCGCGGAGGTGTGCCCGATCAATGAGGTCGACGATCATCCGATCGGGGAGCCCGGTCCGATCACGCGACGCCTGCAGGAGCGGTTCTTCGCCGCGACGCTCGGCCGCGACCCGCGGTCGGCCGAATGGCTCGATTACGTCGCCGTGCCCGAGCAAGCGCAGCGCTAGGCCATGGAATCGATCTTCCTGTACGACACGACGCTGCGCGACGGACTGCAGCGCGAAGGAATGAGCCTGTCGGTCGACGAGCAGGTGGCGATCGCGCGCCGGCTCGCCGAGATCGGCATGCACTACATCGAGGCCGGATTCCCGATGTCGAACCCCAAGCACGCGGAGATGTTCAACGCCCTCGAGGGAATCGACTTGGGATCGACCAAGATTGCCGCGTTCGGGATGACCCGACGCAAGGGCGTCGCGGCGGCCGACGATCCGGCCCTGATCGGGCTCGCCGACTGCTACGCGCCGGTGATCACCATCGTGGGCAAGACGTGGGACCTGCACATCGAGAAGGTCATCAAGGTCGACCGGGCCGAGAATCTCCGGATGATCGAGGAGTCTGTGGCCTTCCTGGTCGGCCAGGGCAAAGAGGTCGTCTACGACGCCGAGCACTTCTTCGACGCGTTTGAAGCACACCGCGATTATGCGGTCAAGTGCCTGCGCGTGGCGGCTGACGCAGGGGCGCATTGGATCACCGTCTGCGACACCAACGGGGCCACCCTGCCGCATGACATCGCCCACGCCGTGCGGACGGTCCGGGCTGCCCTGCCGGGGGCTGCGCTGGGGATCCACACCCACAACGACGCGGAGTGTGGTGTGGCGAACTCCCTGGCGGCAGTGGTCGAGGGCGCCCGGATGGTTCAGGGAACGGCCAACGGATACGGCGAGCGGTGCGGCAACGCGAACCTCGTGTCGATCATCCCGTCGCTCTCGTTGAAGATGGGCTTCGCCACGCTTCCCGACGATCGGCTGGTCGAGCTGACAGCGCTCAGCCACTACGTCGCGGAGACCGCCAACCTCCAGCCCGACAACTGGGCGCCCTACGTGGGCCGCAACGCGTTCGCGCACAAGGGTGGCATGCACGTGGCCGGCATTCTCGCCGACGAGCGGACCTTTGAGCACATCGATCCGGCGGCCGTCGGTAACGAGCGCCACGTCCTGGTGAGCGAGCTCTCCGGCCGGGGCTCGATCGTCGCCAAGGCCCACGAGATGGGAATCGACCTTTCCGAAGGCGACGACGTGCCGCGGATCCTGGCGCGCCTCAAGGACCTCGAGCACCGGGGCTACCATTTCGAGGTAGCTGACGCGTCGTTTGAGCTGCTGATCGAGCGCGAGATTGGTGTCTACCGGCCGCTCTTCACCCTCGAGCGGTTTCGGGTCGTCACCGAGAAGGTCGCCGATGGACGGGTCTCGACCGAAGCGACGATCGCGCTCGTGCACGACGGCGACCGGGTGGAGGCGGCCGGGCTCGGTAACGGTCCGATTAACGCGCTCGACACGGCTCTGCGCGCCGCGCTTGAGGCGCGCGTACCGGAGCTGGCGCAGATCGAACTGGTCAACTTCAAGGTGCGAATCCTCGACGAGGACAAGGGCACGGGCGCGACAACGCGCGTGTTGCTGGACTCCTCCGACGGCGACGAGACCTGGGGCGCGCTCGGCGTCAGTCACAA
>Ga0307373_10013433_pt1 | contig 11448 bp, 9 predicted proteins | sample OX2MG_FD_202534 | JGI IMG/M metagenome (GOLD analysis project Ga0307373, IMG submission 202534) | Soil microbial communities from Risofladan, Vaasa, Finland - OX-2 | ecosystem: Environmental > Terrestrial > Soil > Coastal area > Acid sulfate soil | place: Finland: Risofladan, Vaasa | collected... | reverse complement strand
CGCCCGCAAGCCATGGCGAGGATGCCATGACGGTACGGGGTTCTCCAATCGGCTCGTCGAGAGACGGTCGAGCAGGGCGGTCAGGGCGAAGCGCGCCTCCGTCCGGGCAAGCGGCGCCCCCAAGCAGAAGTGGGCGCCCCAGCCGAAGGCGAGTTGCTTGTTCGGCGCCCGGTCGAGCTGGAGGCAATTTGGCTCAGCGAAGACCGCCGGATCCCGATTTGCCGCCGCCACGCACAGCACGACCGGATCACCTCGCCGGAAGTGATGGCCGGCAAACTCCATGTTCTCACTTACCACGCGGGAGATCAGGGGAATCGGGGTCTCGAAGCGGAGAAACTCCTCCACCGCGGTGGCCATCAGCGAGGGATCCGCGCGCAGCCGCCCTATTTCCTCGGGATGCTGGAGGAGCAGCAGGGCCGAGGAGCTGAGGAGGCTGGTCGTGGTGTCATGGCCGGCGGAAAAAAGGAAGACGCAGATCCCGAGCACCTCCGGCACGGTCATCCCCACGGCGGCGCTCATCGTGGTGGCGATGTGACTCACCACATCATCCTCGGGCTGACGCCGGCGGCGCGCGACCAGGGTCGTGAAATAGTCAGTCATCTCCGCGACTCCGGCATGCGCGCGTTCGGCGGCCGCCACCGCGCTCGGGCCAGCCTCGGCGACGTAATCCGAGATATTGATCACCGCCTGCCAGAAGCGATGGCGATCCTCGGGCGGGATACCCAGGATGTCGCAGATCACCGTGAGCGGGAGGGGATGGGCGAGGCCGGCCACCAGATCCGCGCGCGGGGTCGGCAACTGGGCCACCAGTTCGTCCGCCAGGTGCTGGACCCGATCCTCAAGCGTCCGGGCCAGTTTTGGCGTGAAGACGGGCGACAGCAAGCGGCGAATCTCCGTGTGGCGTGGCGGATCCATGAAACCGAGCCAGTTGGCCACGTGCTCACCCAGGGCGTGCAGTCTGGTCCGCATCTCTTCCGGCAGCTTCCGCATATTGACGTCCGCTCGATCGGAGGAGAACCGTGGATCCAGGAGTCCTTTGACCACATCGGCGTGCCGGCACACGAACCAGCTCTCCAGCGGCTCGCTCCAGTGAACCGGGTACTTCTCGAGCAGCCAGGTGAAGAGGGGATAGGGATCCTCAAGGCGCCCTTCGCAGTAGGTCTGGTACACATCCGCCCACGGCCCGCTCAGGTCGATCTCCGCTCCCGCCATGGATCCACCTTCCCCTCCGCGCGATCCCGGCCCGACGGATGCTCGCCGGCCCGGATACGTGGAGGCGGGCCAGGGTTACGCACAGGGGAATCAGGGCGAGTATAGTGCGGCGGGGCTTCTATTGTCAACAGTATATGGCGGGGCGGCTGGACCGCGATCGCCGAGGGTGCCGCGTCACCAATCTCGTATGATGCTACGTACGGCGCCAGCGCGGCGGTATGCCGGCGGGCAACTCGCGGAAGTCTGGCAGTCCCTCCAGCACCTTCTCGGGGCCGCCCGGATTATAGACCGCCAACAGGCGCAGGGGCGCCCAGCCGGTATTCAGAGTCGAATGGTAGATAGCCGTAGGTACATAGATCGTGTCGCCCGCGCTGACCGGGAAGGGCTCGCGGTCGTCAATCATCTGCATGCCTGCGCCGGACAGTACATAGAGAATCTCCTCCGATTCAGGGTGATTGTGCCGGTCGTGACCCAGACCAGGGAGCAACACTACCTCGCCGAAGGATAGGACCGCGCCCTCGGTGACTCCGGGCGCCACGAACCAGGTGATCGCGCCCCATTCAAAGGTCTGGGTAGGCAGGCTGTTCGGATCGATCCGCTTCATGTTTCATCTCCTCGGGTACTGGTCAGCGGCAGTGACTTGAAACGGCGCATGGTGGCGGTCATCGCCACTTCGGTGGGCAGACGCTCCATGCTGGAGGCCCCAAAAAAGCCCGCCACCCCATTGGTCCGTCCCAGCACGTAGGCCGCGTCGTCCGGCTCGGCAATCGGTCCGCCGTGACACAGCACCAGAATGTTGGGGTTGGCCGCCCTGGCCGCGTCGCCTAGCGCCCGCACACGCACGACCGCCTCGTCCAGGGTCATGGCTGTCTTTGCTCCGATCAGGCCGGCGGTGGTCAGCCCCATGTGCGGCACCACCACATCGGCGCCAACCTCGGCCATGCGCCTGGCCTCTTCCTCGGTGAAGACATAGGGACAGGTCAAGAGGTCCATTGCATGCGCCTGGCGGATCATCTCCACCTCCAGGTGGAAACCCATTCCGGTTTCCTCCAGATTCTGGCGGAAGATGCCGTCGAACAGACCCACGGTGGGGAAGTTCTGCACCCCGCTGAACCCTGCCTCTTTGATCTGCTTCAAGAATACCGGCATCAGGCGGAAGGGGTCCGTCCCGCAGACCCCCGCCAGCACCGGAGTATCCTTCACCACCGGCAGTACCTCGGCCGCCATCTCCATCACGATCGCGTTAGCGTCGCCGTAGGGGAGCAGGCCCGCCAGGGAGCCGCGTCCGGCCATCCGATAGCGGCCCGAATTGTAGATGATGATCAGATCGGCACCTCCAGCCTCCGCGCACTTGGCGGAGAGTCCGGTCCCGGCCCCGGCGCCGATGATCGGGCGACCCAGCGCCGCTTGGGCGCGCAAGCGACCCAGCGCCTCCTCGCGATTCATGCGTATACCTCCTTGCCGCCGTGAACCCATGCCTGGTAGGAGGCATGCAGAGTATCGGCCATGGCCAGGGCGAAAGCCGGATCATTGAGGTCGGTATCCAACTCACGCACCTCCACCGTGGAGTTGAGGTCGCCGCGCAGGGCCTCGAAGAGCGCCTGATCGGCGGCGGGATCGTGGAAGGGCTGGCCCACGGCGTCGATCAGCGAGACTCCCTTGAGGGGAATGAAGAGCGTAATTGGTCCGCGGGCGACGTTCAGTTTACGGGCGATGATCCGGCCCAACTCGGCACACTCCTCGGGGGTGGTGCGCATCAGGGTGATGCTGCTGTTGTGCTTGTAGAGCAATCGCTCCTTGAACCTCGTGGGCACGGTGTCGATCGGGCCGAAATTGACCATGTCCAGGGCGCCGAGCGACACCACCTGGGGGATGCCCATGGCGCCGGCGGCTTCCAGGCGATTCGGGCCGGCCGAGAGCACACCCCCCACCAGTTCATCGGCCAGCTCGGTGGTGGTAATGTCCAGCGCGGCGCTGATGAACCCTCCCTTGAGCAGGGCTTCCATCGACCGGCCGCCGGCGCCCGTGGCATGGAAGACCAATACTTCGTAGCCCAGCGACTCCAGGCGCTCGCGGGCAGTGGTCACGCAGGGGGTGGTCACGCCGAACATGGTGGCACCCACCAGAGGTCGATCCGCTGCCTCTGGGATCGTTGCCGTCGCCATCCCGGCCATGGCGGCGGCGGCGTTGCCCAGGATGCGCCGAGAGATCCGGTTGAGGCCCGCGATGTCCACGACCGAGTACATCATGATGATGTCCACATTGCCAACATAAGGCCGGGTATCGCCGGAGGCCACGGTAGAGACCATCAGCTTGGGCACGCCCACGGGAAGTTGCCGCATGGCCTGGGTGACGAGCGTGGTGCCGCCCGAGCCGCCCAGGCCAAGGATGCCCTGGAGCCTGCCCTCCGCATGGAGCCGTCGCACTACCTCGGCGGCGCCGTGGGCCATGGTCTCCACGGCGGCCCCGCGATCCCCGGCGGCAATCAGCCCCTCAAGGCTGCTGTCCGCCGCGCGCGCCACATCGACTCGATCGATATCGGGCATGGTGAGCGGCGAGCCAAGAACGCCGGCATCCACCAGGATCACATCCACGCCGTGCTGGCGCAGACGATCCCGCAGGTACGCATACTCCTGGCCCTTGGTATCCAGGGTACCGACCAGAACAACGGTAGCCATACGCGCCTCCTTTCGCCCTCCATACCAGCGCAGGGGGTGAATCTCCGCGATCTGGATGCGCCGGCCAATCCGCGTCCCAGGAGGGTCGCGGCCCCTCGGCGTGCCAACCGCCGCGGTACGCGATGCGGAGGCCATTCGTCATCTCGAAGATAACGGTGGCGGACCAGGGACGTCCACCGGCGGGACGGGTCGAGTATCGTGCGATGTCGCTGCCATTGTCAACAGCATATGGCAGGGCGTCGCGCGGTCCACAAACCCTTGACAGCCGCCACGGGCAGACATATACTCCCCTCAGCTTCTCGCGGGGAGAAGGGAGGTGGATTACTCGGGCCAGAAGCTGTAGAATAGCCCTACAGCAGGATAGCAGGCAGGCAGGCGCGAGCGTGCCCAGGCGGAGCGTGGGACGCCGCCGATGCACTCGCCACATACTCAGTACTCAAGGAGGATACCCGTGAAGATTCGTCGCCACTCCCGGACGTGGCTCCTCGCGTTCATCCCTCTCATCCTTGCCCTTGGCGGGGTGGCTTCCACCCCTCGCGCCTTCGCCGGCCGTTCGGATGCCGGTATGCCCACCATTGGCTTCTTGCAGATCGATCTCACGAATCCTTTCCACATCGATCAGGGCCGGGGCGCGGTCGAGGCCGGGCGCCGCTTCGGCTACAATCTGCTGGACATCAGCGCGCACGGCAGCGTGAACGAGCAAATCCAGGAGTTTCAGACGCTGATCAATCAACATGTGGCGGCGATCATGGTCAACCCGATCGATATCAGCGCCTTCGGGCCCAGTCTCGACAAGGCCCGCGCCGCCCATATCCCCGTCCTCGTCCTCTATAGCGGCAGCCCCAAGGCCACCATGAACTCTGGCTTCGATGAATTTCAGACCGGCCAGATGGTGGGCAAGTACTCGATTCAGCTTCTGACCAAGAAATACGGGAAGCCCCAGGGGCAGGTCGCGGTGCTGCAAGGTCTGCTCGGTCAGGGTCTGAATGCCGACCGTACAGGCGGCTTCACCTCCGTGATGGCCAAATACCCCGGCATCAAGGTGGTAAGCCAGGAACCCACCGATTGGCTGCCGGACAAGGCCGCCGCCGCCATGCAGGACTGGTTGGTCCGCTATCCCAAGCTGGCCATGGTGTACGGGCTCAGCGATACCCTCACCGTCCCCGCGATCAACGTGGCCGCCCGGGCCCAGAAAGCCGGCGGGATCATCTTCACCTCGGTCGACGGCGACCCGATCGGTCTGACCGCGATCCAGCAAGGGAAGATGGCCTGCACCGCGATGTATGCTCCTATCTACGCCGGCTTCCGCTTCGGGGAGATGGCGGTCAATCTGGCCAAGCACAAGGCCGAGCCGAAGACGGAAAATCTGAACAGCTTCCTGGTCACCCCAGCCAATGTCAATGCCGCCGCCAAGGCGGAGGCGGCGATGTCCAACTCGATCAAGACTTTCGGTTTTGACAAGACGCTCGCCCAACTGGTGGCCGGCTACTCGCATTAGCCACCAGCCCGGCCGGGTACCCTCAGGGTATCCGGCCGGGCTGCATCGTCCATTGTCGCGAGAGGGAAATGGTGATCGAGCAGGTGAGCCGCCAATCCGTCCCAGGCGCCGACCTCACGGCGCCGCCGATCCTTGAAATGGTGGGGATCAGCAAGCGTTTTCCCGGTACGCTCGCCCTCGATCGCGTCAATCTGGCGGTACGGCCGGCGGAGATCCATGCCCTGGTGGGCCAGAACGGGGCCGGGAAGTCGACCCTGGTCAAGATCCTGGCCGGCGACTATCTCGCAAGCTCTGGCGCCATCTCCATTGACGGCCGACCGGTGACTATTCATGGTCCAAGGGGCGCGCGGCAGCTAGGGATTGGCATCGTCTATCAGGAACTGAGCCTGCTCCCCAATCTCACGGTGGCGGAGAATCTCTGCCTGGGTCGCGAACCGCGGCGCGGGCTTAGCATCGATTCGCGGCGCCTCTTGCGGGAAGCAACCGCCGCCCTGGAAGCTCTCGGCCTCGAGCGGATTGATCTCCAGAGCCGGATCGGGCACCTGTCCCTTCCCACGCGCCAGTTAGTGGAAATCGCCAAAGTTCTGGCCCAGCATCCCCGCATCCTCATTCTGGACGAACCAACGGCCGCGCTCGCCCCCGCCGACAGCGATCGGCTGTTCGAGGCGTTGGCCCGCGCGCGGGCGGGCGGGGTTGGCATTATCTACATCAGCCACCGCTTTCAGGAAATCCTCGCCGTGTGCGACCGCGGTACGGTGCTCCGCAATGGGCGAGTGGTCGCCACCTTCGCCTCCAGGGATACCAGTCTGGAACAACTGGTTGAATGGACCCTCGGTCAGAAGCCAGATCGCTACGTCCAGACGCTACCCCAGGATGCGGCGACCACGAGCGAGCCCGTGCTGGCAGTCAGCGACCTCGCGGTCGGCGATCGGATTAAGGAGGTCAGTTTTCAGGTTAGTCCCGGTGAAATCGTCGGCCTTTGCGGACTACTGGGAGCCGGCCAGGATGAGGTGGCGCGCGCGCTCTTCGGCGATCAACCGGCGGTCCGCGGGGTTATCCTCTGGAAAGGCCAGCCCGTCCTCGTGCATTCGCCGCGCCAGGCGAAAAAGCTGGGCATCGGCTTCCTGACCGAAAATCGGCGTAACGAGGGTCTGATCCCGGACATGGCGGTGCGCCAGAACATCAGCCTGGCGGGTCTGCACACTCTCACCTGGGCCCGTTGGCTTCCCCTGGTGCGGCGGGGCAAGGAGCGCATCGCCACCGGCACGGCGGCGGCGCGGACCAATGTCCAGATGGGGGCTCTGGGGCGGCCTATCCGCCTTCTCAGCGGCGGCAATCAGCAAAAGGCGCTTCTTGCCCGCTGGCTGATGCTTGACGCCGAGCTGTTTGTGTTCCTGGAGCCGACCCGCGGAGTGGACGTGGGGGCCAAGGCGGAGATTCATCGGCAACTCGCCGCCCTGGCCCTGGCCGGGAAGGCCGTGCTGGTGGTATCGAGCGACGTGCCGGAGATTCTGGCCCTGGCTCGACGGATCCTGGTCATGGCTCGCGGCCGCCTGGTGGCTGTTCTTGACGGGACGCGCGCCACCGAGGAGCAGGTGCTCATGGCCATGCAAGGCGGATACCCTCATGCTTCCTAGCGTGCGCGCCCGCGCGCGGCGCCCCACGGGCGAGACCGGATGGGCCGAACATCTCGCTGGATTCCTCCACGTCTTCGGGGTCGGTCTGGTGGCGATCGGCTTACTCCTGATTTTCGGCCTGAGCACGCCCGATTTTCTCTCCCGCGCCAACATCGACAACATCCTGATCCAGACCTCGATCGTGGGCGTGGCGGCCATTGGGGAGACCATGGTGATGCTCATGGGCGGGATCGATCTGTCGATCGGCTCGATCATCCTGGTCAGCGCGGTGATTACCGGGGCCCTGACCACCAATCACGGGCTGGGCGCCTGGCCCGCGATCGGCGCCGGGTTACTGGCGGCCGCGGGGATCGGCCTGATCAACGGCATCTTTATCGCGGGGATCGGGATCGAACCGATCATTGTCACCCTGGGCACTCTGATCGCCGCGCAGGGGCTTGGCCAGGCGATCCTGGCCAATGAGGGATCCTGGATCCAGGTCACCAACCCCTTCTTTTTCTCGCTCGCGACCGACCAGGTGTTTTCACTCCCCGCGATGGCCGTGGTGATGCTGGCCTTCTACGCCGTGGCTGCCGTGGTGCTCCGCGATACGGCGCTCGGCCGGCATATCTACGCCGCCGGCGGCAATCGGCGCGCGGCGCGCCTGGCCGGCATCCCGATTGGCCGGGTAGTCGTGGCCACCTACGCGCTGTGTGGACTCTGCGCCGGCGGAGCGGGAATGCTGGAAATCGCTCAATTGGGGATTGTCAGCCAGAATGTGGGCGACGGGATGCAGTTCAACGCGATCACCGCCGTGCTGGTGGGCGGAATCAGCCTGAGCGGCGGCAAGGGGCGGGTGGAAAAGACCTTGCTGGGGGTCATGATCGTGGGCACGATCACCAACTTTCTTACCTTCCGCGGCGTCTCGGCCTATTACGAGCAGGCGATCACCGGCGGAATCATCCTGGCCGCCGTATTCCTGGACCACGCCACGCGCCGGAGAGCCCAATGAGCCGTTCCTCCAGGCGCCTGCCGCGCCCGCCCTCGCCGCTCGCCGGAGCCGATAGCTATTTACTCCTCTCGATGTTGGTCGCGATGATCGCGATCTTTGGCCGTCTCAATGGGGCATGGCTCACTACCGCCACCATGGTGACCGCTATCGAGCAGAACGCGCCGCTCGCCGTGGTCTCGGTGGCCATGACCTTTTCGATCATCGCCGGGATTATCGACCTCTCTCCTGGGGCCATGATCGCCCTCACCGGGGTGATCATTGGCCTGGTGAACCAGCAGAGTCACGACATGGCCCTGGCGGTGGCGACCGGATTGGGGCTGGCGATTGGGGTAAGCGCCCTTCACGGGGTGCTCGTGGTGGGCCTGGAAATTAATCCGGTGATCGTCACCCTTGCCGCCTATATTTGGGCCCGCGGCCTGGCCACCGGCATTACCGGCACCGGCTCGATCACGGTTGGCGGTCCCCTGATTACGTTCCTCAATGGCGCCAGCCTATTCGGCCTTGGCGCCCCGGCCTACATCGTCGCGCTTGCCTATGGCGGCGGCTGGTATCTCCTCAACCGCACCGTCCTCGGCCGCTATACGTTCGCGCTCGGTGGTGACGCGCGCGGAGCCCGGCGAGCCGGCATCCGCGTTACTCGCCAGGTCATCTTCATCTTTTGCCTGATGGGGGTAGCCGTGGCCGCGGCGGCGCTGATCTCCGTGGGGCAGATGGCCTCGGCCCAGCCACTCGCGGCTTCGGGGCTGGAGTTGGACGCGATCATCGCCGTGATTATCGGCGGCACCAGGCTGACCGGGGGCGAGGGGAGCGTGATCAAGACGCTGGTAGGCGTGGCCTTTATCGCTATCCTCAATAGCGGCCTGAGTGAGCAGGGACTGAGCGATGCCTATTATGCCCTGTGCAAGGGGATCGCCATTCTCCTCGCCCTCTCCGTGCAGACCCTGGCCCGCCGGGCCGCCGACCGCCAGGCCACTCGTGGGCGGAGCCTCCTACCCGAGTGGGCCACCGAACGAATCGCGAGGGTAGAGTGAGCTTCCAACCAGTTGACCGCCGCCGGCTCTCCCATCGGGTCTCGGACCAGTTGGAGCAGCTCATCCTTACCGGCACCCTGGAGGAAGGCAGCCGCCTTCCCTCGGAAAAAGACCTGGGGGAGCAGTTTGGGGTGTCGCGGAATGCCGTCCGGGAGGCGCTAAAGAGCCTGGAGGCGCGTGGCCTGGTGCGGGTGGAAAACGGGAAGGGTGCCTTTACCACGGCGCCTACCACCGATACGGTGCGGGGGGCGCTGGAGCGATATATTCAGGCCCGATTGGGGGCGAACGCGGTTCCGCATCTCTACGAGATCCGCCGAATCCTCGAAGGGGCGGCGGCCCGCGCCTGTGCCGAGCGAGCAACCAAGGAGGATATTGGCCTCTTGCGGGCGGCGCTGGCCCGTATGGAGGAACATCAGGATAACGTGAATGCGTGGATGGAGGCCGACTTAACCTTCCACCGAGCGATGCTGATGGCTACCCACAATCCCTTCTTTACCATGCTGCTGGAGCCGATTGTGAATCAGATTGGCGAGGCCATCAAACTGGGCTTTGGCACCGAGGGGACGCGCGCCGGGGTTGCCTCCCACCGAGCCGTCCTGGAACGGATCACCGCGCGGGACGGCCAGGGCGCGGAACGAGCCATGCTGGCCGTCCTCCAGGACTCGGCCGCCCGTGTGATCACCGTCCTCGATGCGCCCGCCGACCAGTGCGGGGACGGGCTGGCTGGACCGGCTCGTGTCGGGCCGCGACGGCAGCCCACGGAAACGACATGAAAAGACGGATGGAGAGCCGCCAGTGCTAATCGAAACGATCGACACCCTGTACGTGGACGGCCACTTCCGGAACTTCGTCTTCGTCAAGCTAACGACGGACGATGGCCTGGTCGGGTGGGGCGAGTGCAGTCTGGAAGGGAAAGAGGCAGCGGTACGGGGAGCGGTGTCCGACTATGCCCACGAACTTCGGGGCCGCGATCCACGCCTGATCGAGCAGCATCTACGGACGATGACCCGCGATTCCTTCTGGATGAATGGGCCGGTCCTGCGTAGCGCCATGGGTGGGCTGGAGATGGCTATGTGGGATATTCTGGGCAAGTCGGTCGGCTTGCCCATCCACGCGCTCCTGGGTGGCCGCCTGCACGACGCGGTACCGACCTATTCCAACGCCTGGTATTTTGGCGCCCGCACCTCGGCTGACTTCGCCGCCGCCGCCCGGATCCCGGTCGGGCAGGGCTACAAGGCGCTGAAGTTCGATCCCTTTGGCCAGGCATCGTTCGCTCCCTCGATGGCGGAGATTCGCCAGGGCGCGGCCAATGTCGCGGCGGTCCGCGAGGCCGTGGGGCCAGACATTCGCCTTGGCGTGGACGCCCATGGGCGCTTTGGCCTCCTGGGCGCGCTCCAGGTCGCGCGCGCGCTGGAGCCCTACGATCTCTTCTTTCTGGAGGAACCCTTGCACCCCGACGACTCGCCGGCTCTGGCCCAGTTAGCGGGGCAGTGCGGTATCCCGCTGGCTCTGGGCGAGCGCCTCTACTCGCGCTGGGACGTCCGTCCGGTCCTGGAGGAGCGGTGCGTCACCTTCCTCCAACCGGACGTGATCCATGTCGGCGGCCTCCTTGAACTGCGCCGGATCGCCGCCATGGCCGAGGCATATGGGGTGGGGATCGCGCCCCACAACGCGGCGGGGCCGATCTCCACCGCCGCCACCTTGCAAATAGCGGCCCTCCTCCCGAACTTACAAATCCAGGAGATGTTCGCGCCCATGGACGCGCCCTGGAAAGACGCGCTCGCCTATCCGCCTATCGAGGTGGTGGACGGCATGGCGCGGGTTCCCACCGGCCCCGGCCTGGGCATCGACCTGGACGAGGCGGTAGCCCGCGCTCACCCCGCGCCACCCCGCCGGCTGAACTTTTATTCGCCCGATTCCATGCTTGAGATCGCCCACGCGCCACGCTAAGTGCTTCATTCCTCAACACGGGTGAACATTGGCTCGCCAGGCTGCCGTCCCGAAATGACGGGCGCCCGGCATCTCACTCCCGGAATCTATCACAGCCTCCTTTGAGGAGTGAAGCACTGGGGCACGTTGGGACGATCGGCTAGCGAAAAAGATGGTGGATAACTCGCTGTAAATCGCTTTGGATTCGCCGTATACTCCGTTTCACCTGATGGTAATGACGAGTTCGCGCGGGAGGTACGAGATCCGCACCGGTGTTCACTGACCGCTTCATTCGCGGGCCGGTCGCGTAAGCGGCGGGACGCGAGGGGAGATACGGCCAGGGGACGCTGTCGACCAGATACTGGCAGCCAGGCGCAAGGGATGTCGGGCTGTCGTGTCGACCACGACCAACCGCCGCGCCGCGTGAGGCAACTCACCCGTCTTCGTTCCCAACAACGCACGAGAAGGGGAG
>Ga0307373_10013430_pt1 | contig 11449 bp, 10 predicted proteins | sample OX2MG_FD_202534 | JGI IMG/M metagenome (GOLD analysis project Ga0307373, IMG submission 202534) | Soil microbial communities from Risofladan, Vaasa, Finland - OX-2 | ecosystem: Environmental > Terrestrial > Soil > Coastal area > Acid sulfate soil | place: Finland: Risofladan, Vaasa | collected... | reverse complement strand
CGGTCAGCGGCGCCAGCGGGACGAAGGCCACGCCGTCGACGAAGTCAGCGGCCAGGCGAGCAGCGGCCTCCAGCGCCAGCCGGGTCTTGCCGACGCCGCCGGGGCCGGTCAGGGTCAGCAGGCGGACCGCCGGGCGACGGAGCTCCGAGCAGACGGCCTCGACCTCGCGCTCGCGACCGATGAATGCGGTGGGCGGGATCGGCAGGCGCGCGGACTCCGGCAAGAGCGCGACTGCCGGCTGGGGCGCGGCGTCCGGCAGCCGCAGGGTGATGCCGTGATGAACGAGCGCCTGAGCCACATCAGCGAGCCATCGGTCGGCGGGATGGTCGAGCAGTTCGACCCACTGCGACCCCTCCAGCCAGTAGGCCAGGTCGTCGGGGATCTCGATCGGGTCGAGCAGCAGGGGGAGGTAGGGTCGCTCATAACGCCAGCCGAGGGCGATCTCTTGCTTGATGTTGCGGGAGGCGAGCGAGGCGGGCGAGGCCATCAGGACGAGCGCGCTGGCGTCCCTGATCGCGTCGCTGATGACCCGGGCGTAGTTCTCGCCGCCGTGGATGCCGTCGCGGTCGATCCACACGCTGACGCCGGCCGCCTCCAGCCGCGCGACGACGGGCAGGACCCGCTCGCGGTCGGCGCTGGCGTAGCTGACGAAGACGTAGGGTTGAGCACCGACCGCGTCGCGCATGGCCCGGTCCCCCGTGTGTGCTTGATCGATGCTGGGAGCATACGCGCAGGTTGACTCGCATGCAAGCGCGACGCGCGGACTCCCCAAGCGTCGTTGGGGATGTTGACGATTCAGCCGGAGGGGGCCGGCGACCGATGCACCAGTCCCAGGAACTCCTCGGCGTCGACGTGCAGCCCGAGCTGGTGGGCCGGCGGCAGGGCCGAGCGCTCGTAGCGCAGCTTGCCCGAGAGCCCGCTCATGTCCAGGATCGCCTCCATCGAGCGGGCCCCGTGGACGTAGCTGGCTACCTCCAGGAAGGCGCGCAGCACACCCGGGTCGATCCGCAGCCGCTCCCGAGCGAAGAGCTGCGGGGCGCGCCCACGCAGCAGCGCCCGCAGCAGGAGCGCCCGTCGCGGCATGAAGCTGGCGTCGTCCGGTCCGGCCGGGTTCGGCCCCAGGATGTCGACGAAGCCGCGCAGACGGGAGAGGAAGTCGGTCGCCTTGGCGCCGGGCAGCGCCACCGCGCGCGCCTTGAAGCCGGCCAGTGTCGGGTGGGTACCCCCGGCGAAGACGAAGATCGCCGGACCGATCGGGCGCACCACCCCGTCCTCGACGAAGGTCCCGTCCTGCATCGGTGCCAGGAACTGCGCCAGCCAGCCGAGCTCGTGGCCGCCGGGCGCCGCGTCGAACTCGTCCCAGAAGACGAGCGGCAGCGCGCGCTCGACGGTGCAGTCGCGCACCCGCTGCAGCGCGCCCGCCAGATCGTGCGAGCCGAACTGGGACAGGTTGAACTCGAGCACGGTGACGCGGGTGCCGCCGGCCATCCACTCGCGCGCCATCTGCTTGATGGCGAACGACTTGCCGGCGCCGGGCGGGCCGAAGACGGCCAGGCTGAGCGGGCGCGGCGGGCGCGGCTGGGCCAGATACTCGCGGATGATCTCGCGCACGCTGCGCATGCTCTCGATCTCGGTGCGGTCGACCGAGACCCAGCGACCCATGCGCTCGAGCGGCAGGCGGTGGCAGGCCTCGCGCTCGCCCTCCTCGACGATACGCCGGGCCAGCGGCCCGTAGTCCTCGGAGACGGCGCTGGTAAAGATCTGCCACTCGGGGCGGCCCCAGATCTCGACCGTCTCGAAGGGCGTCTCGGGCGCGTCCGTGCCGAGGAGCGTTGCCGCGGTCTCCAGCGGGAAGCGCAGCGCGGGCGCCCCGTCGCCCCCGGTGAGGGCGAAGCCGCCCAGGTGAACGACGCGGGCGGCCTGCAGACCGCGCCGGACGGCCCCCGCCCAGTCCGCATCCTCGGGTCGTTCCGCCGCGGCGATGGCGAGCGAGGCGGCGACCGCGGTGCCGATGCCGAATGGGGTGCCGGGGCGACTCCGGTGCCAGTCCCCCTCCTGGTGGAGGGGGTCGAAGATCAGGGTGGCGGGGCCGGTGCGCGGCACGAGCACGGCGCCCGCCAGCCCGACGGTCACGATGACGCGCTGGGCGTCGGCGAATGGCTCCCGAGCGCGCACGGCGGCGACCACCTCGCTGCCCATGCGCTCCCAGGAGAGCGCCTGGCCGATCGGGGCGTCCTCCTTGCGCAGGTCGCCGACCGAGCAGCAGACGGTCAGGCGGTCGCCGCAATGCTCGACGAGCGCCCGCCAGAGGGGTCCGGCGGCGAGCGGGTTGGCCTGGCGCAGGATCACGTGCTTGGGTCTCGCCTCGGCGGAGACCAGACAGGCGGGCCAGACGTCGGTCCGGTCGCGGAAGCCGAGGTTGGCGTCGTCCACCATCAGGCAGGCCGGGTCGTCGGATGGCGGCGTTCTCTCCCATTGGAGGGCCGACTCAGTCGGCCGCTGCAGGCCGAGGAACTGGGCCATGCGCCAGGCGGGCCGTGGCTCGTCGAGCGAGACCGGGAACGGCTGCCAGACGGCGAAGGTGCGCGGCAGGCCGGAGTAACCGGGGTCGACCAGCGCGTCCGGGGGCACGGCCGGGCCACGCGACGTCAGCCGGTCCGTGCGCTCGTTGCCGGCCGCCACCACGAGCGCGGCGATGAGGGCCGCTCCGCCGGGCTGGCTGGCGACTCCCGCCCCGCCGCCCGCCTCCCACTGGTAGGTGGTCTGCAGCGTTGACGGGCCCACGCCGCTCGGGGCGAGGACCATCCAGTCGACCGTCACGTCGCCCACGACCGCGATCCGCGGGTTGTCGTCCGCCGTCATGGCTCACGCTCCCGGCCGGCGCCCTCGGTCACCTGGCCGGTCGAGGCGTCGGGCTCTACAATCGCTGCGCTGAACGCGCCCAGTGTAGCGGAGCGCGGCGGTCGCGGGCAATCGCCCACGTAGGGAAATGGCGAGTGGCGGCAAATCGAGGAGATGGGATCGTCGCGCCGGACGGAGACGAGCGTGCGGCGCGGATCGGGGTGACCGGTCACCGGCCGGTCGCTCTGCGCGGTGCCGACGTCGGGCTGATCCGCGCACGCGTCCGCGAGGTCTTCGCGGCGGCGCGGGCGGCCGAGGTCGCGGGCGCCGGCCACCTGGAGGTCATCTCGCCGCTGGCCGAGGGCGCCGACCGGCTGGTGGCCGGGGAGGCGATCGCCGCCGGCCTGCCGCTGGTCTGCCCGCTGCCCTTCGACCGGGACAGCTACGCCGCCGACTTCAAGACCGTGGGCTCGCGGGCGGAGTACCACGCCCTGCTGGCCGCGGCCGCTCGCGTGGTCGAACTGGCGGGCTCGCGAGCCTCGCCGGAGGCCGCCTACGCGGCGGTCGGCGTCTGGATGCTGGAACACAGCGACGTGCTGCTCGCCATCTGGGACGGCGCCGCGCCGCGCGGTGAGGGCGGCACCGGGCACGTCGTCCGGGACGCGCTGGCACGCCACATCCCGGTCGTCTGGGTCCAGGCGCGGCCGCCGCACGAGGTGCGGATTCTGACGTCGGCCGAGGATGGGGTGCCCGTCGACGAGCCCCTCGCCCGGCTTTCCCAACTCCTCGCCGTCCGGGACGAGACTCGCTGACCCCGTCCGGCGCCGCCTAGCGCCGGTGCTCGGCCAGCCAGGCGTCGAGCCCCGGCACGCGCGGGTCGACCTGGCGCATGTCGTAGTAGGGGATGGCCGGCCGGTAGATGTCGAACACGCGCCGCAGTTCGCCGACCGGCTCGTGGTGGATGTCGACGCGCAGATCCACCCGCGAGAAGTCCTTCCGGTCGTAGACCAGCAGCGCCGCCGAGCGCTGGCCGTTCGGCTGGCCCCCGGCGTCCCGGCCGGCCTCGACCGCGCGCAGCAGCCGCTCCTCCAGGTCCTCGTCGGGGTTGGCGGTGAAGGCCTCCTCCATGGCGTCGATCACCCGCTCGCCGACGAGGGCGTTGCCCAGCACGACGAAGTTCTCGCCGACGCGGTGGCCGGCCCAGTCGCGGTTCTCGCCGCCGGTCCGCGCCGCGGCATGGCCGTCGTCGTCGAGGAAGCCGAGTTGGCGGTACTCGGCATAGGGGTCGGAGCGAACCAGTTCCTCGAGCGCGGCCGGCGCCCGGTAGCCGAGCTCGAGCAGTCGCAGCCCGATCGGTCCCAGCCGCTGGTCGGCGATCGCCATGATCGCCACCGCGCCGAGGTGCGGCTTGATGAAGGGCACGCGCACGCCCACGGCGAAGGCGTTGGTCGCGGTGCCGATGCCGAGCATGCCGGTGCGGGCGCAGCGCCCGATGACGGTGAAGGTCACGTCGTCGCTCCCTCTCTGACGGCGTCGCCGCCTGCTATCGCGCCGCCATCATAGGGCATCGCGGTGTGCTGGCGCGCTCATGGGGCGAGCAGGAACTGGAGCACCTCCTGGTTGAAGGCCTGGGCGCTGTCCCAGATCAGGTTGTGGCCGGCGCCGGGGATGACCACCAGCCGGGCGTGGGGCAATCGCCGGGCGATCTCATGGCCGATCTCGAGCGGGACGACCGTATCGTGCTCACCCCAGATGGCAAGCGTCGGCGCGCCGATCCGCTCCAGCCGCGGCCCGAGGTCCGCGCTCACGATGGCGCGCGACGCCTGCCAGGTCGTGGCCGGCCCGGCGCGGAGCACGTCGCGCGCGAGCGTCGGCAGAAAGCCGAGCGAGGTGTAGCGGGCCTGAAGAAGCATGCCCAACGCGTACCGGCCCGCCCCGCCCAGCGGGAGCACGGCCGCGTCGACCAGGATGAGCCGGCGGACTCGCTCGGGGAAGCGCGCCGCCAGGTCGGCCGCGACGTAACCGCCGAGCGAGTGGCCGGCGACGTCGGCGCGCTCGACGCCGACGCGGTCCATCCAGCCGACCAGTCCGGCGGCCGCGTCGTCCAGCACGAAGCGTCCGAGGCGGTGGCTGGCGCCGAACCCCACCAGGTCGACGGTGTAGACGCGGAAGTGCGCGGCGAAGGCGTCGACGTTGCGTGCCCACCAGCGGCCCGAGGCGGAGAGCCCGTGGATGAGCAGCAGCGGCGGACCGCTGCCGGCCACCTCGTAGTGGATGGACGCGGAATCCCCTCGGATGCGCGGCGCCGGCACGCGGACCTCACCCGTTCGCGGGGTCGCTCTGACGATTCCGTCCCTCTCCACCGATGGCCCTTCCCGTGCCCTGGCCCGATTCGACGCACCCGGCGCGCGCCCTGCCGGGTGCCAGTGTTCCCGAGCCGGGGCGTGCCGACCCGCGTGGACCGGCGGCCAACCGCGGCCCGTTGTCCGCCCAGGAGCGGCCGGCGGAAGCGTCCACGACCGGGCGAGAACGTCAGTGGGCCGCGCGCGCGGCCGTGGGCGGGTAGAGCGAGAAGTGGGTGTGAACGGCCAGCCAGCGGCCGTCGCGGCGCTCGAGGACCATGGTGGCGCGCCCCGGCCGGTCGTACCAGGCGCCGCGCTCGTCCCGGCCCTGGGAGTCCCAGGGCAGGGCGACCCAGGCTCGATCGCCATTCGCCTCGCCGTGGAGCTCGTCCAGCCGGAAGGTGAAGCCGCGGGTGACGCTCCAGACGTTACGCCACTGGCCCGCCACCAGCGCGTCGCGGCCGACCAGCACGCCGCCGTAGGTGCCGAAGCCCACCACGTCTGGGGCGACCATCGTCGTGCCGCGGGTGTAGTCGGCGTCGCGCACCGCCGCGGAGAACTCCTCGAGCCACCGGCGAATCTCCGCCATGTCGTCCATGGGCGCGCTCACCTCCGGTAGGCGACGGTCAGCCCGTCGCGGATCGGCACCAGCGAGACGATCCAGCCCGGGTCGCCGGTGACCAGGCGGGTGAACTCGCGGATCCCGCGCGTCGACGCGGACTGGTCGCGCTCGTCCCAGACCCGGCCCGACCAGAGGGTGTTGTCGACGACGAGCACGCCGCCGGAGCGGAGCTTCGCGGTGATGGCCGGCAGCGCCGCGGCGTAGGCCTCCTTGTCGATGTCGTTGAAGATCAGGTCGAAAGGGCCGTCGGTCTGCTCCAGCGCCCCCACCGCCTCGCCGACGCGGTAGCGCACGATATCGGCGAAGCCCAGCCGGGTCAGGTGGCCGCGCGCGCGGGACGAGAGCTCCTCGTCCCAGACGACGTGGTAGACCTCGCCGCCCCCGTTCTCCTGGACGGCCCGGGCGAACCAGGCGGTCGAGTAGCCGTACCCGGAGCCCATCTCGAAGATCCGGCGCGCGCCGACCATGCGCGCGAGCTGGTAGCAGAGCTGTCCGGCCGCCGGCCCGATGATCGGGAAGTGGCGCTCCCGGGCGTACTCCTCCATTGTCACGAGTTCGGGTGGTCGGGCCGGGACCAGTTCCTCGAGGTACGCGTCGAGCCGTGACCAGAAGTCGTCCTGCGTCATAACGCCCCTTAAGTGATGCTGCGATGCTCCGCGTCGACCCCAGGTGGACAGGGGTGGCGGCGGGCATTGTACGCGGGCGCGGCCCGGCGTCGACAGCGCTGCAGCTTCCCGGAGGAGCCGACAGCGCTGTATGGTATCCGTGGGCGGGACACGACCGTGCGGACCCCTCAGCGATGCGCCCGGCGCTGGAGCGTCCGGAGCCGCGCCTGGCGGGCGTCCCGTGGCAGCCGGCCGACGATGACCACCGCGGCCAGCACGACGGCGGCCACGGCCGCGACCCGCGACGGCTCCTCCCGGATCCACCGTCGCAGCCGCACCCCGGCAGTGCGCACCTCCTGCCGCGTGCGCCGGCCCGTCGCGGTCGGCGTGTCGCCGGTCATCCGAACGCGCACGGCGTCGGCCCGCGTCATCGCCTCGCGCGAGACCTGCTGCGCGACCTTGGCCGCCATCGCCCCGGCACGGCTCGCCCGCAGCGTGACCTCCCCGATCAGGCGGTCGACCCGCTCGGTCGCCTCCCCGCGGAGCAGCGACAGCGCCGCGCGGTGGAGGTGCTCGGGATGGAGCTCCTGCTCGATCGCGTCGTTCGACTCGCGCATCTCCGCGCGCGTCCCGGCGATCTGCTGCCGGATCTCGCCGGGGTCCCGCCCCGCTGCCGGGCCCGCGTCTCCGTCCCGGGGGCGGGGCGCCATCCGGACATCCGAATCGTTCCGTGACTGCACCATGCGTGCACCTCCTTCGGCTGCCCCCACTCGATGGCCCGACCGGCCGCGCCCGTCGATGGCCAGGTGGAAGGCGGGCGGTGGCGAGTCGGAACGTCCGTGCCCCGGGTCACAGCACGTCGCGTACCCCGCGGGGGCACGGCAAAGCCGGCGCTCCAGGGAAGGGACGGATGGAGCGCCGGCTTCGCCAGTCGGGAAGGGGGTGAGACTACGGCCGCGGCGTGGCCGGGCAGGTGACCTCCGGGGTCGCGGCGCCGCTCGGCGGCTGGAAGACGATCAGGGAGAGCTTCTGTGCCAGCGGCGTGGCCAGGTCCCGCAGCAGCGCGTCCGCCTGAGACTGGGTCAGCGCCCCGGCGCGCACCTGCTGGTCGAGGCTTGCCTGGCCAGCGGCCAGCGCGGCGTCGCGGATCTGCGACCCGGAGAGGTGCTGGGCCTGCGGCAGGGTTGCCAGCGACCCGCACCCGAGGTCGACCTTGAACTGCGCGGGGCTGAGGCCGAGCGCCTGCGCCACCGCGCCCAGTTCGGCGTCCGCGATCGCCTGCGCGGCCTGGTCGTTGGCCGGCAGCGCGCTCTTGGAGATGTCGGGCTGCGCTTGGGCGGCAGCCGGTGTGGCCGCGGATGCACCGCCGGCCTGGTTGACGTGGGTCACCTTGTCGGCGATGGCGACCACCAGCGTGCTGTCGAGCGTGTCGGCCTGCGCCTGCGTCACCTGTGTCTGCTGGAGCGCGGTGGCCACCGCGGCAGTGCCGGCCGCGACCATGGTCGTGCGTACCTGGGCGGTCGTCGTGTGGTGCGCGGCTGCCAACTGGTCGACCGACGTGCCGGCATCGAGCGCCGTGCTCAGATCGTTGGGGCTGATGCCGAGCGTCTGGGCCCCGGCGGCCCACTCGGCATTCGAGATCGTATCCAGCATCTGCTGATCAGCCGCCGAGAGCGGCTGCTTGCCGGAGACCGCTGCCGTGCCCGGCGTCGCCTGGGTGGCCGTGCCCGGCGTGCAGGTCACGACCGGGACCAGTGAGGCCGCGGTGGCCGTCCCCGGAGCCGCCTCGGTCGGCTGCCGGCCGACGCCGGCCACCATCAGCCCGAGGACGACGAAGACCACGGCCGCTCCGCTGAGCGACCCGAGGAGGAACTTCCTGGAGCGCATGCGCTGCCCCACCTTTCCGACTGCTCCAACTGCCGGCGCCGGTCGCCCCTGGAGGTCGGACCGGCCGGCCGGGGCCCGCTGCCCCGACCTGTTCCCACTCTGACGCGGCGAGATGACACGGCGATGACGGGCGCTCGTCGTCGCGGTCGAGCGCCCCGGAGACCGTCGTCATCGTTCCGTCATCCTCGTGTCATGCAGGCGTGCGGTAATGTGAGCGACGTGACCGCGGGGCGGGGCGCGCCGTGCATCGTGACGTGCGCCGCGGGGTTGGGAGTGGCAGGTGCGCGTGCTGGTGGTCGAGGACAACCGAAGGCTGAGCGCGGCCCTCGAGTCGTGCCTCGAGGACGAGGGCTACGCGGTCGACCTGGCGCACGACGGCCAGGAGGCGCTCGACTATGCCGGCGCCACCCCCTACGACGCGATCGTCCTCGATGTCATGCTCCCGCGGCGCGACGGCATCGACGTCTGCCGCACGCTGCGCGGCCGGCGCGTCAACGTCCCGGTCATCATGCTGACGGCGAAGGACGCGGTCGAGGACCGGGTCCGCGGGCTCGACAGCGGCGCCGACGACTACCTGGTCAAGCCGTTCGCGCTCGACGAGCTCCGCGCCCGTCTTCGCGCGCTGCTGCGTCGGAAGTCCGAGCAGAAGGGAGCGCTGATCACGGTTGGCGATCTCTGCCTGAACCCGGCCACGCATGAGGTGAGGCGCGCCGGCCGGGCAATCGAGCTGACGGCGCGAGAGTTCGCGCTGCTCGACTACTTCGTGCGCCACCCGAATCAGGTGATGACGCGCGAGATGGTCGAGGCGCACATCTGGAGCTACGATTATGAAGGCTCCTCCAACGTCGTGGACGTGTACGTGCGGCGGCTGCGCCGCAAGATCGATGACCCCTTTGTCGTCAAGCTGATCGTGACGGTGCGCGGGGTCGGCTACCGGCTCCGTGCGCCGGAGACCGCTGGGTGAGCATCCTATGAGCGACACGCGGTCGCGCCGCCGGCCGGCCCTTCCGGCGCTCCCCGATTTGAGCATCCGCTGGCGGCTGACCCTCTGGTACCTGGTCATCCTCAGTCTCGTCCTGCTGGCCTTTGGGGCGCTGGTCTACGGCTCGCAGGCGAGCAGTATCAGTGCCGCCCAGGACGACGTGCTCCGCGGGCAGGCGCAGGATCTGATCTCAACGATCGAGTCCCCATCCGGGCCGTTCATCCCGAAAGGGTTCCCCGACACGACTCCGTCACCGGTCCCGGTCGATAAGGGCGGAGCGGACCCGGCGTCGCTCTTCGCGCTGAAGCAGGCTGCCGCATCGTCGACGCCGGTGGTGGCTCAGGCGGCGAAGCAGCCCCTGAGCCAGCAGTCGGACTCGATCCTTCCGCAGCTGCCGCCGCTACCCTCGCTCGCGAAGGACCAGGTAGCGGTGCTGGTCGACCTGTCTGGGCATGTGGTCGGCCGCTCCGGCGCGATCGACGACACCGGGGTCCAGACGGTGGTCGCGGCGGTACCACCGGTGGGACCGCTGCGGACGAGTGACAGCTACTTCACACGCACGCTGCCGGTCGCGCCGGGCTCCAGCGCGGCATCCCAGCCGTACCGCTTCTACAGCACCCCGATCCTGGTGAAGGACCTCATCTTCGGGACGCTGGTCATCGGGCAGCCCGACCACGCGCCGGCGCAGCTGCGCCGGCTGCTGCTGACGCTGCTGCTGGCCGCGCCGCTGACGCTGCTGCTGGCCGCCGTTGGCGGCTACTGGCTGGCGGCGCGCGCCATGCGGCCGGTGCGCCTGGTGACCGCCACCGTGCAGGAGATCAGCGCGACCGACCTGCACCGGCGCCTGCACCTCCCCGGCCGCGACGAGGTGAGCACGTTGGCCGCGACCTTCGACCGGATGCTCGACCGGTTGGAGGCTGCCTTCCAGCAGCAGCGGCAGTTCACCAGCGACGCCAGCCACGAGCTGCGCACCCCCTTGACGGTCGTGCAGCTCGAGGTCGAGCGCGCGCTGGCGGATCCCGCGCTGCCCGCGCACCTGACCCGGGCGCTGGACGCGGTCCGCCACGAGAACGCGTACATGTCCCGCCTGGTCAACGATCTGCTGGTACTGGCGCGGGCGGACGCCGGGCGTGCGGTGCTGCAGCCGGAGGTGCTCGACCTGAGCGACCTGGCGCTGGCGGCCGTGGAGCGCCTCGCTGCCGTCGCGCGGGAGCGACGGGTCGTGCTGGCGGTCGGCGAGCTGCCCGAGTTGGCGGTCGTCGGGGATCGCGTCTACCTGACGCAGTTGCTGGTCAACGTCATCGAGAACGGGATCAAGTACACCGCCGGCTATGGCAGGTCCGTGCTGGTCGAGGCGGGCCGCGACGCGTCGCCGGACGGCGAGCAGGCCTGGGTGCGGGTGCGTGACACCGGTCCGGGCATCGCGCCGGAGCACCTGCCGCACCTCTTCGAGCGCTTCTACCGGGTCGACGCGGCGCGCTCGGGGGATGACGAGCCCGGTGGGCAACCCGGGAGCGGCCCGGGCGGTAGCGGGCTGGGGCTCTCGATCGCGGGCTGGGTCGCCCGGGCGCACGGCGGCGAGATCCGCGTGCAGAGCGAGATCGGGTCGGGCTCGACCTTCGAGATCCGGCTGCCGCTGGACGGGCGGCCCGCCGCGGTGCCCGTCCCGGACGAGCCGCCGGAGCGCGCGGCGCGCTGAGGTCGACCCGCGGACCGGATGTGACGCGCATCCCACCCGCGCGATGACGTCTCGGTCATGCCTCCGGCGCGGGCGGGCTAGACGCCGGCCGCCGCATACCGGACGTATTCGTCAATGACCATCAACCCCGGGCTGAATGGCGCCTGGGGACGAACGGCGCCGTGGCGGACGGCGCCCGGGGCTCAAGCGGCCGGGCTAGCAGACGAAGCCCACTGAAGGGGCTGGGAGGACGGGGGAGACGAGGGCGGGTTTGAAACCCGCCCCTACCGGGCGCGGCCGGGCCGGGTGGAGGGTAGGTTGGGAGCGAGCAGAGGCGCGTCCGGGTCCGGACGGTGGTCCGGACGACGGGTTTCCGCGCCGGGACGCCGAAAACGGGCAGGTCGTCCGGGCGGCTGCCACACGGGTATGGCGGCGGGACGGACGATGGACGACGGGACGGGGCCGCGCCAGCCGGTACTCGGCGGTCCGCCA
>Ga0307373_10013427_pt1 | contig 11449 bp, 10 predicted proteins | sample OX2MG_FD_202534 | JGI IMG/M metagenome (GOLD analysis project Ga0307373, IMG submission 202534) | Soil microbial communities from Risofladan, Vaasa, Finland - OX-2 | ecosystem: Environmental > Terrestrial > Soil > Coastal area > Acid sulfate soil | place: Finland: Risofladan, Vaasa | collected... | reverse complement strand
GCCTGGGCGATGAACATCAGCGCGGTCAGGAAGACCGGCATGACGATCACGTAGCTCAGGATCAGCGCCCCGGAGTCCCGGCGAGAAGGCCGTTCGCTGGCTGACCCTCGTCTCACTCAGGCACCGCTATCCATTGAGCTTGCTCTCAAAGCCCGTGATGGCCTTCTTGAAGACGATCGCGGCTGCCACCGCGGCGGTCACCAGGATGCCGGCGATGACAATCCACTCCAGGGTCAGCGCCCCCGACTCGGGATGGCCCGCTCGCGCAGCCAGGGCTCGCTGGCGCGCTCGCCCGGTGAGGTAGGTGACGCAGAACCACAGCGGATTTGAATACATGACGGGCCTCCTTGTCGCGAAAGCAATTAGGTGCTAGTGCGTAAAGAACGTGCGGTAAAGGATCGGGAAGATCAGCAGGAGCAGGAAGCCGACGGCGAGCAGCGCGATGGGCACGACCATGGTGGTCCCGCGCGAGCCGGCCTTGGCGCGGTCGGCCGACATGGCCTGGGCCCGCATCGAGGCCGCGCGGGCGGCGAGCGTATCGAGGATTCGCGCGCCTTCCTGCCCGGCGACGGCGGCGATGTCGGCGAGGTCCGCGAGTTCCGGAACACCGGTTTCGGCGGCCAGGTTAGCCAGCGCCGTCCAGGGCGCGGCACCGACCCGGCGAGCGCCCTCTAGCGCCGCCCCGATGCGCTGGAATGCCCAGCCGCCACCGATCTCGGCCGCGGCCTCCAGCGCCTCGGTCGGTCCGGCGCCTGCCCCGCGTTCCAGCGAGACCAGGTCGAGGTAGCTGCCGAGCGCGTGCCGGAAGTCATATCGCTTCTCGGCCGCGTTACTCCTCGTTACCAGGTCGGGCGCGAAGAACAGCCCGATACCCAGGGCCAGCGCCACCACCAGCGGCACCGGCCAGCTGGAAGCGTTGCCGCCGAGGGCCAGGAGCACCGCGAAGATCGCCGGGGCGGCCAGGCCGATGAGACCACAGGTGACTTTGCTCGCGAGCCAGGCCGCGCGGTCCTGGCCCAGCAGGGCCAGGTCGGCCGACGGAACCGGCAGCCACGGCACCACGTCCGCGAGGCGCTGGCCGAGGCCGTAGGTCAGGGACACCTGCGGGGCCGAGGTGCCCGGCGGCCCGCCGGGCTGGCTCAGCCGCTCCAGCGCGGCGTCCACCCGGGCACCGGCCGGGATCAGTTCACTCACCGCGACAAAGACGCCCAGCCCGACCAGCGCGCCGATGACGACAACCCAGGCATTCACCTCGGCTGCCCCGATCCCGCGGTGGTTCCTGGCGTCAGCTGGGCCGGGGCAGGCGGCGGAGCGGATGTCGCCGCGGCCGCGGCGTCCAGGAAACGGCCGGCGGTCGGCAGCGAGCCCAGCCGGTGCAGCCAGATCAGTCCGCCGGCGTACAGGAGGGTCACCAGGGCCAGCACGACCTGGCCGGTCATCGTTCCGAACGGAGCCGAGTAAGAGCGATTTACGACGGCGAAGACGCTGAACCCGGCAATGAATACCGTGATCCACCGCACCGTGGTCCGGTGCTCCGCTCGGGCCGCGTCGATCTCGCGACGTCCCGCCACGTCTCTGCCCAGCAGCTCGGCGAGGGTGACGAGCACGTCGCGGGCCGCTCCGCCGCGGCGACCCGTGGCGATAATCAGCGCAGCCGCGATCCGGTCGCCGGCCGGATCGTCGATCTCGGCCGCGAATGCCCGCAGCGCGGCCTCGGTATCAATGCGCAAGGCCAGCCGGGCCGCGAGCGCGCGTACCGGCCCGGCCACCGCGGGTGGCGCGGAGGTCGCGCTGGCCCCGAGCGCGTCCTCCAGGCCGCGGCTGGCCATCACCATGTCAGCCAGCCGGCGGATCCACTGCTCGAGGCCTTCGAGCATCGCGGTGCGCTTATGCTGCCCGTCGTTCATGCTCAGCTTCGGCAGGAAGACGACCGCCGCGGCGGCGGCGAGGGCCGCTACCGGCCAGCGGGTCAGGAGGTAGACGACCAGGGCCGCGAGCACCGCGAGCAGCGCCCGGCGGCGCCCGGCGCTCGACAGCGACAGGCCCCCCCGCGCAGGGGGCTTCCCCGGGTCGGCGACCCGGCCGATGAGGCCCCAGACGCCGAGCACCATGCCGCCCGTCAGCGCCGCCCCCGCCAGCGCCGCCAGCAGGATCATCGCCAGCCTCCCGTCCTGGCGGTGGCCCGCTGCCGGTCCAGCAGGCCCGGATCGAAACCGCCGCCGACCAGCCGTTCCATGAGTTGGGGAGAGGGCGTATGCGCAGGGACCGCCCGCCCGCCTGGTCCTTCGGGCAGGAAGAGCCGGTTCACGGCCGGACGCTCGGTGTCGGCCGGCGGCAGGACCTCCAGCACTTCCGACACATAACGGAGGGTGCGCGTGCCGTCGTAGCGCTTGCGGACGTGCACGATCAGGTCGACCGCCATGCCGACGAGGATGTGGATGGCCCGCTCGGCCAGGGCCAGGCCGCCGCGCAGGCCAAGGATCAGGATCCGGTCGAAGGCCTCGGACGGGGAGTTGGCGTGCAGCGTGCACATCGAGCCGTCCTGACCCGAGTTCATCGCCTCGAGCATCGGCATGATCTCGCCGCGCCGGACCTCGCCGACGAGAATCCGCTGCGGATTGTGCCGCAGGGCGTGCGCGATCAGGTCGTGCAGGCTGATGCCGCCGGCACCCTCGGAGTTCGCCTCCCGCGACTCGAAGGCGATCACGTCCGGGTGCTGCGCGGTGCCGTGCAGGTAGAGCTCGTACTCCGACTCCAGCGTGGCGAGCCGCTCGCCCGGCGGGATCTCGCTGGCCAGGGCGCGCAGCATCGTCGTCTTCCCGGCGTTCACGCCGCCGGTGACGATGATGTTGCACCGGGCCTTGACCGCGGCGGCCAGGAACGCGGCCAGCGTCGAGTCGACGGTGCCGAGCTTGACCAGCCGGCCCAGGCTCGCGTCCAGATGCCCGTGGCGGCGCAGCGACAGGCACGGGCGGGGCGTGACCGACATGGTGGCGGTCAGCCGCGCGCCGCCCGTCAGCGCCACGTTCACCAGCGGGGCGGCCGCGGAGAAGTCGCGCGCGGTCTGGCCGCCGCGCGCGGCCCAGGTGCGGATCATCGCCAGGAACGCCTCGTCATTGGGCGCGACCGGGGGCCCGCTGACCCGCTCCCCGGTCGCGTAGGTGATCCACACCTGATCGCAGCCGTTGACATCGACGTTCTCAACGTTCGGGTCCCGCAGGTAGCCCGCCAGCGGCCCGAGGCCGTAGCGCTGGTCATAGACGGCCTGGGCGAGCGCCTCGCGCTCCGGCGGGGACGGCACCAGGGCGCCGGCCCTGACCTGACGTTCGGCCCACGCCCGCACGGCGTCACGAATGATCGCCGCCGCCTCCGGCTCGCCCGCGCCGTCCTGCAGCCGGTTCGCCACGAACCCGAGGATCTCGGCGACGGCGCCCCGGAACCGCGCGTCGGCCAGTACCGACTGGGCGGCGAACTGCGGCACGGGACCGCCCCGGGCCGGTGGCTGGCCGACGGCCGCGGGACCGGTCACGGGCGAGGGGTGAACCTCGGTCATGGGCGACTGCCATTCTGGTCGAGGCCGTACTGGTCCAGGCCGTACTGGTCCAGGCCGTACTGGTCCAGGCCGGGCTGGCTAGAACCGTACGGGGTGAAGACGGTCTGCTCCCCGTATCCGGGCAGCGGGCCGGCCGCGGCGGCCGCTTCTCGCATCCCGCGTCCCGCGGCGGCCGCGGCCCGGATCAGCGGCCGGGAGTCCAGGCCACGCCGGCTCCCCTGCCCGTCCGAGAGCACCGCCGCCGTCTTGCCGTCATCGGGCAGCTGCCCGGCTACCGGGACGCCGAGCGTCTTGGCGATCTCGCGGCCGGACGCCGCGCCCTCGCCCACGAGCAGGATCACCACCCGGTCCTTGCCGACCAGGTTCGTCAGCATCTCGATGCGCGAGACCGCCCTGCTCACCTGGCGCAGCGTCGGCCGCAGCACCAGGACCGCCAGGCTGGCCGCCGACAGCACCGGCCGCACGGCGGCGACGGCGTCCAGCCGCCCGCAGTCCGCGAGGACGTCGGCCTGCATGGCCTGCAGCGCGTCCGCTATCCAGGGCAGCGAGGACTGCAGGGCCGCCGACTGCCGCGGATCGGAGATCCCGGCCAGCAGCAGGCGGTTATGTTCCTCGTCCAGCTCGACCAGCTGACGCCAGAGCGTGTCGGCGGGGATCTCTGATCCGGCGCCGGCCTCCAGCGCGAGCGGCAGCAGGCCGGCGCCGGCCGGCAGATGGCCGGCCAGCAGCCCGGCGAGGACATCCCCGCCGCTCGGATCGCACTCGGCGAGGACTACCTGAGCCGGCCAGCCCAGGGTCAGCGCCAGCGCGGCTGTCGTCACGCCCGGCGCTCCGCCGGGGGACAGCAGCGCGAAAACGGCCATTACGACCGCCTGCTGGTGACGACCAGGGCGAAGTCGCCGGTGGCCGCTTCCCTGGCCAGGGTCGGACCGGTGCTCGCCGGGACGAGCAAGTCCACGACCTCCAGGCCGTCCTGGCCCGGGCCCCGGCTCACCGCCAGGACCGTGCCGGCGATCGGCCGGCTCGTGGCCGGCAGCGCGGCCGAGTTGCTGCTCGACCCTTGCGCGCCGGACGCCGGCACCACCAGCAGGTGGTCGCCGGCGGCCAGGCCGCTGGCCGGCAGCTCGGAGGGCTTGACGGCGATCGGCACGAGTTCCTGGCCGCTGACCGGCGGCAGCGACGTCGTCAGGTCAGCGGCGGACAGCAGCGAGCCCGGCTGCAGGTCCGTCGTGGCCACCAGGCCCACGACCTGGCGTTCCTGCCCGGCCGGGATGACCTGGACGCCGGCGCCGACCGTCACGGACGCGGTGCTCAGGTCGGCCGCCGTCACGGCCGATCCGGCCGGCACGGCCGCGCTGACCAGCAGCACCGGCACCTGGTGGTTGATGTTCTGATACAGGGCCGCCCCGCCGAGGATGCCGGCGCCGATCAGCGCGACCGCGAGCGCGATCATGCCCGGCCGGCGCTTGCGGGGCAGGGGCTGCAGCTGTCCCATCCGGATTGGCCCGCCGTTGGCCGCGGGCATCGGGTCGGGCTCGGGGTGGAAGACGGTGCCGAAACCGCCGCCCGGCTGTCCCCCGCTCACTGCCCGGTCCCGTTCTGGGTCACCAGGGCCTGGCCTTCGGCCACCCTGATGGCGAACTGATAGGGCACCGCCAGATCAGCGTTGAGCGTCCCGTTATGGCCATCGGAGCCGTTCCAGGTCACGTCCCAGTGCACCGTGACCGCCGCCTGGTAGGCGCCGCCCTGCTGGGTGGCCGAGGACTGGGCGTAGGTATACGTGCAGGCGCCGCTCAGGCTGGCCCCGGCGGAGTACCGGATGCCCGGCCCTGCGCAGCTGGAGCCAGACAGGCCGCCGCCCGGATCGAAGCTGACGAGGCCGGGCCGGGCCGTGATGGCCGCCCACACCGGCCCGGCTGACACATAGACGTGGATGGCCTGGTAGCCGGCCGGGATCCAGTACCACTCGGGCAGGCCGACCAGGCCGTCGCGGCCCTGCGGCGGCGCCGTGTCGGCCGGCAGCGCCGGGACCTGGAGCTCGCTCTCGGCCACCTGCAGCAGGTCCTCCGGGGTCACCGCCGGCGTGCCGTTCCGCGACACGAGGGTGATGCCGCCGAACGGGGCGGTCCCCGGGCAGGTGATGGCCGCCCACTGCTCGCCCGCGGGGGGCTTGCCCAGGCCGAAGTAGGCAATGTTCGCGGGAGACAAGATCGACAGCGTGCAGGTGTACTGGCCGCCGCCGCCTCCGCCGCCGCCCGAGCCGGGCCCGCCGCCCGAGCCGCTGCCGCTGCCGCAGACCACCACCCAGCTGTCGGGCGGCTGGAAGGTCGTCACGCAGCCATTGCCGCCACCCGCCGCCGCGCTCGCGGCGGCGGTCCCCGCGGCCAGGGTCAGCGTCGCGGCGGTCACGACGGCCAGCGCCGCGGCCGCCAGGAACCTTACGGCGTGCATGGCACCTCCACCGGTTGCATGTTGCTCACGAGCCACCGGCCGCCGGACAGCAGGAGGGTGACGTAATAGTCCTGGTTGGGCCGGCCGAAGCTGTCGGGCATGACCCGGCCGGTGAGCTGGTCGGTCACGCCGAAGTGGCTCAGGTCCAGGCAGTCGTGCAGGATGGCGCGCCGCCCCGTTATCTCGACGCCCTTGACGTGGGTAACGGCGCCGCCGTAGGCCGTGTCATGCGCCGCCCAGACCAGCTTGAGCGTCCCGATGAGCCGCGCGACGCCGGCGGGCACTGTGTAAGGCGCGAGGATGACCCGCGCCTGGGTGGCGTTCGCCGACGTCATCGCGGCCGCGTACGCCTGCCAGTAAGCCTGGTAGGCCCCGGCGACAGCCTGCGCCGGAGTCTGCGCCGGGCCAGACAGCGCGGCTGGAGCGGCGGGGGCGGCCGTGGCCGTGGCCGCCTTGGGCGGCAGCGCGACGCTCGGCGCCTGGCTGCCGCAGGCGGCTGCCGCCAGTGCGACGGCCGTCAGTCCTGCCGCGCCCGCCAATTTCCGGCGGGCTCTCCAGCGCCTAGAGCCTGGAGATAATGTGAGTCTCCCGGCGTTAAGCAAATACATGAACTAGCTCGCTCCCGCTGCCCCGCACCTGCGCCTGTGACCGTGTGACAGCATTGCGCAACCGCCGCGTGCCGCACAAGACCGTTTACGGGTAATTTTCAGTGATCATCCTGGTTGGGCCGGTCTCTTTGGCCCCTGGGATGTACGTACCGGCCCTGGCCGGCCTAGCATTCGCTCGTGTCCGTGCTCTTCGGGATCGGCAAGCGCCTGCTGGTCGGCAGGCCTGTGCAAAGCGACCGCCTCGGTCATACGCTGCTGCCCAAGAAGATCGCGCTGCCGGTGTTCGCCAGCGACGCGCTGTCCTCCGTGGCCTACGCCACCGAGGAAATCCTCATCGTGCTGTCGGTCGGCGGCCTGGCGCTCATCGGCGCCACGCCGTGGATCGCGCTGGCCGTCGGGCTGCTGATGCTCGTGGTCGTGGCGTCCTACCGGCAGAACGTGCACGCCTACCCGTCGGGCGGCGGGGACTACGAGGTCGCCACCACCAACCTCGGCTCCCGGGTCGGGATGACGGTGGCCAGCGCGCTGATGGTCGACTACACGCTGACGGTCGCGGTGTCGGTCTCCTCGGGCGTGGCGAACCTCGCCTCGGCCTTTCCGGCACTGGACAAGCACGTGACGCTCATCGCCGTGCTGGTCGTCGCGGCGATCGCGGTCCTGAACCTCCGCGGCGTGCGGGAGTCCGGAACCGCCTTCGCCATCCCCACGTACTGCTTCGTCGCCACCGTCACGCTGCTGATCATCTGGGGCATGACCAAGCTGGCCCTGGGTGATCACTTGCAAGCGCAGAGTGCGCACTACCACGTCAAGAACGTGCAGGACTTCACCGGCTTCGCGCTCGTTTTCCTGCTGCTGCGCGCGTTCTCCTCCGGCTGCACGGCGCTGACCGGGGTGGAGGCGATCAGCAACGGGGTCCCGGCGTTCCGCAAGCCCAAGAGCAAGAACGCGGCCACGACGCTGGCCCTGCTGGGCGGCATCGCGGTGACGATGTTCGCCGGGATCACGGCGCTGGCGCTGGTCGCGCACGTGCACACGGCGGCGCAGCCGAGCGACCTGGCGGGCATCCCCGCCGGGCACGTGCCGCCCACCGTGATCGCCCAGGTCGGCCAGGCGGTGTTCGGCGCGTCGTCGCCGTTGTTCTACATCCTGCAGCTGTTCACCGCGCTGATCCTGGTGCTGGCCGCGAACACGGCCTTCAACGGGTTCCCGGTGCTGGCCTCGATCCTGGCCAGGGACGGGTACCTCCCCCGCCAGCTGCGCACCCGCGGCGACCGGCTGGCCTACAGCAACGGCATCCTGCTGCTGTCCGGGTTCGCCGTCGTGCTGATCATCGCCTTCAACGCGTCCCCGACCCGGCTCATCCAGCTCTACATCGTGGGCGTCTTCGTGTCGTTCGTGTGCAGCCAGACCGGGATGATCCGGCACTGGAACCGCAACCTGCGCGGCGTCACCGACACCAAGGTGCGGCGGCGGATGATCAAGTCGCGGACCATCAACACGGTCGGCGCCTGCGTCACGGCGGTTGTCCTGGTCATTGTGGTGGTGTCCAAGTTCGCCAGCGGCGCGTGGATCGCCGTGGCCGCGATGCTCGTGATCTGGATGACCATGCGCGGCATCCAGCGGCACTACCAGAACGTGGCGCTGGAGCTCACGCCCGGCCTGGACGGGCCGATGACGCTGCCGTCCAGCAACGTCTCGATCGTGCTGGTGTCCAAGCTGCACCTGCCCACGCTCCGGGCCCTGGCCTACGCCCGGGCCACCAAGCCCGCCCGGCTCGAGGCCATCACCGTGGACGTGGACGAGGGCGAGACGCTGCGGCTGAAGGAAGAGTGGGAACGCAGCGCCATGCCGCTGCCGCTGACGGTCGTCTCGTCCCCGTACCGGGATATCACCCAGCCGGTCGTGGCGTACGTCAAGCGGCTGCGGCTGGAGAGCCCGCGCGACATTGTCACGGTCTACATCCCCGAGTACGTGCTCGGCCACTGGTGGGAGCAGGTCCTGCACAACCAGAGCGCGTTGCGGCTCAAGGCGCGGCTGCTGAACCTGCGCGGCGTGGTGGTGGCCAGCGTGCCCTACCAGCTCAAGTCGGCGACCGGGGGTATTGCGGAGAGGGTTGATCCGCTGGCCAGGTCCGCGCCGGCGGCGAGCACGGCCGGAGCGGGCCGCGGGCCCGGCCGGCCGTCGCTCCGGCAGCGGCTGACCGCGGGCCGGGATGCCCTGCAGGCCGCCGAGGTTCAGGCGGAGATGACCGAGATCATCCAGGTCGGCGGGACGCCGGCCCTGCCGATCGCGGACAGCCGGCACGGCAAGGTCGTGGACGTCGCCGGCACCCTGCGGGCTGTCACGCTGCGGCCGCGTGGCAACAGCCTGACGATGGAGGCCGACCTGTGGGACGGCACCGGCAGCATCAACCTGGTCTGGCTGGGCCGCCGAAACATCCCCGGCATCCAGCCGGGCCGCCGCATCGTCGTGCACGGGCGGCTGGCGACCATCAAGGGCGAGGCGACCATGTACAACCCGTCCTATGAGCTGCGCCCGACCGGCGGCGAGCGGGCCTGACCCGCAGCCGCGCGTTAGCGACGTTCTGGTCAGCCATCTTCCGCAAGGCCGCGAGGGCATAATCGCCTGTTCGGCAAAGGCGCCGCAAAGACGCCGCAAAGACTGCCGCAGCATTTATCCACTTTGACGAGGCTTTAATCCGCTAGCTGTTACCTTGCCGCGCTAGGACAGATTAATCCTGGTCCGGGGCGGTCGGCGGGAACCGGTCAGGGCTGCGCCCAGGAGGTCGGATTGATGGCTGATGACCGGCAGTCCACCCCGCTGACGGCGAGCCGTCCCGCTGGCGGGGCTGAACTGCGGGGTCCGGCGGTCGCGGCCCGCGACCGGCGGGTACCGGCCTGGGTCCTCGGTGCCGGGGGCGTACTGTTCGCCGTCTCGGTGGCGGTGCTGATCATTGTCTTCCGGTCTTTTCCGAGACAACTGCTGTCCATGCTCGACCTGCACGTTTATCTGTGGGGCGGAAGGCTCGTCCGCCGTTCGGGTGATCCGTACGGCCCGAAGTTCGGGAAAACCAACCTGTACTTCACCTACACCCCGATGGCGGCCGGGTTCTTCGCGCTGGCGGCGGGCATCAAGCTGCACACGGCGAAGTTGCTCATGACCGCGGCGAGCCTCGCATCGCTGGTCGCTGCGGTCTGGCTGACCTGGGGCGCGCTGAGGTACCGGCGCTCGGCCGGCCGCCTCGGCGCCACGCTGGCCGTGGCAGCGCTGGCGCTCTGGATCGAGCCGGTTCAGCAGACGCTGGCCTTTGGCCAGGTCAACCTGGGGCTGATGTTCATCATCGTGGCTGACCTGTGCCTGCCGGAAAGCTGCTGGCTCAAGGGCGCCGGCGTGGGCGTGGCGGCAGGTTTCAAGCTGACGCCCCTGATCTTCATCCCTTATCTGATGCTGACGCGCCGATTCCGGGCGGCCGGGGTAGCGACGGCGACGTTCGCGCTGACCATCGCCGGCTCGTTCCTGCTGATGCCGAAGGCCGCGCATCAGTACTGGTCCGGCAATCTGTTCTCGAACGCGCAGCGCCTCGGGAACATCGCCTACGTGGGAAATCAGTCGTTGAATGGCGCCCTCCTGCGGCTCCTGGGCGGCGCCGCGGCAGCGCGGCCCTACTGGCTTGCCGCGGCCGCGGTGGTCGGGGCGGCCGGGCTGGTGCTCGCGGCCTGGGCATCCCGCCGCGGCCACGAGATGATCGGCATCCTGACGTGCGCGCTGACGGGTCTTCTCGTCTCGCCCGTCTCGTGGTCGCATCACTGGGTGTGGATCGCGCCGATACTCGTCGTGCTGGCGGACCTGGCCCTGCGCCCCGGATCGCTGCCGGCCTCGCGCCTGCGCAGACGGGCCGGCTGGCTGGGCGGGCTGGCGGTCGGAGCGCTGTATTTCGCCTACCCGCTCCACCGGGCTCCGGGTACGGCGCGCCTGCCGGCGGGCCTGATCTGGACGGTGTCCGGACCTGCCGTCCAGGGCACGGACATGGACGGACTCCAGCAGCTGATAGGCGACCTGTACCCGCTGGCCGCGCTGGCCGCGCTGGCCGTCATCGCCGCCATGCTCGCGCTGCCGGCCACCGGTCGCGGGCGCGCGCTACGGGCGGAACCGGTAGCCCATGCCGGCCTCGGTCAGCAGGTACCTCGGCCGTGACGGGCTGGGCTCGAGCTTGCGACGCAGGTTGGCCACGTACACCCGCAGGTAGCTGGCCTCGGTGAGATAACCGGGACCCCACACCTCCGCCAGCAGCTGGCGCTGGCTGACGAGCCGGTCGGGATTGCGGACCAGGACCTCCAGCAGCTGCCACTCGGTCGGGGTCAGCCGCACGTCCGTGCCGTCCCTGGTGACTCTCTTGGCAGACAGGTCGACCGTGAAGTGCTCGGTCGAGACGACCGGCTCGGCCGGCCCGGGAGCGGCCCGCCGGACGGCGGCGCGCAGGCGGGCGAGCAGCTCGTCCATCCCGAAGGGCTTGGTGACGTAGTCATCGGCGCCGGCGTCCAGCGCGGCCACCTTCTGGCTCTCCTGGCCCCACGCGGACAGCACGATGATCGGCGTCGATGTCCAGCCACGCACGCCCCGGATCACGTCGGTGCCGTCCATGTCGGGCAGCCCCAGGTCGAGGATGAGCACATCGGGCCGGTCACGGGCCATCGCCGCCAGCCCGGCGGCGCCGTCGGCCGCCGTGCTCACCTCGTACTGGCGCGCGACCAGATTGATCCGCAGCGCGTGCAGGATGGGCACCTCATCGTCGATAACGAGAACCCGTGTCACTGGTGCCCGCTCACTGGCGCACCGC
>Ga0307373_10013426_pt1 | contig 11450 bp, 10 predicted proteins | sample OX2MG_FD_202534 | JGI IMG/M metagenome (GOLD analysis project Ga0307373, IMG submission 202534) | Soil microbial communities from Risofladan, Vaasa, Finland - OX-2 | ecosystem: Environmental > Terrestrial > Soil > Coastal area > Acid sulfate soil | place: Finland: Risofladan, Vaasa | collected... | reverse complement strand
GCGTCGCGACCGTCGACCCGGTCAATGCCGAGGCGCAATTCAGGAAGGTGGAGGATGTACCGCTCGACAGCTACGACGCGGCGCTCGTCTGTACGCCGGACGACGTGAAAATCGAACTCCTCAGCTACCTCCTTTCCAACAAGAAGCACCTGCTGGTCGAAAAGCCGCTATTCGCCGAGGACTCCGCGGACCTGGTGAAGCTCAAGCGGCTAGCCGAGCGCAATCATACGGTATGTTACACGGCCTATAACCACCGATTCGAGCCGCACTTCGTACGCATGAAGCAGTTGATGGACTCCGGGCGTCTGGGCAAGGTCTACTGCATGCGCATGTTTTACGGCAATGGCACGGCGCGGCTCGTCCGCGACTCGGCCTGGCGCGACCAGGGCGCGGGCGTGTTGCCCGACCTCGGCTCGCACCTACTCGACACCGCACTCTTCTGGCTCGGTAGACCGCAGGGAGGGTTCCACATCCACTCCGCCAACCGGTTCGAAAACCGAACGTTCGATCATGTCGCCTTCGGCACCGATGCCGGCCCCGTGCTCCAGTTCGAGGTGACGCTGCTGTCATGGCGCAACCATCACTACACCGAAGTCTTCGCCGAGAACGGCAGCGCGCATATCAGCTCGCTGTGTAAATGGGGTCCGAGTACGTTCACAGTACGGGACCGCAAGCTGCCGAGCGGACGGCCCGACGAGGAATCCGTGACCTTGGTACAGCAGGACCCCACCTGGAACATCGAGTACGAGCACTTCAAGAAGTTGTGCACGACCGGGTCGCACAACATCGACAACGACATATGGATCAACGACACCCTGCGCGGGCTGTACCAGGAGTTGCGTTGATGCTGGAGCACCTCAGCGGGAGCGCAACCCGGCCTGCTCGCGTGGTGGTGCTCGGTGCGGGCGGCTTCATCGCGGGGGCCGCGGGCCGCCGGCTCGCCGCCGATGGCATTCCCGTACTGGGGCTGGGGCGTCCGGGGCTCGATCTGCTCACGCCGGGTGCCCCCTCGGCCCTTGCGCAGGCGCTGCGCGCCGACGACGCGCTGCTCTTCGCCTCAGCGGTCGCGCCCTGCCGCAATCTCGAAACGCTGCGCGCCAACGCCGTGATGGCCGAGGCCGTGTGCGCAGCGCTTAAGGAGCGCCCGGTAGCGCACGTCGTCTATCTCAGCTCCGACGCGGTCTACAGGGACAGCCCGGCGCCGCTGACCGAGGCGTCCTGCGCCGAGCCCGGGTCGATGCACGGCGTCATGCACCTAGTGCGCGAGGTGGCGCTGCGGGAGGTGCACGCCGGGCCGCTCGCGATCGTGCGGCCAACTTTAGTCTATGGGCTCGATGATCCCCATAATGGCTATGGCCCGAACCGCTTCCGGCGGCTCGCGGCGGAGGGCCGGGACATTGTGCTTTTCGGCGAGGGCGAGGAGCGGCGCGACCACGTGGACGTCGAGGACGTCGCCAAGCTGCTGAGGCTGATTCTGATCCACCGCAGCAGCGGCGTTGCGAACGCGGTCTCCGGCGGCGTGGCCTCATTCCGGGAAATCGCGGAGTTCGTCGCGTCCGAGTTCAAGCCGCGCGTCGCGGTGATGGGAAGCCCCCGCAGCGGACCCATGCCGCACTGCGGCTACCGCCCGTTCGACAACGCTGCAGTGCTGCGCGCCTTCCCCGGCTTTCGTTTCATGCCGTGGCGCGAGGGTCTGGCGCAAGTACACGCGCGATTCAAGGCAGGCAGCAAGCAATGATCGGATTTGTCGGACTCTCGCACCTTGGTCTCAACTACAGCCTGGCTACGGCCGCCAAGGGCTTCGATGTCGTCGCATACGACCCGGAACCGGCGCTAGCAAGGCGCTGCGCGGCGGGCGACTTCCCGATCGAGGAGCCGGGCTTCGATGGGCTCTACGCGGGCTGTCGCGCCCGCCTGCACTACACTTCGGACGCCTCGCGCTTGGGCGAATGCGAGCTGGTGTTCTACGCGCTCGATATCCGCACGGACGCCAACAACCGCAGCGACGTCGGCCCGCTGGACGCGCTGATTCGCGCCACCGCTCCGGCCTTGGGGATGGGCGCCACGGCAGTTGTGCTTAGCCAGGTGTCGCCGGGTTATACGCGCCGCCTCGCGGCCCAGCTGACGCAGCACCCGGACGTCAAGGCGGGGTCGGTCCTTTACCAGGTCGAGACGCTGATCTTCGGCTCCGCGGTCCAGCGCGCGATGGAGCCCGAGCGCTATATCGTGGGCGCGCCCGAGGGCGGCCAAACGCTGCCGCGGGCGTTGCGCGACTGGCACGCGGCCTTCGGCTGCCCGGTTCTGGTCATGAAGTACGAGAGCGCCGAGCTGGCGAAGATCGCCATCAACTTCTTCCTCGTGTCGAACGTTTCCACGACCAACACGCTCGCGGAAGTGTGCGAGGCGATCGGCGCGAACTGGTTCGAGATCGTGCCAGCGCTGCAGCTGGATCGGCGCATCGGCAAGTACGCCTACCTACACCCGGGCCTGGGCATCGCGGGCGGCAACCTCGAGCGCGACCTCGTGACCGTGCTGCAGCTCTCCGCGCGCCACGGCACGGACGACGGTGTCATCCGAGCCTGGCAGGCGAACAGCGCGCACCGGCGGGAGTGGCCGTTGCAGTGGCTGCAGCGCGGCTTGCTCGCGGGAGCGCACGATCCCGTCATCGCGGTTTGGGGGCTCACCTACAAGGCCGATACCCACTCAACCAAGAACTCCCCATCGCTTGAGCTGCTGCGCGGTCTGTGTGGGCGCAGGGTGCGCGCGCACGATCCGCTGGCGGTCATAGATGCGCAGGAGTTCGGTTGGGTGACGCGCTGCGCGTCACCGCTCGATGCCGCGGCGGGGGCCGACGCGCTGGTGGTTATGACTCCGTGGAAGCTGTACGGGAGCGTCGAGACGCCCGCTCTGCGCGCCGCGATGAAAGGGCGGCTCACGCTGGATCCCTACGGCGCCTTGGACGAAGGGCGCTGCCGCGGCGTCGGCCTGGACTATCACAGGCTCGGATGCTGACGCATACGCGGACCGGAGAGAGTGCTGCGGACCGCGTGGTGGTGCTTGGCGGCCGCGGCTTTATCTCGCGCCACTTGCAGCGATGGTGCGCTCGCGCCGGGACCGCCTGTATCGCGGTCGGCAGCAAAGAGGTCGACCTCGCCGACGGACGCAATGCGGCGCGGCTTGCAGCGCTGCTGCGTGCCGGCGACGCCGTAGTGATGACTTCCCTGCTCTCGCCCGAAAAACGCCGCGGCTACGGAGCGTTGATGAGCAACCTGAGAATGGCCGAGACGGTGTGCATGGCGCTCGAGTCCCGCCCCTGCGCGCACTTCGTGTACCTGAGCTCGGATGCGGTGTACGACGCGCACAAGATCCCGCTCGACGAGGATTCGACGCGTGAGCCGATCGACCTCTACGCGCTTTCGCACACGGCGCGGGAAATGATATTGTCCTCGGAGATGGAACGGCGCGGCTTGCCGATGTGCATCCTGCGCCTGACGTCCATCTACGGGCAGGGCGACACGCACAACGCCTACGGCCCGAACCGTTTCGTACGCAGCGCGCTCGCCGAGGGGTCGATCGAGCTGTTCGGCCACGGCGAGGAGCGACGTAGCCACGTGTTCGTGGACGATGCCGTGGCGCTGATCGGTCTCGCACTGCGGCGTCGCAGCAAGGGGGCCTTGAACGTCGCTGTGCGACGCGGCGTATCCTATGCGCGAATCGCCGAGATCGTCAGCCGGGAGGTCGGGCGCCCGGTGGAAATTCGCTACGCGCCGCGCACGGTGCCGACGGTGCACCGCCCGTACAAACCCACGCAAGTGTTCAGATATTTGTACAACCTGGGGCGGCCAATCGGCCCGGTGGTGCACCGGACATTCGTGAACGCGGCCGTGTTTGCCGCGTTCCCAGGCTTTTGCTTTACGCCGCTCGAGGAGGGTTTGAAGGCGTTCGTCGCGGCCGAGCGGGCTAGGGCCCCCGCGGCGAGCTGAAAGATGCCGGAGGCCATCATTATCGGCATCGGCAGCGACATCGGGCGCGAGCTAGCGCTGCGCTTCTCCGCCGATCGCTGGAGCGTGGCCGGTACGCTTCGCGGCAGGGCAGCGGGCTTGCCGCCCGCGGCGCGACTCGTTGCGTGCGACCTTGCCTCGAACGCAAGCGTCGAGTCCGCGATCCAGGCGTTGCGCGCCGACGCGCCTGCGTGGGACGTGATCGTGGTCGCGGCCGGCACGGAGGAGCCGGTCGGTGAGTACTGGGAGTGCGACGGCGACGCCTGGGAAGAGGGCGTGCGGGTCAACGCGCTCGGGCCGCTGCGCCTGGTACGCGGGCTGTATCCGTCACGCAACCGCGGCGCCCATACAGCGGTAGCGTTCTTCTCGGGCGCCGGCAGCAACGGGCCGGCGCCGTCGTACTCCGCCTACAGCGGAGCCAAGGTCCTTCTGATGAAGATGTGCGAGCTCCTCGACGCCGAGTCGCCCGATACTAGCTTCTTCATCATCGGACCCGGGATCGTGCGTACCAAGATCCACGAGCAGACGCTGCGGGCGCCCGCGCGAAGCGGCGCCAACTACCGCAAGGTCGTGGACTTCCTCGCCTCGCCGGACCCCGGTACCAGCCACGACGACATTTATGGCTGCTTGCGGTGGTGCATGGCCGCAGGCAAGCGGGCGGTTGGCGGACGCAACCTGGCGCTCGTGCACGATGCGTGGCGCGACGGCGGCGCCGAGCTGCTGCGCAGGCTCGAGGCCGACCCGAACCTGTACAAACTGCGCCGCGCGGGCAACGATCCGCGGATGGACTCGGCCAAGAAATGAAGCTGTCCGACATCGTCGCGGAGTTCCTCGCCGGCCAGGGCATCGCGCACGTGTTCGCCGTGTCCGGCGGCGCTTCGCTGCACCTGATTCATTCCATCGCTCAGACGCCGGGCACGAGCTTCGTCTGTCCTCAGCATGAGCAGGCCGGGGCGATGGCTGCCGATGCCTACTCGCGCATCAGCGGGCGGATGGGTTGCGCCCTCGCCACCAGCGGGCCGGGAGCCACCAATCTGATCACGGGTATCTGTTGCGCCTACTACGATTCCGTGCCCGTGCTGTACCTCACCGGCCAGGTCGCCACCTTTCGTTCGAAAGGCGACACCGGCGTGCGCCAGATCGGGTTCCAGGAGACCGACACGGTCGAAATCTGCCGCACTATCACCAAGTACGCGGTGCTTTTGAAGGATCCCTACCGCATCCGCTACGAGCTGCAAAAGGCGATTGCGATCGCGAAAACCGGCCGTCCCGGACCCGTGCTGGTGGACATTCCGGATGACCTGCAGCGCATGGACATCGATCCTGCGCGCCTGGCCGAGTACGAGGTGCCGCTCGCGACCGCAGAACACGCAATCGATCCGCGCGTGCTCGAGGCGTGCGTCGACGCCTTGCGTGCGGCGCGCCGCCCGGTGCTGGTGTACGGCTGGGGCGTGCACCTGGCGAGGGCCGAGGCCGAGGCACGCGAGCTCGCGCGGCTCCTGGGAGTTCCGGCGGCGCTCACTTGGGCAGCGCTTGACGTTTTTCCGCACGACGATCCCTTGACCATCGGGGGCTTCGGCACTCATGGCGTCCGGTACGCGAACTTCGCGGTGCAGAATGCGGACTTGATTGTGTCGGTCGGATCGCGCCTCGACACTAAGGCCACCGGAAGCCCGCCGTCGACCTTCGCGCGCGGTGCGAAGCTGATCATGCTCGACATCGATCCGGCCGAGACCGGCAAGTTCGGCCGGCTCGAGCGCAAGGTCGACCTCGCGATCAACGCCGATGTGGGAACGTTCCTGCGCGCGATGGTGGCGCGCGCCCGGGCCGAGCGATTCCCGGACTACGGCGACTGGATCGCACGCATCGCGCAGTGGAAGGCGCGCTACCCAGCGTGCCTGCCGAGCTACGCCGCCGAGCGCGAGGTGAACCCGTATTGGCTTGTGAAGCAGCTCTCGGGACAGCTCGGCGAGGACGAGATCATCTTCTCCGACACGGGCTGCGCGCTCGCCTGGATGATGCAGAGTTTCGAATTCAAGAGAGGGCAGCGGTTCATCCACGCGTTCAACAACACGCCAATGGGCTACGGCCTTCCCGGCGCGATCGGCGCGAGTTTTGCGCGCCCCGGGCAGCGCGTCGTGCTGATCACCGGCGACGGCAGCCTGCAGATGAGCCTGTACGAACTCGCCACCGTCATTCGCCACCGCTTGCCGATCAAGATTCTCATGCTCAACAACCACGGCCACGGCATGGTGCGGCAGACCCAGGAAATGTGGCTTGGCGCGCACTACTACGCCACCTCCGTCGAGGGCGGCCTCGCGTTCCCAGATTTCGTGAAGGTGGTGGGCGCCTACGGCTTCCGCACCGACTCGCTGGCGCTCAACGCGGATCTGCCGCGCAAGCTCGCCGAGACGCTGGGCGCCGACGGGCCCGCGTTTCTGAACATCGAAATCGACGACAGGCACCGGGTGGTGCCCCAAGTGAAGTTCGGGCGGCCGAACGAGGACGCCGATCCGCTTCTCGACCGCGACGAGTTCCTCGAGAACATGATTGTCGAGCCGCTGCCGGTGTCTCTTTTGCGCTGAACCCGACATGACGACCCTCGAGCTCCTCTTCGATGCGTTGGCCGAGAGCCCCGCGCTGCATATGCGCTCGAGCGCCTTCTACCGCCTTTGCAAGCTCGTGGCACGCGCCGCGGTGGGGCCGCTGTTCTCCTCCTCTGAGCGCACGGCGCGGCCGTTCGGTCCCTTCGGCAGCCTTTCGCTGCCATATACGAGGATGGGAGCGATCGACTCGATCGACCTGTTCGGCCTCGACGAGCTGATCATTTTTGCCTTCTACCATCGCAACCGCGGACGGTACCGCCGAGTGCTCGACATCGGCGCCAACCTCGGCCTGCATTCCATCGTCATGGCGCGTTGCGGCTTCGAGGTGCGCGCTTTCGAGCCCGACCCGTGGCACTACGGGCTGCTCAAGGAGAACCTCGCCGCGAACGGCGCCACGACGGTCGTGGCCGACGCAGCGGCGGTGTCCACTTCCGACGGCGAGGCCCAATTCGTGCGCGTGCTGGGCAACACGACCGGCAGCCACCTCGCTGGCTCGAAGGATTCCTACGGCGAGAAGGAAACGTTCGCCGTCCCCACGCGGGCCGTCGGGCCCCTTTTCGATTCCGCGGAATTCGCCAAGATCGACGCCGAGGGCCACGAGAGGGTCCTGCTGCTCGTCGCTACGCGCGAGACGATGCAGCGTTTGGACATCATGGTGGAAATCGGCAACCCGGCCAACGCGGAGGCCGTGTACGGGCATTTCCGGGCGCTCGGCGTAGGCATGTTCGCGCAGAAGCTCGGCTGGCGGCGCGTCGAGGCTCTGTCCGACGTGCCGACCTCGCACCGCGAGGGCAGCCTGTTCATCAGCGCCAAGCCGGCGATGCCCTGGTAGCGCGCCAACGGGCCGGGAGCGCCATGTCCGCCTTGCTGTGCACGCTCGCGCTGCTAGTGCTTGCCTGGCTTGCGCACCTCGCCTGGTGGCGCGTCCGGCTGCCCCGCAATCACAGCGCCGCGCTGCTTGCCGTGTTCCTGCTGGTACCCGCGGTCGCCCTCGCGCTTTGGCTCGCCGGAGAGTTGCCGCTGCCGGTATCGGTGGCCGACCTGCCGGGCATGACGGCGCTCTATCTAGGCGCTACCGGTTGTTACCTCATCACCTACGCGGGTGTCGAGCACACCAGCCCGTCGCTGGTCGTCGTCCGCACCCTGAAGGCGGCCGGGGCGCGCGGCTGCGCGCGCGCCGATCTTGCCGGCCTTGTCACCGAGGAGAGCTTCGTGCGTCCGCGCCTGGAGGCGCTGCGCCGCGACGGCATGGTTGCGCCGGCGCCCGGCGGCTACGTGCTCACGCCGCGCGGCCGGCGCGCGGCCCGGATCGCCTCGGCCGTGGCGCATGCGTTCCGGATCCCGGAGGGCTCATGATCGCGTCAGGCGCTGGGACGGCCGTGCTCACGCTGGCGCCCCTGGCCGGGCTGGCGACCGACGTGCTCGCACAGCTTGCGCTGGTGAGACTCGTCCGCACTGGCGCCCAGTTGCGCATGCAATTCGTCGCGTTCGCGGTCGGCTACGCCGCTACGGCCGCGCTCCTCGCCTCGATGCTCGGGGGCGCGCCGTTTGCACCCGGCGACAGAATCGGGTATTTCCTGCTCCACTCCATGACCTACGCCTGCTTCGGGTTCGGGCTCTTCAACGTGATCAACGCCAACGTGTCCTCGCTGCGCCTGCGCATCCTCAAGGAGTACTTCGCGCACGATCCCGAGCCGCTCGCCGACGCGGCGCTGTACGCCCGTTATCCGGCGAGCGAAATGATCGAGGTGCGCCTGGAGAGGCTGCAGACAGGCGGCCAAATCGTCATGCGCGACGGACGGTACTACTCGTGCGGTGGCGCGGTCGTCGCGATCGGCCATTTCTTCGCCGCGTTGCGGCGGTTGCTGCTCGGGAGCTGAGCGATGGAGCGCTCTCTGACGATTGCCATACCCGCACTCAACGAGCAGGACAACATCGAGGCGGCGGTGCGTGCTGTTCGGACCGCGGGGGACAAGGTGCCCGGCCTGCGTCTGGAGATCCTGGTGATCGACGACGGCAGCACGGACCGCACTGCGGAGATCGTGCGCGGACTGGAACGCCGCGTCGCCGGGGTGCGCCTTCTGCAGAACCCGGAGAACTTCGGTCTGGGCGCTTCGATGCGCCGCGCCATCACGGAGGCGGCTTGCGAAAAATTCATCTTCATCCCCGGCGACAACGATATTCCGGCCGAGACGCTCGACCTGATGTTCGCCAACGCGTACGCTGCGGACGTGGTGATGTGCTACTTCGACAACGACGAGTGCCGCGGCCGGATTCGCTATCTCGTCTCAACGGCCTTTAAGCTGATCTACACGACAGTCTTCGACCTCTACGTTCATTACATCAACGGCCCCGCGGTGTACCCCGTGTCGAAGCTGCGCGAGCTCGACCTGCGCTCGACTCGGTTCAGCATCGTTGCCGAGATCAACGTCAAGCTCCTGCGCCAGGGCGTGAGCTTCGTCGAGGTGCCCGCCAACCGCCAGGTCGGCCTGCACGGCAGCACCTCTATGAGCCTGCGCAGCCTCGTCGAGACGGTCCGCGTGTTCCTCCACGTTCTCGCCGAGGTTCACTGGCGTAACCGAGCGCGCTACGCGCACCGGCCCGAACGCGTTCACTACCGCGTCCGCCTCGAGCGGGCGGCGCAGCCGGCGACAGTGGAACGCTGAGCGAGGTGGGCATGGCCTTCGAGCAGCCCGCTGTGCCCAAAGAGAGCCTCCCGCGCCGCGCTTACCGCGCGCTGCTTCATTTCCTGGGGCCGGGCAACCGCGGGCGCGTGCTGCGCTGGCTCGCTGCCGGTCTCGCTTTTATGGGTATCAGCTCGGCGCTGCTCTACCTGCTGGTCGGGCTGCTCGGCATGGCGGTGCCGCTGGCCACCTTCCTCGCGGCGGAGATCTGCACGCTGCTGCGCTTCGTCGTCAACCATTACTGGGTGTTCGGTGCGCGCAACCCGACGCTGCGACAGTGCATTCAGTACCACATGGCGAATGCTGCGGCGTTCGTAGTGTGGTGGGTGGGGGCCAATGGGCTCACCTGGGCCGGGGTGAACTATCTGATTGCGGGGATTCTGGCGGTGGGCTTTTCGACTTCGTTCAGCATTGCCTCGAATTTCCTCTGGGTGTGGCGCAAGCGGCATGGCGAATGAGCCACACTGTCGCCCGCCGGGGAGCGTCGGCACATTCGAGTCGAACCACTGCAGCAACGTCTTCTTCATTCCCGAGGGAAAGGCGCACATGGCGCCCGTTTAGCGGAGCGACCCGCGTGTGCAGCTCCACCCCGAGACCCGACAGCCAGCTACCGCGATGGCCAACCACCTGATTCCGCCCGCCGGCGCGCGTCCGCACGCGGCTCTGAACGGGGCGAGCCGCGCGTTCGCCGCCGCCTGCGGGGTGCTCTTCGCGCTGCCGCTAGCCGCGTGCCTCGTATTCCGGGCGGGATTCCTGGATCTGGCCAACGAGCCGCTTGCCTACCGGTACTTCTATACGGAAAGAGTAATCGCCGGCGATCCCGTGGTGGTTGGCGTGGGCTATTTGGTCGGGCTGGTGCACCGTGCCGTGTATGCCGCGATGCTGCTGCTTCCGAAGCTGGCTGGGGTCGGGCTTGATGCGCGCCTGGACTTCTTCGCACTCGCCACCAACGGCGTCCTCACCGCGATGATGGCTGCGCTGTGCGTCATTGCGGCCGTTGCCTCCCGGTTGCGGCCGGTCGATCGGGCGCTATTCGGCCTCGCGGTGCTGATGCCGCTGTACGGCACCGGCCAGATGGGCTTCGACTTCTGCCTGCAGGCCGACTACCCATTCCTAGACATAGTGCTGTGCGCGGCCACGGTCCTGGTGTTTCAGTTCGAATGGGCCGCCAAGGGAACGCCCTCACGCCGCGCGGTCGTGCTGGCCGGCGGCTTCATCGGCCTCGCGATGGCGAACAAGATCACCATGCTGGTCGGCGCGGGGGTCGTCGCCGTGCCGGTCGTCGCGTTTCCCGGCGTGACTAGGCGCGAATTCACGCTGCGTGTACTGCTTGCGGCGGCGGCGCTGGCTGCGGCCTTCCTGCTCGTTCACGCGGCGTACTACGGATTCGACCTCCGCATGCTGCGGCACGCGATTCCGGTGTGGCTCGCGTTCGTGTCGAACCCCGGGGGCCAGACCGGCTTCTGGAGGGGACTGTTCCAGCAGTTCTTGGAGAGCTATTCCTACGGAGACATCCTTCTTTACAGCGCTGCGGCCGCGACGCTCGCCCTCGTCGCGCTTGCGTTGCATCGCGCTTTCGACTTGCGCGTGACGCTGGCGACGGCGTTCTGTCTGCTCGGTGCGCTCGCGAGCGCGTACTTCGTGGTAAAGCGCCCGGCCGGCACGACGCTGTACGAGTCGACGATGTTCGCCTTCGTGCTGAGCGTGGTGCTGGCGACCATGGCGGCGGAAGCCCGTTTCGTGCGCATGCTGGTGCTGGCCGCATGCATCGGGTGGCCGCTTCGCTGGATCGCGAGTTTTCCGCTTGCCGAAAACGTTGCCATGGTCGCTGGCTCCAGGCCGCGCGCGGATGCGAAATGGCGGGCCTTCCGGGAAGCGCGGCGGCTGGCGGGCACGCGACCGATGATCGTGGTCATTCCGGACAACTCCTTTCACCACGAGGGCGTATTCGAGCTCCTGCTCAAGGGGGCATCGGACTTTCCGACCTGGAATATCACGAGCGGCAAGCGCAGCGTCCTTGACCGATACGCGCCAGGTATGAGCTTTCGCGACGAGTACAGCGGCCCCAAGCCTTCGGCGCCGTACCCTCCCGGGGCGGCGCTGGTGTGGTTCGATCGCGCGAACATTCCGCCGCTCACCGTCACCTACCCGGAGCTTGC
>Ga0307373_10013425_pt1 | contig 11450 bp, 5 predicted proteins | sample OX2MG_FD_202534 | JGI IMG/M metagenome (GOLD analysis project Ga0307373, IMG submission 202534) | Soil microbial communities from Risofladan, Vaasa, Finland - OX-2 | ecosystem: Environmental > Terrestrial > Soil > Coastal area > Acid sulfate soil | place: Finland: Risofladan, Vaasa | collected... | reverse complement strand
GGCTTCACGGCGACGAACGTGCCGCGGCAGGTGGCGCAGACGTTGCCGCCGGCCTCCAGCGTCCCCTCGACAATAGCCCGGTCGTCGGTCGACTCGACGACGTGGGCGCGGAGATGGACGGGGCCGGCGCTGGGGGTCGGCCGCCGCAGCTTGATGGCGTAGTCGGCGGTCACGGTGCACGGCGGCGTGTCGGCACCGGACTTCTTCATCAGATGGTAGGCGGCGGTCCAGTTGCAGTGGCAGTCCATCAGCGTGCCGATGATGCCGCCGTTCAGCATGCCGGGGTACGCCTCATGATGCGGCTGCGGCTGCCACTCGCACACCACCTCGTCGCCTTCCACAAAGCTGCGGATCCGCAGCCCCTTCACGTTCGCCGGCCCGCAGCCGAAGCAGGCGTTATGCGGCGCGTAGGTTTCCTGGAGGCTCGGGCCGGACGGGGTGGGGGGCATGGACGACTCCTCTCTCGGGCGCTCGCGCGTGCACGTCAGGCGCACCGGCCACTGGCGGCGGGGCGTGGCTGTCACGCCGTCAACGTGTCTTGGAAAATCCCTGTCTCCCGGTTCTTCCGCACCTTGTCCCAGTCGAACCAGCGGCCGTTCATGGCGACGTAGACGCCGGCGGGGAGGGTCTGGGCGAACGACAGGGCGCTGCCGAGATTGAACAGGCCGTCCGAGCTGCCGAACGCGTACGGCACCATGGCGCCGGTCAGCACGATCGTCTTGTCGAGCCGGACGGCGGCCAGCACGCGCGCGGTGTCGGCCATCGTGTCGGTACCGTGCGTCACGACGATCCGTGGCTCGGCACAGCCGCGGCAGCGCTCGACAATCGAGTCCCGGTGCGCGCCGGTCATCTCGAGGCTGTCGATCATCAGTACCGTCTCGACCGCCACGTCGAGCCGGCAGCGCCCTCGCTCGAGCATCTCGGGGACGTGCGTCTCCTTGAAGAACAGCCGGCCGGTCAGCTCGTGGTACTCCTTGTCGAACGTCCCGCCGGTCACGAGGATCCGAATCGCTGCCACGTCCGCTCCGTTCACCTGCCGTGCCAGTCCGAGCGCAGACTCTAGCATATCTCGGGGCTCGGGGCTCAGTGCTCGGGGCTCGCCCCCATTCCTCGCCCCTCATTCCTCTCCCCTCATTCCTCATTCCTCATTTCTGTCGTTCCCGGATTGTGGCATCATCGCTGCTCGCGTGATTCCCGCACGGCTGAGGCGGGGCGGGCTCGACACTCGATGGCACAGCGCAGCTTCTCCCGTCGCCGGTCGTGGCGGATTCCGGCGGCCGCCGTCTTCCTGCTGAGCCTCGCCGGCGTCACGTGGCTGCTGGCCGCCCACCTCCGGTCGCGCGAGCCGTCGCACGAGCCGCCGGTGCTGCGCTGGGGCGGCGACCCGGAAGGGGGCGCGCCGTACGTCGAGGCCGATCCGCGCAATCCCTCCGTCATGCGCGGCTTCGACGTCGAAGTGGCCACGGCCATCGCCCACGGCCTGGGGCGCCAGCCGCAGTTCATCCCGGTCTCGTGGGACGCCATCGACCAGTCGGTCCGCCGGGGCGACTTCGCGATCGGCATGAGCGGCGTCGAGGACACGCCGGCGCGCCGCGCGACGATGCTCGAAACGATCCCGTACTACGAGTTCACCGAAGTCCTCACGGTCCGCGCCGCCGACCGAGGCCGCTTCCGCACGCTCGCCGATCTCCGCGGCCGCCGCATCGGCACGCTCGGCGCGACGATGGCGTACGCGCTGCTGATGAAGGCCTCGGGCCCGGACGGCTTCACCACGGTCTCCTACGACGACGACGTGCATCCGTACGAGGATCTGAAGTCCGGCCGGCTGGACGCGGTGGTGCTGGACAACATCATCGCCGCCCGGTCGATGCGCCAGGTGTCCGGCCTCTACACGCAGCCGGTGCCGCTCGAGGTCGGCCACTACGTCGGCGTGATGGCGCCCGGCAACGGGGCGCTCCGCAACCGCATCAACGCGGTGCTGCTCGCGCGCATGCGCGACGGCACGCTCGAGCGGATCTTCAAGCGCTGGAACGTCTGGAACGAGCGGCAGGCGGTGTTCGAAGCGCGCCTGATCAGGGACGGCGGGCACGGCACGGTGGCGGTCGGCCCGTCGCTGCCGGTGCACCGGGGCGTCCTGGCGACGGTCCGGCGGTACCTGCCGGCGCTGTTCGCCGCCGCCGGCATCACGGTCGTCATCTCGTGCGGCGCGATGGCGCTCGCGATCCTCGTCGGCATGCTGATCGCCGCCGGGCGGATCTACGGCGGGCGGATCGTCAGCGCCGCGCTGCTCGGCTACGTCGAGCTGATGCGCGGCACGCCGGTGCTGCTGCAGCTCTACGTCATCTATTACGGCTTCGCGTCGTTCATCCGGCTGCCGGCCTTCTGGGCGTCGCTGATCGGGCTCGGCCTGAACTACGCGGCGTACGAGAGCGAGATCTACCGCGGCGCGCTCGAAGCGGTGCCGAAGGGGCAGCTCGAAGCGGCCCGGACGCTCGGCCTGAGCGAGCCGCAGATCCTGCGCCTCGTCCGCGGGCCGCAGGCGTTCCGGCTGGCGCTCCCGCCGATGACCAACGATTTCGTCTCGATGCTGAAGGACTCGTCGCTCGTCTCGGTGCTGACGGTCGTCGAGCTGACCAAGCAGGCGTCGATCTTCGCCGCCAACAGCGGGAGCTGGGTGCTGCCCGGCGTCCTGTGCGGCGCGTTCTACCTCGCGCTCTCGCTGCCGCTCGCCCACGTGGCCCGCCGGCTGGAACTGCGATGGAAGGCACCGACCGCATGACGCCCGTGCTCGAGATCCGCGGGCTGCGCCTGGCGTTCGGCGCGCGGGAGGTGCTGCGCGGCGTCGACGTCCGGCTGGAAGGCGGCGCCTTCGTCGCGCTGATGGGGCTGTCGGGCGCCGGCAAGTCGTCCGTGCTCCGCGCCATCGTCGCGCTCGAGCCGTTCACCGCCGGCACCATCACCGTCGACGGGTTCACGCTGCGGCCCGGGCCGGTGCCGCGCGAGTCGCAGCTGCGGGCGCTGCGGCGCAAGGTCGGGATGGTCTTCCAGCAGCACCACCTGTTCGAGCACCTGCCGGCGCGCGACAACGTGACCCTCGCCCTGGTGCACGCGCTCGGCATGGAGAAGGCGGAGGCGGAGCGGCGCGCGATGAGCCTGCTCGACGCGCTCGCGGTGTCGCCCCGGGCGCGCGCGCTGCCGCGAGAGCTCTCGGGCGGGGAAGCGCAGCGGGTGGCCATCGCGCGGGCGCTCGCCACCGACCCGCCGCTGCTGCTGCTCGACGAGCCGACGGCGTCGCTCGACCCGGCCCGCCGGGAAGAGCTGGGCGGGTCGCTGGCCGCGCTCTGCCGCGCCGGCCGGACGCTCCTGGTCACGACCCACGACGTCGATTTCGCCCGGCACTTCGCCCAGCAGGTCATCGTCCTGGCCGACGGCCAGGTCGCCGAGATCGGCGACCCGGCCGCGGTGCTGAGCCGGTCGTCGCACCCGGCCACCCAGCGGCTGCTGCAGGCACGGCCGGGATCCCGGGCCTCCTGATCCGCGCGACCCGGCCGGCCAGAGACGACGCCGGGAAAGGTGTCGCGCCGGCCGCAGAAACCGACACGACTGGCGGTCCGATCGGAGGCGAATCGCGCCCCCGCGCCCCTGCCCTCCCCTGGAACGGATTTCGCGCGGATCCGACGGCGGAGCCACATTTCCGTATATCCTGACAGAGGCGCCGCACGCTCCACCCGGGGCGCAAGGAGGACTCCATGTACGTCGCGACTTTGCTCGGGCTGCTGATCCTGGCCGGCCAGCCCGCGCCGCCGGCCACCGCGCCGCAGACCGACCTCCGGAAATTGTACGAGGCGGGCAAGTACCAGCAGGTCGTGCAGGACCTCCCGGCCGCCATCGCGGCGAACGAGAGCGAGAAGGCCCAGCTCCAGTTCATCGCCGCGCAGAGCTACCAGAAGCTCGGACAGTGGGACCACGTCCGGAGCATCTACAAGGGGCTCTCGGCCCTCGGCGAGCAGGATCCGTGGCGCTACATCGGGCAGTCGGCCGAAGCGGCGATCGACAAGCAGCCGGCTTTGGCGCTCCAGGCGGCGCAGAAAGCGGTGATGCTCGCGCCGGAGAACGCCTACGCGTACTTCCAGCTCGGCATGGCCGCCAGCGTGCAGCCCGACTTCCGGAAGGCGGCCGACGCGTTCCAGAAGGCGGCGCTGATCGATCCGACCTTCGCGTACGCCCACTACTACGCGGCGATGTCCTACTACAAGCTGAAGCGGATCGATCTGATGGCGACCCACTTCGAGGCGTTCCTGAAGCTGGCGCCCGACGCCCCGGAAGTGCCCGAGGTGCAGTCGATCATGCGGACGGTCCGGGGCGGGTAGCGCCCGTCCTCAGAACGCCTGTCCGATCGAGAAGACCCACCGGCCGAACGGCAGGCCGGGCGGCTGCCCGAGCGGGATGCCGTAGTCGACCCGCAGCAGCGCGAACGGCGTGTAGATCCGGACGCCGACGCCGACCGACGTATCCAGGTTGAGCAGCGACAGGCTGCCGATCCTCGGGAAGACGTTGCCGGCGTCGAAGAACCCCACCCCCCGCACGATCCAGGCGATCGGAAACCGCAGCTCCTCGTTCAGCACGAGCAGCGCGTTGCCGCCGGTCGGATCCCCGAAGAAGTCCTTCGGACCCAGCGAGTCCTGGGCGTAGCCGCGGACGCTGTTGCCGCCGCCGGCGTAGAACTTCTCGCTCGGAATGATGCCCTGCCCGAACCCCTCGGCCATCCCCAGGCGCAGGTTCGTGGCGAACACCGTGCCGCCCGGCAGCGGATGGTAGTAGCGCTGCTGGAACAGATACTTGATGAAGTTGAGGTCGGAGCCGAGCCCGGGCGCCGAATACTCGAGGCTGGCGGCGGAGAACAGGCCGCGCGTCGCGTCGACGAGATCGTTGCGCGTGTCGTACAGCGCCGTCGTCGTCAGGCGGGCGATGTTGACGGTCAGATCGAACGGAAACGGGTTCATCGGATCGGGGTGCAGGTCGTACGTGTGATTGCGGTCGAAGGTGTAGCTGTAGCTGGCCGTCACGTGCGCCAGCGGCCTGAAGAGCTGCTCGCCGGTGATCGTCGTGTCGGCGGTGATGAACGGCTGGGCGGCCGACGGCGTCAGCACCTGGCGCGATCGCGAGACGTAAAGACTCGACGTGATCGGCAGACCGAAGAGCGACGGGGCGGTCAGATAGCTCCGGGCGGCCCGATAGTCCTTCGTGTACTGACCGGCGACGCCGGTCGTCACCGCGCGCCCGAACAGGTTGTTGTACGCGAGATCGCCGGCGATCCCCGGCAGGAACGCGCGGCCGGAGGAGACGGTGCCCGGCTCGTCCTGCACCTGGAAGCCGTAGCGGAAGCGCAGCGGCGGCCACTCGTCCAGCGTCACCTTCGCCTGCACGGGCTGGGTCGAGACCCCGGTCGCGCTCGCCGGAGCGGGCGAAGACGAGGGGACGGGGACCGCCTGGATGTCGACGTTCCGGAACAGGCCGGTCTCGTACAGCCGCCGCCGGGCGCGGGCCCAGGCGGTCAGGTCGACCGGCGTGCCGGGGGTGAGCGCGAGCGCCCGGCTGACGAGCACCGGGCTGGCGTGGCGTGCGCCGGTCGCGACGATGCCCTGGAGAATCTGCTGCGGCCCTTCGTCCACATGGACGTCCAGCGAGACGCGGCCGGTCTGGCGCTGGAGGGAGGCGTCGACGGTGGCGCGCTCGGCGTTGAAGCCGTCGGCGCGATAGCTCGCCTCGAGCCGCCCGATCGCCTGCTGGACGCCGACCGCCGAGTAGGCGCCGCCGATCGGCAGGCCGAGCGCCTCCAGCGCCGCCGTCCCGGTCTTCGCGTGCAGCCCGGTGAACCGGATCTGCACGATGCGGAAGACCGGCCCTTCCGTGATCGCCACCGGCAGTTCCGCCGTGCCGTCCGCGAACCGGGGTGCGCCGACGCTGACCTCGGCCGCCAGCATCCCCAGGCGGTGATACAGCGCGAGCACGGCCTGCTGCAGCGCAGCCGGATCGACCCACGCCCGCTCGGAGAGGCCTTCGTCGTCCACGAGGTCGCTCAGCCGGCTGCCCGGGATCCGCGCGTTCCCCAGGAAGACAACCCGCCGGCTCTTCGTCCGCGGCCCTTCCTGGATCGACACGGTGATGCGCTTGGCCGACGCGCTGGCGCCGGGGGCGACCCCGGCCGTGACGGCGGCGCGCAGGTAGCCGCGGCCGGCGAGATACGCCCGCGCGATCGACGTGAGCTGGCCGAGCAGGAAATCGTCGAAGACCGACTGCGTCCACGCCCGTTCCATCCGGCGCCGGACGGATGAGGGCAGGCGGTACCCTTCGATGTCGAGCGTGGTCCGCGGGCCGCGGTCGATGCGGTAGTCGAGCGTCACCGTCTCCGGCGCGGTCGCCGGTCCCTGCGCGACTGCCGGCGCGCCGCCGGCGGCGCGGGTCGCGCGCACCCGCGCCTCCCAGTAGCCCTGCGCCTGGTAGAAGCGGAGGAGGCGATCGCGGTCGTCCTGCCAGCGCGAGAAGACGAAGAGGTCACCGCGCTTCAATTTGATCCGGTGGGCGAGCGTCGTCCCGGGGAAGCCGGGCCGGCCGGTGAAGCGGACGGCGGCCACCCGGACGGGACGCGCGGCCACGCCCGCGCCGACCGACGCCGCGGGCGGTCCCATGGCGGTCAGCTCCTGCATGAAGTCGTACCGCCGGATGCCGTTGTCCAGCGACGTCACGCGGAGGTCGATCATCCGGCGCGGCATGTAGCTGACGATCCAGGTCAGGCCGCCGGTCTGGCTGAGGTCCTGCGAGAAGATGAGCTCCAGGTCCTGCGTGACGTGCTTGCCGAACGTGAGGCGCGAGCTCGGGTCGGTCTCGCCGGCGATCAGGCTCGGGTCGAAGCTCACGTTCGGCAGGCCTCGCTGGATCCGCAGCGTGTCGAGGCCGACCGCGCGGCCGGCCACGCCGAGGAATTCGCCCGAGAGATAGCCGAGGAGCTGGGTCGTGCCGACGGCTGCCAGCGCCGGGCTCCCGGGCTGGAGCGTCTGGCCGGTGAGCAGGAGCGACACGAGGTCGGATTCGCCGAGCGGCGGGCTCGACGTCAGGCTGGTCGTCAGCCGCTCGGGCGTGCCGCTGATGCCGAGCGTGATGTCGTAGGTGGAGACGCGGGTGACGGCGCTGATGTCGAGATCGGGCTCGATCGCGGTCGGGTTGAGGAAGTCGACCGAGCCGGTGCCGCGGATCCGGTACGTGTTGCCGCCCAGAAAGATTTCGCCGCCCTCGCGCACGGCCGCGCGGCCGGTCAGGCCGGGGCGGGCCACGGTGCCGGTCAGCTGGAGATCGGCGCCGACCGCGAGCTGCGCGTAGTTGTTGTCCACCTCGAGATCGTTCGCCGTGGCGACCTTCACGTTCAGCGTCATGGCATCGAGCATCGAGGGCGTCCCGGACGTCTCCGTGAGGCCCTGCTGCTGGAGGACGGCGAGCAGGCCGCCGGCCAGCGTGAACGGCCGGCGGTAGGCGCCGCGCACGATCGTCACCGTGCCGGTCAGGGCGAGCCGGCCGCCGGCGAGGCCGACCTGGAGATCGGAATTCACTTCGGTCTGCAGCCCGCTGATGTCGAACGCCATCCCGCGGCCGGTCAGCCCGATCGTGCCGCGGTCGGGCTGCAGGCCGGCGTAGGTCAGCGAGCCGGATAGGTGGACGGTGCCGCCGTTGGCCTGGCCGGCCAGGCCGTCGATCGTGATCCGACCGGGCGCGAGCGTGATGGGACCGGACAGGCCGGTCACGATGAGCGCCGGATCCGCGTGGCGGAGCTCGGCGCCGGCCACCTGGATGCGGCCGGTGAGGCTCGGCGCCCCGGGTGTGCCCCCGATGTGCGCGTTCAGCCGGGCATGGCCGGCCGTGCCTAGCCCGGGCGTGAAGGTGCTGATGACGCGCAGATCGAGATTGCCGTCGACGTCGAGATTCAGCGCCGGCGCCTTCCCCAGCGCGACGTCGCCGCGGACCGCGATCCGGTTGCCGCCCGCGCGGGTCGTGTCGCCCCAGTCGAGCGCGGCGACCTGCAGCCGGCCGTCCTGCAGCACGAGGCGCGTCGGCTGCTGCTGGCGGAACGGGACGCCCGCCAGGGTCAGGTCGGCCCGCTGCAGCGTCAGCGTGCCGCTGACGCGGTCGAGCGCCGGGGCGTCGGCGGTCAGCTCGAGCGTGCCGTCCATCCTGCCCTGCAGCTGGGCGAGGGTGGACGCGCCGACGTAGGGCGCGAGCACCGCCGGCGTGACGTTCGTGATCCCGGCCGTGAGCCGGGCGGCGCCGGACGCCGCCGGCGGCAGCGCGTCGAGATACGACTGCGGCACGAGCCCGTGGAGCGCCCGCGCCGGAATCCGGCCGGACGCGGTGAACGCCACCTCCTGCCAGCGCGCGTCGGCCTGCGACAGCGTCAGCACCCCGTCGCGATACGACGCGCCGACGCCGACGCCGGTGACCGGCGGCAGTCCCGCCATGGTCACCCGGCCGTCCGACAGCGCGAGCTCGCCCGAGACGGCCGGGTGCGCGAGCAGGCCGCTGGCGTGCAGCGCCAGCGACAGCTGGCCCTCGACCACCGGAAACGCCGCGCCGCCGCCCGTTTCCGCGCGGAGGAGATCGACGAGCGGGTTCAGGTCGGCGAGCGGTCCGGCGAGCGTCGCGTCCAGCGCGCTTCCGGACGGGGCGCCGAGCGATCCATGCACGGCCAGGCGCGCGCGGCCGATCCGCAGGTCGAGGTGCCGGACGTCGATCGTCCGGTTCGCCCAGGCGACCCGCGCCGGCGACGCGAGCTGAATCGGTACGGTGCTGATACGTCCGTCGAGCCGCTGCAGATCGACCGCCGCCGCGATTGTCTCCGGCCGGCTGAGGTCGCCGCGCGCCGTGACGTCGGCGGCGAGCGCGCCGGTGACCTCCGCCGGCGGTGGGTGGGGCAACCGCGCGAGCCACGCGCCGAGGTCGGCCGGCGCCGCGTGCGCGTCGGCCGTGAAGGCGCCGAACGGTGCAAGGGCCAGACGGGCGGTCGCGCTCGTCGAGACGTCGGGCATCTGCGCGCGCAGCGCGACAACGTGATTGGCGGCCTCCACCTCGGCGTGCACGGCGCCGAGCCTGGTGCCGGCGATCGACAGGTGCAGCAGATCGACACGCCCCCGGCCGCGCGGATCGTGCAGCGTGCCGCTGCCGTCGAGCGTGAAGTCGAGCTGCGCGTCGATCGGCAGTGCCCCGCCGGCGGACGGCACGGGATGCAGGCGCAGGTCGCGCCCGGTCGCCTGCACGGCGTACGTCTCCCGCGCGACGTCGTAGTGCCCGGTGAGCGCGACCCGGCCGCCGCCCTGCGTGAGCTCCACGCGGTCGGCGGTCAGCAGGCCGCGGTCGAACCGCAGGCCGGCCGACAGCCGATCGAACGGCTGGCCGGCGACCTGCAGCGCCGATCCGGCAACGGTCGCCTCGATCCGCGGCTGCGGCCAGCGTCCGGACAGCGTGCCGTGCGCGGTCAGCGAGCCGGCCGGCTGCACGGCGGCCGGCAGCGCCGCCGCCAGCGACGACAGATCGGCCATCGACGCGTCGACCTGCCCGGTCACCTGCCGCGACCGGAAGTCCATCCCGCCCGATGCGCGCAGCACGCTGCGGCCGAGCGTCGCCTCCAGCGCTTCGAGTCGCGCCTGCCGCTGCGATCCCGAGAGGGTCGCGGTCACCTGCGCCGGTCCGAGTCCGTCGGCCCGCAGGCCGGTCGCCTCCATCTGTCCGCGGAACGCCGGCGCGCCGATCGTGCCGGCGAGCGTGACCTCGGCCCGGGCGGCGCCGGTCAGCGGCGCAGCGGTGCGGCCGGCGGCGAGACCGGTCGCCGCGGCCGTCCGCCAGGCGGCCGCGAGGTCGTCGACGCCGAGCGTCAGCCGGCCGGCCAGATCGGAGCGGCCCAGGACGTCCTGCACCCGTCCGCCGGCGGAGCCGCGCACCCGCACGGCCGGCCCGAGACGCTGATCGACCGCCAGCCGCCAGCGCCCGCCGCGCGCGTCGAGCGCGAGCGTCCCGGTGAGGCCGTTGGCCGTGGCGCGCGGCGCGCGGCTGGTGCCGGTCAGCGACAGGCTGACGGCCGACGGCCGGAGCCTCGTCCAGGTGGCGTCGATCTGTCCGTCGAGAGACGAGACCAGGCGGTACGGCGCGGAAGCGGGCAGCGCCGCCAGCAGGCGGGCGGCCTCGACATGCCGCCACTGCACATGCGCGTCCCCACCCGCGCCGGGTCCGCCGAATGCGATCCGCCCCCGTCCGTCGATGGTGCCGCCGGCCGCCTCCACGTGCAGCGACCGGATGTCGGCCGACTGGCGCGTCGCGTCGGCCGCCATCGTCACCGACACGTTCCGGAACCGGGCCCAGCCGAGTCCGCGGCCGTTCACCGACACCGCCATCGCCGGCGCGCCGGCCGGGCCGTTCACCGTCGCCTCCAGCGCGAGCCGGCCCGACGCGGCAGGGCCGAGACGCAGCCAGGGCGACAGCGGACCGAGCTCGAGCCGTGCGGCCGATCGGAGCGCGAGCCGCGGCTCGTGAAACAGCGAGGCGATCCGGCCGTCGATCTGCAATGAACCTTCGGCCGAGACGATCCGCAGCTGGTCCAGCGCAAGCGACGAACCGTCGTAGGCGAGCCGGCCGGTCAGAGAGGTGATCGACGTGCGATGTCCTTCCCACTGCAGGGAAATCGGGGAGGCGAGCGCGATCGGGCCGCCGATGCCACCGCCAGCCGGACTCAGTGCGACCGACAGGCGGTCGACCGCGGCCGTGATCCCGTTCGCCGCATCCGTGTACGACGCGCGCAGATCCTGAACGCTCAGCTCGCCCACCGGAATCGCGGTCGGGCCGGGCGCGGTGCCGGTGCCAGCCCACGAGGGCAGGTTGGTCGCGCCGTCGGCCGTCCGGACGATGGTGACGCGCGGGTGGCGGATGTCGATCGCCTGGAGGGCGAGGGCGCCGGTCAGCGCCGACCAGGGCAGGTCGACATGGACGTCGGCGGCCGTGAAGAAGGGGACGGCCTCATGCCCGCGCGCGGCGAGCCGAAGATCGTGGATCCGGAAATCGAGCGTGAACAGGTCGTAGTCGAGCGCGCGCGCCCGCGCGTCGATGCCGTAGGCCTCCAGCCGCTGCAGCGCCTGTTGCAGGACGTAGGCGCGGACCGGCGGCAGGTGCGCGATCCCCGCGAGCAGCGCCAGCCCCAGCAGCGTGCCTGCCACGCCGATGACGATTGCCCGTGTGTTCGGCCGTCGCAGGCCCATTCAGGCATTCTATCAAGCTGAGCGGGAGCGGAAGGGAAACACGAGGGATGAGGGATGAGGGATGAGGGATGAGGAACGGCTACACATCGAGCTCCTCGGCCTGCTCCGCGCGGTCCATGATGAAGCGGAAGCGGGCGGAGGCGTCCTTGCCCATCAGCT
>Ga0307373_10013424_pt1 | contig 11451 bp, 10 predicted proteins | sample OX2MG_FD_202534 | JGI IMG/M metagenome (GOLD analysis project Ga0307373, IMG submission 202534) | Soil microbial communities from Risofladan, Vaasa, Finland - OX-2 | ecosystem: Environmental > Terrestrial > Soil > Coastal area > Acid sulfate soil | place: Finland: Risofladan, Vaasa | collected... | reverse complement strand
TTTCTGATAAAAACAATGGAATGAGTAACATCCTGTTTTTCAATGCGATCTTTGTGAATCTTCCTGGCGGGGCGCTGGGTTCTTTAGTGGGTGCAATGTCAGCCAAACAACACCTGAAAATTGGATGAGACAAAAATTAAATAGATGCTGAACCTGCGGATGATGGCTGTAATTTCAGAATAAACCACCTGATGAATCATCTAAGAAAAATGAAAACCTACAGCACTTTTTGATTTATTCAATCTCATTGATCAGTTCCTTACTTCATCAAGCCTGTAAAGCGGCTTATCATTTTCCAGAAAGTAGGAGCCGCCATAAGGTTTAACCCAGTTAAACCGGCTAAACCAGGACTTCCTTGATCTCCGTGGTTTTTTCTGGTCAATCAGGATATTAAAATATTTCACATGAACCATTTTCATTTTAACAAGTATTTTCCCGGACGGAGATAAGTCCCAGTTTATTTCAGGCACGGATATAAAGTTGAAGACTGGATTTTCCACTATTAAACTAGCATTACCGCTAACCTGCAGAAACTCATTTCCCCCTTTCTTGAAAAAATCCAGTCTTGCGGGAAAAACCTGATCAAAAACCCCGATAGACTGCACAGGTTTATTTATATAAAACCATACATGGTGCTCTTCATCCACCTGGATGATATTGACCAGGTTGGTCGGTAATTTCAATTCATGATTGTGCTGACTGAAAAAAAGTGCACTGCGGATATGGGCGATCTTTTCTTTAAGGTACGGGAAGGCAATCTTTTCAGGCATATTTTATTGTTTACTAGACTCCATACAAAATCAGTACCGATGCCTTGCCATACCAAGCTGGGCCTACATGTAGAATTATCTCCCCAAATGAAAAGTTCATCCGTTTAGGTTATCTGCAACCAGTATTTGCTCCGTTTGCCGGTTATTATATATGATGCAGCTTTTATCAAAATCCATTTTCCAAGGGGGAAACACTCATGAGCAAGACGAACTTACCGATCATCCTGGGATGTTCCAAGGAGGAGTCTGAAACTTTCCTGTTCTCATTTATGCAAAAGTCAACCGGGGAAAAAATCGGAATTTCTTTTACAGCAACTGCAGGGTCCTTGGGGGTAGTCCTTCACAGATATGGCATCATTGGTTTCAGACAGCATCAGGGCAAGGGAAATGTCTGGTTCGATTTCAGAATAAAGGCCGGATGATCACCTTTTCTGATTAAAAAATGCCTCTGCCTACCTGCAAATCCTTCACCTGGAACTTTGTATTTGCCTGGTTTACCACCCGACAGTCCGGCTCCTTCTTTCCATCAACAAAGTATCCCTCCACACTGTTCCCATCTTCCCAATCTTTTCCCTTCTGCCAGCTATCCGGAATCCGCAGGACTCATGCAGTCGGAGACTGGCAATATTTTCGGGAAAGATTCCAGCCTGCAGGGTCCAGTAACCGTATTTTTCGCTCTCCATTACCAGGGCGCTCAGCAGGGTTTTCCCCAACCCCTTTCCCCGATAAAGTTCGGCTATGTAAATACTCACCTCCCCCACCCCGGCATATACCCTCCTTCCTGAAACAGGCGTCAGGGCTGCCCACCCAAGTGGGTCTCCATCTGATACAACCACCAGCCTGCAGGAAGGAACATGTGCAGCATTCCACTGTTCCCAGGAGGGGCATTCTTCCTGAAAGGTAGCTTGTCCCGTCGCTATGCCGCTTTCATATATGGCCCGGACAGCAGGCCAATGATCGGGGATCATCGGTATGACAAGGATACTTGCTGCATTCATGATGATGAAATCATTATGCGATTATTCGATTATTCCATTATTCCGGGTTCAGGGTCCGGGCAAAGAAAAAGCAATATAATCATCACCGGATGCTTTCCCCAGCTTACCTCCGCCGCAGGCAATCACCACAAATTGTTTTCCTTTCAGGCTAAATATACTGGGCGTCGCAAAGCCTGAAACAGGTAAACGGTATTCCCAGAGTAATTTTCCGGTCCGGCTGCTGAAAGCGCGTATTTTCCGGTCGCTGGTAGCTGCAATGAATACCAGTCCGCCTGCGGTGACCACAGGACCTCCGTAATTCTCGGTGCCGGTGATGATCCCTTTTTTCCTGAACCCCGGGTATTCTCCGAGGGCTACCTGCCAGACCTGCTGGCCATTGTTCAGGTTGATGGCGGTCAGGGAGCCCCAGGGAGGCTGGATCGCGGGATATCCTTCCCTGGTCAGAAATTTATTGTATCCAGTCGGGCTATAAGGCAGGTCCAGGTAATGGTCCGGCAACCGGGGAGGAGCCTTAAACGGTTTTCGCTGATCTTTTTTGATATCCAATACAAAACAAGCCAATGCCTTTCGTTCTTCTACCGATAATTGCCTGAATCCCGGCATCATCCTCCTGCCTGTGCTGACCAGTTGCATAAATTGTTCCCGATCATATTTTTTGTTTGCCCCGATCAGGGATGGATAATTACCGGAGCCCTTCATGTCCGGGCCATGGCAGGACATGCAGTTGGCTGCAAATAACTGGCTTCCTGCCTGGAGGCGGGTTTCCTTCGCAGGCATCTTATTTCCGGCAGGCACCATTGTCAGGACCCAGGGCATCTGGGAAGCATTGACATACAGGATGCCGGTCTTTGGATCAGCAGCCGGGCCTCCCCACTCTCCGCCACCATCAAAACCCGGAAAGATGACCGTGCCTTCCCGGGAGGGAGGATTGAAAATATTACCTGTTTTATAACTAGCCAACCTTTTAAGTATATCCTGCTGGGAGGAATCCGGCACCAGTCTATTGATATCTTTATTATTGAAAAGCTGTCGCACAAACGGCAGCGGCAGTTCGGGGAAGGGCTGGGTGGGCTGCACCTCTTCCCCTGCGAGTTCGCTTTTGTGGGGTACAGCTCTTTCCCGGATGGGGAACAGCGGTTTTCCAGTTACCCGGTCAAAGACAAAGACAAAACCCGTTTTGGTGGTCTGGACAACCGCATCCACCTTTTTACCCCGGTGGAACAGACTGAGCAATACCGGAGGAGCAGGCAGGTCCCTGTCCCAGAGATCATGATGAACTTCCTGAAAATCCCAGATTCTTTTCCCGGTAGCAGCATGCAGGGCAACCAGGCAATCCGCAAACAGATCTTTTCCCCTCCTGGTCCCTCCATAGAAATCAGGGGAGGCCGAACCCAGGGGAACATATAAGATGCCCCTTTTTTCATCCAGGCTCATCCCGCACCAGTTGTTGACTCCACCGATATGCTGCCAGGCCTGCGGGTCTTCCCAGCTATGGTATCCATATTCTCCGGGCCAGGGAATGGTATGAAAAATCCATTTTTCCTTGCCGGTCCTTACGTCAAATGCCCGAATATGACCAGGAGCAGCATCCGGACCTTCATCTACCCTTGTACCCATAATGATCAGATCGTGGAATATGATACCCGGTGATGTGGCTGTCACAAAAAGGTTACTGACGTCCCTGCCCAGTCCTTTATGCAGATCAATTCTCCCTTCATGGCCAAATCCGGCCTCGGGTTTTCCGGTAGCGGCATTCACGCACCAGAGAAAAGAGCCTGCAGTATAAAATATCCTTTGATCCCGGTATCCATCACTCCAATAGGTGACGCCACGGCAGACATTCAATATATAGATAGCCCCTTTGTTGTGGATTGAATCAAAGGGATTGAACACCCAGAGCGGTTTCCCGTCTGATGCATCGAGGGCGAAAAGCTTCAACCCCGGCGAAGTGCCGTAAAGCACACCATCCACCATGATCGGATTACATTCAATCTGGGAATGATTTACGGTATCGGCATCCCCTGTATGATAGACCCAGGCCACCCGCAGCTGGCCTACATTGTCCGTATCAATCTGCCGGAGGGAAGAATAGTGCAGGGAGGTTTTACTGCCTCCGTATACGGTCCAGCCCGTATGAGTATGGGGGGAATGGCAACTTTCGGAAAGAAAAATCCACCACAAAAAGAAAACAGGGAGCCGGATATACCGGCCTGATTTGCTTAACATGCTCATTCTATTTCGATCGAAAATAATCATCGGAAAGCATATAGCATAGCTTTTCCTGCGGCATCAAGCCGGGTCCCGGTCACCCAGCCTGGGCAGATCCTTCCAGGCATAGGGATCCGTCTTGCTGCCTCCCAGGGGGTGGGGCTTCGAGGTCCGGATGCTCCAGACTGGCCAGTATTCGAGGTCTTCAGCAGGAATCTCATATCCCAGTATCCTTTGCATGGGTTCCTCTGTCAGTCCGGGGGAAAGCCATTCCTGTTCAAGTTCAGGGGTTAAAAAAAGGGGCATCCTGGCCTTGTTGGGGCCACCATTGTGAATCTGAGCCATCAGGGAATTTGCGGTACGGGTGATCAGCGTGAAAGTATTTCTACTGATAAGCTCCCCTGTACCGGGATCAATAATCCTCGACAGGGTTTGCAGTCCGGGAAGGGCGAACAGTTTCCTTTCGCGAATCCGGACCAGGTAGGGGATCTTATTCTTTATGCCCCTGACCTCCCGGTGTTCGAATATCCCGGTAGCCGGGATGAGGCACCTCCCGGAACGGATCCGGTACCAATAGGATTTTTTATCCAGTATTTTCTCCGACCGGGCATTGCACATCCAGCTGCGCTGACTGGACACCTTGGCAGGAGTATTCATATAATCTGCGATTATTCCCCATTCCATCGCCTGAAGGCGGAATCCTTCGTTCCCCGATACAATGACCGGATACAGCGGAAAGGACTGTGCAACCACATGGGCAGCGTCCGTAAATGGAATCTCCGGCTGAAGGGTTCCGCGCAGACCCGGCAAATAATCGGTTAAGATTTCCAGGCCGGAAGAAAAAGATAGGTCATAACACATAATCAGGGACCCTCCACATCGGCCAGGGGGACTTTCGCTTCCGAGTGTGGGCACGTCAATGTAAGAAAAAGTTGCCCGAATTCCGAAAACAATTTCACCCGGACCTCGTCATAGCGGCTAAGATTCCAGCCCAGGTTGATATCCAGGTACTTGCGGATCCGTTCCCCCATCTCCCTGGAAGGTACCCAGTCCTTTTCCAGGATATTGGCATACACCTGGTATCCGGATGGCTGCCCGGCAGCGGTAAAAAGCTTTTCCCGGTCATAGGCATTCTGAACATTATACAGGTAACGCCACCTGTCCCCTTCCATGGCCCTATAATGGGCCAGTGCCTTATGGAACTCGGCATAATGGCTGATCAGAAAAGCAGCCTTTATTTCCTTATCCCCGGGATTTTTCCCCCGGGGATAGGACTGGCGGACGAAATGTTCATGGCCGCAGCGGATGAAGGCTTCCAGCAGATTGCTTCCAAGCAGGATAAGGGGATTGTACATACCCTATATTTTGATGGTCAGGACTTCCCGGAGCCGGGTGGTATAACAGGGTGAGCGCCTTTCCTGGCGCAGTTTCCAGTTGCCTGAATACCCCATGGATCCGAACTTCACGGTATCGCGGCCAAAGTCACCATTGATGCTATCGAGCACTCCCATCAGGTGGCCTTTTTCCGGCGGGGCCCCTTCGAATAAAGCCTGCTGGACCTGTTTTCCGGACTTCAGGTCCAGCAGCATCACCCCGGCTTTTTTGAACAGGTAGCCCGGCCGGAAGATCCGGTCCAGTGCAGCCAGGGCTTCCCTGATCAGCAGGGGAGTATGGCTGGAAGGCCGCGGAAGCCGGACCGTCATGGACCGGAAACTCTGGGGATCCTGCTGGCGATGGGCGCTGGTGTGCAGAAAAACCTGCAGGGCTCCCGCACAACCCTGCTGGCTCCGGAGCTTTTCGGCACACCTGGCCGTAAAGCTGGCCACGGCTTCCCCGATATCTTTCCTGGCGGAAAGCAGCTTCCCAAAGGAGCGGGTGACACAAATCGCCTGTTTGGGGGGTGGGACTTCTTCCAGGGGAAGGCAGGGAATGCCCCGCAACTCCTGGACGATCCTCAGCCCGGTCACCGATAATTGGCTGCGCACCCAGTCATCGGGAGCGGAGGCCAGATCAGCCGCGGTACCGAACCCGTTTTTCATCAGCAGCCCTGCCTGCTGCCGCCCGATGCCCCAGATCCCCGAGACCGGTGTAGCTTCCAGCAGGCCCTGCACCTGCCCGGGACTCTCCGGATAACAGATCCCTGTGGACCTGCAATGGATCTTCGCATACCGGTTGGACAGTTTGGCCAGGGTCTTGGTGGCCGCGATCCCCAGGGTAACGGGGATCCCCAGGTTCCGGGCTACCGTCTCCCGGATTTGCCCTCCATAAACCGAAAGGTCGGGGCAGCCCAGGCCATCCAGTTCCAGGAAGGCTTCATCAATGGAATATATTTCCATAGCTGGAGAAAAGGATTGCAGGGTCTTCATGACCCGGGCACTCAGGCTGCCATACAGCACATAGTTGGAAGAAAACAGTTCCACTCCCCGGGCGGCAAGCCCCTCCCAGGCGGGCATACCCATCCGGATACCCAGGGCCTTGGCTTCCTCTGACCGGGCGATCACGCAGCCGTCATTGTTGGACAGCACGACCACCGGTTTGCCGGCCAGGCCTGCATTGAACAGCCTTTCACAGCTGACATAGAAATTGTTACAGTCTACCAGCGCCACCATACAGCTCAAATTTTATCCGCTTCCACGATGATCCTGGTGACTACCCCCCAGACCTGGAAATCCATGGCTTCCGTAATATCGATGGCTGCATATTTTTTATTGGCAGGGCAGAGCCGGATCCCTTCCCTGGTTTTCCGGAAGCGCTTGACCGTGAACTCCCCGTTCAGGACCGCCACGATGATTGCCTGATCCCGGGGCTTCAGGGACCGGTCCACGATGAGCCAGGCCCCGTCAGGGATGCAGGCGTCCACCATGGAATCTCCGGAGACCCGGACCACGAATGTGGCCAGCGGATGCTCCACCAGAAACGCATTGAAGTCTATCTCCTCTTCGCTATAGTCCAGGGCAGGGGAAGGAAAGCCAGCCTGCACCGCAGCACCGGACAAGGGTAGAAGCAGCGGGTCCACTGCAGGCGACAGGGTACGGATCAGCATAGTTTACTAATATTTTTAGGCAATATTACTAATATTTTTAGTAATATTGCCTAATGTCCCCTTATCCCACACACCGGGCCATAGCCCACCTGGATCTGGATGCTTTTTTTGTCAGCGTCGAGTGCCTGAAGAACGCCTCCTTCAAGGGCAAGGCACTCCTGGTCGGGGGCGGCAGCGACCGGGGGGTCGTGGCCGCCTGCAGCTATGAGGCCCGCAGGTTCGGGGTGCATTCCGCCATGCCCATGAAGATAGCCAGGCGCCTTTGCCCCCAGGCCATCATCATTTCCGGAGATCACGAAGATTACAGTAAATATTCCCGGCTGGTCACCGAGGTGATCGCCGGCCATGTGCCCCTGTTTGAAAAAGCCAGCATTGACGAGTTTTATGTGGACCTGACCGGCATGGACCGGTTCTTCGGCTGCGGTCGTTTCACGGACCGCCTCAGCAAGCTGATCTGCCGGGAAAGCGGCCTGCCGGTTTCCTATGCCCTGGCATCCAACAAACTGATCAGCAAGGTAGGGACAGACGAAGCCAAACCCAATGGCCGCCTGGAAATACCCTATGGCAGCGAAAAATCCTTCCTGGCGCCGCTGCCCGTGCAGAAGCTGCCCATGATCGGCAGGCAGACCGGGGAACTGCTGAGTCGCATGGGTGTCGACACGATCCGGATCCTTTCCGAGATCCCCCCGGAGATGCTGCAGAACCTGCTGGGCAAAAATGGCATGGAACTCTGGAGACGGGCCAATGGCATTGACGAATCTCCCGTGGTGCCTTACCGCGAGCAAAAAAGCATCAGCACGGAAAACACGTTTGACAGCGATACGATTGATATGACCTACCTCAATGGCTGGCTGGCCCGCATGACTGCCAAGATCGGCTTTGAGCTGCGCAGCCAGAACCGGCTGACTGGCTGCATCACCGTCAAGATCCGGTATTCCAATTTTGACACGGTGACCAAACAGGCGATCATCCCCTACTGTGCATCGGACCATCTGCTGTTGCAGAAGGCCCGGGAACTGTTCACCAGCCTGTATGATCGTCGCCTGCTGGTCCGGTTGCTGGGCATCCGGTTCAGTCACCTGGTCGGGGGTAATTACCAGATCAGCCTGTTCGATGACACCCAGGAGATGATTCGCCTTTATCAGTCTGTGGACAGCATCAAGCGCCGGTTCGGTCCCCAATTGTTAATGCCTGCGGCTGCTATGGTAACAGGCCCTTCCCGTAAATCCCATGTACCTGAATTGTAAAACCTGGTTCAGCTTCCGGTACGGCACATTCAGCACGGAAGCGCTTGTCCAGGCAGCTGCGGATGCCGGGGCCCCTGCCCTGGCCCTGACCAACATAAACAGTACCTGCGACAGCTGGGATTTTTATGAGTACTGTATGCATGCAGGGATCCGGCCGGTGCTTGGCACAGAGATCCGCAATGGCGATGATTTCTGTTATATCCTGCTGGCCCAGGACCTGGAAGGCTTTGCAGCCATCAATCTGTTCTTGTCAGTCCATTTGCAGCAGGCTGTTCCCTTTCCGGAAAAACCTCTTTTCCCCGGAAAAGTATGGGTCATTTATCCACCCGGTAAATATCCGGTGGATACCCTGACTGCCCATGAGCTGATCGGGGTTCAGCCTTCACAGCTGAACCGCCTTTATGGTACAACCCCTGGGGCCTGGCCCGATAAATACGTGATCTGGCAGCCTGTCACCTACCCGGACAAAGCAGGCTATAATCTCCACCGCCTGCTCAGGGCAGTGGATAAAAACATCCTTCTCAGCAAGCAGCAGCCCGGGGAAATAGCCGGTCTGGGAGAACATTTCGTGTCACCGGCAGCGCTCCTGCAAGCCTTCCGTTCCTATCCGGCCATGGTGACCGCCACCCTGAAAGTCATGGACAGCTGTAATCTCCGCATGGACCTGAACACGGACAAGAACAAAGCCTGTTTCACCGGGAGCCGCGCTGATGACCGGGTGCTTCTGGAAAAACTAGTGACCGATGGGATGTATCACCGCTATGGCAACCACCCGGAGGCAGCGGTCAGGGTGCAGAAAGAACTAAAGATCATTAATGACCTGGGGTTCAATGCCTATTTCCTGATCACCTGGGATATCATCCGCTATGCGCAGAGCCGGGGATTCTTTTATGTAGGCAGGGGAAGCGGGGCCAACTCCATCGCCGCCTACTGCCTGCGGATCACCGATGTAGATCCCATCGAACTGGACCTGTATTTCGAGCGTTTCCTCAATCCCTACCGGACCTCGCCTCCTGATTTTGACATCGATTTTTCCTGGAAGGACCGCGATGAGGTGATCGATTATGTATTCAAGCGCTATGGCAGGGATCATGTAGCCCTGCTCGGTATGTACAGCACGTTCCAGCGAAGCGCCATCATCCGGGAACTGGGTAAGGTGTTCGGGCTGCCCAAAGCGGAGATCGATGCGCTGGTGGACAATCCCCGCGCCTTACTGGGGGAGGACCGCTTCCAGAAACAGATCCTCCGCTACGGGAAGCTGCTGGAAAATTTCCCTAATCACCTGTCCATTCACCCGGGAGGCATGCTGATCAGTGAAAAACCCATATATACCTACACGACATTGGAGCTCCCTCCCAAAGGTTTTGCCACAACCCAGATCGATATGTTCCTTGCCGAAAAGGTGGGCCTGTATAAACTGGATATTCTCAGCCAGCGCGGGCTGGGCCATATCCGGGATTGTATCCACCTGGTAGAGGCGAACAAAGGGGTCCGGGTTGACATTCATGATGTGGAGAAGTTCAAGGGAGATGAGCACCTCGCCGCCCGCATCCGGGATGCGGACAGCATCGGCTGCTTTTACATCGAAAGTCCGGCCATGCGCCAGCTGCTCAAAAAACTCCGTTGCGGGGATTACCTGACCCTGGTCGCGGCAAGCAGCATCATCCGCCCCGGGGTGGCCCGCAGCGGGATGATGCGTCAGTATATATTCCGGTTTCACCATCCTGACCAGTTCGAATATCTCCACCCCAAAATGGAAGATCTGCTGAAGGAAACCTATGGGGTGATGGTCTATCAGGAAGATGTCATCAAGGTAGCCCATTATTTTGCAGGCCTGGATATGGGGGAAGCCGATATCCTGCGCCGGGCCATGAGCGGTAAATACCGGTCCAACAACCGGTTCCTGCAGATCCGGGAAGTCTGGCGTCAAATGGAATCTTTCGGAGGCTATTCCTTCAGCAAGGCCCATTCAGCGAGCTTTGCCGTGGAAAGCTACCAGAGCCTTTATCTCAAGACCTACCATCCCATGGAATTCATGGTGAGCGTGATCAATAATTTCGGTGGTTTCTATTATACCGAGCTTTATTTCCATGAGCTGAAACGCACCGGGGCAACTGTAGTAGCCCCCTGTGTCAACCAGGGTGAATACCTCACCTCCATCCAGGGCAGTCTGGTGCATACCGGCCTTATCCATGTGCAGGGGCTGTCCCAGGCAGTAGCTGAAGGAATCCTGGAGGAAAGAATAAAAAGAGGACCCTTTCTCCACCTGCAGGACCTTATTGAACGTACGGCCGTTCCTGGTGAACAGCTCAATATCCTGATCCGGGTCGGGGCCCTCCGGTTCACCGGTAAAAATAAAAAGGAACTGCTCTGGGAAGCCAATTTCCTGGAGAAGAAAAACAAATTTCCCGTCGCTCCCCTTTCCGTCCTTTTCCGGGAACAGCCCAGGGAATTCAGGCTTCCTCCATTAACTCTGCACCCGCTCGATGATGCCCTGGATGAAATCGCCTTGCTGGGCTTTCCGCTCTGCAATGTCTGGGACCTTGTCAATACGGATATTACTCCTTTTCTGACTGCCGCTGATCTTCCCGCTCAGCTGGGCCATACCATCCGTACCATTGGCTATTATGTCACCACCAAATGGGTCCGGACCGTGAAGGGAGAGCTCATGAGCTTCGGGACATTCCTGGACAAACAGGGAAACTGGCTGGACACTGTACATTTCCCGGATTCATCTGAACAATATCCTTTGCAGGGAAGGGGATTCTATATCCTGCAGGGGAAGGTGGTGGAAGAATTCGGGGTTTATTCCCTCGAAGTGGGCTGGTGCAGTAAAGTAGGAATCAGGGAGCGGTGAATCCGAAATCCAGGGAGCTGAATAATGCCGGTCACCCGAATTAAACCGCTTTCGATTAGAAAGTCATTAGAGTTTTAAAAAACACCCGTGTTCATCCCCTGAAGAGAGTTATTTGGGTTATTTTTATCAGGAGTTTTCTTTAATCAGAAATTATTTTTGTAAACTACCCTGCACCAAGAGTGCAGGGCGTTCAATGTGCCAATTGGCGATTGAACTTTAAACCTTGATTATGCACAGCACAGCTATACAAACCAGATTTTTCTGGCGAGTTTACACACACCCCAAGTGTAGCAATATTGATAGCAGCATTAAAGTCTGCATCCATACT
>Ga0307373_10013423_pt1 | contig 11451 bp, 10 predicted proteins | sample OX2MG_FD_202534 | JGI IMG/M metagenome (GOLD analysis project Ga0307373, IMG submission 202534) | Soil microbial communities from Risofladan, Vaasa, Finland - OX-2 | ecosystem: Environmental > Terrestrial > Soil > Coastal area > Acid sulfate soil | place: Finland: Risofladan, Vaasa | collected... | reverse complement strand
CATTTCCCCCATCGTGCAGGCAATGAACGAAGCTGAACGTAAGCAGCAACCGAACGACGGAAAGAACGCCGAGGCAAAGCAGGCCCCGGAAGCGCTGGCGGTCAGCCGCGCGGACATCATTTATTCGACGGCGAAGCTCGACGTCGACCTTGCCAGGCACATGCTGCACCGCGCAAAGCGGGACCTGGATGACGGCAAGACCGAGCCAGCGGACGTAGCATTGCTGGCGTTACAGTCGGAAGGCGTGCTGTTCGAGTTCGAGGAAATCGACTTGCCCTTGACGGAGGTCGCCGACAATCTCAAGCTGGCCGAGATCGAGATGAAAGAAGGGAGCCTGGAGGAGGCCAAGGCGGTGCTGCATGTCGCCATGGACGAGTTGAAGCGCTACGAGAAGCTGGTTGGAGACAAACGGGGTGCCGACGTGAAGGCGCTACACCAGGAAATTGACAAGCTCACCGCCGAACTTGGCAAAGGCAGCCTCTCCGAGACGGATCGGCAGAAGGGCGCAGCCAAGATTTCTGAATGGTGGCATCGTGCCACCAAATGGTTGAAGGGCAAGACGAAGTAGGCAAGGTTTCTCGGTGATGGCTTCCGGTCTCGTGCCGGAAGCCGCTTGATCAGCTTGCGCGGCTTCGGCTGAAATCTGACACGTGGGACGCCCGCCGGAGAACCTACCCGCGGGCGAGCCCATTCCCAACTCAGGCGCACCAGCCAATCCTCCAATCCTCCAAGCCGCGCTCCCCGCCGGGCTGAGTGAGACCGAATGCCCGCAGGCCGCCATCGTGATTGGCGGCGAAGGAGTGTTCCATTGCGACACAGCCAGCGTGCGGCCGGGCACATCGATCATGCTACAGGGCACAAATCAGCCGCATTTTCGTCGGATCGGCCATGGCACGCCTTTTGCGCCGTAGGGCCTGAACGGAGACTTGTTGGAAGACTCGAAACACGCAATCGACGAAAAGGCAGGAGCCCATGAATTCGTTCGTTACACCCGCAATGCCGGCGGCGATCTTCATGCTTTCAGTCACCGCCTGGCTGTCGCCGTCCGCCAAAGTTTACGCGGTTCACCCCAAAGTCGCCTTCGATCTGGCTTACGCCGTCGAGTGCCGTGACGTCAGCCAGCCCGATTTTGCCAAGCTTCATCCTGACGAAAAACTGATGGAGGCCGACCTGCGCGTGTCCATACGAATCGAACAAGGCGACGAGCAGGATCTCGAGGGGGTGATCTTCGAGATCGGCAGTCTCGACCATCGGCTGCGGATCGTCGATTTCCTTCCCCACACCCAGGTGCAGAGCGGCGCGGGGGAGGCCGTGGAAGTGGTCAAGACCACGGAGAATACCCAGTCATTGGGCGCCGGCATGGGGGCTTCGCTTTCCCTGCAACGCGCCGACGCGCACGGGAACCTCAACTTGCTCCCGACGGGGACTGCCAGCACGACCCACCGCAAGGCGATCACCGAGACGACCAAGCGTCTGCCGCCCGGCAGGGTCGCCGTCGCCAGCGGCACGATCGACAACGAGCACGGCGTGTTCTTCAAATGGCACGCATCGGCCACGACGTCGTTCGAAGGGGTCAAACCGCTTTCGTTTCGCTTCGTCGTGCCCAAGGAGTGGCGCGGCGATTGGATGCTGTTCTCGGCGCTGGCCCGCTGCCAGGTGAAACGGCACTGGTTCGTCAAGTCGATCGAGACGTGTGGCCAGGCCAAAGTTTTCGTCGCTCTTTACGAGCGGGGCGATGCCGAGGCCCAGGGAGTGGCAGATGAACTGGCCAAGGCACAGGAGAGCTACTTTTCGCGCGAGAACGACGCGCAGCGCCGCGGCGACGTGATCGCCGGGCTGGCCGCCACGGCCACGTCCCGCCAAACTACGCCAGAGCACGTAGGGTCGCCCAACGTGCGATTCAAGGCATGCAAGATTTTGTTTTCGTACGCCGAGCCGAAGCACGAAGGCGCAACCGGCCATGGACCGCATCGGAGCGAATCCGACAATCCACAAGTCGCGCTCAAGCATGCATTGGAGCGGATCGCGAGCGTCGCCAATGGCCAAGGCTGTCGTGAAGAGTGAAACCCGGGAGGTGTTCCGGGTAAAGGGTGGGACGTTAGAAAGCAGTTACTTCTGCGCTCTGCTGGCCAAAGCCGAAAAGCAGGGCCGGCCCATCAACCTTGCGACGACGGTTTATTGCGACCGATCTCGATTGCACGACGTAGTAACAGGTGAGGAGCAGGAAATGCCTACCGAGGTGGCACTAGCCCCTTTGGCGGCGAAACCATCGAAAAACCAGGACCGCGGGTCCTGAGAGAGGTGTGACATGTTAACCAGATTGGTTCCACGCGTTGAACGATTTCCTCGGCCACTCGTCCGGTTCGAAAACGAGTTCGAAAACCTGATGAACAGGATCATGGGGACCGAGGAAGGGCGTTTGCCCGTTTGGGCCGGATTCACTCCGACCTTCAACCTGGCCGAGACCGAAGTCGGGTTTGAAGTCACGATGGAGTTACCCGGCCTGAAGCCGGAGGAAATCAAAGTCGAGCTCAAGAACGGTGAGCTCTGGATCAGCGGCGAGAAGAAGGCAGAGAAAGAGGAGAAAGGCAAGACGTTCCACCGCGTCGAGCGGACCTACGGCGAGTTCCGTCGTGTGATCCCGTTGCCGGGCATGGTGAACGAGGAGAAGATCGAAGCCGAGTACAAGGCGGGCGTGTTGAAAGTCTTCGTTCCGAAGACCGAAAAGGTCAAACCCCGACACATTGAAGTCAAGGTGTGAGCGTGGGTGAATGTGCGTCGCCCGGCGCAACGAGTCGGTCAAAACCGGCCCGGTGGTTCCGTAAGGGATCGCCGGGTCGTGTCGTTGTTGGATTCGTCGGTGGGCGGCCACTCGGCGAGCGGCAACTTGGCCATTGTTTCTCGACTGGCTCAGATACGAGCCGGTTCATTAGTGGCGGGACACGATCCCTGCCGTGCGTAAACTCAAAACCGGATCAAACTCATCACGCTTATTGCACACATTGGAACACCGTTTGCTCCAACGTTTATGTATCGGGGCCGTTTTGAATTGGTCATTAACGAAAGAACGAAAGGCAAGGAACCCAAAATGAAGTCCAACAAAAACTCCGTCGTCGCGGTTTACGAATCGCACAGCCAGGCTGAAAACGCCATCCGCGAGCTCCAGAAGGACGGCTTCGACATGAAGAAGCTGTCGATCGTCGGCAGGGATTACCACACCGAGGAGCACGTCGTCGGCTACTACAACACCGGCGACCGCATGCTGTACTGGGGCAAGCTGGGGGCGTTCTGGGGCGGCTTCTGGGGGCTGCTGTTCGGCTCGGCGTTTTTCTGGGTGCCGGGCGTCGGTCAGTTGCTCGTGGCGGGTCCGCTCGTCGGATGGATCGTCGCCGCCCTCGAAGGCGCCGCCGTCACAGGCGCCGCCGTCACAGGCGGGCTCAGCGCCCTTGGCGCGGGACTGTACGGCATCGGCATTCCGAAGAACAGCATCCTGCAATACGAGGCAGAGGTGAAGAACGGCCAACTTCTGCTGGTCGCCCACGGCACGGCCGACGAGGTCGAGCGGGCCAGGGAAATCCTCGACCAGACTCAAACCAAGACGACGGCGGTTCATGGTGAACCGGCCGCCGTCGGCGCGTAAGCAAAGTCATCACGGGCACGGTGGGCGGAACAGCCACCGTGTTCATGATGGCCGTCGCCCTTATTGGAAACGCGCGCACCATGATTGGCGTGCGTGGGGCGTCGTTTTGTGACACTCGCCGCCATGCTGATTTATCTGATGAGCGGCGACCTGGCGTGGTCGCCCGGCGGCCATCCGCTGTTAGACGACAGCGGAGCCCTGTGATTTCAAGCGTACCAAATGAGAGGATCCTTGCTATGAGACAGGTGCAACTTACCCTGCCGGAACTCGCCCTGCTCGTCGGCACCCGGGCGGCCCTCGGCGCGGGACTCGGCCTCCTGCTGGGCGATTGGCTGCCAAAGAACGAACGCAAGACGGTTGGGTGGACGCTCCTCCTGGTCGGCGCCCTTACCACTGTTCCTCTCGCGTTCGAAGTGCTCGGCAAGATTGGCGCCTCGAACCCGGCCGAGTTGAAATAGCAAACATGAAAAAACTCGTCGTTTTTGACCTCGACGGTACACTTGCCGCGAGCAAGTCTTCGCTCGATGCCGAGATGGCGCGACTTGTAAATCAACTGCTTGGTTGCATCAAGGCGGCGGTGATCTCCGGCGGCAACTGGCCGCAATTTCAAAAACAGGTGCTCTCGCACCTCGCCGGTGACGACCGCCTGAAGAACCTTTCGCTCTTGCCCACATGCGGAACGCAGTTTTACAAGTACGAAAACGGATGGGACCGGATCTACGCCGAGGATTTTACTCCTGAACAGAAAGAGAAGATCATCGGTTCACTCAAGCAAGCCGTCGAGCAATCGGGCCTGACCGCCGAGAAGACCTGGGGTGAAGTGATTGAAGACCGGGGAAGTCAAATCACCTTTTCGGCATTGGGTCAAGCAGCTCCCTTGGAGGAGAAAGTGAAATGGGACCCGACTTTCACCAAGCGGAAGAAGATGAAAGCCATTCTGGACACGTTGATTCCCGATTTTTCCGTGCGCTTGGGTGGCGCGACGTCGATTGATGTCACGAAGCCAGGCATCGACAAAGCCTACGGGGTCAAAAAGCTGCGTGACATTCTTGCGATTGCCATTGAAGACATGATCTTCGTCGGCGACGCCCTGTTCCCGGGCGGCAACGACTATCCGGCCGAGCAAGCCGGCGTCGTCTCGATTAGGGTCCGAGACCCGGACGAGACCAAACGCGTCATCGAAACCATCATCGCTTGTTCAACTTGAGGATCAGCACAGGTTCATCGCCAACATGACGGAAAACAAAACCATGATGCGCGTCGGAATCGCCGCGGACCACGGAGGGTTTGACTTGAAAGGGCAGGTCGCGGAGTCATTGCGTGGCGCGGGCCACGAGGTCGTGGATTTCGGCGCACACCAATTGAACGCTGGCGATGACTACCCCGACTTCATCATCCCCCTGGCCAGGGCCGTCGCCGCGGGAGAGGTGGAGCGGGGCGTGGTGCTCTGCGGCAGCGGCGTGGGCGCATCGATCGCCGCGAACAAGATTGCCGGTGTGCGTGCAGGACTCATCCATGATGTCTTCTCCGCCCATCAGGGTGTCGAAGATGACGACATGAACGTCTTTTGCCTGGGTGGAAAAGTGATCGGGTCGGCTCTGGCTTTGGAGCTGATCCAGACTTTTCTCGCGGCTCATTTCAGCGGCGAGGATCGCCATAACCGCCGCCTGTCTAAAGTGCAGGCGCTGGAGAACCAGGAGCGTGCTTCATGATGGATTCATCCCGTTCGGACGCGCTGGTGCTGTTCGGCGTGACAGGCGACCTGGCCCACAAGATGATCTTCCCGGCGCTCTATGGGCTGGTGAAACGAGGCGCCTTGAAACTCCCGGTCATTGGCGTGGCCTCACCGAAGTGGAGCCTGACGGATCTGCGCCGTCGCGTGAAGGACAGCATCGAGCGATCGGGCGGGATCGATGACCAAAGCGCCCTCGACCATCTTCTGTCGCTGTTCAGCTATGTGAGCGGCGACTATAACGATGCCGGCACCTTTGCGCAGATCAAAGCGGCGCTCGGTGTCGCTCGGCGCCCTGCACACTATCTCGCCATCCCGCCCGGGCTTTTCTCGACGGTGATCACTGGTCTCGGCGCCGCGGAGTTGACCCATGATGCGCGCGTGATCGTCGAAAAGCCTTTCGGCCGCGACTTGGCGTCGGCGCGTGAGCTGAACCACGTGGCACAGACGGTGTTCCCGCAAGATTCGATCTTTCGTATCGACCACTTCCTTGGGAAGGAGGCGATCATGAATATCCTCTATTTCCGCTTCGCCAATTCGTTCCTGGAGCCGATCTGGAACCGCAATTACGTGGCCAGCGTGCAGATCACCCTCTCCGAGGATTTCGGCGTAGAGAAGCGCGGCGCGTTTTACGAAACCGCCGGCTGTCTGCGCGACGTGATCCAGAACCACATGTTCCAGGTCGTCGCTCTGCTGGCCATGGAGCCGCCGGCATGCAGGGACTTTGGGGCCGTGCATAATGAGAAGGCCAAAGTCTTCCAGGCGATGCGCCCTCTAAAGCCCGACGACCTGGTGCGAGGTCAGTACGCCGGCTACCGCGACGAGCCAAACGTGGCGAAGGACTCCGACGTCGAGACGTTCTGCGCCTTGCGGCTGTTCATCGACTCTTGGCGCTGGAAGGGAGTGCCGTGGTACCTGCGCTCCGGCAAATACCTGGCCGACACGGCGCACGAAGTCCTGGTCGAATTCAAGCCAGCGCCGCAGGAGCTGTTCGCCGACTCGGCGACGGGCCGGGCCAACTACCTGCGATTCCGGCTCTCCCCAACTTCCGCCATCGCCCTCGCCGCGCGCGTCAAGCGCCAAGGGAAGGAATTCATCGGCGACCAGCGGGAACTGTACATGCTTGAAGAACAAACGGGAGAAGAATCGCCCTACGAGCTGCTGTTAGGCGACGCCATGGCCGGCGATGGAGCGCTCTTCACCCGGGAGGACGCGGTTGAGGCCGCTTGGGCAGTGGTCGAGCCAGTCCATTCGAACCACCACCGGACCTGCCCCTACGAACACGGCAGTTGGGGGCCGAAAGAGGGTGACGTCCTGATCGCACCAGATGGCTGCTGGCACAACCCGTAGGAGATTGCGTAGGTAAAGCCGTGACGAAAGGAAACAGGAAAACAGATTTGCAAGCGGAGAGCGAAATGTACGACAAAAGCGAGGCGTTGAAGCCAATCAGACCATTGGTTACCCAACTTGCCGATGATGACGCAGTGGTGCGTGAGAAATCCCGGGAGCGGTTGATTCACTTAGGGGGCCACGAAGTGACCCGGGCGCTGGTGGTGGCACTGATCGATCCTCGAACGCACGTTCGCTGGGAGGCGGCGAAGGCGTTGCAAGCCATTGCCGATCCGGTATCGGCCCCCGCGCTGACGCTGGCCTTGGAAGATGAAAATGAAGATGTGCGCTGGGTCGCCGCCGAGGGGCTCATCGCCTTGAACAAGGTTGGCTTGCTGAGCGTGTTCGACGGACTGATCAAGCGGGCTGGCTCAATTCCGTTTTGCAAGTCCGCGCACCACGTGTTGCGCGAGATCCAAGGCTACGAACGCGTCGTCGCAACGGTCCGTGAGGCGCTCGAACAATCGGACTGCGCGGGTGCAGTCCCTCGGGCCGCTTACCAGGCGCTGGTCGCGCTGAGGACCGCGGATTAAATAACCTCCCAAGTTGTCCCCAGACAGGCCCAAAAACGCCCGGAAAACGCGGCTGCTAGCACTCCGTCCAGCGCGAGTTTGGGAGGTTATTTAATCCGCGGTCCTGAGTGATACGCCCGATGCCGAGTCCTAACCTGAAAGGAGAAGAGCGATTTATGAGATCCTTGCAATTGTTCTGCCTTCCGTTGGTGGTCGCCATTGTTTTCGGCGGGTGCCGGAGCGAGCGTGACGTGGAACAGGACGACGGCTCCGACACGGGACATGTATCAACCGCACCTGGTGGTTTTGGCTCAGGCCCAACCGGCACGGGAGGGAACCAGCCGGCGGACAATCCCGCGGCCGGCGCTCAAGGCGCGGAAGGAACTGACGGACTATGAGCCCATTGGGGGTAAAACGGGCGATCCCCTTTCAAGAGACCATGCGTGTGGTCGTTGTCGCTCCAGTGTTGGAACGGATGGCGACAATGTTTCTGGCCGCTCGCTTCCGCGTGCCGAATTCGTGTGATGATCGCTTTGGCACGGCGTTTGCCCCTCTGCCGTCAACGGCAAACACACACCTATCGAACCCGGTCGCCGTCGGCGCGTAACCGATTCCGCTTTGGCGCGCCATCAACAATTCCAACGAGGTTTTCATGAACAACTACATTTCGGCTCTGGTGTTCGCGATCCTGCTGGTCGTCGGCGCGGCGATCGCGCTGCCGATTGCGTTGGCCAATCCAATCGCGGCCATCGCTTTCGCCGTCGTCTGGTTCCTGGCCGCCGCCGCCACCTCATCGAGCATCAAGTTGGCGGCCCAGTGGGAGCAAGGGCTGGTCTTCCGGCTCGGCAAGTACCATAACACGCGCGGCCCAGGGCTCTTTTTCGTGATCCCGTTGGTCGACCAGGTACGGATGGTCGACATCCGTATTCGCGTGACCGACATTCCCAAGCAGCAAGTCATCACCAAAGACAACGTGCCCGTGACCATCAACGGCGTCTTCTTCTTCAAGGTCGACAACGTGGCCGACGCGGTCATCAAGGTGCAGGATTATCGTCACGCCATCGCGCAGTACGCTCAAACTTCGCTGCGCGACGTGATCGGGCAGATGACCCTCGACCAGCTTCTGGTCGAGCGGGAAGCGATCGGCAAAGAGATCGCGAAAAACGTCGAGAAAGACATCGTTGGCTGGGGCTTGGAGGTGACCGGGATTCGTATTCAGGACATCGACATGCCCGAGGAGCTCAAGAAAATGATGTCGCGACAGGCCTCGGCCGAGCGTGAGAAGCGGGCCACGATCACCAAAGCCGAGGGCGACCGCGAGGCCTCGACCAACCTGGCGGCGGCGGCCAAGACGATGGCGGCCAGCCCGGGCGCCATGCAGCTTCGGACGTTGCAGACCATCGACGGCTTGGGCCCCACGGCCTCGAACACGGTGCTTCTGGCCGTGCCGATCGACCTCATGGATGCCCTGCATTCCGTGACGCGTGAACGTCACCGAGGCAATGGCCATTCGCCAACGCTGCCCGTCGAACCAACCCATGCACGGTTGAGCGCGGTCGCTGCCATCGGCGATACCCCCTGAAAGGCGCCAATCGGGCAAGGAAATGGCGAGCGACCTAGGAGGCGCCGTATGGATGATCGGCGCCGCGTTGCCATGTTCGGTGACAACCGTGCGACGACCAAGCGGAACGAAAAACCATGACCGAACAAACGCGTGCCATTCACCCGCTCTACGACCTTCTGCCCACGGAAATCGAGGGGTTTGATTCCCTCGCCGAACTGGCCTTGGATATGCGTTCCTCGTGGAACCATGCCACGGACCAGGTGTGGCGGCAACTTGATCCGGACCTGTGGGAATTCACGCAGAATCCCTGGGTCGTATTGCAGACGGTGTCGCGCGACCGGATCGAACGCGTGCTGGCGGATCCCGTTTTTCGCCGGAACATCGACGAGCTGGTGCGGACCAGGCGGCAAGCGGCCGACGCGCCCGCGTGGTTTCAGCGGAGCCATTCGCAGGGGCCCCTGACATGCGCGGCTTATTTCAGCATGGAATTCATGTTGAGCGAAGCCCTGCCCATCTACTCGGGCGGGCTTGGCAACGTGGCCGGCGATCAGCTCAAAGCCACCAGCGATCTCGGCGTTCCCGTGGTCGGTGTGGGACTGCTGTACCAGCAAGGCTATTTTCGCCAGGTGATCGACAAGGATGGAGCGCAACAGGCCCTCTACCCGTACAACGACCCCGGACAGTTGCCGATCACCCCCTTGCGCCAACCGAACGGCGAGTGGTTGCGGTTGGAGATCGCCTTACCTGGTTACTCCGTCTGGTTGCGCGGCTGGCAGGTCCAGGTCGGCCGAGTAAAGCTTTACCTGCTCGACAGCAATGACGCGGCGAATTTTCCCGCTCATCGAGGGATTACCGGCGAGCTGTACGGCGGCGGGCCCGAACTGCGCCTCAAGCAAGAACTTCTGCTCGGGATCGGCGGATGGCGGCTGCTCGGCGCGTTGGGCATCCGGCCGGAAGTCTGCCACCTGAATGAAGGGCACGCGGCCTTCGCCATTTTGGAACGTGCCCGAACTTTCATGGACGAAACCGGGCAGCCCTTCGAAGTCGCGCTGGCCGTCACGCGAGCGGGCAACCTCTTCACGACCCACACCGCGGTGCCCGCGGGCTTCGACCGCTTCGCTCCCGCCCTGATCGACCAATACCTCGGTCGGTACTCCCAAGAAAAGCTTGGCATCACGGTCCACGATTTGCTGGCCCTGGGGCGCCGGAACCCAAACGACTCGGCGGAGAGTTTCAACATGGCCTATTTGGCCATCCGCGGCAGCGGAGCGATCAACGGCGTGAGCCGCTTGCACGGGAAGGTCAGCCGGCGCCTCTTCGAGCCGCTTTTTCCGCACTGGCCGGAGGATGAAGTGCCGGTCGGACACGTGACCAACGGAGTCCACATGCCGACCTGGGACTCGGCCCCCGCCGATGAGCTTTGGACCGAAGCCTGCGGAAAGGACCGCTGGCTGGGGACGACGACTGGCCTGGACGAGGAGATTCGCCGGGTCTCCGACGCCAGACTCTGGCAATTTCGCACCGCCGCCAGCAAGTCGCTCGTCGAATACGCTCGCGAACGATTGTCACGGTTGCTGATGTCGTCGGGCGCGTCCACCGAAGCGGTCGACGAGGCGAAACATCTGTTCGATCCCAACGCCTTGACGTTGGGCTTTGCGCGCCGCTTCGCAACGTACAAGCGGCCAAACCTGTTGCTGCACGATCCGGCGCGCTTGCTGCGACTCTTGGCGAACGCCGAGCGCCCGGTGCAACTGATCATCGCCGGCAAGGCCCATCCGGCCGATCAGGCGGGCCAGGCCCTGATTCAGCAATGGGTGCGCTTCATCCGGCGGCCCGAGACGCGCCCCCACGTGATCTTCCTAAGTGATGACGACATGCTCCTGACCGAGCACCTGGTGCAGGGGGTCGACGTCTGGATCAACACGCCGCGGCGGCCCTGGGAGGCCAGCGGAACGAGCGGCATGAAGGTGCTCGTCAATGGGGGCATCAATCTCTCGGAATTGGACGGCTGGTGGGCGGAAGCCTACACGCCCGAAGTTGGGTGGGCGTTGGGTGACGGCCAGGAGCATGGCGAAGATCCGGCCTGGGACGCCGTCGAAGCCGGCGCGCTCTACGATCTGCTCGAACGGGAGGTGGTCCCGCAGTTCTATACCCGCGACGCGTCTGGTATTCCTACCGCCTGGGTCGCGCGGATGCGGGAAAGCATGGCGCGGTTGACACCCCGCTTCTCCGCCAGCCGCACGGTGCGCGATTACACCGAGCAACACTACCTGCCGGCCGCCGCCGCCTACCGTGAGCGCGCGGCGAACCAAGGCGCCATGGGCGGGCGCCTCGTCGACTGGCGGCACGCGTTGGAACGGGGGTGGGGCTCGTTGCGCTTCGGAGACTTCCGGGTCGAAACCGAAACCGACCACCACGTGTTCGAAGTCGAAGTTTTTCTGAACGATCTCGACCCGACCGCGGTGCGAATCGAGCTGTACGCGGACGGAATCGACGGCGGCGATCCCGTACGCGAGGAAATGAAGTGCGCCCGACCGCTGCCCGAGGTATCCCGCCACTGCGCCTATCGCGCGACGGTACCCACGACGCGTCCGGCAAAAGACTACACGGCGCG
>Ga0307373_10013421_pt1 | contig 11455 bp, 6 predicted proteins | sample OX2MG_FD_202534 | JGI IMG/M metagenome (GOLD analysis project Ga0307373, IMG submission 202534) | Soil microbial communities from Risofladan, Vaasa, Finland - OX-2 | ecosystem: Environmental > Terrestrial > Soil > Coastal area > Acid sulfate soil | place: Finland: Risofladan, Vaasa | collected... | reverse complement strand
AAGACGGCAAGACTGGCCGGTACGGTGTCCTCTGGGTAGCAGTACTGGTGAAAGAGATGGAATGCGGTGAGGGTGAGGGTTGCGGCAACAGCCAGGGATAGGGCTGCGGCTGGAAGGGTTTTGAGCTTTAGGGGCGTGAGCGCCAGGGCTATGGTGAGGCTCAGAACTGCGGCCAGAATGGCGAGAAGTCGCCAGGGGAATTGGAGGAAGGGCAGCTCGGGAACATGTTGCCAGATGGAGTTAGAGGGCGAGGTGAGAAGAAAGGCTATGGCTATCGCTAGGATGGTCAGGTTGTAGATGAGTTTTTTGGGGACGCGGTCTTTTGAGGTTGGGATAGGAGAACGAGTGGCGGCTGTGACAGCGATGGTGGTGAGGACGAGGAGGACGACGGCGATGATGGAGGCGGTGTTGAGGACGGCGTCGTGAATGGGGCTGATGGTGTGGTGGAAGAGGAAGTTGTTCTGGACGCGAGTTCCGGGAGCAAGGATCATGGCGATTTGAACGTAGCGACGTTCATAAGCGGCGGGGAGAATGTAGAGTGCGGCGAGGCCGAGGCCGAGGAGGGTTCCGGCGGTGGTGGTGGCGGCTAGTCGGGTTCGAGTTCCCGGATTTGCACCAGGCAACAAGAGGCGGACGAGAGTGAGCAAGGCGAGGGCGTAGCAGCCCATGACGGCGGCGGGATCGTTGGTCAGCCAGAGCAGGGCAACGGGGATGGCTATACCGGGGATGGTGACTCTTTTGCATAGGATACCGAGCAGAAGGAGAGGTATCCACGCTGCGGCGAGAAGTTCGGCGTAGGCGGTGCGCTCGTATGTGGTGAAGAGAGTGTAGGGGTTGACGAGATAGAAGGCTGCGGCGATAAGGGCGGCGTTCGGTGTGGAGAATTCGCGGGCGAGGCGATAGAGGGCGAGACCGGCGGCGGTAAGGGCCAGCCATGTGTAGGCGATGGGTGTCCACGCCCACGGCATGAGGAAGCCGAGGATGGCACCGATGGTCCACGAGAGGGGTGGATAGAAGACGAAGCGAGGCTCGCCTGCGTTGTAGGCGGGACTGAAAGCCCAGTGGGGATGCAGGTTGCCGTGGGTGAACTGACGGGCAGCCTCCATCCAGTTGAGGAGATGGAAGCTGAAGTCGTGACCGCAGGAGCAGCCGTTCAGGATGAGAGGAAGAACAGCGATCAAGGCGGCAAGGGGAAGGATTACATGGTGGAGATGAATTCGCCGCAGCGGTGAGGATAACGTCGCGAAGAGGAAACCCCCATCTTGTTGGGAGTCCCGATTTCGTGACGGAGATGTCATCGTGGGGTAAGAGTGAGTGTATGCGTTGCGGCGGTGTCTGTGGAGGTTTTGCTGAAGGGCAACGTGAAGGTTGTGCCTTTGTACCAGGCGGGCCATTGGTCCATAAACCAGGGGCTGGCGGGATTGCCGGACTGGCCGAGGACTACGTTGAGGGTAGAGTTGTCGAGGTTGGAGAGGTCGGCGGTGAAGCGCTCAGAGGGGCCGAAGGTGCGGCCAACCTGCTTGACAGTGGTGGTATCGCCGCTTTGAGGCTGTGCGCCGGTTCCGGTGGGGACGCCGATGAGGCGCCGAAGCAGCGGCGACTGCGCGAAGAGAGGATGCTCAATGTCTACCGGATGCGATGTGCCGTACTGCCACTTGCTGAGGTCGAAGGGAGCGTGGGCTTCAAAGAGTCCCTGGGCTACGGCTGCGGTAAGAAACTCGTCCCAGTTGGCGTAGTGGGCAGGGAGCCAGCGATCTGGCGTGTGCATGATGATCTGTTCTTCGGCGTAGGGTTTCTCGTTCCAGGTATAGAGCTGGGCGCTGTCGCCCGGATGCGGGCCGAGGTGAGGATTGAGCAGCAGCGGCCAGAGCGCGGCGCGGGTGGCGTCGACGATGGCTGGTGCAGAAGCATTAATGTCCACGTTGCCGTTCCATTGGCGCAGGATATCGGCTGCCTGGCGGATGCGTCTGTCCTTTGTTGTCGAGTGGTCGATGGCGTAGGCGAGGCGCTGTGCGAGGACGTGGTCGAGGTCGGAGTAGACATCGGTCTGGAGGGCGAGCATGTCGGCTGGGGTGAGGTGGTCGCGGGAGCTAAGGACCTTCCAGATGCGCTCGTTGCGATAGGGAGGAGCCCAGTTGAGGGCAATGGGGAACGGGTAGCCGTCGGGGGTGACGCGAGCGTTGGCAGTGGCGAGGATGCCGCCGGGAGGATCGAAGGATTGGGGTAGCTGGTCGAAGGGGATGTAGCCTGCCCAGTCGTGGGTGGGGCCGAGAGCATCGGTGGGGACGGGGCTTAGAGCGGTGGGCTGGGTCATGCTGCCACGAACAGGAATTTTGCCTACGGCATGGTAACCGATGTTGCCATGGTCGTCGGCGAAGACGACATTTTGTGCGGGGCCGCCGAAGGTGGAGAAGGCTGCGGTGAAGGAGGGCCAGTCAACGGCGGAGTCGATGTTGAGGAACGATGCGGTGATGTTGGCGGGATCGTAGATGGTCCAGCGGAGCGAGAGGGCGCGATTCTCTTTAGGGAAGATGGCGGAGATGAGAGGGGTCGCTGTAGCACCGTGTTGGGTGGCTGCTACGTCGAGGACGACGTCGCTGTGGTGGAGGACATGGATGACTTCGCGCTGATGAAGGATGGGGTGCCAGATGTTACCGGGGGACTCGTACTCGGTGGAAGAGCCGCTGCCGCGAAGGTGCTCGATGTATATGTCCTGCACGTCGGCGCCGAGATTTGTGAAGCCCCAGGCGATGTGCTCGTTATGGCCGACGATGACGAAGGGATAGCCGGGAAGGGTGACTCCGGCGGCGTGAAAGTTGTCGCCGGTGGCTTGGAGATCGGCCTCGTACCAGACGCCGGGGACACTGTGATTGAGGTGCATGTCATTCGAGAGCAGAGGCTTGCCCGAGGCGGTGCGGGTGCCGGAGATGACCCAGTTATTGGAGCCGGCGATGCAGCCTTCGCAGGGATTGATGGCGAGGATCTTCTGGAGGGCCAGCAGATCGTGAGTCGGTGTGGGCTGCGTGAGTTCGCTCTGGGTGCTGTCGAGAGGAATCTCCTCGAAGTCGGTGGGTGGGTTGGTGAGGTCGATGGCGGGCTGTGTCGGCGGATGGTCGCGCCAAGAGCCTACAGGGTAGAGGTCAGCGAGGAGCTCGGGCGGTAGCTTCGCGGAGAGGGCTTCGCGGTTGAGCTTCTGCGGGAAGGTGTTGGTGAGGTCCTGAAACATGGCGAGGCCGACGAGGAGGGAGTCGCGGGGCGTCCACGGCGCAGGCCGGTAGCGGAGGATGCGGAACTCGATGGGGAGATGCGCGCCTTGCACGGTGATGGAGGCGTTAACGCCCTCGGCATAGAACTGCAGCCAGTGGAGTTGGTCGGGCGGGAGGGTGGCGACGGCGCGGTCGGCGGAGGCGCGAACCTGCAGGATGCGCTGGGCGCGATCGTGGGGAACGAGGCTTGGCCCAAGGATTTCGGCCAACTCTCCGGCAGCGTGGCGGCGGAGGATGTCCATCTGCCAGAGACGGTCTTGCGCGGTGACGAAGCCCTGCGCGATGACCAGATCGTTGAGCGTGGCCGCGTGAATGTGGGGAACGCCTTGGGCGTCGCGCTGAACGGTGACGGGTGCGGAGAGCTCGGCGACGGAGAGGGTGCCGTCGATCTGCGGCAGGGAATTGCGCAGGGCGTGGCGGGTCCAGTAGCGTCCGCCGATGAAGACGGCGACGGCGAGGATGACGACAAGGGGTACCGCTACAGCGATGACGCGGAGAATATTACGGCGCAGGCGGTTCGGGAGACTGCTCTTTGGGGAGGGATTTTCGTTGGGAAAGCGGCGGGCGAGGAGAGCAGGATCGGTTGGGACTGGATCGTAGGAGTTCATGTGCTGATTCAAAGTCTAAATGCTGTGTGTACGGGCGTCTGCTGGCGGATCGGGGCATGCAGCATGGCCATTTTGAATCGGAGCGTCGTGATGGAGATATCGCAGGCGCCGCTGATATGCTCGGAGGTGTCTGACGCGGGCTTGGTTTGGCGCGTCGCAGCTTTGAGGAAAGGAGGTGGGCCGGATGACTTCAGGGGCTAGTCTTCATGCATTAGAGACGGTGATCCTGCTGCTGTTGATGATGGTCGCCGTCTTTGCGGTGATCGCGCACCGGTTGAAGGTGCCGTATCCAATCGTGCTTGTGCTGGCCGGGCTGCTCATTAGTTTTGTTCCTCACATGCCCCGGGTTCCACTGGACCCCAGCCTGGTGTTTCTTATCTTTCTGCCGCCGCTGCTCTACTCGGCGGCGTGGGGGACGTCGTGGCGGGAGTTTCGCCACAACCTTGTGCTGATCTCGCTGCTGGCGGTGGGGCTGGTGGGCTTTACGGTGTGGGGCGTTGCGGTTGTCTCCGAGCACTTCATCACTGCACTGGACTGGAAGGCCGGGTTTCTGCTGGGCGCTGTGGTGGCGACGACCGACGCGATTGCGGCGACTTCGATTGCGCGATCGATTGGGCTGCCGCGCCGCATCGTCGACATTCTGGAGGGCGAGAGCCTGCTGAACGATGCGACCGGCCTGCTGGCGCTGGAGCTTGGAGTGAGTATCATCATGCGGGGCGAGACGCCGTCGGTAGGCGGCGGAATCGTTCGGCTGCTCTACCTGATTGTGGGTGGTATAGGCATTGGCCTGTTGATTGGCGTGGTCGTGGGATGGCTGGAGAAGTTTATCGACAATGGGCCGGTCGAGATCGTAGTGAGCGTGGTGGTGCCGTACGCAGCGTACCTTGGCGGCGAACATGTGCACGCCTCCGGTGTGCTGGCGGTGGTGGCGTGCGGACTCTACCTGAGCCGAAAGAGCGCGACGTTCTTTTCGCCCGGAGTGCGGATGCAGGTGATGGGGGTATGGGACGCTTTGACCTTCATCCTGAATGGGCTGGTGTTCGTGTTGATCGGGCTGCAACTGCCATACGTGCTGGCTGGGATTCGCGGTCAGTATGGCATGGTGACGCTGCTGGAGTATGGCGGAATCTTCAGCGCAATTCTGATCGCGATGCGTATCGTATGGGTCTATCCCGCGGTGAAGATGGCCTATCTGTTGCGGCGTTGGGCCGGCGATGTCGAAAAGCAGCCAGATGCGCGGGATGTCTTTGTGATCGGGTGGACGGGGATGCGGGGCGTGGTGGCGCTGGCAGCGGCGATTTCGGTGCCGGAGATGCTGGGGAACGGAAAAATGTTCGGGCCGAGGAACCTGATTGTATTTCTGGCATTCTGCGTGATCCTGGTGACGCTGGTGGTGCAGGGGCTGACGCTGCCTTCGCTGATTCGCGCGCTTGGCCTGGCCGGAAGCACGGGCATGAGCGTGGAGGAGCGGGAGGCGCGAAAGATCGCCCTCACCGAGGCGATTGCACATTTGGAGGAGGGGAGAAAAAATTGCGGAAGTGCATACTTTCACGCCTTCGATGACTTGCTTGACCGGTATCAACATCGGCTGGTGGATGTTGAGTCGGAGCATGACAACAGCCACGAGGAGCATGGCGCTCACACCTACAGGCAGGTAGTCGATGCGGCGGAGGGAGCGGTGCAGGCAGAGCGGAGGGCGATCATTCGGCTGCGCGACGAGGGCCGCATCAGCGACGACGTTCTGCGGACGATGGAGCGGGAGTTGGACCTGGAGGAGAGCCGGTACCAGATCGCGCGGCTGTAGCGTTGGGCGCGGGGCTTTCGGGTGCGCTATCCTTAGAGCTTCGCACGGAATTGCCGTGGCGCTGACCTGGAGGTTGCTGCTTGAATTGCCGGATTTTTTATCACGATAAATGTTTCGACGGCGCCTGCTCGGCGTCGGTGTTTACCCGGTTTCACCGGGAGTGCGTCGGCAAAGTCGACCAGTACGACTATCGAGGGTTGGTGCATCGTGCGGGCGCGCTGTTCGATGAAGGTGCTTTTATCGATGGCGAGAATGCGATCGTCGACTTCAAATATTCGGCTTCGCCCAAGGTGACGTGGTGGTTCGATCATCACCTGAGCGCGTTTTTGACGCCGAACGACCAGAAGGACTTTGAGAGGGGACAGGCCGATGGGTCGCAACGGATGCGGAAGTTCTATGACCCGAACTATATCTCGTGCACAAGCCTGATTGCCGATATAGGTCGCGTCGACTTCGGGTTCGATACCGCTCCGCTGGCGGAACTGATTAAATGGGCGAACATCGTGGACGGCGCAAAGTATGAAAGCGCTCAGGCTGCCGTCGAGATGGCTGCTCCGGCGATGAAGCTGACCATGGTGATTGAGAGCTCTGCCGACGAGAATCTGGTGCCGCGGTTGATTCCGTTGTTGACGGAGATGCCGCTGCAGGGAGTGCTCGATCAGGATTTTGTGCAGACGCTGCTAGGGCCGCTGATGGAGCGGCACCAGAACGCGATTGAGCTGATCCGTTCGCGGGCCACGGTGGACAAGGGCGTGATTACGTTCGACATCACCGATCAGCCTACCGAGGGATATAACAAATTTATTCCCTACTATCTGCTGCCCGAGGGGACTTATAACGTTGGCCTCAGCAAATCGTCTTTCAGGACCAAGGTGTCGGTGGGAACGAATCCGTGGACGAAGAAGACGTCGGAGGAGTTGGTGAATCTTGCGGCGATCTGCGAGCGCTACGGTGGAGGCGGCCATGCTCGGGTGGGAGCGATTAGTTTTCCTCCTGACCGGGAGGACGATGCCCGGAAGGCGGCGGGAGAGGTCATCGCGGAGTTGCAGGCCGCACAGTAAGACATCGAAGCATTTCATGGGCTGAACGAACAAAGGTTATTTTCCCCCTTGTTCCTTCAGCCCATGATCGTTTTAAGGCTTTACCTTGGTGAAGATGGAGAGCTTGGTGATGTCGTTGAAGATGATGAAGGCAGCGAAGATGATGATGCAGACGAAGGCGACTTGGTAGACACGCTCTTTGAGTTGCTGATTGACGTCGCGGCGGATGATGCTTTCGATGATGAGAAAGAGGATCATGCCGCCGTCGAGGATGGGGATGGGCAGCAAATTGAGGATGCCCAGATTGATGCTGATGTAAGCCATCAGGCCGACGATAGGCGTCCAACCCTGCATCTCCATCGCCTGGTGAACTTGTTGGCCGATGCCAATGGGGCCGCTCAAGCTGCGGACGGAGACCTGGCGCGTGAACATGCGCTTAACGACTTCAACGATGAGTAGCGAGCTTTTTTTGTTGAATTGCCAGGAGGCGACCATGGCTTTGCCGAAGGGAAGGCGCTGGACTTTGACCGGAGGCTGAACCGGGAGGAAGCCGAGTTGGAAATACTTTGTGCCATCTCCCGCATCTCCGAGGACTGGAGTGAGATGGATGGGTAGGGTGTCGCCGTGGCGATTGACCACGAGGGAGACTGGCTTTCCAGCGGTGTCCTGCAGGTAGGCATGGAGAGAGTAGACGGAGTGAAGATGGAGTCCGTCGATGGATTCCAACTGGTCTCCGGGTTTCATGCCGGCACGGGCCGCCGGAAGATTCTCTTCTCCTTCGAGGCTGCTGACCTCAATCGGAGAGTCCTGCCTGAGGGGTATGAAACCCAGATTGTCGAGGGCGAAGTCTTCCGCGCCGCCCTTGGCTTCGACGAAGAGCTTGGTATTGGTCCGCTGGCCGTCGTGGACATAGGAGAAGGAGATAGTCTGATTGAGGTTCAGCAGGGAGCGGATGGCTACCTGGTCCCATGTCGGATTTTCTACGGTGTCGTAGTGGACGATGGTATCGCCGCCCTGAATGCCGGTATGGGCGGCAGGGGTGTTGAGCGAGACGTAATCGACGTGAGCCGGCCCGTTGAGGTATGCCTGAACCTCGTTGTGAACCATGTAGACGCCGGTCATCAAGGCAATGGCCAGCAGGAAGTTGAAAACCGGGCCAGCCAGGGCAATGAGGACGCGCTGCCAGCGGGGATGGTTTTCCAACTCGCCGGGGTCATCACTCTTTTCTTCGCCGGGCATCTCGCCGGACATCTTGACGTAGCCGCCAAGGGGGAGAAGGCTGAGGCGGTAATCGGTGTCGCCACGTTTGAAGCCGAAGAGACGGGTGCCGAAGCCGATGGAGAAGACCTCGACGCGCACCCGGCAGAGCTTGGCGACGATAAAGTGCCCGAGTTCGTGCACTAGAACCATGATGCCAAGGACGATGGCAAGCTGAATGACTGTCGACATGGGAGAGTGGAGACCTCGTTGCTGATAGGGAAAGTTGTGGGCTACCGATTTCGAGAAGTGCCGGTGGACTGCCGGGCGATCACTTCGCGTGCGCACTCTCTCGCGGCAAGGTCTGCCTCCAGCACTTGCTGGATGGTGGTCGGACGCGGGCCGGAGGTTTCGATCAGCACATCCTCAATTGTACGCGGAATGCCCATAAAAGGGATGGCCCTGGCGGGGTCAGGATTAAGGAACGCGGCAACGGCGATCTCGTCGGCGGCGTTGAGGGCGATGGGTGCTTTTCCCCCGGCTTCCGCGGCCTCGTAGGCGAGGCGAAGGCAGGGAAAACGGGTGAGGTCGGGTTGCGAAAAATCGAGATGGTTGAGGGTCGCAAGGTCGAAGGTGAGGTTGTCCTTTTCGGAGACAGCGACGCGCTCGGGATAGGCCAGCGCGTACAGGATGGGGAGGCGCATGTCGGTGACCGAGATCTGGGCGAGAATGCTGCCGTCGACGAACTCGACCAGCGAATGCACGGTGGACTGGGGGTGGATGGTGACGCGGACCTTCGCGGGAGGCAGGTTGAAGAGGCGGCAAGCCTCGATGACCTCGAAGCCCTTGTTCATCATGGTGGCCGAGTCGATGGTGATGCGCTGGCCCATGACCCATGTGGGATGCTTGAGCGCCTGTGCCGGAGTGATGTGCTTGAAGTCGGCGAGCGGTGTGTTGCGGAAGGGACCGCCAGAAGCGGTGAGCCAGATCTGTTTGACCTCGGCGGGGGTGCCTCCGCGCATGGCCTGATGGACGGCATTGTGCTCGGAGTCGATGGGGAGCAGGGCTACGTTGTGTTCTTTTGCTGCGGCGATGATGAGCTCGCCTGCGGCTACGAGGCACTCCTTGTTGGCGAGGCCGATGGTCTTGCCTGCACAGACGGCAGCGTAGGTGGCTTCGAGTCCGGCTACGCCGACGATGGCAGAGACGACGAAGTCCACCTCAGGCAGGGTGGCGACGTGGATGGTTCCGGCGGTGCCGTGGACGACTTCGATGCCGGTGATGCCGGCGGCCTGGAGGCGGCTTTGGAGTTGGCCCGCAAGGTCTTCGGTGGCGATGGAGATGACCTTCGGACGCCAGCGGACACACTGACCAAAGGCTACTTCAACGTTTTGGCCCGCGGCGAGGGAGATGACCTGGTAGCGGTCGGGAAAGGACTCGCAGATGGAGAGCGTGCTGTTTCCAATGGAGCCGGTGGAACCTAAGATGGCAAGTTTTTTCACGAACCTTATTTTCGCAGAGATTGGAGTTTATCCATAAACCTCAAATCTGATTGAAAGATAGAGACTCTTGTGTCGCCAGGTTGATTCCGAATCTGCAAGCAAAAGCCCCGGTTTTGGGCCGGGGCTTTCTGGACGGTAAAGAATGCTTTGTTAGCGGCGCATATTGCCGTTCATGAGGTGCTGAACGCCTACGCTATAGCCACGGCGGAATGCTTCGCGATAGGCGTGACGGTCCCGACGGTCTACCCTCGGGTGCCGGTACTCATCGCGATTATTTACATTGGGACGGCGATGGTTTCCATAGTCTTTGCGTGCGCCCTCGATGCCGTCACGAAAGCCGCGACGCTCAATATCACGCTGATATTGCGATGGCGGCGCTTCCCATGATTGCCGCGGGCCATATCCCGGAGGTGGAGGTCCTTGTGCGGTGAGCGATGCGGGCGCGAACGCCAGTGTTGTGAGTGCCACAACTCCCAGTACTGCGTCTCTTAATTTCATTCGTTCTCCTTCTCGGTATGCGAGCGTAGCCGATTTCTTGCGATTGGATGCGTCCGGGGCCTTACTTGTTGGATGAAAGTATAGGGAAACCCGGACGAAGACAGAGTGTACTAGAAACGGCCCATGCCGAAGGCGTCTTTGAGGATGAGGACGAACCAAAGGATGGGAGCGGCGAGCAGAAGGGCGTCGATGCGGTCGAGCATACCTCCGTGGCCGGGGAGCATGGTGCCTGAGTCTTTGACCCCGGCTCCGCGCTTGATCGCGGATTCCAACAGGTCTCCCAGTTGGGCGGCGACGTTGAGCAAAGTAGCCAGCAGGAGCGATTGCCACATCGGCTCGGAGGTGTGCAGAAGCAGGTTGCCATGCGAGGTGAGCACGTCGCCAAGGTAGATAACGACGAATGCCGCGATGACGCTCCCGACGATGCTGGCCGCGGAGCCCTCCCAGGTTTTGCCGGGACTGAGGCGGGGAGCGAGCTTGTGCTTTCCGAAGGCCCGTCCAATGTAAAGCGCGGCGATGTCTCCGGCCCAGACGCAGACCATCAGGAAGATGACCAGCGCGGTTCCGTCCTCCTTCTTCCAGATAAGGGGAATGAGGGTGAGCGGATAGGCGATGTAGATGAGGCCGAAGAGTCCCTGCGCGGTATCGGGCAACACCTGAATAAGGGGGGAGCGGAAGCCGTTCCAGGCGAAGAGGGCCAGCGTGAGCGCGCTGAGGACGGGAAGCTGCGCTTCGACGGGAAAGTTAGGCAGGGTGACGACGAAGGCGAGCGCTGTGCCAAGTGTCATCCACCACAGGGGGATGCGGAGCTGGGCTCCGTGGGTCTCGGCACCGACGGCGGCGAGCTTGAGATATTCATAGGCGGCGAGTTCCGCAATGATGGCTGCGGCGAGGGTGATCATCCACAACTGGCCGAAGAAGATGAGCAGGAAGACAGCAGCGATGAGGACGATGGCAGTGAGAATGCGTTTCATGTGGTCTTGAAGAGAATACAGCTTCGTTCCTGTATTTCCATGCAGGAGCTGCAAGGAGTTTAACGACGGCTGAGTTCGTGGGGGTTGAGCTCGGTGGCGATCTCTGTCTCCAGTTCGGAGACCGACTGGAGCGTGTCGATTTTCTCGTCGGAGTTGGTGTCGTTGAGTCCGCCATAGCGGCGGTCGCGGCCCTGGTAGTTGGCTATGGCTTCGAGCAGGTGGATGCCACGGAAGTCGGGCCAGAGGCGGTCGGTCACGAAGATCTCGGAGTAGGCGATCTGCCAGAGCAGGAAGTTGGAGATGCGCTGCTCGCCGCTGGTGCGGATGATGAGGTCGGGGTCGGGCATGTGCGCCGTGTAGAGGGCGCGGCTGATGCTGGGCTCGTCAAGGGAATCGAGCGCGCCTGCGCCCAGCAGGTCTTCTACCGAGCAGCCGCGAGTGTGAGCCTCAGTGGCGAGATTGGTGAGGATCTTGCGGAAGGCGTCGACGATCTCGGACCGCGCCCCGTAGTTGAGGGCGAGCGTGAGCACGGTGCCGGTGTTTTTTGCCGTGGACTCGGCGGCCCA
>Ga0307373_10013420_pt1 | contig 11456 bp, 6 predicted proteins | sample OX2MG_FD_202534 | JGI IMG/M metagenome (GOLD analysis project Ga0307373, IMG submission 202534) | Soil microbial communities from Risofladan, Vaasa, Finland - OX-2 | ecosystem: Environmental > Terrestrial > Soil > Coastal area > Acid sulfate soil | place: Finland: Risofladan, Vaasa | collected... | reverse complement strand
AGATGGCGGGCAGCTGGAACAGATAGAACCCGATGTCGCGCCCGAACAGCGGATCGGTGCGCCCCACCGGTGCGGCATGGAACGCCTGGAGGAACGTCATCCACAGCGCGCCCATCGAGACGGCCACGAGGAACGACAGGAACAGCGCGCCCAACCGCAGCACGCGCGGCACGACCCGCGTGACGTCCAGCGGCGGCTGGTTCACGCGGTGAATGAACAGCGCCGGCAACTTGCCCTGGTGCGACGTCGCGATGCGGACGTTGCCGCCCAGGATGGCATACGCCACCAGGCCACCGATCACGAACAGGACCACACGCCAGATGAGCGACGTGATGAACACCGTCGTGAATCCGACCTCGCGAAACCAGAGCCAGTCGGTGGCGAAGCCCGCCAGCCAGGGCACCACGAACAGCGCGAGGAACGTCAGGGCCAGGATGGCGATGATCAGGCGTCGTACGTCGCGCCGCAGGGGGGGAACCACCCGGCGGCCGGGTCCGTCAAATGGAAGAGTCATGGCCTTGGTAAGATGGCACGAAGCGGCCCCGGACACCAATGCGCGGCCGCATTCGCCCGACACGCTCTGGACAAGGCCGCGTCCCTCACGCGTAATTCAGGCGTTGTTCCCCATGGACCTCGCTAAGGAATCCGACATGCCGCGCTTGCAGAAACTCCTCGGTCTCTCCCTCCTGCCCGCCGCCCTCGTGCTTGCGGCCGCCGGCTGGACGCACGACCGTCATCCCGCCCCACGGCACGCGCCGCCCGTCGCGCCCCCCGTGGATACTGCCGTTCTCGACTCGTTCAAATGGCGCAACATCGGCCCCGAACGCGGCGGACGCTCGATCGCCGTTTCCGGGGTCCGCGGCCAGCCCAAGGTGGCCTACTTCGGCGCCACCGGCGGCGGCCTCTGGAAGACCACCGACGGCGGCGACCACTGGGCTCCCGTCACCGACGGCCAGATCACCAGCGCCTCGGTGGGCGCCGTGGCCGTATCCGAAACCAACCCCGACGAGGTGCTCATCGGCACCGGCGAGTCGGAGATCCGCGGCAACATCATGCCCGGCGACGGGATCTACCGCTCGATGGACGCGGGCAAGACCTGGACCCACGTCGCCTTCCGGCACGTGGACGCCATTTCAAAAATTCGTATAGATCCCACCGATCCGAACATCGCCTTCGCCGCCGTGTTCGGCCAGTACGCCGAACCCAGCGAGGACCGCGGCGTGTTCAAGAGCACCGACGGCGGGGTCACCTGGCGCAAGGTGCTCTACCGTGATCCGGGCACCGGTGGCATCGACGTCGAGATCGACCACAACAATCCCAAGGTCGTCTACGCCGCGCTCTGGCAGGCCTTCCGCAAGGAATACACCGCGTCGTCGGGCGGGCCCGGGTCTGGCCTGTTCAAGTCCACCGACGGCGGCGAGACGTGGACCGAGATCACCCACAACCGCGGACTCCCCGCGGGCATCGACGGCAAGATCGGCATCGCCGTGTCGCCGGCCAACTCCAACCGCGTCTATGCCCTGGTCGAGAACGACAGCGGCGGCCTCTTCCGCTCCGACGATGCCGGCGCCACCTGGACGTTCGTCAACGACAGCCACGACATCCGCCAGCGCGCCTTCTATTACACGCACGTCTACGCCGATCCAAAAGACGAGAACCGCGTCTACGCGCAGAACACGAGCCTCTTCGAGTCCACCGACGCCGGCAAGACGCTCACCGATCTCCGCGGCACACACGGCGACTTCCACGACCTGTGGATCGACCCCGACAACGGGCAGCACATGGTGGTCGGCAACGACGGCGGCGGCGCCGTGACGACCGACGGCGGAAAGACCTGGACCCCCGAGACCTACTCCACGGCCCAGCTCTACCACGTGGCCGCCACGATCAACTACCCGTACGACGTGTGCGGCGCCCAACAGGACGACGGCACGGTCTGCGTTCCCAGCAACGCCGGTCAGGGCCGCGGCTTCGGCCGCGGCGGCCGGGGCGGACGCGGCGGCGCGGCCGCCGAGACGTTCAGCCCGGGCGGCGCCGAACCCGGCTACGTCGCGCCCGACCCCCTCGATCCCGACATCTTCTTCTCCGGTTCCAACAACGGCGGCTTCATGGAGCGCCTCGACCGGCGCACCGGCCTGTCGCGCGAGGTCAATCCATATCCCCTCATGTTCTCGGGCGAGCCGTCGAGCGCGCTCGTCGAGCGGTGGCAGTGGACGTACCCGATCATCTTCTCACCCGTCAATCCGCGCCTGCTGTTCACGAGCTCGCAGCACCTCTGGAAGACCACCGACGCCGGCCAGAGCTGGACGCGCATCAGCCCCGATCTCACCCGCCACGACCCCAGCACCATGGGCCCCTCGGGCGGACCGATCACGCACGACATGAACGCCCCCGAGGTGTACGCCACGATCTTCGCCATCGGGCCCTCCAAGAAGGACGTCAACGTCATCTGGACGGGCTCCGACGACGGACTCGTCTACCTCACGCGCGACGGCGGCAAGACGTGGACCAACGTCACCCCGAAGGGCATGCCCGACTTCGGCCGCGTGAGTCAGATCGACGCCTCGGCGTTCGACGGTGGCGCGGCCTACGTGGCCGTCAAGCGCCCCCTGTTCGACGACCTGGCACCCTACATCTTCCGCACGCACGACTACGGCAAGACGTGGACCAAGATCGTCGACGGCATCGGCGCCGACGACTACGTCCACGCCGTGCGCGAGGATCCAAACCGCCGGGGCCTGCTCTACGCGGCCACCCAGCACGGGGTGTACATCTCCTACGACGACGGCGACCACTGGTCGTCGCTGTCGCTCAATCTGCCCGACCTGCCCGTGTCGGATCTGATCGTGTGGCGCAACGACCTCGTCATCTCTACCATGGGGCGCGGCTTCTACGTGCTCGACAACGTCGTGCCGCTGGAGCAGTACACGCCGGCGGTCGAGGCGGCACCCGACGCGGTCCTGTTCGCGCCGCCCCCGGCCATCCGCTCCACCGATGGCGCCGTGATCACTTACTGGCTCAAGCATCCGGCCAAGGACGTGCGCCTCGACATCCTCGACGCCGCGGGCCGAGTGATTCGCGAGTACAAGCCCGATACCAGCACCACGCCGGCGCGCGGGCGCGGCGGTTTCGGCCGGTTCGGCTTCGCCAGCGCCCCACCCAAGACAGCCGGTATCGACCACTTCACCTGGGACCTGCGCTACGCCCCGGCCACGAGCTTCCCCGGCATGATTCTCTGGGGCGCGAGCACGCAGGGGCCTGCCGCACCGCCGGGCCGGTACACCGTCCGACTCATCGTCGACGGCGGCTCGTTCACCCAACCGGTGACGGTGAAGCGCAATCCGTTGTTCACCGACGTCTCCGACGCCGACCTCCGGGCGCAGTTCGCCCTCGCCATCAAGATCCGCAACAAGCTCTCCGAGGCCAACCAGGCGGTGATCGACGTGCGCAACGTCAAGGCACAGGTGGACGACCGCCTCAAGAAGTCGGACGACGCCACGCTCAAGGAACTCGGCGAAAAGCTCAACGATCACGCCGGCGCGGTGGAGCAGAACATCTACCAGGTGCGGAACCAGAGCGGGCAGGATCCGCTCAACTTCCCCATCAAGATCAACAACCGCATCGGGACGCTGCTCAGTACGGTGAACAGCGGCGACGGCCGCCCCATCGCCAGCGCCGCGCCGATCTTCAATTACCTGAGCGGTAAACTCGGAGTGCAGACCAGCGCGCTGGCCAAGGTCTGGGCCACCGACCTCGCGGCGTTCAACGCCCAGGCCAAGAAGCTCGGCCTCCCGGCCGTCAACCCCAAGTGCGCGCCCGGACAGGTGTGCGGGATCGTGCCGTGAGCGGCTGACCTGCGGGCATCGAGTTGGCCACGGAGCGGCGCTCCCAGGACGGGGGCGCCGCTCTTGCAGGGTACGCCAATCCCCTACGTCCCTTGCTCCTCCTCCCCGACATTGCCCGCCCGGGTCAGCCCGCACATTGCACCCGACTGTGCGACCGCCACTGGCCGCCGGTCCCGCTTATCGAGGAGATCTCATGAAGCTCAAGAATTTGTGGTCGTTGCTGCTCATGGTGCCTGCGCTCGCCACCAGCCAGCAGGCGCCGGCTACCAGGGCACCGATCGATGTGATGAAGGCCAACGTCGCGCTCATCAAGAACGTCGCCGAGAAGGAACGCTGGAGCGCCAACATCGAACTCTGGCAGATCGAACTGGCCCGCACCGGCCCCATCGCCAAGACCGAACACGACAGGATGTCGGCCGTGCTGGAACGCATACGCTACAACGTGGGCCGCATCCACAACGCCCCCGAGAAGGAACGCTGGGACGCGAACATCCAACTGTGGACCGCGATGATCGACGACCAGGGCGTGCTGTCCAAGGCCAGCGTGGCCAAGCTCACCCCGCTGTTCGATACGCTCAAGACCAATATCGCCGTTATCACCATCGCGACGGAACGCGAGCGGTGGGACGCCAACCGCGAACTCTGGCAGACCATGCTCTCGCGCGGGGCCGCCGCCTTCTAGCCGGCGCGAGGTGGCGCGCCATCGGCGCGGTAGCCCGCGGTGGTCGGCGGAATCTTCCGCCGCCCGCCCCGCGTATGCCATACTGATCCCACATGGCGACCACCCCACTCCCCCTCGCGCCCGCCCCCGAATTCCTCGCCCTCCAGCAGGTCGTGAAGGGGCGGTATTCCATCGAGCGTGAAGTCGGACGCGGCGGCATGGGCGTCGTCTTTCTCGCTCGCGACGTGGCGCTCGACCGTCCCGTGGCCGTCAAGCTCCTGCCGCCCGACCTGGCCCAGCGCGACGACCTCCGCGCGCTGTTCCTGCGCGAGGCGCGCACCGCCGCCAAGCTGTCGCATCCGCACATCGTCCCCATCCACGCCGTCGAGGAACATGGCGACCTCGTGTTCTTCGTCATGACCTACGTGGACGGCGAGACGCTCGGCGCCCGCGTGCGCCGCGCCGGACCGCTCGCGCCGGGCGAGGTCATGCGCATCACGCAGGAGGTGGCCTGGGCGCTCGGTCACGCGCACGCGCGCGGCGTCGTCCACCGCGACGTCAAGCCCGACAACATCCTCCTCGAGCGCGGCACGGGCCGCGCCCTCGTCACCGACTTCGGCATCGCCCGCGTCGCCCAGTCCCTCGACCCCGGTGGCGGAGTGCCCGTGGGCACGCCGCAGTACATGAGCCCCGAGCAGGCGCGCGGCGACGACGTGGACGGCCGCAGTGATCTCTACTCGCTCGGCGGCACCGCGTACTTCGCCGCCACCGGCCGCCTGCCCTTCGAATCGCGGAGTCCGCACGCGCTGCTGCTCATGCACGCCGAGCAGCCGGCGCCTTCCGTCGGTACCGCCGCGCCGCGTCTGCCGCCCAGCTTCGTCGGCGCCGTGGACCGCTTGCTCGCCAAATCGCCCGACGATCGCTTCGAATCAGCCGACGCCTTCGCCGCGAATGTCGGCGAGGCGCGCGGCGCGCTCGGGGTGGTGCCCCTGCCCGTCCGGCGGTACGTGCAGGTTGCCGAGCGCATCGGCGGCGAGATCGCGCCGCTCGGCGTGACGGCCGCCGCGACCGTCGTGGCATTCGAAATCATGAAATTGTTCGCGGGCGACTTTCTCGGCATCGCGACGGCGATCGAGTTCGTCGTCGCCGCGGCGCTTCTCGGCGTCGCCGCTACGCGCGCCGCCCAACTGGCGAGCGAGACGCGGAATCTCATCCGCGACGGCTACCGACACGATGCCGTACGCGCCGCCGCGATCGTGGCCGACCGGGAACACGACCTCGAGAGCACCGCCGAGCCGGCGCACGGCGTGGGCCCGCGCACCTGGATCACGGCGCTCGGCGGGCTGGCAGTCACGTCGGCGGGCTTCTATCTGACCAATAGCGCCAACGGGTACGGGCTGGACGTCCTCGGATTCGTCGTCGGCATCACGACGCCCGCCATGGCAGCGCGCCGCGTGTGGCATGACCTCCGGGCAGGGAAGCCGGGCACCTTCTGGAACCGCCTCATGGCCGGACCGTTCGGCCGTTGGCTGTTCCGCGTTGTCGGCCGTACGGTGAAGACACAGCAGATGGTCCCGTCCGCCGAACCCACCGCCGTCCTGCTGGCGCGCGCCACCGAAGATCTGTACCACGCGCTTCCCGGAGAGCAGCGCCGCCGGCTCGGCGAGGTTCCCGCGCTCCTCGCACGCCTCCAGTCCGACGCCGCCGCGCTCCACCAGCTGGACGGCGCCGATCCCTCCAAGGCCGAGCGCCTCGCCACCGCCGTCACCGCCATCGAGAACCTGCGCCTCGATCTGCTCCGGCTGCATGCCGGCCGGGCATCGGTGGACGAACTTACCGCCGACATCGACCGCGCCCGGGATCTCGCGCGACGAGTGGACGCCGCCCTCGAAATGCCAGAGCCGACGCCCGTGTGATCACGCGCACGCCGCACCTTCAACTCGTCGGCGTGAGCACCATCGTCAGCTGTTGCATGTCCGTCGTGGGGCAACCGCCCCCAACCCGTGCCCCGACGGGGCGAATCATGCGCTCGAACTCGAGCCATTTTGAAGGAACCGAGCACGCGAGGGACCGGCCGCTCCAGCATCGCATGTCGTCCGCGCCGCCGCTTGCATGCCACGGATACGTCGCATATCTTCTTGTGCCCGAACAAAGGCCGAAGCTCACGAAGTTCCGTTTGTGCCTTCACCCCATCGCCGCGCGAGGAACCATGCCATGACCGCGACCGCACCCGAAGTCTTTCTCACTCCGCACGCCCTGCTCGAACACTGGCAGGGGCATCGCCGTCTCACCCGCCGCGTGATCGAGGCGTTTCCCGACGAACAGTTCAACACCTTCGCGGTGGGCGGCATGCGGCCCTTCGGCACCATGGCCGTGGAGATGCTGCGTATGGCCGCGCCAACGGTTCATGGCGTGCTCACCGGCGACTGGGTGGAAGGAGTCTCCGCCGACCCGAAGCCCAAAGCTGAGGTGCTGCGCCTGTGGGACGCTTCCACCGCCAAGATGAATGAAGGCTGGCCGAAGATCCCGGCCACGCGCTTTCAGGAGACGGTCAACGCGTTCGGCTACTACGAGGGGCGCGCCTGCGATCTCGTCATGTACGTGATCGATAACGAGATCCACCACCGGGCGCAGGGCTACGTCTATCTGCGCGCGCTGAACATCGCGCCGCCGCCATTCTGGGAGCGGCAGTAGCCCGCTACGTCGCCGACCGATCGATGTACTTGGGCTGCGCCGGCGCCGGCGCGGACTCCATCGCGGTGACCAGCATCGCCGGATCGTCGGCCACCCGTACCATCGCGCGGTGTTCGGGGCGCACGAAGCGCTCCGACACCGCATGATCGAGGAACGCCAGCAGCGGATCGTAGTACCCGGCGACGTTGAGTAGTCCGTATGGCTTGGCGTGGAGCCCAAGTTGGCCCCACGTCCAGATCTCGGTGAACTCTTCGAGGGTGCCGAGACCGCCCGGCAGCGCCACGAACCCGTCGGCCATGTCGGCCAGCCGCGCTTTCCGTTCGTGCATCGACGCCACGACGTCCAGCCTCGTGAGGCCCCGGTGCGCCACCTCGCGGTCCACGAGGTGCCGGGGCATGAGCCCCACCACCTCACCACCGGCCGCGAGCGCCGCGTCTGCCAGCGCGCCCATCAGCCCGGTGTTGCCGCCGCCGTACACGATGCGGCGGCCGGACCTCGCCATCAGCGCGCCGAACTCGCGGGTCGCCGCCACGTAGCGTGGATTGGCGCCGGGGCTCGACGCGCAGAAGACACAGAGCGTGCGGATCTTCACGGATGAATCGGGGGGTTGCATGTCCAGCGATCAGGGTTGGCGGCGGCGCTGCAGGCCGTGCTACATCATGGACGATGGGGCGCGGCTCCCGCAATCCGCTCATACGGGGGCAGCGGTCGTCGGGGAGTCACCGCGCCCGCGTACGGGCCCAACCCACTTGTCGTCGCCGGGAAAACCCGTTCATCTTCAAATATGGAGGAATGAACTATGACGACGACAACCAGACCGGCGCCGGCCCGCGGCAAAGCGGAACCGCGCACTGACCACCAGGTCACCCAGGAGTTCGGCCACGAGCGCAAGCTGCCCATCGCGCTGTCCGAATCGGCGTGCAAGCAGTCGGTGGAGAACCTGAACCAGGTGCTCGCTGATACCATGGCCCTGCGCGACCTGTACAAGAAGCATCACTGGCAGGTGTCCGGCCCCACGTTTTACCAATTGCATCTGCTGTTCGACAAGCACTGGGGCGAGCAATCGGAACTGGTCGATTCCCTGGCCGAGCGCATCATGATGCTCGGCGGACTCAGTATCGCGATGGCGCAGGACGTGGCCGAGACGACGCTCGTTCCCCGGCCGCCGCGCGGGCGTGAGACCGCCGAAGCGCAGATCCAGCGGTTGCTCCACGCACACGAGGTCGTGCTCGAAGCAGCACGGGCCACGGCGCGTGACGCCGCCAAAGCGGGCGACGACGGAACCAACGATCTCGTCGTGAGCGGCGTGATCCGCACCAACGAGCTACAGGTGTGGTTCCTGGCCGAGCACGTGACGAGCGCGCACGGGTAGTCCGGCGCCGGAGGAAGGAGCGCGAGTGCGCCCGGCGACCCCGCGGCCGGCCGTCAACACGACCATCAGGGCGCGTCGAGCACCTCGCGCACGCGACGCGTCAGTTCGACCGCCGTGTAGGGCTTGCCCAGGAAGTGGGCGGTGCTGTCGGTCACGGCCATCCGCAGCATCGCGTCGTCGGTGTAGCCGGAGGTCAGCAGGACGCCGATTTCTGGGTAACGCTCCGCGACCCGGGCGGCGAGTTCGCGTCCGCTGATCCCCGGAAGCACCACATCGCTCAGCAGCAGTTGGATCGGCGTCTCCTGCCGGCCCAGAATCTCGAGCGCTTCCGCGCCGTCCGCCGCCGGGAGCACCGTGTATCCGGCCGCCGTCAGGATCCTCGCGGCGAGGCGTCGCACCGCCTCGTCGTCTTCAACCAGGAGAATCGTCTCCGTTCCCCGCGGCATGGCCAGTGCCTCGGCCGGCGTGCGCGACGGCGCCCCTTCCGCGACCCGAGGCAGATAGATCTTGAACACCGACCCGCGCCCCGGCTGGCTGTCCACCCAGACGCTGCCCTCACTCTGCTTGATGATGCCGTACACCGTCGCGAGCCCAAGGCCGGTACCCTTTCCGGCTTCTTTGGTCGTGAAGAACGGTTCAAAGATCTTCTGCCGGATCGCCTCATCCATCCCGGTACCGGTATCGGCGATCGAGAGCACCACGTACGCACCCGGCGGCACCGACGGATGGGACTCGGCGTACGTTGAGTCCAGATCGGCGTTCTCCGTCTCGATCGTCAGCGTGCCGCCCGCGGGCATCGCATCGCTCGCGTTCACGACGAGATTCAACACGACCTGTTCGATCTGACCCGGATCGGCCCGGACGCTGCCGAGTGCCGCACCCGGCGTGACGACGAGGTCGATGTTCTCGCTGATCAGCCGCCGTAGCATGGGCTGCATTCGGCCGACCAGGGCGTTGAGGTCGATGACGTCGGGCGTCAGCAGTTGTTGGCGGCTGAACGCCAGCAGTTGACGGGTGAGCGCCGCCGCCCGGTCACCGGCGTCTTTGATCGCCATCAGATCCCGGCGCAGGCCCGCGTCCACCGCGTCGTATTCCAGCAGCATACCAGCCGTGCCGTTGATCACCGTGAGCAGGTTGTTGAAGTCGTGCGCGATGCCGCCGGCCAACCTGCCCACCGTCTCCATTTTCTGGGCTTGCAGGAACTGCGCCTCCAGCTGCCGCCGGTTGGACTCCTGCTCGGCGAGTTCCATGGCGAAGCTGATGCTCATCGCGAGATCGTCGAGCAATGCCAGTTCGTCGCGGTCGAAGAAGTCCGGCTCGGCGGCGTACAGGGTGAACGCGCCGCGGACGACCCGATCGACGATCAATGGAAACGCAGCGGACGACCGGAACCCCAGGCGCAGCGCCCGGTCGCGCCAGGGGGCCATGCGGGGATCGTGTTCGATGTCATTGCAGACGTCGTGCCGGCCTTCGCGCACGGCGACTCCCGTCGGGCCGCTCCCGCGGGTGGGATCGCCGATGTCGATCTTGACTGTTTCCAGATACCCGGCGCTCAGGCCGGCCGACGCCGCGACGCGCAACTCCGGGGAGTGTCCATCGCGCAGACCCACCCACGCCATGCGGAGTTGGCCCCGCTCCACGGCGATCGCGCAGGCCCGCTCGAACAGCGCCGGCTGATCCCGGATCCGTACGATCGCCTGGTTGATCTCGCTGAGCACGGCGTACACGCGGTTGAGCCGCCGTATCCCCTGTTCGGCCCGTCGCATCTGCGTGACGTCCTGCATGGCGCCGATTACCCGCACGGCGCGCCCCTCGGAGTCACGCACGATATTGCCGCGGTCTTCGACCATCGCGTACGTGCCGTCGCGTCGGCGGAACCGATAGGAGTCGGACCAGAACGTGGCCGTGGATGCGACGGCGGCGTCGAGTCCGGCGCGTGCGCGCGCCCGATCATCCTCGTGCACCCTGCTGCTCCATGACTCCAGCCCGATTTCGGCGTCCTGCGACGGGTAGCCGAAGCGTTCCCGGAAATTGTCGTTGTGCCAGAGCGTGTTCGCCTGTGGGTCGTAGTCCCAGATGACGTCGAACGTCGCACGGTTGGCCAACTGGAAGCGTTCCAGGCTCTGCACCAGCGCCGCCTGTGCCTCGCGCGTCGACTCGTACAGGCCCCTGAACACCCCGGCCTGCCGGCGCCGGTAGCCGTACGCCGTCACCGCCGCCGCCGCCAGGATCAGCGAGGCAACCATGAGACTGATCACCCACGCCCGGTACCGCGCTTCGGCGAGGAGTTCGTCGGCGTCCACCTTGGCCACCATCAACCAGGGAGAGCCCGGGATCGCGCGCAGATCCGCCAGCACGTCCACGCCGCGATAGTCCACCCCTTCCACCGGACCGCGCCTCCCGAGCACCGCCTGCACCGCCGGAAATTCCACCAGCGTGAGCGAGCGCCGCCACCGCAACGCCGAGTTGGCCTCATATCGCAGATCGCTGAGCGACAGTACATCGTTGCCGCGACGTTCGATCAGCACCGTCTCCGCGCTGCGGCTGGGGTTGGGCCAGGCGTCGATGAGCGGATACAGATAGGTGCGTGCGTTGGCGCGAAGGGCGATGGCGCCGAGCGGCCGGCCCATTCCGTCGCGGACCACACTCACCGCGTCGATGAACACCGAGTCGTCACGCCCGAGAAACAGGTCGGACAGGACTCCGCCCGACGTCTGCGCCGCTTGCATGATCGCCGCCCGGGTGGCCGAGTCGAGTGGCGGTGTGCTGTCGTGCGCCGCGAGCAGAACCCGTCCATCCATCGAGGTCAGCAACCCGTCCGTGTAGTCGGACGCCACGGCCACGCTCTTCAGACGCGCGCGGGCGCGCGCGCGAAGTGCCGGCA